>Ga0137360_10002251_pt1 | contig 11541 bp, 7 predicted proteins | sample Mad1_60_16metaG_FD_104924 | JGI IMG/M metagenome (GOLD analysis project Ga0137360, IMG submission 104924) | Vadose zone soil microbial communities from Angelo Coast Range Reserve, California, USA - Mad1_60_16 metaG | ecosystem: Environmental > Terrestrial > Soil > Vadose zone | place: USA... | reverse complement strand
GCCAATTCCCCGGGATTGGTCACTTCGGATCCAGCGGGAACAAAACACAAATTTTCGTGTCCGCCGTGTTGCACGATCTCTTCTAGCCGAGCCTCGCCACGCAGATATTCGGTCAGGCCTGGGCCTTTGGGTGCGCCGAGCGCAAAATGCAATCGGGGGCAGCGCATGTCCGCGTCAATCAACAGCACGCGGCGGTCTGGTTGGCGAACGATAACCTGCGCGAGATTGCACGCAATGAACGTTTTGCCTTCGGCGGGCAGTGCACTCGTCACGACGATCTTTTTCAATTCACGCGTTGCGCGAATTTGATAGAGCCGAGAGCGCAGCGTTCGAAGCCGTTCCGTGCCGTGTGCTCCTTCTTCGCCGTGAGCGAACAGGTCAATACTCGGTTCTGGTTTCCATTTAGGTTTGGCGCAAAGCTCAACCAAGTTTTCATACCGGATGAATTCACCCGAAGCATCAGCTGCCTTTGGCAGGGGCTTCGTCGCAGTGAACGCGGGAGGAAGCGGCGCGGGGATCATTATTTTTTCAGGCAGCACTACTGCGGCTGCGGCAGGATGTTCCAGCGCCCGTTGTTCCTGTGCTTTCTTCAGCGCTTCGTGAATTCGGCTCATGACTTCCTTTCCCGTGGTGGAACTGTTTCAGCCGGATTCATCCGGAATCGCGACAACACTTCGCCGAGGTTTTGCAAAAATGCTTCCGAACCATAAACGTCACCGGCGACACGTGAATGCCCTGCGGGCGCTGTTGGTCCGATTTCGTCGAGCTGGAACTCGCGTGCAACTTCGTCGATCACATTCGGCGGAATCGGCCGGAGCTGTTCCACAAAACTGCTGATCAGCGCGTGCTCACAAAGAAGATTGATGACGCGCGGAATACCTTGAGCATATTTGTGGACAGTGTCCAAAGCTTTGGGTGCGAAGATTGGAGACTTGCCATCGAACCCGCCAATCCGCAAACGCTCGTTTACGTATTCATGCACCTCTTCGCGAGATAGCGGTTGCGTCTTGCAGCGCAAGGTGATGCGTTGGCGCAATTGCCGCAATTCGGGAAGTTTTAGTCTTTCTTCCAGTTCCGGCTGTCCCGACAAAACGATCTGCAGCAGCTTTTCCGTCGACGTCTCCAGATTTGTAAGAAGTCGGATCTCTTCCAGGACCGGAAACGTCAAGTTTTGCGCTTCGTCGATGATCAGGACTGCGGTTTCCCCGGACCGGTAGCGTTCCAGAAGCCACTGGTTCAGTTTCATCAACTGCTGGCTCTTTGAACGCGAATCACACGGAATTTCAAATTCAGACAGGATGAAATCGAACAAGTGCGTCGTGTTCATCCGGGAATTGAAGATGAACGCCGTGCGCATCGTTTGCTGATGCAACCAATCGAGCACGCGATTAATAAGCGTCGTCTTGCCGGTTCCAACTTCACCGCTCAACAGGATGAATCCCTTGCGTGTCTGAATGCCGTACATCAAGCTGGCCAGCGCCTCTTCGATCGGTTTCGTCAGAAACAGATAGCGCGGGTCCGGATTGACGTTGAACGGACTCTCTTTGAGTCCATAGAAACTTTTGTACATTTGTTAGCCCTTGACCACCTTCGGCGTCGGACGAAATGCGTCCAACAGCGAGCCGCGCTTTTGTCCAGTCGGTTCAAAGACCGGCAGCATCGCCAGCGCGGGTACTTTCAGAAAAACTTCCACCTCTCGTTCAGTGCGCAAAGTCTTATCTTGGAATTCCAACAACGCGCTCAAGCCGATTCCGAGAACAAATCCAACGACAAAACCACCCGCCGAGAAGAGTCGCCAATCAGGAAACGTCGGTTTTTCTGGCAAATTGGCTGGGTCCACAACTTGAAACTGCTCGTCCTGCTGCGACTGATGCAGACGCGAACCGAGGCCCGCCGTATTGCTCTTCTTCAACAGGTCTTGATAAAAATCGAGCGCAACCTGGTAGTTCCGGTTCAAATCCTTGAACTGCTGCTCCACTGCCGGGCTCATCTGAAGCCGGCCCTGAATCATTCGAATTTGCTCCTGAATTTGCTCCTGCCGCTTCACCAGCTCGGACGCCGCGATTTCGTTCTGTTTCAGCTGCGCGCGGAGCTGTTGCAACTGAGGTGGCTCAAAGGAAGTTGTGGCCTGAGTCTTTGGAGTTGCCTCTCCATCTTTTGCCGCCGTAGCGATCTTCGCTTTCAGTTGGTCGATACTCTTCTTCATCTTGACAACGTCCGGATGCTCGTCGGTGTAGCGCGCTTGTAGAGCCGCCAATTGGTCTTGCATCTGCCCCAACTGTTGATCGAGCGCCTGAGGGTTTGTCCCCGATTGCGCGGCCTTCCATACGGCTTCTTGTGAGGAAAGAAGCGACTCTGTATAAGCCTTGTTCGATTGCGCCTGCCCAAGAGCCTGCGTTGCCGCCTGCAGCTGAGTATTCAGTCCTGTAAGCAACCCCAGGTTGGTTTGGGTTTCGTCTGGCAGCGAGCCCATATTATGCTTCTTGAATTCCGCCAGCTTGGCGTCTTGTTCATTGAGCTTCGCCTTTGCGTCAGCCAAATTCTGGGAAAGAAAGTCTTCCGTGTTCTGTGTGATAGTGGTTCCCGCCTGCAGGTTCTGTTCCATGAACTTGGTGGTGATTTCTGCACAAATCTTTTGTGCCGCGACTGGATCATCCAGCGTCACGCTGACATGAAATCCGGAAAACCGCCGGTCGTCGGTTCCGGGCGCTGGCGGTAAAGGCGACACATCTATGGCCGCCCGCAATTTCTCGATTTGATCATCTTTCGTAATGTTTTTCGATTCGTGTGCAAAGAGGCCGTATTTGTCAATGATCGGTTCAAGCCGCGACCTGCTCAGGATCTGCTGCTTCATCGAGCCGAGCTTGTGATTGATATCCTCATTCACCAGTTCCGGCACAACTTCCTTGGAAACGCGGGACGGGTCGACCAACACCGTCGTTTGAGACGTGTATTTTTTTGGCAAAACTCGGGCCACACCGAATGCAATCACGCACCCGAGGAATGCGAGAACGGCCAACACCGGCCAGCGCCGTTTTGCGATCGCTACGTAATCCTGCATACTCATTTCGCCGCCCTGAATCATCTGCCGTCCCTTTGCCTTTCGGTCTTACTCGATCACGTATGGCCGAGTATGCCAGTCAAATCCAATCGAAACCTGATGCTGCGTGTACGTCGTACCGCACGCAGTCGTCGGGCAGAACTGCAAATTCGCATTCTGTTTTTGGAATGTATAGCCCACGTTGAGGTTCATCGTTCGCCCCAACGCATGGTTGATCCCTGCATTAAAGTAATACGTGTCATACGTCTGTCCAGGAATCAGGGAATTATCCGATTCCAGCGACTTATTCCGGGCGAACCCAAAGCCGGTTTGGCCGCGGTACCGCCGCGCCAGCTGCCGCGCTGCCTGAAGCTGAATCTGGTTCGAACTCGATCCCACCAGCAACCCACTGCCTCCTGATACTCCATGGCTGTAACTGAGGCCCAAATCCCCTTGCGAAAACGCGTAGGCCATTCCAACGCCGCCCGCGCCTCCCACGCGTTGCGTCTCATTCCCCAACGGGACGCGAAATACCGTTATCTCCGGCCCGCCGAACAATTGCAGTCCGAGACGCCCCGTCAATTTCCGGCCATACGCGAGCTGCACCGAATGATCTGAAAACGCCTGCGGGTCGCCCAGATAACGGTAGTTGCTGTAGTGGTACACCACGCCCACGTGATCCTTGGTCGTGATTTGATAATTGTATCCGGCGCTGAAGATGGCATCGTTTACGTCAATATTCCCCGATTGCGTGAAGCGCAATATCCCATAGGAACCAGAGAACACGATGGATGAACGTTTTGAGAGCAGATACTCCGTCTGGACCACTCCGCCATTGCTATACCGCGTGCCAATGCTCCCGAATACGCTTTGGCTGGGAACGTAATTACCTTGCAAGCCTGGAAGATCGCTTCCGAGCGTCCCGCCGATTCCTGGCAAATCTATATTCGTACCGCCGCCGTTCCCGAATGTGCTCGACGTCGTGTAACTGAACTGGTCAAGAAAAGAGAGCTTCCAGCGATTCCAGTCGAATTCTTGTACCAATCCCAACTGTTGATAACCGCCATTCAAATTGGTGGAAGCGGGCTCTGTTGAGACGGTACCTCCGCCCGAATAGTTCACCGCAAGCGAGGAATGAATCCAGTTCTGACGTACGCTCAGCGTGCCCAACAGGTAGCTTGTCGAAGCCCAACCATTGTTTTGGCCGGCTCCGACGGCATTTGATTGCCAGAAATTTGCGAACCGGAAGCCGGGTGCCCAATAACTATGTCGCGCCGGCTCCGTTCCGACTGAAAACTCCTGCGCACCCGTCAACGGACGTGTATCTGGCATTACCGTATCGGGGGGCGTGTTGGGATCCTGATCAAACGGTCCCGGCAGAGGCACCTCTTCTTTCGCGGCCGGCTTCGGAGCTCCATTGTCCTGTGCGTGGACGCGGGGCGCCATTATTGTGGCCAATGCTGCCAAGGCCAATGCTGCTTGAAGAATCTTGTTCCAATTGCGCATGGTCGTTCTCACACTCACGGCACGACGACTGTGTCGCCGGGCTGCAATTCGATGTTCTGCTCGGTGTTCTTACCACTCACCACTTCTTTGTAATTGAACGGAATCTTCGTCTGCTTCCCATCCTTCGTGCGCAGCACGTATATCTTCTTGGGGTTTGCGAACTGTGTGAAGCCACCGCAGCTTGAGACGATCTGCAGCACCGTCATCTTTGGAAGCAGCGGAAACGTTCCGGCCCTTACAACTTCGCCGATTACGTAAACGCGCCGGCTATTTATCTCCTTCACGATTACCGTCACCTGGGGGCTGCTGATGAATTTCTTCATACTTTCCGTAAGCGAATTCGCGAGCTGCATCGGTGTCAGGCCAGCCGCTTCCACGTCGTTCAGCAGCGGCAAGGAAATTTTTCCATCTGGCCGCACCGGAACTTCGCGGGATACGTCCGGTTCTTTCCAGACGTTTATCGTCAGCACGTCTTGAGGCCCGATCTTGTAATCGGGGTCGTTCGGCGCCACAGGCGAACTTGCCGCAGGCGCTATGGGCTTCGCCGCGTCGGGCGCGGGATTCTGCGCTTGCGCATGTAACACGGTCGCGGGACCTGCAAGTAGAATCGCTCCGGCCAGAATCAATGATCTCGAGTGCTTCATCTTTGCTTCTCCCTCAATCCTCAGGGCCATCCCCGCCGGGCAGTTGGATTTGTTTTAACTTATAGAGCAGTGCCTTGTAACTGATTTGCAGTTCCTGAGCGGCGCGCTTCCGGTTCCATCGCGTGCGCTCTAGAGCTTTGAGTATCAACTCTTGTTCGGTGCGGCGAGAGGCGGCTCGCGAAGCAGTTCGCAGCGATCGATTGGATACAGTCTCCGTTGTTCTCACGATCTTCCGCGGTTCCATCCTCAAGTCCGCCAACGCTGTCTTCGCTTGGCCGAACGCCACGATTTTCTTTGCCAGGTTTTCCAGTTCGCGAATGTTGCCGGGCCAGTGATAGCCCTGCAAAAGTTCCAGCACATCGTCGGTCAACGACGGGGCGGGCTTACGCAGCTGCCCTGCGTGTTTCGCCAGAAAATAATCGAGCAAGGCCGGAATGTCTTCTTTACGCTCCCGCAGGGGCGGCAATCGCAGGCATACGCCATTGATCCGGAAGAAGAGCTCTCGCCGGAATCGACCTCTCGCAACCTCTTCTTCCAAATCGCGCGATGCCGCGCAAATCAGTCGCGGCGTGTTTTCAGAACCTTCGTCCGAGTTTTCGGCCTGCATCAACGCGGAGAGCAATGTTCGCTGGCAGTTTTGATCAAGCTCGTCGATTTCGTCCAGAAATACCGTCGCAGGAGCGTCTCCGTTTCCGTCCCCATGCATCGCGTCCGCAATTTCATTCTTGAACCTATTTCCATCCACCGCCGCGCAGGGAATTTTCTTGAAACTTCCCTCTGGACATGCCGACATCTTATGTAGCAACCGTGCGTAAACCTCTTTGCCCGTCCCGCTTTCTCCCAGAAGAAGCACCGGAATATTGGTTCGGGCGATGTCGCCTACCATCGCGTTGATCGGTTGCATTGCCGGATCCGCCCCGAAAACACACCCAGGTGCCAGTCCCGCATCAACCATTGAATTGCTTTGCGTCGTCATGAATACTCGTTCCACCGATACTTCCCGGCCTATCTACAGGCAGAGGTTCCGCGACCCTGTTGGTCCGACATCTACGAAGCAAGTGAGGGGCCAGCTAGACGCAGGACGGCGGCATTCGGTTGCCAGTCTAACATATTGAAAATAAACACGTTATTTATAGTTGATACCGCGGACGGTAAAGCCAGAATGCGCACAAATCTCGTTGTGTGACAAGAAGTGGTAATATTTTGGCCAAAAGTCCTCAGATGACCAAGGACGTAGTCCGGCCGACGACTGCTCCTGTTTCGTGTGTAAACCACTATAAATATTGATAGTTAGAGCCGATTGAGCCCCTTTCGAATGCGTGCCACTGGGATATTTCAGACAAAAGACCCGTCCACAGCTACTTGGGTAGAATTTCTTTGTCCCTTCTGGGTACCCGACTTCCCTCATGTCCGAGATCCCGAGGGAAATCCTCGCTTTATCGCCACCGATTGCGACGTCCTAACATTGTTACATGTCTATCTTGCGTATTTTCTGTTACTTAGTTGGTACACGGAGTCGCATTAGTCGCGACAGAAACTGGTTCTTCGCGTGCACTCACAAAGTACCAAGACTCATAACACGGGTGTGCCGGGCCGAGGACTGACCGCCCGTGCCGCCCCAATACTCAGAATCGCCAACGAGCTAATGACCGAACAAAACCCCAAAACAGCCTCTGTAATTCTTGGAATCAGCGGACTCGAAAATTCCGTGCCGTTCAAACAAAAGCTATGGCCAGGTCTTCTGCCCGCCGAATACCGCATCTCGCAGGGGCATGACGCGGCTGCCGCGATCCTCGTCAACGGAGAATTGCTTGCTGCGGCGGAGCAGGAGCGTTTTAGCCTCAAGAAACACACAGGGGCGTTTCCCGCGGGAGCCATTCAATTCTGTCTGAAACAAGCTGGCGTGTCGCTGGACGAAGTTACCGAAATCGCCCATGGCTTTGACTACTCGCCCTATAAGAAAATTTACGATCTTGATCCGGCCTCGGCGGAATTGTACCGCCAGGTCTTCGCCAAAGACGTACTGCTCGACCAGATTCGGCGGGATCTTCGAGACTTTCCGGTCGAAAAAGTTCATTCCGTCGGTCACCACCTTGCCCATGCCGCTAGCGCTGCGTTTACTTCTGGATGGGATGAATGCCTCGTCGTTGTGAATGACGCCATGGGGGAAATTCAAAGTCTTACGGTTTACCGCGCCAAGTCGGGGAAGCTGGAAAAGCTCAAAGAAATATCGGCAAGCGATTCAATCGGAATTCTCTATTCTCTGGTCACGTTGCATCTCGGATTCGATTTCAACTCTGATGAATACAAAATTATGGGTCTCGCTCCGTATGGCGATCCGCGTCGTTACCGACCGTTTTTTGACTCTGCGGTAGAACTGCGGCCAGATGGCACCATTCGCATTCCGTGCTTACGCTTGAATCAAACGCGCGAAGAACGTGAGAACTATCTGGCCACTCGAAATTTCTTCGATGCCAATTTGATTCAGCGGCGTGCCCAACACGAAGAAGTCACACAGGCGCATCAGGATGTAGCCGCGGCGCTTCAGGAATGCCTCGAACGAGTCGTTCTTCACGTTTGCTCGAGCTTCGGAAAGCAAACAGGCCTTCGCAAACTCGCCCTTGCCGGTGGCGTCTCGTTGAATTGCACCGCAAACGGAAAATTGATGCGCTCCGGTTTGTTTGACGAGGTGTACGTACAACCGGTAGCGGGTGACGACGGCGTGGCTTTGGGCGCTGCTCTGTATCGCGCATCGCTGAATGGTTATTTTTCGAATCGGCGAATGCCCGCGCCCCTGCTGGGCCCTTCCTATACCGACGCTGAAATTTGCGCAGCATTCGCAAAATACAACGACAAGCTTAAAGTGACGGCCCTCAATACGCTCGCAGCAACCACCGCCGAAGCTGCCCGGTTGATCGCGGACGGGCGGGTTATCGCCTGGTCGCGCGGCCGCATGGAATATGGTCCGCGCGCGCTGGGAAATCGCAGCATTTTGGCGGATCCCGGCCATCCGGAAATGCGGGATCGTATTAACGCGATGGTGAAAAAGCGCGAAGCCTTCAGACCCTTCGCTCCAGCCTGCTCGCTCGAGCAAGCCCACCGTTGGTTTGAAGTCGCTCCCGGTACTCAGCTTCCGTACATGATTTCCATTGTGGATGTTCGGCCGGAGCACCGCACACAATTGCCCGCGATAACGCATGTCAATGGATCCGCACGCCTGCAAACGGTTTCGGTGCACGACAATCCAGATTTCCACGCGCTGCTGCAGGCAGTCGGCAAAACCACAGGCCGTGAAATGGTGCTGAACACCAGCTTCAATGTGAAAGGGCAGCCGTTCGTAAACACGCCCGAAGAAGCGGTCGAGACTTTCCTGGGCACGGGAATCGAGTACTTGTTTGTGGAGAACTACCTTGTTGCCCGCTGAATTTCTAGCCCTCAATCGCACAGCCGCGGACTATCCTCGCAGCAAAACGGTTGCTCAATTGTTCGCCGAGGAGGTTGGGAAGTCACCCGACGCAGTTGCGCTTATCGCTGGCTCCGTGCAGCTCACTTATCGCGAACTGAGCGCCCGCTCGGACAAAATTGCGTCATACCTACAAAAACTCGGAGTGAATCCCGATACCCTAGTAGGCGTTGCCACAGAACGCTCCGAATACATGCTAATCGCGATTTTGGCGGTATTGAAAGCGGGCGGCGCGTATGTGCCCCTTGATCCTGATTACCCCGAAGCTCGCATCTCCTCAATGGTGGAAGATTCGGGTTTGTCGCTGATTCTTTCAACGACGGACAGTCAGTCCAAGCTTCCCGCGACGTCAGCGAGAGTGATTGCATTGGACCAAGCTATAGTCGAACTCCCCTCATCATCCTTTCAGCCCGCCTCGTCAGCGGCAACTAGCTCGAATCTTGCCTACGTCATCTACACCTCCGGTTCTACCGGCAAGCCAAAAGGCGTGATGATTGAACATCGCAACGTGATCAATTTTTTTACGGCGATGGATCGGCTCATCGGAAACGCCCCTGGCGTCTGGCTCGCTATCACGAGCATGGCGTTCGACATTTCCGTCCTTGAACTTCTTTGGACGCTGACGCGCGGTTTCGCGGTGGTACTGCACCGCGGAAACGATCCGCACTCCGTAGCCCGGGAAATTCGTGAATTTGGTGTGACGCACTTTCAATCGACACCCTCTCTGGCCCGGATTCTCGTGATGGATTCCGACGTACTAGCTTCTCTGGCTGGCTTGAAAGTCTTGCTCTTGGGTGGAGAAGCGCTGCCTGCCTCGCTCGTTGCTCAAATCCGCACTGTTTTTTCCGGCGATCTTTACAACATGTATGGCCCGACCGAAACCACGATTTGGTCGAGCGCATACCACATCGCTGAATTTAATGGCAGTGTGCCGATAGGAGTTCCTATCGCAAACAACTTTCTGTATATCCTGGACGAGAACCTCAAACCGGTTTCTGGCGGCGAGGCTGGCGCGCTTTATATTGGCGGAGAGGGTGTCGTTCGCGGCTATCTCGGCAAGCCAGAATTGACGGCGCAGCGGTTCCTGACCGATCCGTTTTCGTCGAGCGGCAGAATGTATTGGACGGGTGACGTCGCGCGACTTTTGCCAACCGGAAACATCGATTTCCTTGGCCGTATGGATCATCAAGTCAAGATCCGCGGATTTAGGATCGAACTGGGTGAAATTGAGGCCGTTCTAGAAGAACTTCCCGAAGTTCATCAAGCCGTCGTTGTTGCGCGCGAGGAAAGAGCCGCCGACACGCGCCTCGTCGCCTACATCGTTCTTTCCAGTGGACTCTCCGCCGATTCAGCCTCTCTTCGCTCCCACCTACGCAACAAACTGCCGGTCTTCATGGTTCCGGCGCAATTTGTCTTTATCGACTCTCTTCCACTTACCGCCAACGGGAAGATTGATCGAAATGCTTTGCCCGCCGCATCGCCAGAAATCGAGAGTTCGATGCCGGCCGCTGTAGCGCAGACAACCGAACTGGAAGCGGCTCTCATCGAAGTTTTTGCGGACGCTCTCGGAGTGCGCCAGATCCCGCTGACCGCGAACTTCTTCGATCTAGGCGCTCATTCGCTGCTGATCGCTGAAGTTCACTCGCGGCTTCAGGAGAAACTCGCTCGCGAAATCTCTCTCGTAGACCTCTTTGAGTTTCCTACGGTCGCGTCACTTGCTCGTCATCTGGGAGGCGCCGAATATTCCATTCCGGCTCCATTTTCCGCGCGAGCGCAACGCCGCCGCGAAGCGCGTTCGGCCCGGGGTGATTGATGCCGGGTTCTTCCATCGCCATCGTCGGAATGGCCGGAAGATTTCCGGGTGCGCGGGACGTCCGCCAGTTCTGGAACAATCTTCGTAACGGCGTTGAAAGCATTCGGCGCCTCACCGATGAAGAACTTTTGGCCGCCGGCGCCCGTCCGGAAGACATCGCGAATCCCGACTACGTCAAAGCCGCGCCGATTCTCGATGGCATTGATCAGTTCGATGCGCCTTTTTTTGGCTTCAGTCCGCGTGATGCCTCCATTATGGATCCCCAGCATCGTCATTTTCTCGAGTGCACTTGGGAAGCTCTTGAAAACGCGGGCCATCCTCCCGATCAATTTCCCGGTTCCGTTGCCGTTTTCGCCGGCTCCGGTTTGAACACCTATCTCATCTACAATCTGCTCACCAACCGCAAACTGATGGAGAGCGCTGGACTCTTCCTCCTCAAGCAAACCGGCAACGATAAAGACGTCCTCGCCACTCGCGTTTCGTACCAATTAAATCTTCGCGGCCCGAGCATCAATGTTCAAACCGCCTGCTCGACGTCTCTCGTCGCAGTTCATCTCGCCTGTCAGACGCTTCTGAATCAGGAGTGCGACATGGCGCTTGCTGGCGGAGTCACAATCGAATTTCCTCACGGCCACGGCTACATGTACCGCGAAGGTGAAATACTATCCCGTGATGGCCACTGCCGGTCCTTTGACGCTTCGTCGAGCGGCACCATATTTTCCAGCGGTGCCGGCGCCGTGGTGCTGCGCCGTCTTGAAGACGCAGTCGCAGATCGTGACACGATTCACGCGGTGATTCTCAGTTCCGCCATTAACAATGATGGCGCTCGTAAAGTCGGTTTTCTCGCGCCCAGCGTGGAAGGCCAAGCGGAGGTAGTATCCGAAGCGCTCGGAGTAGCGGGCATTTTTGCAGACAGCATCTCTTACGTGGAGACTCATGGCACCGGCACTCCCATCGGCGACCCCATCGAAGTCAAGGCGCTTACCAAAGCGTTTCGCGCCACCACACAGCGTAAGAATTTCTGCGCAATCGGCTCTCTTAAATCGAATGTTGGCCACCTGGACGCCGCGGCTGG
>Ga0137360_10002244_pt1 | contig 11549 bp, 15 predicted proteins | sample Mad1_60_16metaG_FD_104924 | JGI IMG/M metagenome (GOLD analysis project Ga0137360, IMG submission 104924) | Vadose zone soil microbial communities from Angelo Coast Range Reserve, California, USA - Mad1_60_16 metaG | ecosystem: Environmental > Terrestrial > Soil > Vadose zone | place: USA... | reverse complement strand
GTTCGTCATCGGCACGCGCTCGTACGTCACCGTCTCGGCGGGAGCGCGCACGACGCTCCGCCCGACGCCGCCGCTCGCGCGCGGGGTCCTGCTCGTCGTGGCCGGCGGCCTGGCCCTCGGCATCGCGGTCATCTACGTGCTGATCCCGCTCGGCTCCTTCGTGCGCCTCTGGGGCACGGACTGGTCGCTGTCGTGGCGCCATTACGGGTTCGAGTCGACGGCCGAGGGTGCTCGCCCGATCTGGAACAGCGTGCAGCTGGCGCTGGCCGCCGGCGTGATCGGTACCCTCCTCGCGCTCGTGACCGCGTACGTCTCCGAGCGCAAGCGCCCGCCGGGGGCACGTGTCATCGAATCGCTGAGCCTGCTGCCGGCGGCGCTGCCCGGCACGCTCGTCGGCGTCGGCTACATCCTGGCCTTCAACGTGCCCCCGCTCGTGCTCACCGGCACGCTGGCGATCCTCGTGGCCAGCGTCGTGTTCTGGAAGTTTCCCGTGGCGGTGCTCGCGGCCGTCAACGCGCTCAAGCAGATCGATCCCGCCATCGAGGAGGCGGCGGTCAGCCTGGGCGCCGGCCACGTGCGGACCTTTACTCGCGTGGTGCTGCCGCTCCTCACCGGCACGGCCTTCTCGATCTTCGTGTACTTCTTCATCAACGGAATGGTCACCGTCAGTGCCGTGGTCTTCCTCATCTATCCCGGCTTCAACCTCGGCTCGGTGGCGATCCTGTCCCAGGTCGAGAACGGCTATCCCGGCGTGGCGTGCGCGCTCGGCACGATCATCCTCGCCATCGTGATCGGCGCGATCCTTCTCCTCCGCGCCGTCGTGGGTGGCGAGCGAGTGGCGATCCTCAAGTCCTGAGAGCAGGGAAAGGAGACAGCATGCCGCGCATTCTGGTGTTCCTGCTGGCACTCGTCGCGCTCACGCCGTCACCGGCGCCGGCGGCCGAAGAGCGCCTCGTCGTCTACACGGCGTACGAGGAGAACGAGCTGAAGGATTTCTGGGACCAGTTCAAGAAGGACCTGCCCGACCTCGCGGCCAAGGCCTCGTACATCCGGGCGTCGACGGGGCCCATCATGGCGCGCGTCGAGGCGGAGAAGGCGAATCCCCAGGCCGACGTGATCTGGGGCGTCTTCAACGACTACCTCACGGGCGCCGCCAACAAGGGCCTGCTGGACGGGTATCAAGCCAAGGAGTCGGGCGGCGTCGCGACGATGTTCCGCCATCCGCAGAATCTCTGGCAGGGCGTCACGCTCGTCACGGTCGCCTTCGCCGTGAACCAGAAGAAGATGCAGGACCTGAAGCTCACGCCTCCGCGGTCGTGGGAGGACCTCCTCGATCCGAAATACAAGGGCCACATCGTGATGTCGAATCCCTCGACGTCGGGCACGGCGTACCTGCTCCTGGCCAGCCACGTCAAGCGGCTGGGTGAGGACAAGGCGTTCGAGTACTACGAGAAGCTCGACAAGAACCTGGCCCAGGTGACGAAGTCGGGCGGCGCTCCCGGACGCATGGCCGCCTCCGGCGAGACGCCGATCGGCATCGCGCTCGCGTACGAGGTGGACGTGGCCCGCAAGCAAGGGGCGCCCATCGACGTCATCTATCCGACCGACGGTGTGGCCTGGACCTTCGAGGGCAACGCGCTGGTGAAGGGCGCGAAGAACCCGCAGAACGGGCGGCGGTTCCTCGACTGGGCGACGTCGCGCTCGGCCATGGACGCCTACGTGAAGTGGCGGGGCAGCGGGATCACGCGCCCCGACATTTCGGTGACGGGCGCCAAGGTCACCGACCTGAAGCTCATCCCGCTCGACTTCGTGTGGGCGGCCGAGCAGAAGGACCGGCTCGTCAAGAAGTGGCTGGAGAAGTTCTCGCGCTGAAGCTTCGATGAACATCGTGCTCCGCGACGTCCGCAAGCGCTTCGCCGGGGCCACCGCGGTGGACGGGCTGTCGCTCGACATCCGCCCGGGCGAGCTCGTCTCGCTCGTCGGCGGCTCGGGCTGCGGCAAGACGACGACGCTCCGGATGATCGCCGGCTTCGAGACGCCGGACAGCGGCGACATCCTCTTCGATGGCCGGGTGGTCAACGGCGTGTCGCCGCGCAAGCGGGGCCTCGGCATCGTCTTCCAGTCGTACGCGCTGTTCCCCACGATGACGGTGGGGGAGAACATCGCGTTTGGCCTCCGTATCGCGCGCTGGCCCGACGCGAAAATCCGCGCGCGGGTCGCCGAGATGCTCGAGCTGACCGGCCTGCGCGGCCTCGAAGCTCGCTACGCCAACCAGCGCTCGGGCGGCCAGCAGCAGCGCGTGGCGTTGGCCCGAGCGCTGGCCCGCCAGCCGGCTGCCCTGCTGCTCGACGAGCCCCTCTCGGCGCTCGACGCCAAGATCCGGCTGCGCTTGCGCAGCGAGATCCGCAAGATTCAGCAGGACGTCGGCATCACGACCGTCTACGTGACCCACGACCAGGAGGAGGCGCTCTCCATCGCCGATCGCATCGCGGTGATGCGCGACGGCCACATCGAGCAGATCGGCCGGCCCGAGGAGATCTACGCCACGCCGGCCACCGACTTCGTCGCCGACTTCATCGGGATCTCGAATCTCTTCGCGTGCCGCATCGTCTCGGCCGGGCAGGGGATCGTGGAGTGGGAGGGGGAGCGCTTCCGCGTTCCGCTGAGCGGCCGCCGTGACGGCGAGCCCGTCACCGTCTCGGTGCGTCCCGAGAAGCTGACGCTCGTGGCTGGCGACGCCGGCGGCAACGGCAATCGACTTGCAGGAGTCGTCGAGGTCGTCACGTTCCTCGGGCCGTTCGTGCGCGTCGAGGTGGGGGTCCGCGGGCGGGCGATGTGGCTCGATGTCTCCCATGCGGCCGCCGCGGCGCTCGCCCGCAAGCAGCCGGTGACGGTCGGCTTCAGCCCCGCCGACTGCGTCGTCCTGGGCGCACGGTGACGCTCGACGGTCGCACCGCGCTCGTGACCGGTGCGGCCCGCGGCATCGGGCTTGCCATCACCGAGCGATTGCTGCGCGACGGCTGTCGCGTCGCGCTACTCGACCGCGACGCCGAGGTCGAGGCCGTGACCAAGCGCCTCGGCGCCGGCACCCTCGCCCTCGTCGCCGACGTGACACGCACCGAGGACGTGGAGCGCTCGGTGCAGCGCGTGGTCGCCACGTGGGGCCGTCTCGACGTCGTGGTCAACAACGCCGGGATCACGGGTCGCTCGTACCCGATCTGGGAGCTGACTGACGAGGACTGGCACCAGGTGATCGCCTGCGATCTCACCAGCGTGTTCCTGGTCTGCCGGGCCGCCATCCGCGTGATGCTCGCCGCCGGGAGCGGACGCATCATTAATATCGCGTCCATTGCGGGCAAGGAGGGCAATCCGACCCTCGTGCCGTACTCCACCGCCAAGGCGGGCGTCATCGGCCTCACGAAGGCCCTCGCCAAGGAAGTCGCGACCCGCGGCATCGCCGTGAACGCCGTGGCGCCGGCCGTCATCGGCACGCAGTTGCTCGAGCAGATGACGAAGGAGACGGTGGACCTGTTGATCTCGAAGATCCCGATGGGGCGAGTCGGCCGGCCCGAGGAAGTCGCGGCCCTGGTGGCGTGGCTGGCGTCCGACGAGTGCTCGTTCTCGACGGGCGCCGTCTACGACCTGTCAGGCGGCCGCGCGACCTACTAGCTCTGTCCTCACGCCCGGCTGCGCTCACGTCGGCCCTCGTCCTCACGCCGCCGCCCGCCGAAACTCGATGTAGTGGGCGGTCTCGTCGGCGACGTCTCGCCCGAACAGCGTCTCGACGACGTAGAACGCCATGTCCATCCCCGCCGCGACGCCGGCCGAGGTGATGATGCCGTCGTCCACGACACGCAGGTCGCGCTCGACCTTGATGCGATCGCTCAACGACTGGAGAAGATCGTGCGCGCCCCAGTGCGTTGTCGCGCGGCGGCCCTCGAGCAGGCCGGCGCGGGCGAAGAGCAACGAGCCCGTGCACACCGACGTCACCTTGCGCGCGCTGGCGGGGACGCGACGAATCCAGGCGAGGGTGTCCTCGTCGTGGATCAGGGCCCGGGTGCCGAAGCCTCCGGGCACGACCAGCAGATCGATGGGCGGCGCGTCAGCAAACCCGAAATGAGGCAGCACGCGCAGCCCGCCGGTCGTCACCACCGGCGCCGTCGACCTGGCCACGGTGAAGACGCGGAAGGGCGCACTGTCGTCGTCGCTGCGCCGCGCCTCGGGGCCGGGCTGGAGTCGCGTCCGCGAGAAGACTTCGAACGGGCCGGCGAAGTCGAGCACCTCGACGTTGTCGAAAATCAAGATTCCGACGTTCCACTTATCCACGATGGTTCCTCCCCGCCAGGTACTGGAGCAGCGTCACCTTCGACACGGACTCGGTGATCTCGCCCTCGACCGCCATGCGCACCGCGTCGGCCAGTGGCACCACGCGACGCTCGATGAACTCATCGTCGTCGGCGGGCAGGGCGTCCGGCGTCAGATCCCAGGCCGCGAAGCAGTAGGCCACCTCGTCGAGATACGCGTTCGACGGGAAGAAGCGGGTGAGGAGATCGAACCGTCCCGCCCGATACCCGCCCTCTTCGCGGAGCTCGCGCTGAGCGGCGGCGCGCGGATCCTCATCGGGCCCCGCGCCGCCTCCGGGAAGCTCCCACGAAATCTCGCGGAGCAGGTGCCGGTACTGGCCGACGAGTAGCACGCGGTCCGGCGCCACGAAAGGCAGGACGCCGACGGTGACGCCGACCGCGAGCACCGGATAGGTCACTTCGCGGCCGTCGGGCAGCCGCCACGCATCCTCGCGCAAGGTCAGGCGGCCGCGCGCATAGCGCGACGACGACGAGAGCGGCGTCCACCCGGCGGGCATCGCGGGCGAAGTATAGCGCCGTTGACACACCCCGGGCCGGGCCCTATCGTAGATCGCGAAATGCCCCGCGAGCCCCACGTGGACGCGCTCATGAAGAAGCTGTTGCGCGCCATCGAGGTGTCCCTGTCGGCGACGGACGCTGCTCGTGACGCGGTCCAGGAAATCCTGCGCCAGGGCGCCGACACCGGCATCTTCTTCAGCGGCGCCAAGGGCCGTGGCAATCCCTCCTTCGAGCTGACCGCGCAGGACAAGGAATTCCTCCGGGCGGTGTCCATACGGCCGGAACGCTGAGCCGGATGCGGTTCGCACCGTTCCTCTTCTGGGCCGTGGTCGTCGTTGCGCTCCTGCTGCCGTCGCTGCGCCGCCGGGTGTGGCCGCGTCGGCCGGTCACCGACGAGCTGGTGAAAGATCCCGTGTGCCAGACGTACGTCGTCCGGTCCCGGGCGATCAGCCGCTGGCGGGCCGGCGAGCCGGTCTATTTCTGCAGCGCCGAGTGTCTCCGTCGCTACGCCGCGCTGACGTAGTGCCGGCCGACACGCGCCCGAGCTCGCATCCCGATCCGTATCGGGACATCGATGCCCAGCCCGACACCGACCAGTTCATCGCCTCGCTGGAGGCCCGCGGCCGCACGCCCAGTCAGCGACGCCTGCGCCAGCGCTTCCTGCGCTTCATCCCGATCCGCTCCGGTCAGCACGTCCTCGAGGTCGGCTGCGGCACCGGCGTGGTGCTGCGCGACATCGCGGCGCTGGTCGGATCGCGCGGTCGCGCCCTCGGGGTCGACCAGAGCCGGTCTCTCGTCGCGGCTGCGCGCCGGCTGACCTCGCGCGATGCTCATCGCGGTCGGCTCGCCGTTCGATGGGCCGCCGGCGAACAGTTGCCGTTCCGGCGCCCGCAGTTCGACGTGGCCCTGGCGGTCACGGTGATCCTCCACGTCCAGGATCCCTCGCGTGTCGTGAAGGAGATGGCCCGCGTCACGCGACCGGGCGGCCACGTCGCGGTGCAGGATCAGGACTTCGGCACCGTGGCGGTCGCCCATCCCGACCGGACGCTCACCGACCAGATCATGGGAGGTGTCGCCGCGAGGATGTACGAGGAACCTTACAGCGGTCGGCGCCTTCCCGGTCTGCTGCGCTCCGTCGGCCTCGAGCGCGTCCGTCTCCTCACCGACGTGTACCAGGACACGACGCTGACGCCGTACACGAAGACGTTCCTCGAGCGGCGGGCCGAGCGGGCGGTGACCTGGGGCATCGTCGAGGCCGCCGTCGCCCAGCGCTGGCTCGACGGCTTCACCGCGCTGGTCGCGGCCGGCGGGTTCGTCATGACGATGAATTACTACGGCGCGGTCGGCCAGAAGCTGCCGGCCGAAGACTGAAGCGTTCCGGGACGGACGGTGGCGCGATAGAATCCCGTCATGCCACGAATTCAAGAGATCGAGGAGCCCGGCAACGATCCGATTCTGACCGACGTCTACGCCAAAGAGCGCGAGGTGTTCGGCTTCGTGCTGAACACCACCAAGATCCAGGCTCACCGGCCCGGCATCATGAAGGCGGCCAAGGCGCTCTCGATGGCCGTCGAGAAATCTGGCCTGCTGCCGCCCCAGCTCCTGGCCCTCGTGTACCTGCGCGTGGCGCTCATCAACGGCTGTCCATTCTGAATCGACATCAATGCATCCCGTGGGATGCAAGCGGGGGCGTCGGAGGACAAGGTGCGTCAGGTCGAGCGGGCGGCCGAGAGCCCGCTCTTCACCGACCGCGAGCGCGTGGCGCTCCGCTACGCGGAGGCGATGACGATCACCGGCGAGAAAGTGACCGAGGACCTCTTCGGACGGATCCGCGGTCACTTCTCCCAGACGGAGATCGTCGAGCTCACGGCGGCCGTGGCCCTCGAGAACTTCCGGAGCAAGTTCAATGTCGCCCTCGGGATCGAAGCTCAGGGCTTCTGTGTCGTGGGAAAGCACCCCGCCTAGCGGCTGTCCGGCATCGTCCGACGCCGCGCCCGCTGGGCGCCTCGGATGCCGCCTTCAACAGCGCACTCTCCTTGATCGTGCGTCGGCGCGGCTCCACTCGCTCACCCAGAGCCAGGCTGATCACCTTGCACGTGAGGATATGGAGGCAGGCCCCCCGACCTCGACCCGGGTTTCATCGAGCTTGAAGCCGCGCCGGCAATCCCGGCACGCCGCTCGTCTTCACTCAGCCTGCCGCCGTCCTCGGGTGCGCAAGACCTGCTTGATCGCACACGCGACGGAATCGGATCAACTTGCGGACCTGTTTCCGACCGCTACAATGGCCCGAAAGTTCACGTCGCGAGGATTGACGGTTTGCGCAGGACGCGGGGCCTCGCCCCCAGGAACGGCCTCAATTGCGGGATTTCTTGCCCCGGCTAGGTCTTTGCAATTGAGATCCCCGTCGCCCGCTGATTCCGGAGTCAGCAGCGAACAGCGCCGTTCGTCGACGTTCCCGAGCGCGTCGGCGAACGGCGTCCTGTTTTTCAGGCTTCGACAGGATCACCACGAATGAAGCCGCGCCGTTCCGGTTCCTGGGCACCCCGGTCGTGACCGCCTGAAGTACCACGTCATTCCGCTCGCGATGTTCCTGGGCACCTTCGCGTGGTCGTTCGTCTTCGTGAGCCTGCCGTTCTACATCGAGACCATCGCTCACGGGGACGCGGCATCGACGCTGCGTTGGACCGGCTGGATTCTCGGCATCTCGCCGCTGGTCACGGTGCTGACGGCGCCGTTGTGGGGGCGGTACGCCGAACGCCGTCGGCCCCGACGCCTGTACGTGGCCGTCCAGGCGTTTCAGGGCGTCGCCTTCTTCGGGATGGTGGTGGCCACGACGCTGCCCGGCCTCTTCCTCGCGCGCCTCGTCCTCGGCGTCATGGGGGCGGCGTCGACGTTCGCATTCATGATGGCCGGCCGGTCTGGAGATGCCTTCACCGTGCGCCGTCAGGTCGCGGCGATCCAGTCCGGCATGACGATCGGGCAGGTCATCGGTCCGCTCGCGGGCGCGCTCATCGCCGCGCGCATCGGGTTCCGTCCCTCGTTCGTCGTGGGCGCCCTCATTTTGCTGGGTTGTGCGGCCCTGGTTGGCTGGCTCGCGCCCGAGCCGGTCGATGCCCGCCCTCGGCGCGATGCACCGGCAGGCGTACGCCTCGGGGATCTGGTCACCGTGGGGCTCATCGTGCTGGGCGCCAACATCCACGTGTTCTTCCTGCCGGCCATCCTGCCGCGAGTCCTCGTGTCACTCGGCGTCGCGCCGGCCGCGACGCTCGAGGTCGGCGGCCTGGTCATCTTTGCGTCCGGCATCGCCGCCGCGCTCGGCGCCGTCCTCACCCCACGGCTCGGCGACCTCGGCACCGATCGAGTCGTCATCGCGAGTCTCCTCACGGCCTCGTCGCTTTGCCTGGCAGCGCTGGCGGTGCCACGATCGGTGTGGGGCTATGGGGCGCTGCGGTTCTTCCAGGTCCTCTTCATCACGCCGGTCTTTCCACTGGTGGTGGCCCGTATCGCGCAGCACGGCAGCGGTCAGGTCATCGGCGCGATCAACTCCGCTCGCATCGCCGCCGGATTCCTCGGGCCGGTGATGGCGACGACGATGCTTGCCTGGGGACCGGCGTCGGTGGTGTACGTGATCCTGGCGGCCCTGGGCCTGGGCTGCGTGCCGCTGGCGCTGGCTCGCGGCACGCATCGGGCGAGCGCATTCTGATGGCCCAGGGGTTCACGAGCCGGCCACTGGTCGACATCCGCCTCGAGGAGATGCGGACGGCCGCGGGGACTCCGCCGTTCCTCGAGAGCATCTCGCTCCACGTCCGCTACGGCGAGTTCTTCACGTTCGTGGGGCCGCCGCACTCAGGCAAGACGGCGATCCTCCGGGCCATCGCCGGATTTCTGCCACTCAGCGGTGGCCGCGTGATCGTCGACGCCGAGGACATCGCGCATCTGCCCGCCGCTCGACGCGGGATCGGGTACGTGTTCCATCAGGGCGCGCTGTGGCCGCATCTGGATGCTCGCGCCCACGTGGCCTTCGCTCTCGACCTGGCCGGTGTCGGTCGCGACGACATGGCCGAGCGCATCGAGACCGTGTTGAGGCGGCTCGGTCTGACCGATGTCGCCGGCCGCAAGCCCGACGATCTGACGCTCGAGCAGCGCCGGCGCCTCGCGCTGGCCCGTGCGCTCGCCGTCGAGCCCCGCGTCCTGCTGCTGGACGAACCATTGGCCCACCTCGATCCGGGCGCGCGCAAGACCCTGCGGCTCGAGGTGGCCCGGTTGCATCGGGACCTCGCGGTGACGACGATCTGTGCGACGCGGGACGCCGCCGACGCCCTGGCGCTCTCGGACCGTATCGGCGTCGTCGAGAATGGCCAGCTCCTGCAGGTTGGTGATCCCGAGCAGCTCTACCGTCGTCCAGCCAGCCACGCCGTCGCCCAGGCGCTCGGGCCGGCAAACTATCTGCCCGTGAAGGTGGTGGAGGTTCGTGAGATCGGCGTCGTCGTCGCGACGGAGGCGGGAGACCGGGTACCGGTGGCTGGAATCGGCGCCTTTCGCCAGGGCAGCCCGGGCGTCCTCGTCCTGCGGCCGGAGACGTTGTCGATCGTCGACGCCGCCATGGCCCGCGGCCCGAGCATTCCAGGAACCGTCAGTCTTCGCGTCTTCGAGGGCGCGCGGTATCTCTACGAGATCGACATCCGTACCGGCACGCCGGTCCGCGTGGAGTTGCCGGCGACCGACACGGCCATCTTCCGGGTCGGTGACCGCGTCCGTGTCGAAGTCTCTTCCGACACCGTTGTCCTGCTGCCTGCCGACACCTGACGCGAGAACGGAAGCAAATGAACTACAGCGGGTAGGTCTTGTCCTGCTCCATCATCACGACGCGGCCGCCCCCGATTCGCGCCAGCTCGTCAGCCGTCTCGTCGAAGAACTGCGGTTTCACGTGATAGATCCAGATCGGGACCTCGGGCGGCAGCTTGTCGAGCTCGCGCTGGATGAGCGCGGGGGTCATGTGACGAGCGGCTTCGGCCAGGGCGGCCAGCCGGCTCGGGAACGCGCACTCGAGAATGACCGCCCGGATACTGGTGAGACCGCGGGCCGCGCTCCACAGGGCCCGCGTCGGACCGGTGTCACCGGAGTACACGAACCCTCGTGTTCCATCGTGGATCACGAAGCCAACGGTGGGAACTGTGTGCGTCACTGCGACCGGAGTCACCCACAGGTCGCCCACGCGCTGCTCGGCCTCCTCGACCAGCGTGCGGTATTTGACGACCGGGGTGGTGGCGTCGGGGATCCGCGCGAAATCGGGCCACACCACGTTGTTGAACACCGACGTCTTCAGGGCATCCACGATGGGCGCCGTGCTGGCCACCGTGACCGGGCGTCCAGCGCTGCAGCACGCGAGCGTTTCCGCCAGGAACGCGAGTCCGGCGACGTGATCGAGGTGCGTGTGGGTGATCAGGGCGTGCTCGACCTCGAGTTGCTCGGGGACCGTGAGAGCGCCGCTGACGCTACCGGCGTCGACCAGGACGCGGTCGTTGACGAGAAACGCGGAGGGACGCTGGCCCAGCCCTTCGCTTCCGAAGGCGCCGAGCACTCGAACCTTCATATCCAATTTAGACTAGCACTTCTTCCCGCCTGGTCACCCACTTAGCGTAACGGTCGTCATGCGTCCCGGGCCCCGCCGGTCCTTCCGGGTGGCCCCCCCAGGTGAAATCTTGATGGCCTTCGGCGTGCCGCGGGCTAGCTTGGGAGAATGAGGAGACGATGCTCGCCGCCAGCGTGGCGTACCGCTTGCAAGAGCCAGGGAACAGTCCTGGCATCGTTTGCCACAGCCATGACGCGATAGATCATGCGACCACTGATTGGCGCGGCCGCCGCGGTATTTCTCAACCTCCTGGCGATCGCCGGCACTGAGCACGTCGAGGCCCAGGCGGGGGCGTCCCATCTGTGGAAGGCACGGGCATTTCAGGCCGAGGATCACCTGAAAACGCTCACGCACGAGCTCGACGCCGTCCGTGCGGAAAGAGCCTCGCCCAGGGCTGAGGAGTTGAAGTGCGAAGCGATGCTCGAAGGCGCTTTTGCCTTACATCGGACCCGGGAACACCGCGTTCATCAGGTGCTCAAGAGCGGCCTTCACGTGTTCAAGATCGTGCTCGACGGCGGCAAGGGAGGCGTCTTCGACCTGAGCTATTTCTATGACGCCGACGAGTCTCGATTGATCTCCATCCAGGTCCTGTCGGTGCCGCATTCCTGGGGAGTGACGCGTCCGATCGACGACGCGCCGCATCCGGGTGCGATCCTCGTTGCCGTCAACGACCGGCCGGACGGTGGGCCGCGGTGCGTGCTCGGGTTTAGCCTGAAAGAGCCCCCTTTTGCCTATGTGGTGCGCTCGCCCAGGGAAAAACTCGTCCTCGGGGTGCCGCGCCGAGAGACCGGACGCTCCTAGCCATCCCCCCTTGTCACCCTGCTTGGCCGTATAGTCAGCAGGATGCTTTTCGCTGACGTGCGGGTAAGCGGATGAGCAGGCCAAAGATCCCAGAACATTACGATGAACTTTTGGCCCCAAGCCTGCGTCTGCCCGGCGACCAGGGCACGAGCTCCCCCACCGGAGGCCCATGAGCCCTCCGGCCCTCGGCACCAAGTGGCTGAGCTTCTTTGTGTGGTTCCACCTGCCGGTCGGGGCCCTGTTCGTGTTCGTAC
>Ga0137360_10002240_pt1 | contig 11552 bp, 11 predicted proteins | sample Mad1_60_16metaG_FD_104924 | JGI IMG/M metagenome (GOLD analysis project Ga0137360, IMG submission 104924) | Vadose zone soil microbial communities from Angelo Coast Range Reserve, California, USA - Mad1_60_16 metaG | ecosystem: Environmental > Terrestrial > Soil > Vadose zone | place: USA... | reverse complement strand
CCGGGGTTAAGCGACTTTGCGGGCTGATTTTTCGAGGAGTTCGTGGATAAGGGTTTGGTAGGGTTTGGATTGTTTGGCGGCCATGCGGCGGAGTTGGCGGAGAAGTTTTGGGGCGATGCGGATGGCGATGAGCTGTTTGGCGTTGCCGGTGGCGGGGCGGCCGACTCGGCGAGCGCGGCGGAGTTCGGCTGGGGTCGATTCGGGGATGTCCGAGAAATCGAGCTTGCTATCGGGTATAGGCTTGGCGTTCTTGGCGAGTCGCCTGGCGTGCGCTAATGATACGAATGAGTTCCTGGCCATGTTTTAGTCTCCGCTGCGTGTACACCACGATAAGAATTCTGCCCGTGAGCGACGAGCCGAGGCGCTTCCAGCGCTGCTCCGAGTAGGAGTGCTCGGGATCGTCCCAATCGAGTGCGTCGGGGTCGACGAAAATCGTCGCGGCTTCTTCAAATGAAACACCGTGTTTCTTGAGGTTGGTCAGAGCCTTGTGGGCGTCCCAAGAGAACACATTTATGTATATACGCTAATTGGGAGGGATTGTAAATAGTGCGAATCTCGGGAATCTTAGGCGCGCTCGTTAGCTGGCTAAACGAGAAACACCCGGTTTCCGGAAATAATGAGATTTGGTGAGACGAGATGGGATTCGAACCCACGACCTCCTCATTGCAAACAGTGGGGAAAATAAGCTAAGGCAAGGCGCCAGAATCACTTATCTATTTTAATGACCCTTAATTGGCAAACCTGGTAAACCGGTTTTCTCTTTGTCTTTGCAGTGCAAAAACAATGAATGAAATGGCGGCCTTTGCTCTCTTCACAGTTCCGCTTCTTAGTTTTGTCGCGGCGGGGATGCTTGAGTTCCAGCGGGATCGTGGAAGTCTGCAAAGTCTCACCCGAATGCTTCTTCTCGCAGTCGCTGTTGTGGTGTCTATTCTACTATCCCTACCTCTCGTTTCGCCTCCACCTGTCTAGAACGATGTCGGCCTTGTCGCTTTTGATCGCGGTGTCTGCACTTGTTTGCCGATATAAATCCCGCTTAACCGCAGCCCTTATCTTCATTGGCGGACTGGTTCTCGCATTTTTCTGGCTACTAAATCGCTGGGTGGCGTAATCAAGTCCCGATTAACGCTAACTGGGATTGCTTCCGGTTTGCCCGTCACCCCCCGCGAACCATCGCCAAAGAACAGTTCGATGGTTATGTTGTCGGTGGCGAGGCCAGTGTTCAGGGTGACGCCAACGGCCTGGGGCCGGTCACAATACACAACCTGGCCGGGCTCCATGGGATTCCCGTCAACCTTGAGGGTGACCCTGACACTCACTCTCGTGCTGCTGGAGTTCTTGGCTCCCCCGCCGGTTGCCGTGGCATGTTCGCTGGCGGGATCGGATCTTAACTCCAGTCAGTCTGAATCCGCACGCGCGTGCGCCGGTGCAATGGTTTTCAACGTGCCGCTGGCGCTGACGGTTAGCCACAATCAATGCGATGAGTGCGGGGCGCCGAGCAGGGCCAATTGGGTATCGATGATTTTCTCGAAGTCCGACGGAGGTAGCGCGCCACTCAGAAAAACGCCGTTTACGAAGAACCCCGGGGTGCCCGCAACGCCGACCTTACGTCCCTGTTCCATGTCGGCTTCGATTTTGGATTTGAATTTGCCGCTGTTGAGGCACGACTGAAACGATTTCTCATCCAGATTCAAGGCTCGGGCGCGGGTGAGCAGTTCAGCGCCATCCAGCTTGGACTGCTCCGCGTACAGGGCATCGTGATACTCCCAAAACTTTCCCTGCTCGCCCGCGCAGCGAGCCGCTTCGGCCGCCCTCTGAGCCTGCGGGTGGATTTCGCTCAAAGGGAAGTCGAGGTAGGCGAGCTTTACCCGGCCGCTGTACTTGGTGAGCAGTTCGTGCAAAGTGCTCTCGCTCTTCTTGCAATAGGGGCATTGAAAGTCCGAGAATTCGACGATCGTGACCGGAGCCTTGGGATCTCCTTTCACCCGCGCAGGATCGTACGCGACAGTTACGCTGGGTGGCCGCAACAGAACCGCGACATCGTTCTTCGCCCGCAGCGAGTCGGCATAAACCTGGCGGGCCTTCTGCAACTTGAGCTGCTTTAGACTCGCTCGATATTGGTCTTTCACCTCTTCGAAAGTGGCGCCGGCCCGGTTCTGTCCCCAGAAATAGGCTTCGACCTCGCCGTCAGTAGGATCCGGAACCTTGGACTCAACTTCCTGTTCAATGAGCTTTTCAGCGGAGATGCCCCGCTTTTTGGCTTCGGCTTGGACGAGCTTCAGGCGAATCAGACTATCGAGGGCCTTGCTCTTTGCCTCATACTCCTGCATGCGCAGTTGCATGGATTGCTGCGGCCCGACGGTCTCCAGGAGTTCGTCCTCGGAGATAGGCTGCCCGGCAACACTGGCAACTGGATTCCCAGAGCTGGCTTGAGGCGCGGCTTGAGCGAAGCTCCCCTTCTGGAGCGCCAGAAACAGTGGTAAACACAAAACTAATGGTGAGATTCTCATAAAGTATTTGTTTTCCCTCAAAAAAGGAGCGAGCCGGCCCCAGCTTTAGGCGCCGAGAGCTGGCCCGCCGTTTGCATCAGATAGAACCAACGAATCTAGAACGAGAGGCTTCCGCTGTTATTGAAGACCTTGACTTGGGTGACCGTAACGATGCCAGGACCCACGCAAGAGGCCACGTGCGAGTTGCCAACGGTGCCGGCGCCGACAGTGCTCCAGCTTGTGGTGACCAAGTGAGGTTTGCCGATGCCTACCGGGGCGACAAAGTCGAAGCTATGCGCCGACAGAGTGCTCAAGATCAGGTCAAAATTGCAGAGGGGGTTAGGCGCTGTGCAAAGACCGGTTAGGCTACCTCCAGTTGGATTGTTGCATGTATCGCCGGTGGGGCAGTCGGCAGTGGTGGTGCAGACGGTGCTGGTGACCAACTGGCACGCAGCGAGCTGCGAGAACAACTGAGAGCTGATCTGCTGAAATCGCTGGTCGTAAATTACGCAGGGGGCAGGCAGTATTCCGGCGGAGCTGCCATCGACCTGTACGCATACTTGAATTCCGATATCTGCCGATGCGGTCGACACACTTGTGGAGATCTTCGTGTCGGTGAAGAGGCCGGTTACCAGCGAGGGCCTGACGTCCAGCGTCACGCCGTTTCCATTCGAAGTCGAGATGTTCGCGTTGAATGACGATGCCACTATACCTCCACTAAGAACGCCGCCGCCGCCGATCGTGCATGCCGCCGAGCTGCCGCTAGCGCTGAAATTGCCGCTGGATTGCGCGAAAGAGATAGGTGCGATCAACATTGGGATTGCAAATGCGAATGTACATACTAACTTTTTCATGTTCATAGCCTGGCTGCCTCCGATTTTGGGATCGAAACTCAAGTTATGAGAACTTGAGTTCCTCATTCGAGTACGACCTAGGCTGAATTGTGCATTGAGAAGGTAAGGTCGCAGGGCCAGGATGCGGCAAGAGTGCGCCCACGGTAAGTCACGGTCTACTGGTCGGAAGACCAGTTTTCGGTCAGTGGCCACGAGAAGATAGCCAAGCCGCGAGCGATTGAAAGGCTAACACATCGATGTTGAACAAGTCGGAGGCACAGGGACGATGAAAACGGCGCCATAGAAGTGGCGGTATCCAAAATTTCGATTCGAGCCCCCGAGCGATAACCCCCGGATGTCCGTCACCCGGATGGAATCCTCAGCAGGGGCCACAAGAGCTACTCTGCCTCCGACAATTCAGAATTACGCTCACACCTTTTTGATGATGAACTGCGCCTTTTGCAGGTTCCAAGCTGTGGTCACGCTACCCGGACACAGATGCAGGTAGTACGTTGAGCGGTTCGGGCGATTCCCCTACTCCTTTTACGGGAGTTCCCCGGATTTCACTCGAGCGGCGGGCTTCCCCGGCCGCAGTGTTCGGCGCGATTGTAGGCGCTGGAGTGAGGGCCGCGACGGTTTGTGCGATCGGCAGGATCCGCAGAGGCACAGTGAACGGCGTAGTCGGCGGGCTGGCCGCTTGATTGCCCGGCGCGCAGAGATTGGGGATGCCTTGTTGAGCGCGTGCGCTGAGCCCCTTGATCGGCGCCAGGAGTCCCGCCGCGGTAACCAGCCCCATCCTAATCAATTCGCGCCTGTCGAATTGCGCCGCGATTAGTTCGCGGCGGTTCTTGGCGGCATTGAGCATCTCCTTATACCGCGCTCGTGAAACCCTTTCCCCAAACACGTTAACCGGTGTTCCTCAAACCGGACGCCTCACCAACCTCACTCAACTGACCGTAGACACCACTTGGTGGACACGATACCGGAGCGATAGTATGAACCCGGATTTCGGCGACATGTTCGATCAAGCCATCCCGACGCTCGCTGTAAATCAGCACACCGCGATTCCAAGAAGCGATAAAGACCTGATTGCCGATGCCAGCCAGCCCGGTGGCGTTTCCGTCCACACGCAGGCCATTGCCAACACCGCGGGCTTCCACTTTGCCTTCATTGAAGTGGGCGGAACCAGCCTTTATCCCTCTTTGGCGCAGCGGGTCAGCGATGTCGAAGTTCTGCGCATTTTGCTGAGCATCGGTCCCACCGAGGCCATGCATTTCCAAACCTGGCACGACAAGGCTGGCAATGCGATTCAGTTGACCGATACAGACACAGGATTCCCCGGCTCAACCGGCGCCACGGTCACCTTCCCGAATCTAAACGACCCTACCCACACGGCCGCTCAAGCGGACGAGCTCCAAACCAACCTGATCATGCCGGAGCCAACCATTTTTTTGAACAAGAACTTCCCGAAAGTCTCCATTGTGCGCCCCACTCAGACGAGAGGCGCCGCCATGGGGGCAGTAAAGGGGCTCACCGCTGACGGTCTTTTCATTGGTCTATCCCCGCAGTTCTTTAAACTCCTGCGCGACCTTGCCGAGGATGCTGACGACGCTCGACGCGAGCGGTAAAACTCAAGCCGAATGAAAGCGTTGGTCCTGACCGAACCAACTCCCGGATGGTCGGCAAGAAGTAATCCAGTTGGGCATCGTGCGGAGAACTCATCTGGGAAGTCGGCTAGTGTTTACCGATGAGGCGGCTCATAGGCAATGTCGTTCGGCGTGGATGACGAGGTACCGGAAACTATCCGATAGCGAACTTAGTCCGAGCGTGCCGCGGTAGGACTTTTGGCACGCTCGAGGTCGTTTTGAAAGATGGTGGACGAGAGGGGATTCGAACCCCCGGCCTCCTCGTTGCGAACGATGTAAATTCTAAGCTAAGACGCGGTGCCGCAATCACTTAGCTTTCGCAGCGGGGTCCTTAGATGGCCTACTTGGCCTACCAGGTAAAATGGCGGGTGCGAATCTTCTTAGGCTAGCGAATTTCAGAACACATAAGTCCCGCTGGTTGCGTAAAACCGAGTGGGTGATGATCGGGCGAAAAGCTATTATTTCTCTTTCCACAACCCTGTTTGGGAACCGCATGCCGCAAATCCTGACGATTCGTTCAGGAAAACTTAAGTAGGCGCCTCCGGTCAAGAACCCTAAGATGAGCAGGGTCGGGCGAACTGCGCTTCACGAAATGACCCCGGTTGGCGAAAGCGACCGGGTATGGGGACAAGCCGTGCCTTTCGATGCAGGTCGGAACGAAAAGCGGTTTTACTCTCTGGCGTTCCTAGTTTTTCTGGTTTGTGTTCTGGCCTGGGCTCAACTGCATGCCCAACTGCCCGAACGGACTTTGTCTGGCAGAATTACAAGCCCCACTGGCGCTCGCATTGCGAATGCACATATCACCATTAAGAATACGGAGAACGGCGAGACGAAGGCGACCACTGTGAATGAAGACGGCTCTTTTGCCATAGGCAACCTTTCACCTGGAACATACGAGGTAACCGTCTCTGCGCCCAGATTCGCTGAGGCAAAGGATACGGTGATCATTGTTGCCGGCACGAACCAGGTAGCGAATATTGTCCTGCAGCCCCAGGTCAGTGACGGAGCTGGCAAGGGGCAGGAGGGTACATCAGGAGTCAGCGGGACAGTAAGTTCCAAGAACGTAAGCGACCTTCCGCTCAACGGGCGTTCCGCTTCGGATCTGGCGACGCTAGAGCCTGGAGTGACCAGCGCGCGCACGCAAGCCAGTGGACAGGCGCAACGCGGATTCGGAAACCAGATGACAATCTCGGGCGGCAGGCCGCGACAGAACGACTCGCGTCTCGACGGGATCAGCGTGAATGACTACGTGAACGGTCCGCCAGGCAGCGCGCTGGGCGTTAATCTCGGAGCTGATGCGGTGGAACAGTTTTCCGTTCTGACCAGCAATTACCCCGCACTGTATGGCCGTTCATCGGGCGGGATTATAGCGGCTTCCACGCGTTCCGGCACAAACAGTTTCCACGGCGACGTATTTGAATACATACGCAACAGCGCATTCGATGCGCGAAATTTCTTCGACACTGCCAAGCCGCCTTTTCGCCGCAATCAATTCGGGGGCTCCGTCGGCGGTCCGATTTGGAAAACGAAGACATTCTTTTTCGCTGCGTACGAGGGGCTCAGACAGTCTCAAGGGATCACGCAAGTGGATACTGTGCCCTCGCAAGCTGCTCGGAACGGGCAACTATGTGCTCCCCCCGACTGCAGCACCACAACGAACGTGACGGTGAACCCTCAAATCACACGCTTTCTTGACGCTTTTTATCCGCTTCCCAACAGTGCTTTGCTGTGTCCCTTCTCGTCGTGTGTTGCGGGAACCGGTGATACGGGGATTTTCACCTTTGCGGGACAGCAGGTCACCCCGGAAAACTATTTCACGACCAAGATTGACCATAGGTTTTCAGCGAACGACCTGTTTTATGGCACCTACATGTTTGATAGAGGCAACGTGCGGCAACCGGACGAACTAAATGACAAGAGAACCGGTTACGATTCGCGGCGTCAGGTATTCACCGCGCACGAGACGCACATCTTCAACCCAAACCTGTTCAATGCTTTTCGGTTCGGTGTGAGCCGCGTGGTAGCGGTAACCGGCCTGACATTCCCGAGTGGAAATGCTCTTGTGGCAGACACGTCTTTCGCCACTGTGCCGGGTCTGAACGCTGCCGCCATAAACGTGCCGGGACTTACGTTTTTCTCAGGCGGGCTCGGAACGCGCTCTAACTTCGTCTTCCACTGGACGTCGCTGCAAGGCTATGACGATGTAGCCTTGACCCGCGGGAAGCATGCAATCAAATTCGGTTTCGGCGTGGAGTGGATTCGCGACAACGTGCTGGCAGTTTCCGATACGGGCGGAGAATTTTCGTTCAGCTCACTGTCCAATTTTCTGACCAACGCGCCTTTCTCCCTCAGTGTGGCTATTCCCGGCGCGATTTCCGGACGGGGATTTCGCCAAACGATTTTGGGGGCGTACCTCCAAGACGATTGGCGCTGGCGTCCGAACCTCACGATCAATCTCGGGATGCGCTACGAGATGGCGGCGGTGCCAACCGAAGTACACGCGAAGCTAACCGTTCTGCGGAACCTGACCGATGCGCAACCTCATCTGGGCAACCCACTGTTCTCAAACCCGACACTGCGCAATTTTGAACCGCGCGTGGGTTTCTCCTGGGACCCTTTCGGTGACACAAAAACCGTGTTGAGTGCTGGATTTGGAATGTTCGATGTGCTTCCTCTCCCCTACACTGTCATGTTCAATGAACTTTTTTCGGCTCCGTTTTTCAAGCTGGGGGTCGCCACCGCACTGCCTCCGGACTCCTTTCCGAACACCGCGTTCAATATTGCTTCGTCTTCGAATGTATTCCGGCAGGCTTACTTTGACCCTAGCCCTAGCCGGAACTACATCATGCAGTGGAATCTGACGGTTTCGCGAGAGGTGACTCAAAACATCAGCATGCGCGTTGGCTATGTGGGCTCGCGAGGCGTTCACCAGCCGTTTCGAGTGGAAGATGTGGACATTGTACTTCCGACTTTGACTCCTCAGGGTTACCTATGGCCCTCGCCTCCTGGGAGCGGTTCGCGGCTCAACCCGAATGCCGGACGTATTACCGCCGCTTTCTGGCAAGGCAATTCCTTCTACGATGCGCTCCAACTCAAGGTGAAAGCGAAGATTGGCAGTGGAGGAGAGATCGGTGGCTCCTACACATGGGGCAAAACGATCGATACTTCGTCAGGAAGTTTGGTGGGAGATGAATATTCGAACTCAATCTCCAGCCCGTTATGGTTCAACATAGGATTGAATCGAGGCTTGGCGGATTTTAACGTTGCCCACAACGTTGAGATAAATTACACATATGAATTGAGCACGCCGAAATGGGCGCACGGAGTAAAGGCATGGGCGTTCGGAGGGTGGCAAGTAGGAGGAGTGTTCGAGGCGAGTACCGGAGTGCCGTTTACACCGGGATTTGCCGGGGATGCTCTAGGCGTAAAAAGTATCGATCCGAACATTGATGTTCCAAACTTGGTTTCCGCCCCGGGCTGCAGCTCGCTCGTCAACCATGGGGATCCAAACCACTACATCAAAACGCAATGCTTCGCCGTGCCAAATCCCATCACGTTGCGCGGCAATTTGGGGCGGAACACGCTGATCGGTCCTGGACTCATAAATCTCGATACGTCTCTGCTGAAGAACAACCAGATCAAGCGAATCTCTGACGCCTTCAATGTTCAGTTCAGAGCCGAGTTCTTCAATCTGCTGAACCATACGAATTTTGCCCCGCCCTTGGATAATCGGAATATCTTCGATTCCACGGGAAATCCCATCGGCAACGCCGGTTTGATTACATCAACGCAGACGCCATCGCGCCAGATTCAGTTTGCTCTCAAGATGATTTGGTGACTCGGCAAGTCGCTGTACCCAGGATGAAGTTCACGGAGGTGTGATGAAAACATACTGCTTGCTTATCGGGCTGATTTTCGCTTTGCCCGCGCTTGCGGACGCCCAGAGTGCAGCTCCCTTGCGGTTAGTGCGAACGATTCCTTTGCCCAACGTAAAGGGGCGCCTCGATCATATGGATGTGGATGTGAAGGGCAAGCGGCTCTTCGTTGCGGGACTTGAGAATGGCTCGGTAGAAGTCGTGGATTTGGGGGCGGGGAAGTGGGTGAGGAGCATCCCGGGGTTTCAAAAGCCGCAGGGCATCGCGTATGTTGAGTCTCTGAACAAATTGTTCGTGGCCAGCGGTGACGACGGAATGCTCCGCGTCTTCTGCGGTGACACTCTCGAATTGCTTGATTCCACCAAGCTGGATCTGGGCCCCAACCGTGTTGTGTACGACCCCCACACGGAACTTCTCTACGTCGGATACGGCGGTAAGGATGCGGGTAAGGACTACGGCCAAGTCGGGGTGATCGACGCAAAAACGAATAAGCACATTGGCGATATCAAAGTGGACGGCCACCCTGGGGAGCTTCTTCTGGACCAATCTGGTAAGACTTTGTTCGTCTTCGTTTCCGCTACAAGCAAAGTTCAAGTCGTGGATACAAACAAGCGCGAGGTGGTGTCCACGTGGCAGGTGAGCAGCCAGCGGAATGGTGACGGAGCCTTTGACGAAAAAACGCACCGGTTGTTTATCGGAACACGTACGCCTCCGCGAATGCTTGTTATGAATTCTCAGACCGGCAAGGAAATCGCGAACCTCCTTACGGTTGAGGGAATGGATGGCGTCTATTTCGATGCTGCCCACAAACGAGTGTACGTTTCCGGGGGCCGCGATCAGGGTGTCGGATATGTTTTCGCGTATCAGCAAAAAGATACAGATCACTACGAAACGATCGGGAAAATCCCGACGAGACCGGGGGCTGGTACTTCGTTCTGGTCCCCCGAACTGAACAGCTACTATGTGGCCGCGCCCGCTCACGGCAAGGAAGAGGCCGCGATTCTCGTGTTCGAACCAGAGTCCTGAAACTCTTTATGCACTGGTGAATGTTCTAGGAAAAAGAAGCAGTAACAGAATCCGATCTCAGGAGGAGATATGAAGAAGTTGCTAGCCGTCAGCGTAGTGGCATTGGCTGGATTGTCTGTACTCTCAACCAGACTGAATGCTCAAAAGAGTGCGCCGGCTCAGGCCACGCGCCCGCTCGTCTTGACCGAGGCCATTCCTCTGGAGGGCGTAAAGGGACGGATCGATCACTTTGGTTCCGCGGGAAACCGGTTACTTATTTCTGCGCTGGGAAACAATACAGTCGAAGTCATCGACATCAGCGCGAGAACCGTAGTGCATACCATCACCGGAATTCCGAATCCTCAGGGGGTGGTCTTTTCCCCGGAAGCCAACAAGCTCTTTGCCGCGAGTAGCAAGGGAAAGCTATACATCTACGACGGAACTTCCTTTGACCGCATCAAAGAGATCGACTTCCACAGTGATGTCGACAATCTACGCTACGACGCAGCGAATAGGCGTGTCTATGTCGGTTACGGCGAGGACGAGACAGGGGCGATTGGAGCCGTCGATGCGAGCACGAACGAGCGGCTTGAAGAAGAATATAAGCTGGGAGCCCATCCGGAATCCTTCCAACTGGAAACGTCGGGACCGAACATGTATGCGAACCTGCCTGACTTGAAACAAATCGCGGTAATCAATCGCAGCACGCATGCGATCTCCCGATGGCCATTGACTCTTCAGATGAACTTTCCCATGGCCTTGGATGAGGCCGATCACCGCTTATTCGTTGGCACTCGTGCGCCGGCGCGCCTGGCAGTGTTCGACACGAACTCGGGTCACATGATCACTGCGCTTCCGTGTGTCCATGACACGGACGACGTTTACTACGATGCCGCGCGCAGACGCATTTATGTGGCAGGCGGAGAGGGATTCATCAACGTCTTTCAACAGAACGATGCGGACCACTACCAGCTTCTGTCCAAGATACCCTCGGCACTGGGCGCCCGGACAGCCGGATACTTTGGCAAAGGAAGAAAGAGCGCGGACCGCTTCTACCTTGCGGTTCCAGCCCGTGCGGGCCGTGGCGCAGAAGTGTGGATTTATACCGTACAAGATTAAAGATAGAAGACCTGACCAAGATGCATGAAGGAAAAAGCCAATTGCGCATCCTCGTGGTGGAAGACGAAGCGAAGGTGGCTCGCGCGCTGCGGGAGGGATTGGAGCGCGAGAAATACGAAGTCGTCGTCGCTCCCACCGGAGAAGAAGGTTTCTTCCTAGTGAATGCCGAGGAATTCGATCTCGTCATTTTGGATCTCATGCTTCCAGGCCGCGACGGGCTCCAGGTGCTGGCCACACTGAGAAAACGCGGATTGCAAACCCCGGTTCTGATCCTCACGGCTCGCGATGCAATCGAGGAGCGCGTGCGAGGACTCGATAGCGGCGCCGATGATTACCTCGTCAAACCCTTCGCGTTCCCGGAACTTTTGGCGCGCGTCCGGGCACGCCTTCGACGCGGGCGAGCTGAACAAACGCCCAACTTAAGACTCGCTGATTTAGAAATGGAAGTAGTGACTCGCAAGGCGAAGAGGAGTGGGCAGAATCTAGAGTTGACGGCCCGAGAGTTCGAGCTTCTCGAATATCTGCTTCGGCACAAAGAGCAGGTCGTTTCTCGGGAGATGCTGGCGCGCGATGTCTGGAAGGAAACTG
>Ga0137360_10002228_pt1 | contig 11572 bp, 12 predicted proteins | sample Mad1_60_16metaG_FD_104924 | JGI IMG/M metagenome (GOLD analysis project Ga0137360, IMG submission 104924) | Vadose zone soil microbial communities from Angelo Coast Range Reserve, California, USA - Mad1_60_16 metaG | ecosystem: Environmental > Terrestrial > Soil > Vadose zone | place: USA... | reverse complement strand
CGTCTGAGCACCGGCACGCTCTATGGAATCATCAAGCGCCTGCTCGCCGATGGCTTGATTGCGGAGCTCCGCGCACGCCCAGCCGAACGCGAGGACGATGAGCGCCGCAAGTACTACCGCCTGACATCGCTCGGCCGGCAATTAGCCGCAGCCGAGGCCGAACGGATGGATGAAGTTCTTGCCGTTGCTCGGGCCAGGCATCTCCTGAAGCGCGCACGTACGGCTTGAACAAATTCGCGCCGTCAATCAAAACGGCACTGCAAGCAACGAGTGGTCCAAACAGTGGTGACATTTTGAAGCCGCTGGAGGACTTTATGGAAAAAGAAACTTCACGCGCTACGCGCCTCTATCGTGGACTGCTGCGGCTGCTTCCTTTCGATTTTCGAAGCGATTTCGGCCCCGAGATGGAACAGGTATTTTCGGAACAGCGGGCGGAAGCCGAGCGCGAGGGAGGCAAGATGGGTGCCTGGCGGCTTTGGTGGGAAACATTGAAAGGAATTTTCACCACCGCGCCGCGCGAACACCTCTCCATGCTGCGTCAGGATTCCACCTTCGCGCTGCGCATGATGCAGAAGAACCTGGGTTTCACGATTGCGGCGATCGTCGTGCTCGGTTTGGGAATTGGGGCCAACACCGCAATCTTTAGCGTCGTCAACGCGGTGCTCTTGAAGCCTCTGCCCTACGAGCACGGCGATCGCCTGCTGATGTTGCAGCAATCCACGCCGAGCACCGGCTTGATGGGGAGCTCCGTCTCCATTCCCGATCTGATGGACTATCGCCGGCAGAACCGCAGTCTCGACGCCCTGGTCGAATACCACAACATGCAATTCATCCTGCTGGGGCGCAGCGAACCCGAGCAGGTCGAAACGGGCGTTGTTTCCTGGAACTACTTCGATGTTTTCGGCGTCAAGCCCCTTGTCGGCCGCAACTTCGGCCCCGATGACGAAAAAACGGGCGCGCCCGCCGTCCTGCTGCTCAGCTTTGAATATTGGGAGCGCAGTTTCGGCGGCGATCCCACCGTGGTGGGCAAGATCTTCCGCATGAACGACAAGCCCCACACCGTGATCGGCGTGCTCCCACCGTTCCCGCAATATCCCCAGGAAAACGATGTTTACATGCCCACTGTCGCGTGCCCCTTCCGGTCCGATCCGAGCATGATCGCCAACCGTCAGATGCCGATGGTCCGAATGTTCGGCCGCATGAAGTCCGGACTAAAATCCACCGAAGCCGAAGCGGATCTCTCCGCAGTTGCTGCTTCCATGCAAAGAGAATTCCCAAACGATTATTCCGGGAGCTCCACCCTCAAAGTCGAAGCTACGCCTCTAAAAACCGAGTTGACGCGCGATGCCAAGCCCACCATGCTGTTCTTACTTGCCGCCGCCGGCTTCGTCCTCCTCATCGCCTGCACTAATGTCGCCAACTTGAATCTCGCGCGCATGGTTCGCCGCGAGCGCGAACTAGGCGTGCGTACGGCCATGGGCGCCAGCCGCGTGCGCTTGTTCCGTCAATTGCTGACGGAGAGTTTTCTGATGGCGCTCGGCGGCGGCTTGCTGGGTCTGTTGCTGGCCACGGGTGGTTTGCACGTCCTCACGGCATATGTCGCCCGCTTCACTCCGCGCGCGAATGAAGTGCACATTGACAGTGCGGTGCTGCTCTTCACTCTGGTAGCGGCTCTCTTCGTCAGCGTCCTGACCGGAACAGCCCCGGCCCTGGCGCGCCGCGACAGCCTCGTCACTGCCTTGAAAGAAGGCGGAAGCCATGCCACGCTCGGCGTTGCTCGGGGAAAAATGCGCAGCACGCTGATCGTCGCGCAAGTAGTCGTCTCGTTTCTGCTGCTCATCGGTGCCGGTCTCATGGTCCGCAGCCTCATCAATCTGCAGCGCGTGGACCCGGGCTTCCGTCCCGAAAATGTGCTGACCATCCAACTCAGTCTAGATTTTTCACGCTACACCACCAACGAAAAAACTCTCGGCTTCTTCGATTCCCTCCTCGAAAAAGCCGAAGCTCTTCCCGGCGTCACCTCTACCGCAGCCGCCGGTGCCTTTCCGCTCGACAAATCTCCCGCCTTCAACAACCAATTCGTCATTGACGGCCAGCAAGGCAACACCGCTGACTCCAGGCCCGTCGCGGAATTCAACGTCATCAGCCCCGGCTACCTCCAGGTTCTTGGCATTCCCTTGCGCAGCGGCCGCAATTTTGATCGCCGCGACCGTCCCGAAAGCCCCAAGGTCGCCATCATCAACCAATCCCTCGCGCGTCATCATTGGCGCGATGATGATCCTGTCGGCCACCGCATCTCCCTTGACGGTGGCAAAACCTGGACGCAAATCATCGGCGTTATCGGCGACGTGCACGAACACGGCCTCGACCAGCCGCCCAGTGATCTCATCTATCTTCCCTTCGCGCAGTATCCGCAGAATAGTCCCGCGCTCCTCGCACGCACGCAGGGCGACCCCATGGCCATCGCGCGCGCCGCCGTCCAGCGGCTCTACGAGGTGGACCCCAACCAGCCGGCGGGACGCATTCAGTCGCTCGAGCAAGTCCGCGCCGATTCCATCGCGGCGCCGCGGCTGACGGCCAATCTGCTTGGATTATTCGCGCTGCTCGCGCTCGCGATTGCCGCGGCGGGAATCGGAGGCGTAATGGCGCTCTCCGTCAGCCAGCGCACCCACGAAATTGGAGTGCGCATGGCCATCGGCGCGCGCCCGGGAGAGATCATCCGGATGATCCTGCGGCAAGGCATGGGTCTTGCCCTCGTGGGCGTCGCGCTGGGAATGCTGGGGGCTTTTCCGCTGACCCTCGCGATGAAGAGTTTCCTGTTTGGTGTGACCCCCACCGATCCGGTAACGTTTCTCGGCGTCGCGGCAGTGCTGGCGGCCGCGGCCTTTGCAGCCTGCTACGTGCCTGCGCGGCGCGCCGCCCAGGTTGATCCGAACGTTGCCCTTCGTGCCGAATGACGTGTGCCGCGGCCGTTCTGCTCCGCGATTACCGCGCGATGCGCCCGGTCTGAATTCCGTCCTTCAAATCGTAAATTGCGCCGACGGTGCCGACGACGCACGTTTTGCGATTGAGCCCCAGCCGTTGCCGCAGGCGATAAACGCTTTCGATCCCCGTGCAATGCGCGCCGAGAATTTGCGCGATCTGAAATTCGCGCAATTTGTCCGCCGTCCAATCGAGCTGTTCGTCCGATGCCGCAAACAAGTGAAAGCCGCCGATGGCCGCCTGCACTGGCGCGGGCCGGAGGAATTCCCGGGCGTAGTGCAATGTATTGATAATGCCGGCGTGGGCGCAGCCTGAGAGCATCACGAGGCCGCTCGCGGTGTTGAAAATCAGCGCTTGATCCTCGGGCAGATTGTCTTCCACCCAACTGTTTCCCTTTTCCACCTTGTATCCCGGCGTCCAGTTCTTTTCGGGATAAGTGCGCGGGACCGGTCCCGTCAGCCACACGCCCGGCAGCAGTTCTTCAGGCTTCTCGTGCACGATGAATTTTCCGCCGGTGGCTTCGTACTCCTTCTTCATGGCGATCATGGGATTTTGTTCGGTTTCGCCGCTTCCCTGGCGCCGGCTCAGGAAAATTCCCTGGCCTACATGGACGCGTGAGAGCGCAGCGGGATTGGCGCGTAACACTTCGCGCCGAAGGGTCATCAGCCCGGTCGTGTGGTCGGCATGAAAATGACTGAGGATGACATCCTGAACGCTACTGAGATCAATTTTCAGCTCGCGCGCATTCTCAAGGACCGTGTTCGGCCGCGCCCCCGTATCGTAGAGGATCTTGTGGCCATCGGCTTCGACCAGCGCCGCGAATCCCCATTCCCCGATGCCGTCGTCCGCCAACATCGTCGAAAGGATTGTGACCTTCAGGTTGCGCACTTCCGCGGGGGCTTTTGCTCCCAGAGCGCTGGAAGAAGTCTGCGCGAACGCTGTTGCTGCACTAAAATACAACGCTATTGCCAAGAAAAGGACTCGACGCGTGAATCTCATGGCTTCTCCTTCGACACTTTCATGCTCTGCCCTTCGATTAGGCGCACTGTAACACAGCGCGAAGAGCACAGGCACGGCCAAGCGCTGGCCGCAACGCGGCGCCTCTGTTAAACTGGAGGTTGTTCGACCGCACCTAAGAAGAAATAAGAGATGCGTCCGGGCTGCTGGTTGTCCCAGCAGCTATTTTTGTCTGTAGATGTCAACTTCATGAATCAGAAGATTCGCAATATTGCCATCATCGCGCACGTGGACCACGGAAAAACCACGCTGGTCGACGCCATGCTCCGCCAAAGCGGGATTTTCCGCGCCAACGAAGAGCTCATCGAGCGCGTGATGGACTCCAACGATTTGGAGCGCGAGCGCGGAATCACCATTCTCGCGAAAAACACGGCGCTATTTTTTAACGGCACAAAAATCAACATTGTCGACACGCCGGGTCACAGCGACTTCGGCGGCGAAGTCGAGCGCGCGCTCCGCATGGTGGATGGCGTCGTGCTCCTCGTGGACGCCAGCGAAGGCCCGCTTCCCCAGACGCGCTACGTGTTGCAGAAGGCGCTGGCCGCCAAGCTGCCTCCGGTGATCGTGCTCAACAAAATCGACCGCGCCGATGCGCGCCCCAAGGAAGTCCTGGACGAAATCTACGACCTCTTCATCGATCTGGACGCCACCGAAGATCAGCTCGATTTTCCCGTTGTTTACACCAACGCGCGCGACGGCGTTGCGCAGCGCTCCCTCGATGACAATTCAAAAGATTTGCTTCCTCTCTTTGAAACCATTGTCAAATCCATTCCTCCGCCGCCGGGCGATCCGCAAGGAGTCCTGCAGATTCAAGTGATGAATCTCGATTACAGCGACTTCCTCGGCCGCATCGCGATTGGCCGCGTCTTCAACGGCACGCTCGAGCGCGGCGCGGAAGTGGGCATCAGCAAGCTGGATGGCAAGCTCACGCCGGCGCGCATCACCAAGCTCTACACGTTTCGCGGGTTGGAGCGCGACGAAGCGCAGTCTGTTGCGGCTGGCGACCTCGTGGCCATCGCCGGCGTCGAAGGCATTCAGATCGGCGAAAGCATCACCGACCTGGCAAATCCGGCGCCGATCGAGCCGCTCTTGATCGACGAACCCACTCTCGCGATGATCTTCACCGTAAACAGCGGCCCGCTTTCCGGCAAGGACGGTTCGTATGTCACGTCGCGCGATCTGCGGGACCGTTTGCAGAAAGAACTGCTGACCAATGTTTCGATCCGCGTGGAAGATACGGACACGCCGGAGTCGTTCCGCGTGCTGGGGCGCGGCGAGCTGCAACTGGCGATCCTGATCGAGACGATGCGGCGCGAAGGCTTCGAGCTGATGGTGGGCAAACCGGAAATTGTGGTGCGCACGGAAAACGGCCGCAAGCTCGAGCCGCTGGAACGGCTGGTGATCGACGTGCCGGAAAATTTCATCGGCATTATTCTCGAAACTCTGGGGAGCCGGCGCGGCGAGATGATCAAGATGAGCAATCACGGCTCCGGCCGCGTGCGCATGGATTTCAAGATCCCTTCGCGCGGATTGATCGGCTTGCGCAGTCAAATGCTGACCGACACGCGCGGAACCGCGCTGATTCACTCGATATTTGACGGCTGGACGGACTACGCCGGAGAGATGGCGCTGCGCCCGACGGGCGCGCTGGTCGCGGACCGCAGCGGCTCGTCGACAGCCTTTGCGTTGTGGAACATCCAGGAACGCGGCGAACTCTTTATCGGACCCGTCATAGAAGTGTATGAAGGCATGATCGTCGGCGAGAATTCGCGCGAGCAGGACATGGACGTGAACGTCACGAAAGAGAAGAAGCAAACGAACATGCGTTCGTCGAGCGCGGACGAGGCGATTCGCCTGATTCCCCACCGCGAGCTGAGCCTCGAGCAGGCCATCGAATTCATCGCTGACGATGAATTCGTCGAGATCACGCCAAAATCGATCCGCTTGCGCAAGAAAGTTCTTCAAGCCAACAGACGCCCGCGGCGCTGGCAGGAAATTCGCGCCAGCCAGGAAGCCGGCCGCTGAACCGAGCGGCGCCGCGCCACTTAATGGCCTGTTTTTTCGAGTAACTCCTGCAAATGCTGTTTCCACAGTGCCGCCCAAGTGTGCGTGCCGTGTCCGTGCGTTTGTTCGCTGGCCGGTATCAGAACAAATCGCCCGTCCTTTAGTCTCACGACTTCGCGCTCGGCGATTTTCAATTCCGGGGGATTGATGAAATCATCAGCCGAGTTAATCCACATGACGCGGGCCTTGATTTTTTCGAGCTGCGCCGACGGATCGTAATCGCGCGACGCATTCACCTGGTACAAGAGATCGTTTGCGTCGAGCTCCCCGAGACGCGACTTGAAGTAATCGTCCAGGTATTTGTCCGCCGCATCGCGCGTCGGCAAATTTTTCTGCATCGGCAGGGGCGCGGTGCCGGCGATCAGCAGGAGGTCCAGCGCGGTGCGCAAACCCTGCTGCGGCTCGTTCGCGTACTCCCCGTTCTTCCATTCCGGGTCGTTACGGATGGCATCCATCACCATCTTCCGCCAGACACGGTTGCGTCCGGCGATCTGTACGGGCAGGCACGCTAGCGGCATCAAGGCGTCCATAAAATCGGGATACGTCTCGCCCCAAACGAAAGAGTGCATGCAGCCCATGGACGTACCGAGGATGAGCCGCAAGTGATTCACACGGAGCCCTTCCGTCAGCAACCGGTAGTGAGCCAAAACCATGTCGTCGTAGTCATACTGCGGGAAATGGGCGTGCAAGCCGTTGCTGGGCTTCGACGATTTTCCGTGGCCAATGCCATCCGGCAAGATGATGAAGTAACGCGTTGTGTCGAGGAGTTGGCCGGGACCGAAGAGCACTCCTGCAAATTGCGGCTGAAGGAATTGCTGGCCGCTACCTCCGGTGCCGTGGAGAATCAAAACCGCGTTGGTGACATGGCCCTGCGCGTCGCGGACGGGATTCCCCAGCGTCCTATAGTGCAGCCGCAGTTCGGGCAGCGATTCGGCCGAGCGGAATTTGAAGTCATGCGCGACGAAATCGCCTTCTGTTGTGGCAGGAGTGGATGTTTGCTGGGCGACGCAAGGAAAACCAGCGGATACGACAATCCCAATGAGCAACGCAAGAGATCGGCAAGAAAGTGTCATGGAGTTGAGCCCTCCGCGGGCACAGACTCTACCATAGCTTCCCGGGGCGTTCGCTGCAGGCCGGCAATTGCGAGGTCCGCCCCTCCCCCCATGTTTTTCATAAGTGTTCATTCTAAACAGCTTTAAATTCCCTAGAATCAACACTTCTATAAGTGTGGATTCTAAAGGAGTTATAGACCTGTTTTGCGGAACTGCGGATTGCATAGGAGCTGGAGTTCGGGAGAAGGAGTTAGAGGGAATGGAAGAAGTACAGAAGGCCGCCCGGGCGGCACTTCGGCGAGGATGAGCTTCGGTATACACGATGGAGGATAGCATGCCAGTACGGTTTGGTTAAGTGATTTGCAGCGAGTGGGGAAAAATAAGGGTTGAATGGCAATAGGGCGGGGTTGAACGGTGCGGGCGGTAGCAAGACGAATAAGAAAAAAGCAAAATCAAACCCCGCACCCTTAAGGACGAAGGGTGCAGCACCCGGCGGAAGCGTAGGCCGCAGGTGAGCGTTAACCCTTTTTCACCTTCTCGATCAATTCGCGATGCTCGGCAATCCGTTGGAGCGGGCACGATTTATCGTGCCCCTACGGGGAGCGGAAGTGGGCAGATGTTTCCAGCGACCGTGCCCGTGCTTAAGTGCAGCCGCGATCCCTCCGCTGCGGTCGGGATGACAGAAAGAAGAAGAGCGGCCCCTACAGGGAAAGGGCAAGGGGAGGGCGGTTACGTGGGGGCTCCCGACCCGGTCGGGACAAGTTCCGCTCCGACCCCCTAAAAGGCGGCGCGGCTAGAGCTGCTTAGCGGCTTTGGGGGGATGGAAGCCGCCGGCAGCCTTCGGTGCGTGGGAGTCGCGGTACTCGTCCAGTTCCACTTCGCTAATCCGGTAATGTGTTTGCGGGGGATGGTTTGCGGAAGTAGCCAGCTCACGGTGGAGCTTGAGCGAGCAGATGTCGGGACCGTCCTGATAGCGTATGCGGCGGGAGCTGAATGCCTCGTTCACAATGGTTAGCGCAAATTCGCGGGTCCCGCTCGAGGCTTCCCGCACGAGAAAATTGTATTCACGCACGAGCGCTTTCGACTCGAAACCCACGTACTGGACGTTAATGCTCTCGCTCATTGGGCGCCTGCAGTTGCAGCGGGAAGGAGCGCTGTTACGAGTTTCTTGCTGCGCTTCGCGCGGGAGCGTTTTGGAGGCGTTCCTTCGGCAGGATCAACCGCCATCAGGCCGGTGACGAATTTCTTCATTCCATGAATATCGAAATCGATGGAAGTGCGTTGTTCGTTCGATTCCGTGATGACGCCCAGGCCGTATTGGAAATGCTTGATATATTGCCCCTTCGGGAGAGCTTTCATAAGAACCTCTTTCTTCTAGCCGGCGATGCTTTCTACGACTTTGCTTTTTGTTTCTTGCCCCGGTTGCCCCTGTTCCCTGCCCAGCGCTGTATGGCCTTTTTCCTGCCGTCAACCTGCAGTTGTTTCTCAATGCCATCAGCCTCCAGGTATTTGTGCATCGGGGCGATTGACCCTTTCGGCTGAGACCGGCCTAGCGTTTTCTTTTGCGGGGCCTGGATCACGGGCGCGCGAAAATGGAGCGGGTCCCTGAGGCTCTGCAATTCCCGGTAATAATAAAGCGGCGTCGGGCGCTTTCCGTTGAACCTCAGCTTCTTTAGAAATTCGATTTCCTCCCCGGTCGCATCACCGCTTACAGACTGGCGCCGAAGGAATTCCTTGAGCCCCGGCTCTTCCTCAGGCCGGGCAGCTTCCCTTTCGACAAACTCAAATTTTCTGGCATAACCAGGAATAAGTCTGCGATTCAAAACGATTTCCATGCCAAAGGTCGCGAGGTCGATGTCCCAGGATTCGACCAACGGCTCCAGGAAGGAAGCGCAGTTCTCTACGGACACGTTGAAGACGTCCGTGTCCAGGAATTCGAGGATGTTAACACGCATCGCCTGGTAGCTTTTGCCGTTGAGTCGCGCCACAGACTGGAGCCACGTTTCGCTTTGCAGCTCGTCTTTGGCAACTTTCTTGACCACGTCCAAAAGCTTTTGCGTGACGAGGCGTTCGAGTTCGCCGAACGGCTGCTTTTCAAAAATCGCGCGTATTTGTTTCACCGTGGCGGGCGCGCACTTGCGGAGAACCAACTCTCGAACTTCTTTAAACAAGGGCTTGGGCGGGTCTCCCAGGTTTCTCTTCAATTCTTCCTTGCGCTGATGCTCAGCCAGCTTCGCAAGCTTGCCGCTCGGGAGCTTCAAGAATTTCCCCATCTTGTCGTAAATGTCTGTTCGGCTCGGCTCCGGGGGCAATTTTTTCTGAGTCAGCAGCTGCGAAATGTAGGACTCCGTGACCTCGGCGGCGGCCGCCAGATCTCTCTGTTCAAGCCCTAGTTCTTCCAGCCGCTGTTTGACCGCTAGGCAGACATCCACAGGCGCCTCCACTCGATTAACTGCACCTAATTAACCACCAGAAATGATCTCAGATTCTAGTTGACAAGTCAAGTTAATTAACCTATTGTGGTTAAGTTACTAATGGGGCCATCCGGTAATCTAAACTAAAGTGAGTTATCTGAAATTGCCCTTGGCCAAGACAACCAAGGAGGTTGCCATGAACACCGTTACACGTTGGGACCAGTCCCGTGGCTTGACACCATTGCAGGAACAAGTCATGCGTTTGTTCGAGGACAACTCTACTCGCGACCGCCCGGGTCATGCCGACCTGGCAACCTGGGCGCCACCAGTGGACATATACGAAACCGAGAACGAACTGGTGATAAAGGCCGACCTGCCGGATCTCGAGCACAAGGACATTGACGTACGCGTCGAAAACAATTCGTTGACCATCCGAGGAGAGCGGAAGTTCGAGAAGGACGTCAACGAGGATAATTACCTCCGAATTGAACGCGCCTATGGTCCGTTCACGCGGAGCTTCTCCCTACCGAACACGGTCAGCTCCGAGAGCATTCGGGCCGAGTATCGCAACGGGGTCTTGACCCTGCATATGGCGAAGCGTGAGGAGTCTAAGCCGAAGCAGATAAAGATCAGCGTCTCACCAAACGGCAAGTAATCCACATCTCATATACGGAGGTCGGGCGGGCGCTCCGGCCTCGTATTGACAACCAAGGAGGTTGCCATGTTTGGACGTAGAGAACCGTCGGGAGAAGAGATCGCTCGCCGGGCTCATGAGCTGTATCTTCGACGCGGCGGCGAACACGGAAAAGATGTTGAGGACTGGGTTAGAGCCGAAAAAGAGTTGAGCGACGAACCTGTCGTGGTGCCAGCGAAAACGAGGGCCGCGCAAGCCGTTCGTAACTTGCCTAATTGACGTCCCGTCGGCGAAGGAGAACCTGGGCGGAAAAACGAGGTTGCCAATGATCAGGAAAATCAAACAGTGGGTTCCCATCGACGGAACTCGATGGAGAAACGAGATTGCCAATGGTCGCGAAAATCGCGGAGTGGGTGTGCATTACGGCGTTGCTCATGGTGGTGTCATGGCGCCCCTTCGCGAGTTACCAAATACCGCTGGACTTTGTGGTTTGTGCGGGCTTCGTCATGGGGGTCCTGGCTCTCTTCTTCATCAAACGCGAAGTAGAGACTCACTATAACGTCGATAACGGATCCAACGCCGCGAGGCAAGTCACTGTAAAGGTGCGAGCGTGGCGGTCCTGAGCGTTACTGTAAACGCAAGCGAGACGCTAATGCCAGACACAATCGATACGAGAACTAGGCTGATCGAGGAAGGCGCTCTTTTGCCGAAATCCGTGCGATTCGGAGGCGAGCCTTGGACCTCTCTCTACATGGTTGGTGAAATTATTCGAGAATTGCGGAAGGCGCTGGAAAACGAACAGGTCGGTGTCTCTGCACCGAAAAATGGCATGAGGAAGGCGGCTTGAAGGACGACCAGTTACAAAGAATGAGTCCAACGGAAACATCTAACCGCCAGCTGCCGCCGAACAATGTGCCACTGTAGACGCAAGCGAGACGCCAAATGCCAGACACAATCAAACCGGGCACCATCCTGATCAGGGAGGGCACACTCTTGCCGGAAACCCTGCGATTCGAAAGTGAGCCTTGTATCCCCGGTTGGCGATTAGTCAAAGGTCTCGATGGGTGCGGATTGGATCGAAAAATCCGCGAAGCTGGATGGACCTTCTTCTGCTTGGCTGGTCAGCTCGGGGCGACCGTCTTTGGTATTGACGAGCAAAAGACGCTCAGCAGGGCACTCGAGCAAATCCTGGCGAAGCTGGAGTCGGCGGAATTTAACTCCCTGGAAATCATGCGAGTGGCTACGGGGACCTCGAAACGTTTCCTGGGAGTTCGCTATGTGACTGTCTCCGCCCAGTCACGACATATCCAGGCAAGCGTGCCTGTATTCCGAGCCAAGGACCTTCCGGTGAGGGACCGAAGCGTGTGGTTGTCAAAAACTCACTTCTCAGAAATCCGCAGAAATTAGAT
>Ga0137360_10002225_pt1 | contig 11579 bp, 5 predicted proteins | sample Mad1_60_16metaG_FD_104924 | JGI IMG/M metagenome (GOLD analysis project Ga0137360, IMG submission 104924) | Vadose zone soil microbial communities from Angelo Coast Range Reserve, California, USA - Mad1_60_16 metaG | ecosystem: Environmental > Terrestrial > Soil > Vadose zone | place: USA... | reverse complement strand
GCCCTGGCGATGGACGGGCGTGTCGACAATCGCGACGAAATTAAAGAGATGCTGGCGCGCCAAGGTCTGCGGCTCACTAGCGGCACCGACGCGGAAATCGTTCTGCGCGCGTACCAATGCTGGGGCGAAGAGTCGCCAGCGAAAATTCTCGGCGATTTTGCCTTCGCCCTGTGGGACGGGCGCAAGGGCCAGCTGTTCTGCGCGCGCGATGTCGCCAGCGTGCAGCCTTTCTTCTACTTCTGCGATGGTCGCACCTTCATCTGCGCTTCCGAGCCACACCAGATCTTGGTTGAGCCGACGGTGCCGCGCGAGCCCGATGAGAAGGTGATCGGCATGTACCTGACCGGGATGCTGCTTGATCCGGCCACCACTCTTTATCGCGACATCCACAAGCTCGAAGGCGGCTGCTCGATGACAGTGCAACCCGGCAAGATCGAACGGCGCCGCTATTTCGACATCGATCCCGCAAAGAGAATCCGCTACCGGACCGACGCGGAATACGCCGAGCATTTCCAGTCACTATTCAAGGAGGCGGTGCGATGCAGGTTGCGCAGCGCCGCTGGCGTAGCTGCGGAACTCAGCGGCGGTCTCGACTCGTCGCTGGTCGTCGGAACCGTCCAGAGCATGCTTCGCCAGGGCGCAGCGCCCGATCTGAGATTCGAGACCTTCTCGATCAAGTTTGACGATCCGCTGGCCGATGAACGCGGCTTCATTGGCGATGTGGCCGCGATGTGGGGATTAAGACCTAACTGGAGCGCTCCGTTCTACTCGAAGTTCCCGGATTTTTTTGCCGAGATCAGGCGTCACCGCTACTTCGCCAGCCGCCCGAACTTCGTGATGGACGCCTTGATGCATCGTTCGATTCGCGAACGGGGCTATCGCGTGGTCCTGACCGGCCAAGGCGGCGACCAATGGTTCGGCGGCAGCCCCGATTGCTTCGCCGACCTGCTGTGCGAGCTCAGGTTCGTCGAACTTTTCAGGCTGCTACGCGATGAAGCGGATTTTCCGACCCGGGTGCTTGGTGGGCAAAGGCGCATTGATCTTTTGCTGCGCCGGACGCTCTGGCCGCTGGTGCCACCGGGACCCAAATTTTTAATCAACCGCTTGCGCGGCCTCAAGTTGGTTCCCCCGTTCGTGAACCCCGAGTTCGCCCGTAGGCTCGATCTCGAGCGCCTCCGAAACGCACCCACTCGCCAGCGTCGTGGCCTCGGCTTCGCACAGCGAACCATGTACCAGGTCCTCAACCTTGGGATCTCGATTCTCTTCGCCGAATTGAATGAACGCGAATGCGCGCTCGCCGGCCTCGAGGGAAGGCATCCGTTCTACGACCGGCGGATGATCGAGTTTGCCTTCGCTATACCCGAGGACCAGCGTTGCCGGCCGCGCGCGACGAAGTATGTCATGCGCCAGGCCGGGCGCGGGCTGCTGCCCGAATCCGTCCGTCAGCGCCGCGACAAGGCCTCGTTCGACAACATGCTCCTGCATGGATTGAAAGATGTGACAGCCGCTCTTGGTGGCGAGGCCAGGTTCGATTCGTTTAACATCGCCCAACGAGGCTGGATCGACCCCGACCAACTGCGCAGGATTTATCGGGAGCGAATCGCCGATCCCGCGCGCGCCAATCTGTGGCCGCTTTGGTCGGTGATGGAGCTGGAGATGTGGTCGAAGGAGTGCTTGGGCGGGGACTTTCGAAATATCTCCGCGGATCGCGATTTATCCTGCAAAGAGACAAAGCGATGACGGGATGATCTCCACAGCATTGATATGCGTGGGTCACAACACGGGGCGCCGCGGCGGGGATCCCGCCGCGGCGCCCCCGTGGAGAAAAGCATCGATGCAATCAATCCCCTGATGATCCAAGTACGGTTACCACCAAGTTTCTTGCTTCGTCGAAGAGAGTACCAGGGCCGCTCCTGCCGTCGAAGGCTGTGGGGGGTACCAAGGGGGGTATAAGAGGATTCCCTACAGCCGCTTTTATCACCACAGTGTGAGGACCGCATGATAGATTATTGGTGAACCAAACATGATCGGCAGCATTGTCCCATCCCGCACAAGACGAGAAATCGCAGCTCAACACATTGACATATCCCAATGGGACGGTTGCTCCTGCATCGTGTTCTGGTGGATTAGCTTGTGTACCGACACATGGGTTTCCGTCGACGAAACATCCCAGGAACATGAGTGCTTCTTTAACGGTATCATTTCTGATCGCACCGACTGAGGAATAGTCGATTACGAGCCGATGATGTGATCCTCCTTCTTCATCTTCGCAGCCCCCAACGTTCACTGTCAGTGTCGCGACTGTCGCCACGGGGGGATGTCCGTTGACGAAACAGCAACCTCATCGTTGTTGTTGAAGAGAAAGACTTTGTTAGGTGTTAACGGGCCAGCAGTTAAATCGACTGCATGGGCCAATATCGGGCATGCCGCCATTAAGCCCGTAACCGCCAAAGCGATCGGGCAAGTGCTTCGTTCGCAACAGCTTCGCGCCCATTTTCTGAATTGCGGATTTCATATGAACGTCCGTCCTTTGGTGTTCGGTTCAAACGCCCCCTCTGCGGGCGTCAGAGCACGTGTTGGCTTTCCGTGATGTCTTTTGCCGGCCTTGGCCAGAGTAGGCGGACCGCGAGCGACAGCGACATCCATAACATCTCCCTCTTGGTCGCTTGCCGAGTAGTTAAACAGTCTAGGACGGAACTTACTGATACCAGAATCAATACGAACTTCTCAAGCAGATCGAGTTACAAATGGATGACAAAGATACCTCATGGGGGTCAAGAGCACCCATTCTGGTGTTTAACATCGTTCGAGGAGATGTTTAGCTAGGAATACTCCAAAGTCTATTTGATAGCTATTGAATGTCTATACTTGCTATAGTTCTAGGCAGACGAGTTGGGCACCGCTCTCATCGCTCCTCCCTGTATCGGCGCACCGCAACGGCGGCATCAATAAAGTCCCGCCGATTGCGCTTGATGGGCTGAAGCGTCGACGACGGTGGGCAGGTAGCTCCGCCGCGTTCGGTGGCGAGGCCAGGTTCGATTCGTTTAACATCGCCCAACGAGGCTGGATCGACCCCGACCAACTGCGCAGGATTTATCGGGAGCGAATCGCTGATCCCGCGCACTCCAATCTATGGCCGCTTTGGTCGGTGATGGAGCTGGAGATGTGGTCAAAGGAGTGCTTGGGCCGTCGCTAGCTCAGATGCAAGTAACCCGAGCCGATTCCCACCTGACCTTCAATTTGCATTTTCTGACCGGCATCTGACAGTGCGATTCCAACCACTTCTGTTCTGATTCCGGCGTTATTTTGCAACTGAAACACCTAACTTCACTCCTATCATCTCTTGACTCTACTATGAGGTTTAGTCATGTTTAGGGGCCAACGTGAATCAAGTTTGCCCCTGTTGCTACGGCGAGAGGAAATAGAAACTATGAGCGAAAAACGCGCGAACTTGGCCGGCCAGGTCCGCACCCCCGCAGCCAAAAAGCCTTGGAACACGCCAAAACTGATTGCGTACGGTCATGTCGCCAAGCTGACCGCCGGCACCACGGGATCGCACACCGACAAGGGCACAATGGCAAATGCACACGGCAATGGTTGAGGTTTGGGGTTTAACGATTTCAGTCGGTTCCTTTGCCCAAAAAGAGAGCGTAAAGTTGCCGTCTGAACGTCGGCTCGCGGGTGCCGGGCTCGCGCGCTGAAAACCGGCAGGTGGCGCGCAATCAAAGCTTCGGTACAGGCGTGTTCCCGGCGGCCGCTTCGGTTCCATTACCTCGCTTACGAGCTCGCGATCGATTCTGACGTTGCGCTGCCTGAACTGGAGGCGACACAGGGCCGGTCGTCACCCCCTCTCTTGGGGAAATTGCGGATACGGCTAGGGCGTCCGTCGGTCAGCGTACGCGAGCCGCGCGCTTGGTTGCTGCAGACCACCCTGCCTGACGGGCAGCCTTGGATGTGGGCGGCGCGCCAGGAGCATAGCTTCCTGCTACGTTACGTGGGCCTTGCCGATTTCATTGTGAATCTGACCGGGACCGAAATAGCGCTCGCTCATTCGGAGGCGATCAGCTCGCGCGATACCCTCGGCCATCTGCTGCTTGACCAGGCGCTCCCGATGGTTCTGGGTCTGCGCGGGATCTTAACACTCCATGCCTCCGCGGTGGTGACCCCCCGCGGAGTGTGCGCCTTCCTGGGACCGACCGGGGCGGGCAAGTCGACGCTGGCCGCGAGCTTCTTCACTGCTGGATACCCGGCGTTGGGTGACGACTGCCTGGCCATAAAAGAGGATGACGGATTCTATGCCATTCCGGCATACCCAGGTTTGCGTCTATGGACCGATTCGGCGCAGGCGCTGTCGACCGATTGGTCCAATGCGCCAGCCGTCGCTCATTACACTTCCAAGCGGCGCATTCTGAATGCGCCCGCGGTCGGATACTTTCCCGTCCAGCTCGAACCGCTGACGGTCATCTACTGTCTCGCACGCGACGCGAGTGGCAATGGCTTAAACGGGCTAGCCGCGCCGGCAATCGAACCGCTGCGGCCCAACGAGGCTTTTCTGCAACTGCTCTCCGCCAGCTTCATGCTCGACATCACGGACCGCTCGGTGCTCACGCGCAACCTTCGCTCCATTGAGCGCCTGGTGAAGGGGGTTGCGGTCCGGCGTCTCAGAATCCCCAATGGGTTCTCGTCGCTGCCGAAAGTGCGCGAGGCGGTCCTCAAGGACCTCGGTGCACTGGACCTCGGCGCCACCTTCGGCCAAAGATAGCCGCTGGCCAACCGTCGCGATGCATCATCAGCTGGCGGTTCTGCCCCGCAGCGGCTCGGTCGCGCGAAGCTTGCTCTACCGTTGGCGTGGTACCCCCTTCTTCCATTCGCGTTCGCATACGACGCGACCGCTCTCGAACGCGCGAAGCCGGGCTTGCAGCAAATATCCGCCGCCGTCGGCGGCAAGCGTCGTTTCCAGCTCTACGCGCGCCTGCCACTCACCGCGACGATAGGTCTGCTCGCGCCGGGTGAACGCCCTTGCACTCAGTGGATCGTCATCCTTGATTCTGAACTCCGTGAACCCCGAGCCTTGCAACTCAACTCCGATACGTTCGATGCGCGTCACGCTCGGTTCGCGAACACTTCGGTGCCAGGTTACGCGCTCGCCGATGCTTCTTCCCGATTCCCGCCCGCCACGTCCGCCATAAACCCCCGACCGGACCTGAAGCGAGTCTGGGTCCGGTAGTGGCAGCGGAGCAAGTCGTGTGTCCTCGGGACGGCGGCTGCGCACCGGCAGCGCAATTGACGAGCTGCCCGTAAACACGCTTAGAGTTGCGCGCGTCGGACTCGGCCAGATCATCGGCCAATAGGCGGTCGAGAGCGCGACGCGAATCCGATGGCCGGGAGGGAATGCGAAGGCGATGTCGTTCAATTGAATTCGCACAGCGTAGCGCCGCCCCGGCTCCAATTGAGCGGGGAACTCATGCCCTTCGCGATGCGTCAGGTCGAGTACGCCGTAACTGACCCGCAACGACGCGCCGTCCGGATGAACGTCGCACAAGCGCGCCGTAAGCGTCGCCTGAGGACTGTCGCAAGCGAGATCCACAGTCAGCACCGGGGCGCCAAGTATCTCGAGGCGATCTTCCAGAGGTGGCGAATCGAACACTAACGATCTCGCGTCATCGCAGCGTTGGTCATCAGCATCGTCGGATCCGAAGGAGCACCAGCTACCGCCATACTCGCCCGTGGTCTCCGGCGAGCACAGCACGCGGGGCGCAACCGCGCCGGGTTGGCTCTCCAAACCGGTCTCGTTGAAATAAAGCCGTAACTCGTGCTGTTCAGCCGGTGGCCAGACAGGCTCAGCTACCCAGCGCCCGGGGCGTTCCGCATGCTGTGGCGCTGGCCGAACGCTTTCGAGCATCCACGCGCGCAATATCGGCCCGTCCGTCGCGCCGTTGTCGATGCCCTTGAGCCACTTGTCCCACCATTCGAGCGAATCCTGCGCGAATCCCATTGCCGGACCCGGCACACCCATGTGTGGATAGCGATGCGCCCAAGGGCCGATCAGCCCCTTGCGCGGTACCTGGAGCCCGGACAGCAAACGCGGGACCGCGTTCGTGTAAGCGTCGGTCCATCCACCGATTACGTATACGGGGCACCTAATCGCCGTGAAGTCCTCGGCAACCGACCCGTGCTTCCAATAGGCGTCGCGAGTCGGATGTCGAAGCCACGTCGCTAGGAACAGCGGGACATTTTCCAGCCGCCGTAGCCACATCTCACGCCACCGCGCGCCGACCAGCACCGGATCGGGCGGCTGCGTGACTGACATCATCAGGGCCATGTTCCACAGGAGGTCCTCCTGCAGCATCGCGCCGCCCATGTAGTGGACGTCGTCGCTATAACGGTCGTCCGTCGAGCAAACCGTGATAATCGCTTTGAGCGCCGACGGTCGTCGGGCTGCGACCTGGAGCGCATTGAACCCGCCCCAGGAGATGCCCATGAGACCGACCGCCCCACTGCACCACGACTGACGCGAGAGCCAATCGATCACCTCGACGCAATCAGTCTGCTCCTGCGGCGCATACTCGTCTTCCAGCAGGCCTTCTGATTCGCCGCTCCCGCGCAGATCCAGCCGGACTCCCGCATAGCCATGCGCTGCGTATGCCGGATGGAGAAGCTCGTCGCGCTCCCATGTTCCTAAACGTTTCCCGTAAGGTACACATTCAAGAATGACCGGAACCGGACTGGTCTCCGCATCGTCGGGCAGAAACACGCGCGCGGCAAGCCGTGTACCGTCGGCCATGGGGATCAGGAGGTTCTCGATCTCTCTGACGGTGCGATTCGGCCCTTGCTGGCCCATGATTGGCGCTCCTCGTGTGACCGGCTACGGCATAGAGATAAGTAGGGACTAGGCGGGACCAGGAGGGACGCAGCCATCCGTTTCCTGAGCGAACTCGGTTCGCCTGAACTGCATGTCGCATGGCAGTGTCCACCGTGACCCGCCGCCTCGATTGTGTAATTAGTATCAGCTTCGGCGAGGCTTGGTGATCCCGCCGGAGGAATCTCCTGCCATCGCGGCAGCACGCCGAAAGCGGGCTTTTGACATGCGCTGGCCATACGTCCTATTAAGGCGCTTAATGTCTGAGCCAGCCGCACAGCCAACTGCGGGTGCCGCAGGGTGTGCGAGCAAAAGCACGAGGTGGTCGCTATGAAGTACGGTGTCGCTATTTTCCCGACGGATTATGCGATGCGTCCCGACGAAGTTGCACGCGCTGCCGAGCAGCGGGGCTTCGAATCGATTTTCTTCCCCGAACACACCCATATCCCGACCTCGCGGCGCAGTCCCTATGCGCGCGGTGGCGAATTGCCACCCGAATACTTTCATACGGTCGATCTGTTCGTGTCGATGACGGCAGCGGCCGTTGCCACGACACGGATCAAACTGGCGTCGGGCATCTGCCTCGTAATCGAGCACGATCCGATTCTTCTCGCCAAGGAAGTTGCCAGCGTCGACCTGATTTCCAAGGGCCGCGTGATCTTCGGTATCGGCGGAGGATGGAACGCGGAGGAGATGGAGAATCATGGCACCGTCTTCAAGTCGCGCTGGAAGCTGCTACGCGAACGAATCGAGTCGATGAAGCAGATCTGGGCAAATGACAACGCAAGCTATCAGGGTGAGATGGTCAAGTTTGACCCGATTTGGTCATGGCCAAAGCCGGTGCAAAAGCCGCATCCGCCCATACTGCTTGGCAGCCACGGCCCGCGCGCGTTGCAGCGCGTCGTGAGGTACTGCGACGGATGGTTGCCGAACGCCATGCGCGGCGGCGACCTCGCGAAGGAGGTCACGGAGTTGCGGCGCGTGGCTGAGCAGAATGGCCGCGATCCGAAGACCATCTCGGTAACGGTATTCGCAGCGCCCACAGACAAGCGCGCCCTCGATAGCTACGAGGCTTTCGGCGCGGAGCGCGCGGTCTTCTTCCTGCCACCGGCGGGCGCGGACAAAGTGCTTCCGGTGCTCGATCAACAGGCGAAGCTGATTGGAGCCTGACATCTGGTTTTGCACCGAGTTATTTGAATCAAGGAGTAACGAGTGGAACGTAAATTTGATCCGATTCTGGTCGAGGTACTCAAGAACGAACTCGCCGCCGTCAACGAGGAGATGGCGATCGCCGTCTATCGAACCGGACGTTCGGCGATGGTCAAGGTGGGCGATTTCGCCACCGCCGTATGCGACGGGCAGGGTCGAGTTGTCGGTGAAGGCGCGGCGCCCTTCCAGATCGGCATCTTCATGGTGGTGCTGGAAAGCGTGCTCAAGAAGTTCGGCGACACATTAGCTGAGGGCGACGTGCTTCTGGTCAACGATCCGTACGCGGGAATGGGACATCTGCCGGACGTGGCCATCGTCGCGCCCGCGTTCTGGCGCGGCCAGCGAGTTGGTTTCACACTCGCATACTCACATCATACTGATATCGGCGGACGCTTCCCCGGAGGGTTCAGTAGTCAATGCATGGAAATCTTCGAGGAGGGAGTACGCATTCCGATGCTCAAGCTATACGAGGGCGGCGTGCGTAACGACGCACTGCTGCAGATGCTCGAAGCCAACGTGCGTGCGCCAGAGGAATGGGTGGGCGACGTCGAGGCTAAGATTGCCGGATGCCGCCGCGGTGAACAGGAGATCCAGGCGGTCGTCGAAAAATACGGTCTCGAGGTTTTCAATTCGAGTTGCGACTATTTCGTCGATTACGCCGAACGTGCAACGCGCGCCGCGATTCGCACGATCAAGCCCGGCGAATATGTCCAGGAGGACACATTCGAAGATGACGGCGTCGGCACCGAGGGCGTGGCCATGCCGGTTCGGGTCGCAATCAGAGTCGAGGGAGATACGCTCACCGTCGACTTCACCGGGACGGCGCCCCAGGCACAGGCCGCCGTCAACATGCCGTATGGGATGACGCGCGGTACGGTCTACGGAGCGATCAAAAGCATAGTCAGTCCCGACGTGCTTACCAATGTCGGATTTACCCGTCCAATCAAAATCATCGCGCCCGAGGGCACGATAATAAATCCGCGCTATCCGGCGGCGGTCGGCGGCCGCGCACCGCTTTTCTTCCGGGTGCTTGACGTTATTTTCCGGGCGCTGGCCAAAGCCCTGCCCGACAGGATTGGTATCGCCGGTGAGGGTGGCGACGTATTGCATTTCAGCGGTCAGAAGCCCGACGGCAGCCATTTCTTTTTCATGGACCTGTTCTTCGGCGGATGGGGCGGCAGACCGAACAAGGACGGCATCGACGGTGTTGCACCGATGAATTTCGGTTCCTACGGCGCGATTCCGGCCGAGATCCTCGAGCGCGAATATCCGATCGTCATCGATGGATTTGGCTACGTTGCCGACACCGAGGGAGCAGGCAAGTACCGTGGTTCGCTCAGCGTCTACCGCCAGTGGCGATTCCTCGAGGCGGGCGACGTGATGGTGCGCACCAACCGGCTGGTCCGGCCGTGCGAAGGTCTGGAGGGCGGCGACAAGGGAGAGCTTTCGGCGAATATACTCAGATCGGCGGAAGTTGAAACGCCATTGCCGCTACAGTCGCATGTGCATGTCCACGTAAAACCCGGCGACGTCATATACCATCGCATCTCCGGGTCGGGCGGCTTTGGCGACCCGCATGAAAGAGATCCTGAATCAGTGCTCGCCGACGTGAAAGAAGGCAAAGTGAGTACCGAACAGGCGATTCTCCGCTACAAAGTAGCGATCTACCCTGACCGTCTGACTATTGACCACCAGAGAACTAGTGAACTCAGGGCGAATGGAGGCGCGGCCGAACGCGCCGTCTAGCGGAAAGATTCGTATAGCTTTCTCAAAGCATGTGGCGGACTGGCGCGGCGACGACGGAGCCGCGCGGAAAGGTGAGAAACCCTTAAATGCGTGTGGGCTTCGATATCGGCGGAACTTTCACTGACATAATAGTGCTCGGCGACGATGGCGAGATCGTCACCGACAAGGTGCTCTCGCTGCTCGAGCGCGTGGGCGAGGACGTGGCCGCGTGCGTGCGTCCGCTTGCGCGGACCCAGCAGGTCGAAAGCTTCGTTCACGGCACGACCGTCGCCTCGAACGCGGTAATCGAGGGCATGGCGGCACGCACCGGACTTATCACGACGCGCGGTTTCCGCGACGATCTCGAGATGAGAGGACAGCGCCGGCCCAACATCTATGACCTCAACTGGGATCGGCTGCCGTCGCTCGTGCCGCGCTCGTTGAGGCTCGACGTCCGCGAGCGGATCCTGGGCACCGGCAAGGTCGAGCAGCCGCTCGACCTCGAAGAGGCACGCGTCGCGATCAAGACGCTCGTCGACAGCAAGGTCGAAGCGATCGCGGTTTGCTTCGTCAACTCATACCTCAATCCGGTGCATGAGAGAGCGGTAGGGAAGCTCCTCAGCGAAATCTCGCCGGCGCTCGTCGCCTGCCTCTCCTGCGACATACATCCGGAAATCCGGGAGTACGATCGTGCGAGCACGACGGTTATCAACGCGTCGCTCATCCCCGTGGTCGACCGCTACCTGAAGCGGATCGAGCAGCCGCTCAACCCGCTGAGCAAGCGGCTGCTGGTGATGCAGTCGAATGGCGGCATCATGACGGGCGAAACTGCGCGCCGGCGCCCCGCCTACATGATCGAATCCGGCCCTGCGGCGGGCGTGCTGGCAGCCGCGCGTCTCGCGGCCGAATGCTCGATTAGCAAGGTGTTATCGCTCGACATGGGCGGGACGACGGTCAAGGCATGCCTCATCGAGAACGGGCAACCGCTCGAAAAGCCGGGCGGGGAGATAGGCTCCGGCGCGACCGTTGGCACCCGGCTCTTCGGTGGCGGCGGACACGTCGTGCGCGTGCCCTCGATAGACATCGTGGAGGCGGGAGCAGGCGGCGGCAGTGTCGCGTGGATCGACGACGGCGGCGCGTTGCGCGTGGGCCCGCGCAGCGCCGGCGCGGAACCCGGTCCGGTATGCTATGGGCGCGGCGGCGCCGAACCGACCGTCACGGATGCCAACGTGCTGTTGGGTTACATGAATCCCGAGTCGATCGCCGGCTCGAAGCTCAAGATCGATCGCAAAGCGGCGCAAGCTGCCGTCGAGCGCAAGCTTGCCGGGCCGCTCAAGCTCGACGTCGAAGGCGTCGCGTACGGAATCACGCAAGTGGCGAATTCGGCGATGACGCGCGTGCTGCGCGCAGTATCGACCGAGCGCGGACGCGATCCGCGCGAATACACGCTGGTGGCTTTCGGTGGCGCGGGTCCGATCCATGCTGCCGCGCTCGCTGAAAACATGCAGATTGCCAAAATCATTGTGCCGATCTATCCAGGGCTTTTCAGCGCGCTGGGCCTGCTGCTGGCCGACTACCGGCACGATTACATCTCCAGTGTCGTCGCACCGCTCGACTCGATTCGGCCGGAACAGGTTTCCGCGCGCTGGGAGCAATTGAAGGATCGGGCCCGCGGTGAGATGGCGGCGGAAGGCGTCGCCGCGTCGGCGATCCGTTTCGAGCAATACGTCGACCTCAAGTACGGCTACCAGATGTACGAGATGACCTTGCCGTTTCCGGCGAAGGT
>Ga0137360_10002220_pt1 | contig 11589 bp, 15 predicted proteins | sample Mad1_60_16metaG_FD_104924 | JGI IMG/M metagenome (GOLD analysis project Ga0137360, IMG submission 104924) | Vadose zone soil microbial communities from Angelo Coast Range Reserve, California, USA - Mad1_60_16 metaG | ecosystem: Environmental > Terrestrial > Soil > Vadose zone | place: USA... | reverse complement strand
TCACGCTCACGTCTTTTCCATAGTTCATCCTTTATCCTTTCGCCCTTATCCTTGGAAAACATGATCACGGTCACGTCTTTTGTCCCAACACGAGCGGAAGGAAAAGGGGTCGGGAATCTTTTGCTGATCAATGGGTTGCGTATTGGAGTCCCGCTTTGATTTCATGACTATGGAAGGTCGTTCGCAATGTGCGGAGTAGTGGCCCTAATTTCTGCTTTTCAACGTGGTGGATGAGCCGGCGTACAAACAGATTGGAAAAGCTTCGGCTGGCGAGCAAAACGGTGATATAGAAGAGTTAACTGCGAGGTGTGTTTTGCGAGGCAAACCAAAAAAGCTCCGTTGATGATCGAATTAGGAGAGTTCAAGGATGAGCAAGAAAACCAATATTCAACTCCCGCGAGACAAGCTTGCCGAGTTCTGTAAAAGAAATCGCGTACGGAAGCTTTCCCTCTTCGGCTCAGCTTTGAAAGGCGAACTTCGGAAGGATAGCGACATCGACCTCCTGGTTGAGTTCCAGCCTGGCGAGGCGCCTAGTCTCTTTGATCTTGCTCGAATGGAGAGGGAGCTTTCGAAACTTCTTCGTGGTCGAAAGGTCGACTTGCGTACTCCCGGCGAGCTTAGCCGATATTTCCGCGACGAAGTACTCGCCACAGCCAGTGTCCAGTATGCGGAAGGATGACCGCGTACGGCTGCAGCACATGCTGGACGCAGCCAATGAGGCCCTACTTTCGTTCAAGGCAAAGCTCGAGCCGACCTAGACAACGACCGCATGTTGGTTTTCGACTCAGCGCAGTACCGGGGCGCATGGAATTGCTGTTTCTCAAGATGTCAGAGGAGAAAAGGTAGGGGAGCTAGACCTGCTTGACGTGCAACTTGTTGTCAGTGAGCCGATTGTCAGGATAGAGTGATTAGGAACGATGGCTGAAAAGGAGACAAACTATCCCAATCCTCCCATTCAAGAGACGATCTGTGAGGTACATTTCGATTTAGCGGAGCCGCTTTCGCGGCAAAGAATCGAGTTACTCAAAGGTGTGTGGTCTGCAGGGTATCCGGAACAACAGATCGTTCAGGAGAAGAGTGTTAATTTTCACCTTAGCCCTGAGGGTATTCAAACCAAAGAGGGGAACCTCGGCCATCGATTAATTTGTAAGACGGCTGACGGCAAAAGGTTGGTTCAGCTCAGCGGTCTCTTTTTTGCCGCCAATCAACTCCGGCCCTATCCGGGCTGGGAGGAAGCGTTCCGTGACACGATCCTGGAACGATCCCAAGATCTGCAAAAGACAATCGGACCGTTGAAATTCAAACGAGTTGGCCTTCGGTATATCAACAGAATAGATGTGCCAGAGGTTCCGCTCGTGTGGGAGAAGTGGTTCCGGATAAAGCTGCCCGTACCAAAGTTGTCTGGCTCAAAACAAAGAGAGTTCCAAATGCAGTTCCACCAGGAGTTATCAAACAGTCGTCGTTTTATCATCAATCTAGCAACGCTGCGGTCTCCCGATGCTAAGGTGTCACCGGTTATCTTGGATTTGGATTTAATTTGGGAAGGGACACCGAGCGAGCCTCGCGAACTAGATCAAATCTTAGAGCACGTACACGGTCCCCACAGGGTTGCCTTCGAGGCCTATTTGAGCGATAAGGTACGAAAGCTTTTTTATTGACATATGGAAGCCATTTCAACAGCGGTCACCTTGGCCTGGCCACTACTCTTCAATGGAGCAAAATTTGGGAATGGTGAGGGGTATCGGCAGACAACCGTAGTTTCGGTCATATACGAGGGCCACGAGTCTGTTCCATTGGAAGCTACGGAACTCAAGGAACTCTCTCTCCCGAGCCAAAGTGCGGCGCTCGATTGGATGTCGTTGGCCAAAGAGACCTTGCCCAATGCGACGCCTCTTACGCCGGAGGAGCGGGTTTCGATCAATGAATTTTTTTGGTCCCACTTCAAATGAGTCCGCTGGATAATTTTTCACGTTACGCAACGATCATACCCGAAGAACACCTACCTGCCCTAGCGCGCAATCTGAAGCGCATTCCAGACTTTAGCTGGTTAATCAGTTCCCCGCATGCGGAGCTTGAAAGGCTGCAAGGTGATTTGCTCGTAGATTTTCCAACAGTGTTCCTCGACGGAGCTGGCGCCCCGCGTTCCCGGCAATTCACCGTCATGATACTAAACAATACGTGTGATTTGCCGGATGACCGTCTTGATTTCGTAACCGCGGCGCCGGTCGTAGATTTCAACAACTACCTAGAGTTTGAACGAGAGCGGCGCTTTCGTGATAAAACCAACGCGCAGGACCCAGAAAAGCAACGCATCGAAGATAGTCTTCAAGAGCTCGGTAGGGTTCTCCGAAACAATGACAAGACCGAGCTCCTTTATTTACCACCATTTTCAGAGTTTACCCATGGTGCCCTCGTGTTGCTCCACATGGTATGCTCGGTCTCAGCAAGACTGTACCACGATGCATTGAGTCAGAGCCGGCGAGCGGCATCGTTTACACAATCCGGCTTCTATTTTCTACTCATCAAGCTTACGACGCATTTGGCGAGAGCCGAAACCGTAGAAGTGGTTCGTCGCGAAGCTTGATGTCGAGAAACCACCGCGCCTGCTTCGGCTGGCTCTTTCCTCGGCTTCGGCAACTATACTCAAAGTGCAGTAATTCATCGATTCTGTGAATTACGACATACAAAGTATACTATCGGCCAAAACGGATAGAGAGGTATGACCTCCTCTGCAATCGTCCAAAAACTCTGGAACTACTGTAACGTCCTGCGGGACGACGGGATGAGTTACGGCGATTATGTCGAGCAGTGACGTATCTGCTGTTTCTCAAGATGGCGGATGAGCGGACGAAGCCGCCGCATAACGAAGCAAGCGCCGTTCCGGCGGAGAATAGTTGGCCGACCCTGATGAAGAGAGACGGCGATGAACTGTTCGATCATTACCGCCACGTACTGGAAAAACTCGGGAATGAAAAGGGCCTGTTCGGTCTTATCTTCAACAAATCTCAGAACAAGTTTCAGGACCCAGCGAAGCTGCGGCGGTTGATCGTCGACCTGATCGACAAAGAAAACTGGTCGGTGATGAGCGCGGACGTGAAGGGCGACGCGTATGAGGGGTTGCTGGAGAAGAACGCGCAGGACGTAAAGACAGGAGCCGGACAATACTTCACGCCGCGGCCTTTAATTGCAGGGATTGTCGATGTCATGGCCCCCAAGCCGGGGGATACGATCTGTGATCCGGCGTGCGGCACCGGCGGGTTCTTTCTCGCCGCGAATGAGTACATCCGGCATAATCCGAACATGACGCGCGATGAGAAGCGGAAACTGAAAGAATCAACCTTCCGCGGCTGTGAATTGGTCCAGAGTACGGCTCGTTTGTGCGCCATGAATATGATGCTGCACGGTATTGGCGGCGATGAGCTTCCGCTCGTGGTTGCTGACTCTTTAGCCGGAGATCCGGGCGACCGCTACGAGATCGTGATGACCAATCCGCCCTTTGGCAAGAAAAGCAGCACGACCATCGTGGCGGATGACGGCAAAGTCGCGAGGGAAACGGAAATCATCGAGCGCGACGATTTCTGGGCTACGACCTCCAACAAGCAATTGAATTTTCTCCAGCACGTCAAAACCCTGCTGAAGCAAAAAGGTCGGGCCGCGATCGTTGTGCCGGACAATGTCCTCTTCGAGGCGGCGCCGGCGAGACCGTCCGCCGCAAGCTGCTGCACGAGTGCGAGGTTCACACCTTACTGCGTCTGCCGACCGGTTTGTTTTATGCTCAAGGTGTCAAAGCCAACGTTCTTTTCTTCGACAAGAGACCGGCCAGTGAAACACCGTGGACGAAGAAGCTCTGGATCTACGATCTACGGACGAACAAGCACTTCACGTTGAAGACTAATCCATTGAAGCGTGAAGACCTCGACGAGTTCGTCCAGTGTTATAATCCGGAGAATCGGCATCAGCGGACGCCGACTTGGTCCGAGAAAAATCCAAATGGCCGCTGGCGCGCGTACGATTACGAAGAGCTGATTAACCGCGACAGGGCCAGCCTCGACATCTTCTGGCTCAGAGACGAGAGCCTCGAAGAATCCGACAATCTCCCCGATCCCGACGTGCTTGCCCAGGAAATCGTCGAAGACCTGGAAGCCGCACTCGAACAATTCCGCGAAATCGCCGCGCAGGAGGTGGTGGCTCGCATGTTGGAGCTAAGTGAGATCAGAAACGGCGATGTCTTGGGGAAGAACAGAGTTCGCCACCGACACTGACTTAAACCGTAGGGCGGAAAACCCTTTTCCACCGGGAGGTCGTCCTTGAACGTCACCGTCCTTCGCGAATCCTGGCACTGGCACCCGCTCGCCTGGATCCATCGCGCCGAAGCGCGCTCCTTCGCCAAGGAATTGCGGCGCGCGGGGTATGCGGTGCGGCTCATCCGATTCCGGGATGATTCGGTCTCCGGTCTGCCCCCCGGGCTGCTCGTGCTGCGCGTTTCCGACCCCGTGATGCTCGCTGCCGTGCAGACGCTGACGCGCGCCGCGAGGCCCTTTCTCGGGCCAGGCGCCGCAGTCATGGAACGCTGTTACGACAAGTACGAGGCACACCGGGTCGCGACTGCGAACGGCGTGGACTGCCCGGCGACCGTGCTCGCCAGCGAGGCCAGCACGATGCCGTTTCCACTGGTGCTCAAGCCCCGGCGCGGATCCGATTCGATCGGCGTACGGCTCCTCCAGGACGGTCCGATTCCCGCGCACGCCCGAACCGAGGGCTACATCACGCAGCAGTACGTGCGCGGGGCGGAGCTGACCGTCGCCGTGTTCCGCGACCGGGCCGGAATGCCGCTACGCATTCTCCTGCCCGAGGCAACGCCGTACTCTTTCTTCCGCAAGTATCTGCTGCGACCTCGCCACGCGCCGCTCGCCGACGCCGGCCTCGCCGAGCGCGTGCGCCGTACGGCGCTGGAAATCGCCGGGATCTTCGGGGTCGACTGGGCGGCGCGCATCGACCTGATTCACGAAACGGGAACCGACCGGTTGCGTTTTCTCGAATGCGACGTCGCGCCGCTTGTTGGGGCGAATTCGGCATTCGCCGCCAGCCTCGAAGCCGCCGGTATGAGCCGCCCCGAACAGCTGCGGATGTTGTTGAATCAAACCACCGATGAAACCTGACGCGAGCCGACTTCGGTAGGAAAAAGGGGACGAGAACATTTTCTCCCAAACTGCGAGCGACTGATCAACCGTGACAAGGCCAGCCTCGACATCTTCTGGCTCAGGAACGAAAGCCTCGAAGAACCCGACAACCTGCTTAATCCCGATGTTCTCGCCCGCGAAATCGTCACGCCCCGAAGCGCCGCCTTTGTTACAGAGAAAGCCTGCCTCAGGAAAATTCATCCGGCCTCGGCTAGATCACAGCGGGGACACCTGATAACGCCTAGGCTTCCCTAGCTTTATCGATTTCAGGGTGATAGGAGTCTTGATCTCCAAAGATCGGCATTACTGCAACGCGCCGTGCACCTTCGAGCTATTGGGAGGTCAAATGAAGCTCGGCGATTCTCTGTTAACAGCACGCCCCCGCGGGGCCTGCAAAGTGTGCGGTTCTCCAGACAAGGGTGATTTCGAGATACCGAATGACATACGGAAAACGGTGATTCCGACCGAATATCAAAACAAAGTCGTGTGCGTTGAATGCTTTGGGAAGTTTGCTTGTGAAAAGCAAGTAGAACTATTCCGGCTCCATAGACTTCTGTAGCTCGCCGCGGACAAACTATCTTTAACCTTTCAGGGTCCAGCCTTCCCAAAAAAATGCGCTGTACTTAAAGAATCTTCTTTGTCGTGGCTCGCTTGCGAAGAACCTTCCGAGGCGTCAGACTCACACCAGCTTGCGGTGGCTGAGCGCGGGCAGCTCTGTGCGCACCTTGGCGAGATAGTCGAGATCGATCTCGGCGATGACGATGCCCGGGCCGTCGGGGAGTTCGGCCAGGATTTTTCCCCACGGATCGACGATCATCGAATGGCCGTAGGTCTCGAAGCTTTTCGTACTCTTCCCGAACTGATCGGGAGCGATAACATAGACCTGGTTCTCGATGGCCCGCGCGCGAAGCAGCGGTTCCCAATGGGCTTTACCGGTATAGGCGGTGAACGCCGACGGCACAAAAACGATTTCAGCGCCTTGTGTAACTAACGCACGGTAAAGTTCGGGAAACCGTAAATCGTAGCAGACGGAAAGGCCCATTCGGCAAAGTTCCGTCTTGGCAACGACCGGCGCCTCGCCGAATCGGCGTGTGGCGGACTCTCTGACGGAGACCCCATCCTTCAGCTCGACGTCGAACAAATGGATCTTTCGGTAACTCGCCAGCAGATTTCCCTCGGGTGCGAACAAAAGACTCGTGTTATAAGCCTTCTCGCTGCCGGGGATCTCCTCGAGAATAGAACCACCGAGCAGATAGATGTTCATCTCGCGCGCGAGACGGGCTAGTTCCTGAGAGGTGGGTCCGGGAATGGCTTCTGCGGACTTTCTTTCCTCGTCCTTGTTGCCGCGCCAAATGAAGACCTCGGGAAGGACGATGACGCGCGCTCCTTGCGATGCGGCGGCGCGAACCCATCGCCTGGCTTCGTCCAGGTTGGCCGCTTTGTCACTGGACGCTAGCATCTGGACAGCAGCCGCCAAAAATTTCATTGGGTCTCTCTCGGAATGGTCTTAGCGATTCAAGAACACCGGGCAGGGACTCTTTCTTAGGACATACTCGGTGGTGCTGCCTAAAACCATTTCGATGATGCGTCTGTGGCCATAAGCGCCGATGAAGAGAAGATCGTAATCGAACTTTACCAGGTAGTCGACGATTCTTTGTTCGGGGTACCCGCGATCAGTTTCGTAACGGGTCTCAATCGAATAAGAGCTCAGATAGGATTTCGCCTCTTGCAGTATGCTTGTCGCCTTCTGCTCTTCTTTGGTAACGGTAAGAATAGTCAAGGGCAGGCGAAGCACGGTACAAAATTCCGCTGCCGACTCCATCGCCGCGCTCGCTCGCTGACTGCCATCGTAAGCAAGGAGGGGGCGCTCGATTGGTTTGAACTGCTTCGTCGAGACAAAGACGGGGCGGGGGCACTTGCGCGTGACGCTTTCTGCGGTTGTGCCCAGCAGGCCGGTGGAGAACTCCTCGTTGATTCCACGATGGCCGATGATGACTAAATCAGCAAGTTTGGACCGCTCGCAGATCTCGTTGGCAATCAGCCCCATATCGAGAAAGGTCTGATGGTTGATCCCCCGCTTGCGGCATCGCTCGGAAAACTCTTCGAGGATAATTTTGCCGCGCTCCTCTAAGACCTCGCGCATCTTCGTGGAAAAGTCGAGGTAAGGTTCGAATCCGAGAGAGCCGGAAATATCGTGAAAAAAGGTGCCTTCGATGGAGATGGTATCGATGACGTGCTGGCCAAATAGCGTGCCGCTGAATTTCTCCGCCATCCACATGCCGTAATCGAGGGCGGCCTTGGAATGCTCCGAACCGTCGAGAGGAATCAAAATATTTTTGATCATGGTCCCCTCCTAGTCTTCCGCGTGGTCGAAGCGCCTAGCGGCCATCTCAAATTTCCGACGATTATCCGCAATGCATGAATGAACCGCCGCTACGATAACAGCATGCAATGATTTTGCAAGCTAACTGCGGCGTCGCCGATTTACAAACACGCCCCAATCAGACATACTGAAGTGACTTCTTAGGGTCAAGCTATGGCACACCCAAAACACAACCAGGAGTCCCGACTGAATCAGTTAATTCAGGCAGCCCAACAAATGAACATCGAGGTGCGCACGGAAAAACTACTTCGGGAAGTCGGTTACCGGGCCCGGAGTGGGCGCTGCCGGGTTAGAGGACGGGAGCTGATTCTGATCGATCGCGATGCACCCATCAGCGATCAGATCGATTTTCTGTCGGCTGAGCTCGCCGAACACTGAAGCACCGCACGGCGCCGACCCGCCGCTCGACAACGCCACGATTTTCGCTGATTGAGCGTTTGGCCCACTTTTTAGTGGACGCGAATTTTCTTCGCGGCTTCGATGCCGAGGGAAAATTCGTCTTGCCCGACTTTTAAACTCATCACTCCCATAGAGGGCGCCACGTCGAGCACTTGAAGTTTAGTGCCCGGCACAAGACGGTGCTCTTGTAAGAAACCCAAGAGTCGCGCGTCTCGCTCGCCGCCTTCGGTAATGTAATCGAGCTCCACCTCTTTTCCCGCCGCGATGCTATGCAAAGGAGTCCCTTTATTCTTCTGCGACCGCTGTGAATCCTTGCTCGGAATAGGATTGCCATGCGGGCAGGTCGTTGGATAGCCGAGCAGTTTGGCCAACCTGTCCTCGACCTCCTGCGATAAAGCATGTTCAAGACGGTGAGCTTCCTGGTGGGCTTTGACCCAATCCAATCCCAACAGATCCGTCAGGAAGCGCTCGAGAAGAAAATGGCGGCGAAGAATTCTTTCGGCAACCTGTATCCCCTCGGCCGTCAAATGAATTTCCTTACGGCGTACAACCTTTAGATAACCCTCACCTTCCAGCCTGCGCAGCGTACTCACCATCGTCGACGGCGTAACGCCCACCTCTTCCGCCACCCGCGCTGCAATCACCGGCTGGACCTCTTCTTCGAGGGCGTAAATCGTCCGCAGATAGTCTTCGACTGCTGGCGTCATCTTAGAAAGAGACATGGACTTGACAAAGTAAATTTATTTCAATATGGGAACTTTAAAAGTTAGATGATATTAACTTTTTAAGATTAACTCAAGTGTCTGACTCTTCTCTGCCATATAGTCTTGGCGGCCGAAAAGTTCAAGCAGCAAGAGCAACCGGATTATGAAAATACTGCGGGAGGAGCACTGACTCAAGTTACCGACGGTTCCTACGTCGGTCCTTCTTACATCGCTCAACCTAGTCCGCGCTGAGTATCGTATGAAACTATTTTCGACACGACGGCCTGTGAACAGAACCGGATCTGAACGTTGGTTACGTCTACCAGAGCGTGCCACGGTGCGCGGGTTATGGGTGTTGGTTTTTCTCGTCTCTTTGTTCGCCGCCTCGGCGGTTTTCGCCGATGATGAGGCAAGGCGACTGGTGGCTGTGCTCGATTATCTGGGCAGCGATTACAAAAACGCCGTGCAAGACGGGAAGGTCGTCAGTCAGGACGAGTATCAGGAAATGCAGGAGTTCGCGAAGCGAACGCAGGAGCTCCTGAACCAGCTCAAGGAGAGCGATAAGGGCGACAAGGCTGGCGTGGAAGGCACGATCAAGTCCCTCGCTAATCAGATCGAGAAGAAGGCTGACGCAAAGACAGTCGCGGAACTGGCAAATAGCGCGAAAGCAAAACTCATCTCGACCTACAAGATTGTTCCCTATCCAAAAACACTACCGTCGCTGGCAAGCGGCAAGCAAATCTATGATGAGAACTGCGCCCAATGTCACGGGGTGTCCGGCAAGGGTGATGGTCCTGGCCGTGAGACAATGAACCCCAAAAATCCACCGCCAGCCAACTTTACCGATCCTGAGCGGATGGCGGGCTTGTCTCCTTTTAAAGCTTTCAACACGGCGAATTTCGGCGTTGAAGGTACGGCCATGGCCTCCTTCGCCGCCCTTAGCGAAGAGCAGCGCTGGCAAGTGGCCTTTTATGTTCTCTCGCTTCGCTTTTCAGCGGATTCGGCCAAGGCCGGCGCCGCCCTGCTTCAGTCGAAGAATGTGCCCAGCGATCTCACAACCTTAGCCACCTTAGCAACGAGCTCCGACGAACAGCTCCTGGAAAAACTAAAGCCCTATACTGCGCAACAGTCGCAAGCCAACGATGCCCTCGCCTACCTTCGGCGCGGGATGCTGGAAATGAAACCCGGCGATCCCTTAGCGATCGCGCGCATCCGGTTGCGTGAAGCCTCGGAACTCTATGCTGAGGGAGAAAAAGAAAAGGCTTATCAAAAGGCGGTTGAAGCCTACATCGACGGCTATGATCTGGCGGAACCGGCCTTATTTGCGAAAGATATCTCTTTTGGTCGAACCCTCGAGGGGCAATTCACGCAGTTTCGCAATGCCATAAGGCAAGGAGTTTCCGCCGAGGAGATTCAAAGGCAGCAGGTGGACATCGAGGCCAAGCTGGATCAGGCGTCACAGATCCTAGCTCGTGACGATAGTTTTTCTAGCTACTACACCTTCACGAACTCCGCGCTGATCATACTGCGAGAAGGTCTTGAGGCGGCTCTGATTCTAGCGGCTATTCTGGCGATGCTAAGAGTGATGGGCGCAACGCAGGCCATACGTTACATTCACTTGGGTTGGATTTTGGCGCTGATCACCGGTGGTCTGACGTGGGTCGCCACTCAAACCGTAATGACTTTTAGCGGCCAGCACCGCGAGAGCATGGAAGGATTTATCTCTGTGTTCGCGGCTGTCGCCCTGTTTTACGTCGGTTACTGGCTTCATACTCGAAGCGAGGCCAAAAGATGGCAGGCGTTTATTCAAAACAAGGTCAAGGATGTTCTTTCCGGCAGAAAAGTTCTCGGTCTCGTGGGCATCTCGTTCTTCGCCGTATATCGGGAAGCCTTTGAGGTCGTGCTCTTTTACCAAGCGCTCTGGTTACAGAATGAAAACAGTCACGGAGCGGTGATTTGGGGCTTCGTAGCAGGTCTCGCAGCTCTGGTCGTAGTGACTTTCGCGATTCTGAAGCTTGGCCTGCGCATTCCGCTGAAATATTTCTTTGGCGTCACCGGGACTCTGCTTTACATTATGGCCTTCATCTTCGCCGGCAACGGGATCAAGGAACTTCAAGCCGCTGGATGGGTTCCTACCACGCCGGTTGGTCTTCTTCCGCAGGTACCGTTTCTGGGAATTTATCCCACGCTTGAGACACTGGCTGCCCAAGTTTTTATGCTTCTGGCATTTGTGGCGACTTCGTTCTGGATGGCCAGAGAAAAGCAAAAAGCCGGACCAGGTAAGGGGAGCTACCGTGAAGCAACAAGGCCAAGATAAGCCGGGCCATGACCACCGGGGGATAAAGCCTTTCCGCTGCCTGTGCGGCAGCATGCTGGCGCGCTTGGTGCCCGGAGGAGTCGAACTGAAATGCAGGAGATGCAAAAGACACGTAACTGTTCCCCTGGAAAAGAGTGCGGTAACGAGAATGGCGAACGAAATTTAGCTGGCTTTTCCAAACTGTAAATCCTAAGCGGCCAGAGATCTCGAATCCAGAGCCCGATGTCCCGCCAAATTGCGGCGGGGATCGGGCTCTTTTTTTGGAGGACTAGGATGCAAAAGACACGAAGATGGGAAATTGCCCTCTGCGACAGAGGAACCGTTCACGTGCACTATGGCACCGGTTCTCTTCACATCTTGAAGGAGGACTTTGTCGGCTTAGCCGTCGAGCTTCAACGATTGTATTACGGGCTCGCCTTACTGACACGCATTCCCACCGGACCGAGCGAGGCTATCCACAATCCCGGCGGCAACCGTATCCACGGTAGTAATGATGACAATGGGAATAGTCTTAGTCGTCTGCTTGAGGATCGCTGGAACAGCCGACACCACATGTGCGCCCACGACAATGCGGAAAAATAAATGACGTAAATTGAGTCGCGGTGG
>Ga0137360_10002217_pt1 | contig 11597 bp, 10 predicted proteins | sample Mad1_60_16metaG_FD_104924 | JGI IMG/M metagenome (GOLD analysis project Ga0137360, IMG submission 104924) | Vadose zone soil microbial communities from Angelo Coast Range Reserve, California, USA - Mad1_60_16 metaG | ecosystem: Environmental > Terrestrial > Soil > Vadose zone | place: USA... | reverse complement strand
GCCGGTCTCGCGCCCGTCGTAGGCGGGCTGACGAGGGCCTGCAACCCCTGGCTCTGATCGGGCATCTGATAATTGCGCGCTTCGTACAATTTCAACGCGCTGTACAGGTTATTTATATCCTGTTCCGTCCTCTGAATTTTGGCAACGTCAAGAGCACCAGTCATCTTTACAATGACGCCGCCGGCGATCACCGCGATGATTGCGACGACCAGCATGATCTCCATCAACGTGTATCCGCTCCGCGAACGGCTTGGTGCCGGCTTTTTCATATTCCCAAAGCTTGGTCTGCAAACCTAAGGCAACGTCCCTCCAAGTCAATTCGGGGCGTATTCGACCTGTAAGAGAAAGTCTCGGATGGCGACCTGAGAGCTGGGCGGTGTTTGGAATTGGAAATGATTCTCTCCGACTATCAGCTGTTCACCCTGCAGAAGAAACATCCCTTTGCGCCATCCGATAAAATGAGCGACGCCGCTGCTCGCCTTGTCGTAACCAGGATCTGTAAGATCGGGAATTTCAAGAGCAATCGGGCCGCAAGCTCGACCGTTCAGCCAAAGGATTAGGGGTTGGTCGAGTTGAAGTCCGTTGACAAGCAACTCGATGCGAGCGCGCTCGACTTTATCAGGAATCGCAACTGAGTAATCGATTCCGCTCTCAATTCGCTCCGCATGCTCGGTCACTGACGTCGTAAGGATTTTCCCTTCCCATGAATCGGCGATCGGGGTCAAGGTGCTGCCGTCGACCTCCTCGGGAGCGTAAATTTTTCCTCCGGTCGTAATCAAAGCCCCGTTTGGAACATTGTCGACGAGCCTGACAACTCCGGGTCGCACCCAATCCAGACGCACGCGCAATACGTTGAGAACCTCCTGGCTCGATTTCAATATGACTTTGCCGGGACCTCCCATCGTCGGTCTCTTGATCAGAAGAGTTTTCTGGTTGGGTAATCCGATGTTCTCAAACAAATTTGGTGCAAGTAAGTCACGGTTTCCGGATGAGTCTTCCCAGTAGACGCTCAAAAAACCGCCAACCTCCTCCTGAAATACCACGGTGAGAGCCAGATCATCATCATTCGGACCGGGAACGACAGCAAAAGAGAGTTCGGCCTGGGGCTTGGGCGCCGCCAGGGGACGCTCCGGCATCCAGATCGGAAATTGGGGCTGGCCCGTTGTGGTCAAATCCAACGTAAATGAGTCGCCACGAGATTCGCCGATACACGCCAACCAGACGAACCCGGCGGCGACAAGACTCTGAGCGTGACCCATTTCGGCGGCATTCTTAAATCGTATCGAGCGATTGTGGCAAGGAAATCGTGAGATTCGCGGCGACACCACGAGCGATCAAATTCTGGCGGTGCAAACGGAAAGACTGGAAGATCGGGCCGAAGAGCCTTCAAAGAACCATTAAGAGACCTTCTCGTTTTGATCGCGGGCCTTGTCCCGAACTCCTTGCACAAGTCACAAGACCGCAGGTATTTGTGACGCCGGCTTTCCGCGCAGTTCTACTCGCCGCGATAGGCACAGCGAGCGGACGGGGTCTCGTGAACCACAATCTCGCACAGACCCGGGCAAAAAGGAGCAAGTTTTTGCCACAGCCACGCAGCCATTAACTCGATGGTTGGGTTTTCCAGGCCGGGAATATCATTGAGGTACGCGTGGTCCAACTGCGCCACTATCGGTTTCATTGCTTCGCCAATCAGCGCATGATCGTAAATCCAGCCAGTCTCCGCATTCACCTGGCCTTCGATTGACACTTCAACTCTGAAACTGTGACCATGCATCCTGGCGCATTTATGCCCGGGCGGTGCTTTCGGCAGCGTCTGCGCCGATTCAAAGAAGAATTCTCTTGTGAGTCTGGCCTTCATACCCCTTTGGTTTCAGGCGCCCAAATAAACTTGTGCAACTGCAATTGGAACCTTACTGGAAGCCGATCCTCCAGCATCCATTCCACGATGGCGCGTGGCTCGATCCGCCCGAAAATAGGGGAAAAAAGCACAGTCCCACACCGATCCGAAAGTTGAAACTCCTGAATTTTTTGTTTGGACCAGAGATAATCCTCGCGGGAACCAATCACAAACTTGACTTCATCTCCCTTGGTAAGATGAGCGATGTTCTCGTACCGGTTGCGTTCTGATTCACCGCTTCCGGGCGTCTTGAGATCCATGATACGATGGACCCGCGGATCGATTTGCGAGATGTCGTGGGCTCCGCTCGTTTCAATGAGGAGAGTCTTTTGACGGTCACAAAGCTCTTTCATCAAGGGAAGAACATTCTTCTGCAAAAGCGGCTCACCACCCGTGATCTCCACCAGCGGACAATCGAAAGCCAGGACCTGTTCGACAATTTCCGATAGCCTCGTCTTTTTGCCTGCGTAAAAGGCATAGGCGGTGTCGCAATACGTGCAGCGCAGATCACAGAATGTCAGCCGAATAAACACACAAGGTAAGCCCGCCCAGGTGCTCTCTCCCTGGATCGAGCGATAGATCTCGTTGATCGTAAGTGTTGCCTTAGAGTTCTCCACAATAGAGCCCCGAGGGTCAATTTTACGCGTTTGTGCGCCGCAGATGACCGTTGGTAAGAATTTCTGCCCGCAATCCTCCCTTACCCTTCAGCGCGTCTTCGGCTCCTGACGAAAACGCGAAATCCATCCAGTAACAAGGGCGGCACTCTTCTCGGCCAAAAAAGCGGACTCCCTGGAGTTCAAATTCCACACCGATCAAATCGTTCAGGCGCACCCCGCCGGTAATCACATTCCGGCGGTAAACTTCAGGGCCGCGATCCCCCACGCATAACTGCGCACAAAGCTCTTCGTGCGTTTCTTGTTCGAAGAAAGTGATTTGGCCTTTGTAGTTTTCTCTGAAGCCGAAATACCTGTCTCCGACGATCCCTTTGCCGGCAACGCATGTTATTTCCTGTACTTCCGTCATAGTGAGCGTTCCCGGTGGCTTCTGGTGGTGGCCGACAAAGTTGTGCCCCTTAGAAACAAACAAATGGCGAATCTCGAAATCGGTAGAGGCCACACCCGGAAGGATAGTTCTACCTGAATTGGTAGTAAAACCGGAATTTGGGGAAGAGATGCTGGAGGGGCGTTGCTCGCAACGCCCGCATGCGCGCTAAAGGATAATTTGCCTGCGGGAGTTGCAAGCAACTCCCCTCCAGACGAAGCGACAGGGCCGGATCTCCAAGCCGGCCGTTCAATTATGGGAGGGACGGCCTCCGTGCCGGCTCACTGGGCTACAGCCCGGATTTGCCCGGCGGGGCGAACACGTCTAAGTTGCTGTTGTCCCGCAACATGTCCCGTCTCGCGCAGAATAAATCTTTTGGTGTTCAGGGCTTTGGGGTCCAGCGTTACACGGCGAACCAGCCTACTCTTAGCATTCTTGACCAGCTCGCCGTCGAGGAACCGCTTGAGATCCTGGTTTGCTTCCGTCGCAAAGGACTCCTCGTTCGTAAGCCGATCTCCATCACGATGCGTACTCCTGGAATGGATGAGGAACTCGCGATCGGCTTTCTCTATACGGAAGGAATCATTCATGCCGCAGAGGCGATCGCAGACATCGAAACAGGACCTTCTTCGTCGGTAGCGCTGACGATAAATTCCGATGTCGATCTTCGCCGGCTCGAAAGGCACTTCTACACCTCGTCAAGTTGCGGTGTCTGCGGGAAAACATCCCTGCAGGCATTGGAGATGAATCGTGAAATCCATCTCGACGCCGCACGGCCACGGTGGTCGGTTGACGCTCTGCTCCGCGTCCCGCTAATGGTACGCGAAAAGCAGCCTATTTTCGAGTCCACGGGCGCGCTTCATGCTGCGGCTCTCTGTGACTCAAATAGCCATATCATAGGCATTTGCGAAGATGTGGGCCGCCACAATGCAGTCGATAAGTTGATTGGAGCCGAGCTTCGGCGTGGAAGAGAGGATTTTTCGGATCTTCTCCTGTTTGTCAGTGGCCGAGCCGGCTTTGAGCTCGTTCAGAAATCGATCATGAGCGGAATTCCATTCATGGCCGCGGTCGGCGCCCCTTCGAGCTTGGCGGTTGAACTCGCACGCAAGTACGGTTCCACGCTCGTTGGATTTTTGAGAGGGAATCGCTTTAATTTATACTCGGGTTTGGATCGCGTCCGATCTTCGGACGCGATCATCATGGATGCTTCAGGCCTGGCGTCGAAAACTGAACCGTAAAGACCTATGGCTTCCCGCCCTCTTGACGAAACACCGGCATCTCCTTCGGGGCCCAGAACGAGCGGCGATCCCGTTCAACCCGGGCAGGAACCAGCCGATCAGTCCCTGTTGCACACAGAAGGGACTATCCCCGGTGCCCAAACTCCCGTTGAAGTCGAAGGTATCAGGTTGGGTAAAGCCCATACGAGCGCAGCGGGTATCGAAGGAGTCAAACAGTCGCTGCGTTACGTGTGGGGTCGTATGGGTGTACTCCGGGGAACAAGAGCGCTTCTGAAGCTGAATCAGGTCGACGGTTTCGATTGCCAGAGCTGTGCGTGGCCAAGTCCGGATGAACACCGGCACGTAGCCGAATTCTGCGAGAACGGCGCCAAGGCCATTTCGGACGAAGGGACCCGGAGACGGGTTACCCCTCAGTTCTTCGGTGCTCATCCCATTAGCGATTTATTGCGGCGCTCCGACTTCTGGCTGAATGAGCAGGGACGGCTGACCCATCCAATGGTCAAGGCAGAATCGAACGATCGCTACGAACCGATTACGTGGGAAGAAGCTTTCGCGGTGGTGGCAAAGGAGCTCAACGATCTTCGGTCGCCTGACGAAGCCGCCTTTTATACTTCCGGCAGAACAAGCAATGAGGCGGCCTACCTTTACCAGTTGTTCGTTCGTCTGTACGGCACGAACAATCTTCCCGATTGTTCGAATATGTGCCACGAATCGAGCGGCGCCGCTCTGATGGAGACCATTGGCATCGGCAAGGGAACGGTCACCCTGGATGACTTTTTGAAGGCAGACGCGATTTTTATCGTAGGCCAAAATCCGGGAACGAATCATCCGCGAATGCTGACTTCGTTGGAACATGCGAAAGAACGAGGAGCTAAAATCCTCAGCATCAATCCGCTGCCGGAGACCGGAAATTTTCGTTTCAAGGATCCCAATCCCCAAAATTTCAACGACCCGATCAGAGCGGTAACGACTTTTATCGGCACGGGAACTCCCCTTTCGGATCTCTGGTTGCCCGTGAAGATCAACGGGGACCTTGCCCTGTTTAAAGGCATCATGAAAGAGCTTCTCGATGAGGAGAGGAAGCAACCGGGGAAAATTTTCGATCACGAGTTTATCGCTCGCCACACGACCGGCTACGATGCACTGATCTCGTCGCTGGACAAGGTGGACTGGCGGGAGATCATCAAGAGCAGCGGTCTGGATCGCTCCCAGATTCGCCAGGCTGCCGATCTGGCGCTAGCGGCTGAAAGAATCATCTGTTGCTGGGCAATGGGGCTCACGCAGCATAAGAATGCCGTTTCCACGATTCGAGAGATCGTTAATTTTCTACTGCTGAGAGGAAACGTCGGAAGGCCGGGGGCTGGGGTTTGTCCGGTCCGGGGACACAGCAATGTTCAGGGAGACCGCACCGTAGGCATATGGGAGAAACCCGCTCCTTCTCTTCTCGACAGGCTTGCACGGCGCTATCAATTCCAGCCTCCGCGGGATCACGGAAAGGATACCGTCGAGACTATTAAAGCAATGCATCGCGGCCAAATTAAGGTTTTCTTTGCTTTGGGAGGAAATTTCTTGTCCGCGGCTCCAGACACCGAATTCACGGCCGAAGCCCTGACACGATGCCGGCTCACTGTTCATGTTTCGACGAAGCTGAACCGAGCGCATCTTGTGACGGGCCGGACGGCTCTGATTCTGCCCTGTCTCGGCCGTTCTGAAGTGGACCACCGGCCAAGCGGCGACCAGTTTGTGACCGTCGAAGACAGCATGGGAATCATTAATCCCTCACGCGGCCATTTGCCGCCTGCTTCCAAACAGTTGTTAAGCGAACCTGTAATTGTGGCGCGGCTGGCGGAGGCGGTATTAGGAAATAGACCGAAGCTGGAATGGTCGAGATGGTCCGCCGACTACAATTTGATTCGCGACGAAATCGAGCAGGTGATTCCAGACTTCGAACAATTCAATCACCGAATATCTAAAGGAGTCTTTTATTTGCCAAATCCGCCACGGGACCGGCGGGAGTTTCCTACATCAAGCGGAAAGGCAAATTTTACCGTCAACCAGATTGAACTCCTTCCCGTTGATCCCGGGCAGTACGTTTTGATGACGATGCGCAGCCATGATCAGTTCAACACAACGATCTATGGATTGGACGACCGCTATCGCGGTATCTACAACGGGCGAAGGGTCATCTTCATGAATTCCGAGGACATGAGGGTGGCAGGACTTGTGCAGGGCCAACCTGTCGATATTACCAGCCATTTCGAAGGCAATGAGCGTCACGCGTATCGGTTTCTCGTCGCACCCTATTCGATTCCTCGTGGCTGCGTCGCAGCCTATTTTCCCGAGGCTAACGTGCTGGTTCCGATCGGCAGCGTGGCAGACAAAAGCAATACTCCTGCATCCAAATCGGTGATTGTGACTCTTTCCCCGTCCCCGGACGTCGAGGCCGTGAGCTGGCGCGTCCAAACCGAAGTTTCCGAGGTTCTTCAGGCGCAGGCGCCCGCAGTGTAGAGCTGTGGAAGGTTGCTGCTGGTCTTGCGCTATCGGTCTCTGGAGGGCTGCGGTCCCTCGCAGCCGTAGCCGGCCGAAAATCAACACCAATTTCACGGCGCCAACGGAGCGGACGCCCTCCAGGGATCGGCCAGCAATGGCCATCCGTTCATCGCAACGATAATCGATGGAGGTCTGCTGTTTGGGGTTCGGAGTTCCGAGTTCTGCCTTCTGCGCGGCCTCGCTAGTGATTATCAACATTGTCCCCTTCTTGTGGCTTGGTGCCCATGATCTCATCAATCCTTTTCAGTATCTCCGGAGTAAGCTTTTCTGCGGCGTCTGAAGCGGCAAGATTCTCCTCCAGTTGAGAGACCCGAGATGCGCCGAGTATCACGGTACTTATATTTGGGTTGGCAAGGCACCACGCTAGCGCAAGGACAGATTGCGAAAAGCCGAGTTCCTTTGCCAGCCTGCCGAAGCTGCGAACTTTTTCGAGGCGTTCGGGTTTAATGACCCAATCCCGCAGCCAACCGTAACGCTCGAGTCCTAACCGCGCGTCGGAAGGCAGGCCGTCATTGTATTTCCCGGTCAGCAAGCCACTCGCAAGCGGCGACCAGATCGTTGTACCAAGTCCGATCCTATCGTACAGAAGCGCGTATTCAACTTCGACTTTGTGACGCTGGAGCAGATTATAATATGGCTGCTCCATCGTTGGCGGTACGAGTCCGTAATGGCGCGCCACACCGTACGCTTCCATAATCTCCGGGCTGCTCCACACGCTCGTTCCCCAGTAAAGCACTTTCCCTTGCGCAATCAGATCGGACATCACGCGCACGGTTTCTTCAATCGGGGTCTCGGGATCGGGCCGATGACAAAAATAAAAGTCCAGATAGTCTACCCGCAATCGCTTCAATGCCGCATGACACGCCTCAAAAACATGCTTCCGGCTCAGACCATACTGGTTCGGCTTCTGAGGCTGGCTCGCAGAGCCGAAGAAAACTTTGCTGGATACCAGCCACGTGTCGCGGGGCCAACCGACTTTGCCGAGAATTTTACCCATCACCAATTCGGAGCGTCCGGAAGCATATGCTTCAGCGTTGTCGAAGAAATTGATGCCGGCGTCGTAAGCTTTGATCATGAGAGCCTCAGCCTCATCGTCATGGATCTGGTCGCCAAAAGTGACCCAGGATCCAAAAGAAAGTTCGCTAACCTTTACCCCGGCTTTGCCAAGTCTGCGGTATTTCATATTCGCTTTTACGCTTGCACGTATTCGCCGCCGTTACACCACCTGAATCAACAAAAGAGACTGCCTGGTTAAACCTTCATGGAATGGACGCCATTGTCGGCCGATTCTCCGGCGTCCACTCCGGCGGCGGCGTGAAAGGGTGTTGATGTCGGCTGCCGGCGGCTGCGAGGGACCGCAGTTCATTTCCAGGGAGACAACCGCGATTTGGGTTGCGCTGCGAAGCGCACGCAACATACTATTGTTTATAATAGCCGCATGCCTGGCACATCTCAGAAATCCGAGCAATTCGTGGTCGTGCAACCTGTGGCAGAAGCTCGGGCGTGGGCCGAAAAGGTAGCTACCCGGCTTTGGATGTTGCAGACCAGTTTTGCTGATGATCCGCCGGCCACGCGTCACGATTATCTGGTCGAAGAAATCGAACGCTCCCTTAAGGAGGTTTCAGCGAGCCGCCGCTCCGAGTATCTCAGCGCCTTGATGGAGCGATTCCCAGGGCCCGAACGAATCGATGCGCCGTACTTTAAACCGCCCACGGTCGAACAGGTCCAGAAGAGTGCGCAAGAGATCGCTGACGAACTGGTCGCGCGTCTTGGCGAACTTTCCAGCGAGGGAAAGGCGGTGCTTGCCCAGAAACTGCAGGCGCTCGGCCTTTTCGTAGTGCCAACCACGGGATTCGAACTTCCGGCGGAATTGTTGGGCAAACTCGGCATCAGCCCAAAAGATGCCTTGGACCAGGAGCGGATGATAAAGCTGTTTACGGCCCTTCTTGAACTGATCGTCTCGCTCGATCACTTGATCTGGAATCTTTGGAAGAACATCGCGCCCAAGTCCATCGTAAGACGCGACGCGAGCAGCGACAACTTAAGACGAATCGTAGGCAGATATCTTGCCGGAGACCGCGAGGTCGCAACCCTTCAGGTAAGCCAGATGCTCGACAAAACACGCCAACTGACTGGAGGCATCCTGTCGGCAATCGGTACCGTTGGCGAGACTTATGCTCGCCATCATCTGGAGATGTTTGCGCCCGAGAAAATTCGGGCTTCCATCGAATCGAAGAGTTCCAGTTTCATCGGAAGCGCCGAGCAAAAGTGCTGGCGTCGCTATGTCGAACTGGCGGGCGAGCTGAGCGGCCAGGCGATCGAAACACAAATTATCGATGCTATTGTCTCCTATACAGAGGAATTGATTTCCAGGCCGGAGCTCCGAAGTCGTTAGTGTCCCTTCGGCGAAATAGCATATATTTTGTTGCGATAAAAATGGGTAGCCGAAAAGGCGGTAGAAGCCGGGGTGGCGGTAGAACCGACGGTTGAAAATTCTATGCAGGTACATTGGCACGAAGGATTATTTTTGCTCCCGCACCACTTGCAGCGCATCCAGCGGAACCTGAATGAAAGCGCGTCTGCTGAACGCCGTCTCAACTGGCCGTATCCGTACGGACTCATCGAGGCGCGTCTTTCCAATGATGACTTGGAGAACATGCGGCTAAGGTTTGACCGCCTTCACGCCATTATGCCCAGCGGACAGGAGGTCCGATTTCCGCAGGATGCAGAACTTCCAGTAGTGGATATCAAACAGGCATTTGAATCCCGGGGACGGTTTACCGTTTTCCTTGGGGTGCCGCTCTGGTTCCCGAATCGAGCTAATTGCGTGAATCCCGGTCAGACCGTCGACTCTCGGGCAAAGATACTCTATCGGGTTATCGAAACGGAGATTGCGGATGAAAACACGGGAGAAAACATGAAAACGGTGCTCGAGCGCAGAGTGAATGCGCGACTGCTTTTGGATCACGAAGACAATTCTGATCTGGAAACCATTCCTTTGCTGAGAGTCACCAGAGCAGCCGGCAAGGACGTGGGTCTTCCGCGCCGCGATCCGGAATTTGTCGGCCCCTGCCTGGTCTTGAATGGATCGCCCGCTCTTCGGGAGCTCGTCCGCGACCTGAGCAGCCAAGTGCTGGCGAGTCGTCAGGAACTTGTCCTGCAGGTGACTCGGGGAGGATTCACCATCGACACCATGCGGGGGCTTCAGTTTGAACAGATCATGCGGCTGAGAACCCTGAATCGGTTCTCTGCTCCGCTTGAAGCGCTGATCCAGGCTCCGAGTGTGGCACCGTTCGAGCTTTATCTCCAGCTGAGGGAACTCCTCGGCGAACTTGCCGCACTCCATCCTGACCGGGACATGTACGAGTGCGCTGCCTATCAGCATGACGATCCTTTTCCTTGCTTCAACGAGCTGGCCGCAAAGATTCGGGAGCTGTTGCGCGGCAGCGTCGCGCCGAGCTTCCTGAAAGTAAATTTCACCGATGTCAACGGGGTGCGAAAAGTTGCGCTCGCGGACGAGCACTTTATTCGACCAATCGATTATTTTCTTGGGATCAGGACGAAAGAGGATCCTCGATCCCTTGCACAGCTGGTGGAGGATGCGGATCGATTCAAGTTCATGCCTGAAAGCATGGCGGGGCGAGCGATCCGCGGCGTGGTTTTGAAGGAAGAACGTTTCCCTCCTCTGGAACTTCCGGCGCAGTCGAATTTATATTATTTCCGTCTTCTTCGTGGCGAAAGCGCCCGAAGCTGGCAGCAGATTCAGAGCGAGAAAGCCGCCGTTGTGAGGTGGACGGGAAACGAATCGGCTGACTACGATCTAACGCTCTACATGACTCTCCCAAAATCTGAGGCATAGCGATGACTATTCTCGAACTTTGCGAGCCGATCTTCAGGAAGATCTGTTTGCTCAACAGGCTGGGAAGAAAGGCCGGCGGCTCTCTTGATTACGAGTCGCTCCGCATGGAGATCGAAGAGCTCTTTTCGCAGGCACGTAGAGTTTCCGAAGAGGATCCGGAGCTGCGATTTCAATGGCAAAGACTGGAGCTTCCATTGATTTTTTTCGTCGATTCCATGATTTCGGAAAGCGGTCTGGCAGTCGCACCTGTCTGGAACCGCAGCCGCATCGCTTACGAAAGAAAAGAGCTCGCCGGAGACGAGAAGTTCTTTGATCTCCTCGATGAGACATTGAAGGATCCAAGCGACGAGGCGACCCAGAGATTGCCGGTGTTCTATACCTGCCTTGGGCTGGGCTTTATGGGCTGGTACGCGGGGCAGCCGGAATATCTGCGCGGCAAAATGCTGGATATCAGCCAGCGCATCCGGTCGGGAATGGAAACTGATAAATCCGCGCGGATCTGCCCGGAAGCTTATCAGAATGTCGACACGCGGGATCTCGTTCAGGCTCCTGCATCGCGACTGGGCGGGATCGCAATCGTTTTTGCCGGGCTCTGTTTACTGGTCATGGTTGTAGAAATCTATTTGTTCCGGGCTGCATCGCTCTCGTTGACTGATTCCCTATCGGCCATCATCGGGCAGGAGATAACGAGGTGAAGGGGTTACCGAAAGCCGCCGCTTGAAGGAGCTAGCTTATCTATTCAAGGCGTTTGCGAATCTGGCCACCTGGGTTAAGGTGGTCATCCTCGTCTTGCTCGCGACCACGATCATCGGAGTCGCAGCCTTTTTTGGTCCCGGTGTTGCGTTGATCGTTGCGATCGGGATTTTGGTCCTGGCACTCATCCTTGGCCTTTACCTCCTGCTCGTATTCTGGGTGCGCAGTCGAAAAGCTGCCGAGCTTCGCGGAGAAATCGCAACGAGCGCCGCCAATCGCGGCGTTACCGACGCGGCAGCGCGCGGACGGTTAGAGGATC
>Ga0137360_10002205_pt1 | contig 11618 bp, 11 predicted proteins | sample Mad1_60_16metaG_FD_104924 | JGI IMG/M metagenome (GOLD analysis project Ga0137360, IMG submission 104924) | Vadose zone soil microbial communities from Angelo Coast Range Reserve, California, USA - Mad1_60_16 metaG | ecosystem: Environmental > Terrestrial > Soil > Vadose zone | place: USA... | reverse complement strand
TCACCAGAGGTGAGCTGACGCGCTGTTGCAGCGTGGCATGGCCTATTCGCCATGACCTTGTGCCATTATTTGGGTATGCGAATTTTGTAACATGGCGCCTGTCCTTATGAGTCATTCAATAACCTCCTAGCCCAACATTTCCCACCACCTGCTTGTCCCCAGAACAGCCCGGATATGGGCAGGTTATTGCCAATGGTGGCGGTCGCCGCCGAGCCAGACGGAGCAATCATTTTCAAAGCTCAGGATCGTTTTCCACGGGCACACCTGGCCTCCAGGCTGGATGGACAGTCATCTCCGGCCCAAGCTACCCACATGAAATCGCTCAATCGCCACCCCAATTCTCGCACAAACCGGCTTCTCCATTTATTCAACCCGTGTGGCCAAGCCAGCATCAAAGCATCCCGTCAGCAGGGCCTCCCCTGGCGGATGCACTCTCCATCGATGGAGGCGTCGGCCGGCTCTCCTTAAACCGGGAGCGTAGCCACAATTCTCGTTTTTCGCCATATCCCTCTCCATCGCAGCCGATGAACGCTTCCGTTGCATCATTGAACGTATCATCGCCAGTTGGAAACTCCAGAAAGACCTTTTCTGACGCTTCTGGTTTGGGTGGCTCTCGTCGCACACCGATCCAAGAAGAACGAGTCAAACTTGCTCCACTTCACCCCCCACCTTCGACACATGCTTCTGGGCAGGGAACTATATCTCTCCCCCCTATCTCTTCCTGGGTAGCTACACCTCAGTCCGATGACTCGAGAGCAGTTCTTCAAAGACTGCGAGCAACCGACGGTGCCGATGAGGCTAATCCTGTCTTCACTTCAGAAGATCAACTTAGTTATCAGCGGCGCTCCTCTTCTGTGCCATCAAATGTTCAGTAAGCCTGCGGCTCGTGCGTTCATGCATTATGTGTCATCGCTGATGTGTTTGGTTTGGTTTACATTTCTGACAGACGCTTCGATTTAGAGCCGTCTAGATTGGTCAAAGGTAACACGGGGGCTGAAACACGACACTGGACCTCGGAGCGCTCGCGTGCCCAAGATAGTCCGCCGCCACTCCAGACGCTGGCCTACCACAGAAAATCCGATTCAAGTTCGGCAGTTTCCTCCACGTCGGCCTCGTTTTTGTCGTCAACCCCCGATGGGGTCTCTCCAAGCGATCCATCACCAGTTCTGCCGCTCACCCCTCACACATCTGCGCATTTACCCCGAGAACCACCATCATTATTGCACGACCCGCACCGTTCTTCGTTGAAAGAGCTGTCAGGTAATAATCGATCCTTCATACCTTCATACACGTATACAAATGCACTTGGATCAGCGTCCATCTCCGATCGAGACAGGGTCCAGACTTTTGGGCACTATCGTGGTGGTGGGCATCCGAGTCCATCTTCACAACAGCTCTACAGAACGGAGGTATCGCCTTCCAGTAGACATGGGCCCGCTGAGCTGTGGGATAAATATGGCACGAATTATTCCAGCTCGCATCCTGTCCGTCCTTGGTAGAGAATGTCATACATTCTATAGTGGTCCCCGTCAGAGCCTGTACATATACACACCATCCGTTTAGAGCAATACCCTTCCCTCTCTTCCTCACGTTGCTATTGGATTCAAAACTCATAGTCTTATTGTAATTTTTTTTTCTTTCTATTTTGTTTGTTACACTCCGTGCACACTACTTACCCACACACGCATCACTTGTTTCTTTCTGCCGCACAGAGACGGAACACCCACACAAAGTAAAACACGCCGAAAGTTCGTGTACCGGGTTGGAGAACCGTGACCAGGCAAAGGGGTCTTACTGTACCGTGCGGCCACTAGGCGTTCGAAGATTCTGATCGAACTATATTTGGAAGCGCTTTTGACTTGACGTGATCGGTGCTTGTTCAGTTCCTACTCTGTCAAAACTCGTGGTGTACTCGAGGATAGGGCAATGTACGATAACTCTACTACTAGGTTTGGCTCTCATCCAGTTGGAGCATCACAAGTTACGACTGAGGTCATTATCTCGCTCCAAGATTTCTCACACTCAATATGATACGATATGTGTTATTCAGACCGTGGCACCCGTGACTTTGATGGGCTTGGCGGGCACTGACAAGTAAAACTAGCATGAACGGCCGCAGCCCTGGCCTTCTTGGCTGAAACTTGAAATAGGTCGCTCGGCTATCGAGACCTGGCGGCGGCCCTGACATTCTTGCTGTGAATCCCCTACATCTGTACTGGGCAGATTGGGAAGAATAGTGCGAGCCGCGATGATGGATATTGTAAGTTATAATTTTTTCTCCTCGAGGCCTTTAGTTCTCTGGAACCGGAGCTTACATTTGGGCGTCTCTGGAAGCAACACCACCCAGACAACACAAACAAAAAGGTTCTGCCGGCTGCGGAAAGCGCCAACTGAATGAAGACCGCCAGCCTCAGCCTGGGGCTGGGTGCCAACCAGCAGCAGGAGATACGGCAGCTCTTTGATTTATTAAAACCTTGCTTTGTGGTGGGAAGCTCGTCTTTGGAGATGTTTTTTTTTCTCTTGATCCCGTCACCAAATTTGGGGTTTGAGACGGAAGCGTTCCGAGTCTTTGGGGAAAGGCGAAATCGAGATGGGCATCACAACACGGTCTCTCCTCGGTCTCCTGCACCACGTACTCACTATAAGCGAGAACTTGGCCGTGTACATGCTAGCAATTTTTTTTGGTCGGATGCTATCGCCGTCGGTCCACTAACTTACTAGTACGATACTGGGGCTGGGCGGACTCGGAAGATTAGCGGGACCTCACATGGCAAGAAGGCCTCCTCGATCCCATGTCTTGACTTTGACACATCGTACACGTTCTCGAGAGTGCTGCGTGAGTCCCTGCTTGTCTGGGTAAGATAGATTACGTCCGTGATGTGACAGTCTTGGCCCCTTCTTCTCCTTGACCTCCTTGCACATGCGCGCCGTTCGTGTTACTTTTTTCCAGTTGGGGAGCCGGTTTCCTAGTGCGACGGTGCGAGTCAGCAGACCGGGAGGCGTTTAAAGAAAACTGATGGGAGTGCGCGTATGGGACGCCTCGGGGATTGGAACGCCCAATGACATAATTCGTGGCCCCTCCCGTGCACCCCGGGGGGGAAAGGAAGGAGGGGTTCAAGACAAGTGACCGGAAGAGGGGGAAAGATAGCTCGGAGAAGCGTGACGTGGCTGCCAATCGTGTGGGCCTCCTTGTTTCCAAATCCCCGACACCGGGTGACCGTATCAAGTGCCGTCGTCCTCGGATGACTCGGACACCTGACGACATTTGCGAGAAGAGCTTGTAAGGGCCGGATTCTCTCCGCTTCCACGTAGGCATTGCGGAAGCGCAGAAGGCGATACGGCAGCGCCCCCTACCAAGGAAGATGCATACAGAGTACAATGGAAGAAAAGGCGAAGGTGAAGTGTACGATACTTAGTGGGGGTGCCAGTGATGATATCCCTTCTCATCTCCCAACCCTTCCGGTCGTCACGGTCAGCTTCGTCACTTCAGCGGTTAATAGAGGACAACATCGTACCCAACACTTTCCGGATCATTGAACTTCTTTGGGTCACAAGTTGCTCGGTTATATCCATCAGACACAGCAGACAGACTTTCCGAGGGGGGATAACCGAATTCTGACTTGGAAGAGCAGAGAGGGGGCAGGGCGGGAAATGGGCATATCGATTTGGCGGCTACAGTAATTGCCTGCTTACCTTCGCCACTTCCATGCGATACCTGTTAATATTTATAGACATAATGTCCATGTCGTCCGTGAGAGCGGCTACCTTCTGAGGTTCGTGGCTGAGCGCTAAGCGCTTGACGGCGCCGCCGTTCATCAGTTCTCCCCCCGCGGACGCCCGAGGCCCATCCCACACATTTTCTCTGAGCAGGGGACTGCTGATCGAGTTGATTAAGACGACATGCCGTAGTTCAAACCGTAGTAGGCGTGACTATCGAACGGGAAAAGAAAAAAGAAGTCGGAGCGGACGTCCCGGTTCTCGCATCCCACATGGATTCAGTACGAGAGGTGGACATGGTTTATGTAGACTGTTGTCACAAAATAAGACGGACGGGAGAAGCACATCTCCGTCGTGTGGGACGAAGGAGTGTTTGAATTTTGAGCGGGGCACAAAACTGTGACGTGGTGGGCTAGGGGGCAACTTAATTGTGTTAGCATTTGACAAAAGGCATCTGGTATAGTTCCGAGGGTCTGTACATCTTTCGCTTGGGGAACGCCAGTGTGCGTTGTGGTACCTCTGGTCATGGAGGTGTAAGATGTTCAATTATTTAAAAAAAAGAGAGATAGCTCAGTGCAACCTCGTCCACTGGCACGGATCACATAATACGCAATCTTCGATCATCTGCGTTATTTCCCAAAGCAACTAGAAGCATATTCACAGTCAACTGACAAGACGTGGTATGTGGTAATATATGTGAGCCGACCCCTGTGCATGTGTGAGGGGGAAGGGGAGGGAGGTGTCAAAGCCAAGCACAGGTAAAGGCGGTACCAGCACACCAGAGATGGCACTCTTCGTAGCCAGTGGTGAATGAGGTCAGAGATTCGAAGTGGCTCCGGGATTAGAGAGGGCTCATCCGAGCTTGAAGCCATATCAGAGGGTCTTAAGCGTATTCACAGCTGAGTCTGGGCTAGTCCGAAGACGCAGGCCGCCCGCGTGGATGACACGCTCAGGCTGAGACGGGGGCGCGGACCGCGTGTTTGGTTGTCCCTCAGCCCTGTAAAAGCCCTGTAAAAGAGAGCAGACCAATTTTGGCAGATTCTCTCTTCGCTCACGTCTAGTCGACCCTGTTGTCCTTCCTTTCAACTCTCTTTGGTTCCTTGGGACCAGCACCACGTCGCTCAGGGTTCCTTGAAGAGGAACCGATACCCCTTTCTAATCTCGGTAATCGAGTACGCCACCCCAGTTTCGATACCCACAAATTCGCCATGAAATTTAGGTATCTGCCCTTACTCTCAACTTCGGTCTCAGTTGACTCTGTCTATTACCCAGTTCCTCTCTCAAGTTCAATGCCCAGGTGGAATGGTGGGACGAGTACATTGCGTGCGTACTATATTGCTCGAGGTCATGTGTTCGCATTATCTGACTTTGTTTCCATTAAAACAGTTACGACGCTCTCAAGAGATACATTTACCACCTTGAAAAGCAGAAGCACGAGGCCCTCGTCCAGTCTCACGATATAGAGTCTACAACAGAACAAACATCCCTAGTTGACTATGTTGCGCAGTGGCAAGACACTGACGCACTTTTCAAGCCTTTCTTAGACGCCGAATTGCGGAAGATCTCGAGCTTCTATGTGCACCAGGAAAAACAATTACTCCAAGAGCTGGCCGAGCTGGAGGAACTTGTAAAGGAACAAGATGAGATTGGGATGCTGGCCGGCAGGTTCTACAGCGATAGTCAGTGGGATGAAGACGACGACGACGACGAAGACGACTGGGGAAGTACAGAACAGAGTCAGGAACCTTCTACGTCGAAGCGCAGAAGGCGAGTGTCCACATCTGCCGGCCGTGCGATGTCTCAGGGAGGTGGGTAAATGTTTGCCGTGTGTGCTTCTCCTTCGGAGCCTTTTTTTTCATCACTCGTCACGGCTGGGGAGCGATTTATTCCTACCCGTGCTGTCTCTTTTTGGTCCGTTCCTCGCTAACTATCTGGATAGCGCATCATTCCAGGGAAGTACCCACTCGTCTTCGTCGAGTCAGTGTTTCGTCGACGGAGGAGAACCTTGATCTCGAGGCTTCACTGGCTTCCATAGGGCGTTCCTTCCCTGCTCCCGTCCCGGAAGGTGAGGAAACCGGGCCCCAACAAACTGTCAGTAGAAGTGGTACCAGAGACGGGGAGAGCTTGGGTCGTAGCAGGTCGCAGACTGTTGCGGTGCAGGGAATCGCGAATCGGCTTCGCAGTAGTATTGCTTCACTTGGTTCCCCTAACACTCCAGTATCGGGAGGTGGTGAAACGATCTGGTCCTCGAAGAAGAATTTTGCAACCGATACGCAACTACTATTCAAACGTCGAATCACGAACTTGTACGTTCAAGTGAGCGCACTATGCTCTTACGTTGAGCTGAATTATTCCGGATTCCGCAAAGTCCTGAAGAAGTAACTCATTTCCTTCACTGTAGTGCTATTATTATTAATTCTTTTCGGTAGGTACGATAAAGTTACCGAGAGCTCGGTATGCGCTGACCCCGATGTTGATCGATCGTACCTCACCAATCCTTTCAGCTTCAAGCACATTACCTTCATGACATCCTTGAGCCTACACCTCCCTTTGATCAGGAGTCTCGTGCAAGGGTTGCAGATGCGCAGTCCGCATTGGCGCTCTTATATGCCAAATGCGTTACGGACGGTGATTTAGCTACGGCCCAGCGATACTTGAAACTTAACCTGCGCGAACACATTGCGTGGGAGCGAGACACGGTATGGAGACAGATGATCGGTCGCGAGCGCCGCGGCGAAGGAGGAACGCCGCTAGGTGCACCGGTAGACACCACGGAAGAGAAGGCTTTCGAAGTGCGCACACGCGTTGGACGTATTCGATTCAGTAGACGCAAGGCTTGGGTCGTCATCTCCGCCCTTGTCTTTGCTATTCTACTGAACGTGTCGATCGTCGAAGGGGATGAAGCAAATCGGTGCTTCGCCGTGCTTGTATTTGTTACCCTGCTGTGGGCCACCGAGGTCCGTCAGTCCTCATTGCCATGTCATTGCTCCTTAGCGGTCTCCTGAGTCATTTCTATAGGCGATACCACTTTTCGTAACTTCCACTATGGTACCTGCCTTACTCGTTTGGCTCCGTGTGATCCGTGACGCGGATACAGGTGGACGATTGAGCCCTGATGCGGCAACTCGGCGAGTATATTCCTGCTCGAAACTGAGCGTCTGATATTTATGGGCTCGCAGTTGGATATTTTCTGTAATGTTTTCACCGACTATCATGCTCCTCATCGGTGGTTTTACAATCGCGGCGGCGGTTTCCAAGACGAATATTGACCGTGTATTGATCACGCGCGTTCTCAGTTTGGCGGGTACACGCCCTAATGTCGTGCTGCTCGCCGTCATGGGTGTCGCATGTTTCGCAAGCATGTGGATCAGGTGCGGTGATTCACCGTTTCCGTTCCTCGTGTTCTGACCTTGTCTTCCCCTTTAGTAATGTTGCGGCGCCAACGCTCTGCTTCACGCTCGTGCGGGTGCGTTGGACTATTGCTATGTTCTACTTCGCCTTTCGCACGCTCACCTTGCTTATCATAGCCAATCTTGCGGACTCTCCCACCGAAGGCATCCTTTGGGCCCTGCCTTGTCGTGAGTGTTCCCATCTATATCTATAGTTTGGTTCCTAAGTTTGATCGTTAATGTCCATCAGCTCGCGATCGCGCTGGCCGCCAACATCGGCGGGCAATCGTCCCCTATTTCGTCGCCACAGAACTTGATTGCTTTACAAGCGATGGAACCCCAGCTTGATTGGGGACGCTGGTTTTTAGTCGCGCTTCCTGTCTCAGGAGTCTCGATCGTGCTGATCTGGCTTCTACTCCTGGTATCCTACCGTCCTTCGCGCTTACCCATGGGAAATGGTGATTTGGAGATCAAGAGCATTCGCCCTACGCGTGAACGCTTCACTGTGAAGCAATGGTGGGTAACGTTCGTATGCGTTGTCACGATCACTTTCTGGGTTGTCGAACACGGCATCGAGGAGTGGATTGGCGATATGGGCGTCATTGCCATCATTCCCATTGTCGCGTTTTTCGGAACAGGTGTCCTGAAGAAGGTCAAGGGGCATTTACCCCGCCTTTCCTACATGCATACTAATATTTTCCGCTGTCTCTAGGACGATTTTGAGCAATTCCTGTGGTCGGTCGTCTTCCTGGCAATGGGTGGTATAGCGCTAGGAAAGGGCGTCACGTCGAGCGGCCTGTTAGACAAGATGGACGCTCTTATCCGTCGCCTTGTGGAAGGACGTTCCGAGTTTGGGGTTATTGTCCTGCTCACTACCGTCGTATTGGTAAGTTGCTTTCTCCGTTGGACGCTAATATCCCGGCTACTATATGGTATAGATCGTTTCCACATTCATCAGCCACACAATAGCGAGTGTCCTCCTTGTCCCCATTGCCAAGGCGGTCGGAGAGAACCTCCCAGGCAACCAAGCAAATCTTCTCATTTTCATAACTGGGCTTGCTTGCTCCACCGGGATGGGTATGCCTGTCTCAGGATTCCCCAATCAGACTGCGTACGTCCACTCTCCCACCCTCCCTTTTACCCCGCTGAGAACCCGTTTTCCATCAGAGCAACCCAGGAAGATGAAATGGGTCAACTTTATCTGACAAACGTTGACTTCCTGAAGAACGGCGTACCGGCCAGTGTAATCGCAGCCCTGGTATCGGTTGCCCTCATCCATTGATACACAGAATGCTCACCACATGGTACAATAGGTGGTCGCATCACTCGGTTATGCGTTGATGAAGCTTATTCGGTGCGTGGGTTTTTTCTCACTTTTTCGGCATAAGTGCTGGGCTCACGTCACTTTCAGAATGGATTAACATGGCAGGATTGCGAACATCGGACTGGAGCTTTCGTTGGCGCACTCGGATTCGGGGCTTCCTTTAGCGCGCATCATCCTCCCTTGACTCCTTAATCTATCTAAACGTGACGCACTGAGGTCAACAATAGAAGGCCCGAGGTTTCAAGACGGGGCATTCAATAGAGTTCTTTCAAGGTGGGCAAACCTTGTGTAGCGCCGTCCGCCGCGCCCCTGCCCGTGCACATGCTTCTCACATTATTTCCCATCACTATCCACGTATATCTCGTTTTATAAATTTGGATTTTGCGGATCGGGTTAGAATTTTTCTCCGACCTGCCGTTCCCAATTCTTTTCCGCTTGCAATTGTTTTATTTACTTGAACCCTTTCTTCGGTCCCCGGCGAGCGGTTTCGTAGATTTTTTTGCCAACTGTGATTTTGGTATTTAAGTGGCATATCATGGAGGTATCGTACTACGGCAAGGCTACAATACAGGTTCTTCCAATGATTAGATGGGCGGTTGGGTAAGAATTGAGGGCTGGTTTGCAGCGAAGCCCACCGCAGAACGTACGCAGCGTTACTCTCTTCAAATACCGCATACGATCTGAGCCGCTCGCGTGGAACTAAAAGAGACCTGGGAGGGATGGGAATTGAACTCACTAAGATAGTATCCGACAAAGTTCAAGATATTCATCCGTAGCCGAGATTTAGCGTACCGTACTACACTGCAGTACGAGGGCGGGTACAGTACGGCAGTAACTTGGGTTCTCAGATTATCTCAATATGATGTACTGTAGGCCCGCGGAAGAGAACATGAAATGAGAGGGCCATGTGCGAACACTCAGGCTGCTATATATGCCAGTGATTCCTGTAAGATGATGATTCTGTTGTACTACTCTCAGCCTCGGCCTTATGCAACCCTTAAATATATATATATTTCGCAAGATATTCCGCGACTATTTACGAAGATCATGGATGGTTTGACGCCAACTATGAGAGAAACGTGGCTCTGGAAAATAAAGGGAAAAGGGGGGAGCTGAAGGAAGGGGACCACGTCCGACCACCTGGGCGGTGTATAACTGTGACTGTATTCAATTGAACCGAAGACAGAATTGGAGGGACCGCACAGACAATGAATGATGAACCATGTGGACTGCGGACAACCTCTTCAGGTTTCAGCCTTTCACCGGCTTTTTACCCTTCACATCGCGGCATCGGTGCTTGTACGGTACGGTGCGATCCTGTACTCGTGTACAATTACAAGTAAATAGAGTTTTTCTACTCGGAATACTTTATGCGCCTATTTACGTTACCCCCCCCCTGATATTTGATTCAAGTTTTTATTTCCGGGCAGACCCGGAGCTATGGCTCGCATCTGAGCAAGTAGTACCAAGCACGCTGGCAGTACACCGTCCTTGAATCGCGATTGCTCACGTCATTGACTAAGCTGAACTGGACGTTGGGCGCATGGAATAAAAGCAAGGGCGCAGTACTATTTATTTGTTTGTTTCGTGCATATAGCCGACGTCCGAGTCGACCGATTTTAATTAGGTTTGGACCCATCAGTGACGCATAACACAGTGAGTGGCATTACTGTACTGTACACTATCATAATTTGTTTACAGTACAAGTATATGGTAGAGTTACGGGACGCACGATCGAAGGAGAATAAAGTGATTACATTTCGAGCCCGTTTTGAGGGCCTGCTACACAGATCTGTTTCAGATATACCGTGCAAATACAAGATCGAGAAAGAACAATGCTGAGACATTGTACAGTAATCGAAATGAGATAAGCACGACTACCTCGTACATCCTTCAGACGGCGTGCTTGATACGAGCAATGAGTAGAGGTGACGAGCTTAAGACGAGAAATGAGTTTCACTGTAGTAAAATACATACCAGTCAAGAGGCCATAAGCAGATCCAGACAAAAGGCCATGCCAAAAGGCTTTATTCCGCCAGTATACAGTAAAGACATGCGGCTCATCAACTGCATGGGTGTGCTGATGTGCCTATTTTCTGGAGCGTTTCAGCACGACAGCTCGCGAGTGAGTACGAAAGCGAGGTACAAGGGGGGTGGCGAAGGTTTGTGACAAGGGGTTTCATCTGTTAGATTCAGGTTGCCACTTATGGAGCTCCACACAACGAGAGCTGGTTTCGAGGTCATTCAGCGCTTTTTTCCAGGCTAGCTATAGGGAAGTACAATACTGGACGGAAATATGGATTACGATGGCCGATCTTCGACTAACGATCAATGGTAGTCATCCTCCACCAGTGCCACGAGCATCATGTCAAGGATGTTGGTCTAGCCACTCGGAGATGCGCTCGGCGAGCTCAACCTTCTTTCCTGAAAGTGCCAAGCTTCTGCTCTTTAGGAAGTCCTGGCCACATGACTCGCGTTAATAACGTAGTAAGGGGGGAGCAAGATGTGGTGGCGCACCTTCATCTGGTCAACTCGCAACTGATGCCGGAGGCGTCAGCTGAAGTAAGCGCCCGAGGCTCGGCGCTGGTACGCACCTGCATTAGGTTACTGGTTTCATAACGACTGCGAATCTCTGCCTCGGAAACACTGACATCCTGCACAATATCAAAGTAACTCGAAAGTCAGTATCCCACCGAGCTCCCGCTTGCTATCACGATCGAGACCTACGGGTTTGCGCTTCGAACCTGATTGGACGATGACTGCATTGGCGCTTTTGTCTTCCCTTAAAAGCTTCACCCACTCCTTGACTAATGGACCTGCCTTCTTGCGGATCGCGTCGTTCTTTGGTAGGGTGTGATCCTCGAACGTAGCTGGATCGAACTCCTCGCGGAACGCGGTTGCCTCGAGCTGCGCATAGTGGAAGGCCAACGCTGGCAGTCATGCGGGTTGGGCGGGCATCTGACAAAGGTACAGGGAGCTACTTACTGGGGTTAGGGTATGAGTCAGGTGGATAAGTGCCGTTCCTAAGCGCGAGTTTGGAAATAAGTGATTTTGCTGCGTCAATAAGCTCTTTGCCCGCTGTGAGACGCGTACGCTGCTCAGCGCCAGAGGGCCCTTTGATGGGTTAAAGAATGGGGAGGCCCACCTCGAAAACCTTCCTCTATGGGCGCGGCACGTATGTCATCGGC
>Ga0137360_10002203_pt1 | contig 11632 bp, 6 predicted proteins | sample Mad1_60_16metaG_FD_104924 | JGI IMG/M metagenome (GOLD analysis project Ga0137360, IMG submission 104924) | Vadose zone soil microbial communities from Angelo Coast Range Reserve, California, USA - Mad1_60_16 metaG | ecosystem: Environmental > Terrestrial > Soil > Vadose zone | place: USA... | reverse complement strand
TTTGCAGTTCTCCGACGCGGCAACATCCATGGCAATGAAGCTGGCCTGGAACCCTTGAGCCCGGACCTCATCATGTAATGCTTGACACGCCGGTGCGTCCCGATCGCCCGCAACGGCAATGGCGCCTTCCTGGGCGTAGGTCGTGGTGATAGCCGCACCAATGCCTTTCGCACCGCCCGTCACTGACCCAAGCTTATCTTTGAGTTCGAGATCGCAACAATAGGCGAATTCTCAGCCGCGAAGATTCAAGAAGCCTCCATCAATGGGGTAGTCCGAACCCGTGATGAACGACGCTTCGTCGGAGCAAAGATACAGAGCGAGCGCAGCGATCTCCTCTGGCTGCGCCATTCTTCCGATGGGCTGCGACTTCTCCAACTTCTCAAACATCTCCTGTTCCTTGCCGGGATAATTGCGGTGCAGGAATCCATCGACAAAGGGGGTGTGCACTCTCGCCGGCGAAATGCAATTGCAGCGGATGTTGTGGGCGAGATAGTCTTTCGCCACCGAGTATGTCATCGCGACCACAGCGCCCTTACTCATGGAGTAGGCAAAGCGATCCGCGAGGCCCGATGTCCCAGCGATCGATGCCATGTTTAAAATGATGCCTCCTCCATTCCCTTTCATATCGGCCACGGACGCGCACATGCAGTTGTACATGCCTTTAACGTTGACCGAGAAAACTTTGTCAATATCCTGTTCCGACGTGCCCTCTAGATTGCCAACGTGGGAGATTCCAGCGTTGTTCACCAGAACATGTACGTGCCCGTCCTCGAAGATCTTGTGGAACGTGGAATTCACGTCGTGTTGTTGGGATACGTCGCAGCCATAGGCCTTCGCGTTCCCGCCCCCCGCCAGGATTTCGGAGCCGACCGCTTGGGCGGCCTTTTCGTCTATATCCAGCAGCCGAACGCAGGCTCCGCTGCTGGCAAACCGTTGGGCAACCGCTCGCCCGATGCCGCTGCCCGCTCCTGTGACTACGGCGAGTTTGCCATCGAGGCGAAAAGAATGTGAGTTCCCTTTCAGAAAAGACCTCCCCGTTCGGATTGAAGCGGCTCAGATCTACTTGACTTGCTCCTCGTGCATGCGCTCCAGGACTGCTAAGGCGTTTTGCGCATCGGTGTCGTTGGGTGCCAACTGCAGGGCGGTACGCAACTCCTTCTTCGCCTCACCGATATTCCCGGTCCGTCCGTAGAACAATCCAAGATTCTTGTGCAGGTGAGCGCTCTGCGGACAATTCCCGCACAGGTGAATCGCCTCATTCATCTGGTGCAGCGCCTGAGGCCAGTTCTGCGCGTTAGCCGCCTCCAGTGCGAAGTTTCCTAACTCGGAGACTCGATCGGCGATCTGCTGACTCTTCTGCAGCGCATCGAAGCGATCCTGATACCGCTTCGAGTCAGGATCATGAATCCTGTTCAGCGACTTGGCCAGGTTGTACAAGGCCTGGGAATGATTCGGGTCGGCCTGAACCGCCGCTTTCCAGTGCTGAATGGCGGAAGAGTTGTCGCCCGAATGCGCCAGATTCTGACCGAGCAGGTATTGCGCATCCGCATTGTCGGGTTGCAGCGTGACCACTCGCTGCAGGAGTTCCGTCGACCTTTCCGATTGGTTTTCCTGTTTTGCCGTGAGAGCCAAGAAATAGAGAGCACTCGTATAGTCCGGCTGCAAACGATTGGCGGTTTCGAGCTCCCGGCCTGCGTCGTCATACTTGCCTGTTTCGAAGTAGAAGCGGCCCAGATTGTAATGAACGGTGGCCAGCTTGGGATCGAGCCGGGCGGCCTCGGAAAACTCCTTGAATCCGCCCGGACGGTCGAATTGATCTACCAGTGCAATGCCCAAGTTGAGGTGGGCCTGGGCGGAGCCGGGCTCGAGCGTCACTGCCTTCTGGAAGCTTTTGACGGCGTCGGCTACATGCTCGGTCTTGGCCTGGATCATACCCAGTGCGGCATACGCATCCGCGTCATTGGAATCGACTTGGATGGCCGTGCGAAATTGCTGTTCGGCGCCCGAGAAGGCTCCCTGTTGCGCCAGAAGAAGGCCGAGGTTGACATACGCTTTGCTGTACTTGGGATCGTTCTTGATGGCCTGCTGAAACAGCGACGCAGCTTCTGTACTCTTGCCCTGCTGGCTGTAAAGTACGCCAAGGTTGCTCTGCGCTTCGGAGAATGTAGGATCAGTGTCCAATGCCTGCTTAAAGCGCTGCTCCGCCTCGGTTTGTTTACCGGCGCGCAAGGCGAGCAGTCCCAACTGATTTTGCGCGACGGCGACATGCGGATCCAACTCGACGGACCTCTCCAGCTCTTTCTGCTCTGACGCAAAGTCCCCGAGCTTGTCGAGAGCGAGCGACAGATTGTAGTGAAGTTTGGCGTCTCGAGGATTTAGCTGCAGGGCCTTCCCATAGTTTTGTGCGGCTGCCTGGGCGTTTCCTGCCAAGAGATACTGACTCGCCTCCTCATTAAACCTGGCGACGGTGTTTTCTTTGTCGCGAATTGATTTCAGCGTAGCCAGTTTGGCTCTTTCGGCGCGAGCGCGTTCCTTGTCGCCGACTTTGTCGAGCAGCAATACCAGCTCGCCATGAGTCTCGACATCAGATGGATTGATGCGCTCAGCAGCCTCCAGGTGCTGGATGGCTGCAGCGGTTTGCCCCGCGGTGGCCAGCAACGTCCCGAGATTGAAGTGGATGGCAGCATCTTGCGGATCCAAGCCGACAGCACGGCGGAGCACATCGATCGCGGCGTCCGACTTCTTGAGCCCCTGGTATGCCATGCCCAGGGCATAGAAACCTTGAGCATTCTTCGGTTGATGGCCGGTGAACTCCAGGAGAACCGGCATAGCGTCGGAATATTTCTGCAAAGAAATGAGGGCGCGCGCCAACGCAATTCTGGCGCCATCCAATGTGTCATCGAGCCGCAAAGCTTCACGGAATTCCGTGACCGCTGCTTCTTCGTCTGTGGGCTGACCCTTCCTGGCGCGGAGCAATCCCAGGTGAAAATGGGCATCCCCGGAATCGGGTTGAGTTGCGACCAAATCCTTCAGCGTCGCCAAACCCTTCTCAATGTTGCCATTATCCGCATAGACGATGCCCAAAGCAGCTTGCAGCGACTCACCTTGATCGGCCGGAGGCAACTGCCTAATAGACTCTTCCAGGCACGCCACTGCCGCCTGCGGCTTGCCTTCGCTGATCAAGACTTGGCTGAGCTTGATCGCGCCGGGGGCAAAATGCGGATCGAGCTTCAGGGTCGAGCGGAATTGTTCCTCGGCCTCTGCTAGCTTTTTCTCGTCATCAAATACAGTTCCCAGTGCGAAATGGGAGCTGACGGAGTCAGGGTTCTGCTGAATTGCGGTTTTCAGCTCACGCGTGGCTTCCGTTCGATCTCCCTTGCTAAGAAGCGCGATCGCCAGGTTGTAGTGAGCCTCCCAGTTCGGGTCCCCCAACTTGATGGCCGTTTCGAAGGCCTTGATGGCACACGAAACGCGATCTCCTTGGGCGTATAGGACTCCCAACGTGTTGTAGGCCCCCGCCGTTGCATGGGCGTGCACGCTCTCGAGCAGAGCAGCGATCTTCTCGGAAGGGTGGCTCTGTTCCAGACAGGTTTTCGGCAGGGTGGGCGGAAGCGCTGCGGACACGGCGTGCCCCGGCGCGGCAGCTTGCCCAGCCGTGGAGAGTGCGCCCGTCAGTATTATCAGAGCGCTCAAATGCAAGAACCAACACCTTGCGGATCGAGCCCGTTCTGCCCTAGCCGCCAACATCTCCAGTGGCTTCAGGGTTGCAGGCAATCTCCGACCATCCGCCAGTTTCGGGGTACTGAGACGCGAAAGCATCACAGTGCTACTGTGCTCAGGCAACAAACAATGTAGCGCCTGAGAAAATGATGCTGCTGGTTCACAAGTGAAAGAGTCCTAGGCTCAGTGTTCACTAAACTCGGGGCGGACGCAGCCCGTTTGGAAACTGAGCCCGCCCGCCTCACGGTTGTCCCCTGTTTTGAGCGCCGTTGTCGTCAGCACTCAGAAGTAAAGCTTGAGTCCAAACTGCAGCTGTCGAGGAACGTTGGCCGCGTGCGTGACCTTCCCGAAGTTGGAGTTCTCGAGGCTCGATACCGGAACTGCCCAAACCGGCGTATTCGTCGCATTGAACATCTCGAACCGGAATTCCATGCGGAATCGTTCCGTAAATGGAAATTGGCGGAATAGTGAGAGATCCAAATTCTTGTTCCAATCGGAACGCAACGAATCGCGGCCCAAGGTTCCAAATGTATCCTTTGGGGGCCTTTGAAAAGAGGCAACGTTTATCCACTCGTTGGGTCCCTTGCTACCGGGGTAAAAGCTTCCCACCACATTAGCTCGCTCGTACCCGTATCCATTGCCGTAGTTGTAGTTGCCGGTCTCGGCAATGTCTTTGCCACTCCCCACGTCGAAGGGAATTCCCGAACTCAACGAGAGAACGCCATTCAGATTCCAGCCTCCAATCAACGCATTCACAACGCGATTGTCAGACGACCACGCGCCACCCTTGCCGAAAGGCAATGCATATACCCATGCGGCGGAGAAGATGTGCGGGAGGTCGGTAGCGGCAGGACCCTTGTCCGCCTGCAGATTGTAGGGGTTTTGGGTCGAGCAGCCTTCCACCCCATACCAACCGGTACAGCCGAGATCCAGGCTCTTCGACCAGGTGTAAGAAATCAAGTAAGTGAGGCCGTGCTGTTGCTTTCCGTTCAAAGACACCTGCAGGGCGTTGTAGTTACTCTTTCCCGTGCTTCGATCATAGGCGGTCGGGCCGATGTAAGGGAAGGGCGCCCCGCAATTGGTTGCGGTCGCGTTTGTAGGGTCGTATGGCGTGCAGGCCTTATTGGCGTTTCCACCCGCGACCATGGCCACGTTGTACGCTCCGCCGATGTCCAGTCGCCTGCCAACCGAGCCGACATAGTTGGCCGTCAACACGGAGTTGGAAGTCACTTGTTGCTGCACGCCCACGTTCCACTGATCGGCATACGGTCTCTTCAAGTACGGATCCGCAAACCAGGTCGACTGGTTAAACGGCGTCGGACCGGTGACAGGACTTCCACTGCCAAGAGCGAACGGATCTTCTGCCTTTCTGCTCGGCGCAGCGCCGACCGGATTCATATTGCTGGCTCCAAGCTGGTCGAGGCTCGGCCAGGTACCCTCGTAGTTTTGCGCGGTTTGCGTGATCGCTGCCCAGTTGTCATAGAATCTGCCGTAACCGGCACGCAGGACAGTGTTTGGAAACCATTGATAGGCAACGCCGATTCTCGGCTGAATGTTGCTCTTATCGGTGTGATATATCGCTGTGCCGCCAAGCGGGGTCACGATCACGTGCGCGGGAAGAGTTCCGCCAGGTATGCATGGCGCAGCATTGGTCTGGGCGCACGACGGAGCGTTGCGAGCCAGAATGTAGGTTCCATCCCGGAAATTCATATCGCCCACAAAGTTGTTCGCATTCTTGTTGTCCCCGTAGATGCCGATCAACGTGAGGTCATACCGTAGACCTAGATTCACGCTCAGCTTGCTGGTCACCTTCCACTGATCCATACCGTAAAACCCGTCCACCCAGCCCCCGTGTTCGGTTTCAATAACATTGCGGCGTCCCGCGCTCGTCGGAAGCCCCAGAAGGAATGACGCCAGAGCGTTGCCGCCAGCCAAAGAGGGACTCGCTGTGTTGGCCGCTGCGAACTGGACGTTCGAGTTCAGATACAGTGCATTGGCGTTGTTGCTGGCAAAATTTGCCCCCGCCTTGAAGGTGTGACGCCCGATTGTTTTTGTGAAATCGCCACCGTACTCCCAGATGTCGGACACGTGGGTATTGTCGACTTGCGCGGCACCGTGCGCACTGGGATTGGAATTGCCGATGTATCCCTGAATTACCACATCCGGAATCATCACAACGCCGTTTCTGAAATTCCCCGCGAAGTTCGGGGAAAATCCGACCTGCGTACCGAAGGAGGGAGCCGCATTCTCAAAGTGAGAACCCTGGTTGATATTCACACTGTTGCGTCCGAAATGGAATTCTGCCAGTGTGCTGCCCGAAAACAGGTGCGTGTAGTTCGCACCTACGTTGTAGCCATTAGTTACCTGCTGGTGCAGAAGTCCTATAAAACCACCGGACCCGGTAACCGGCTGGCGGAAACTCGTATAGCGCGCCCAAACGTAGTCACGTTGGCTAAACTGGTGATCGAGACGAGCACCCCCTTCGTCCTGACGCGTGATGTTCTTGGTAGTATCCAGACCATTAAGCGATGAACCCGCGACATTCGGCGCCGGAAACAATTTTTTTGCGTAGTTGACCATGTTCTGATCAATCAAGGTGGAAGGAATTTTGTTGCAAGGCGTACCCCCCGAAGCCTGAATATTGTTGGGGGCTGGGGCTGACTCGGGGTTTCCCGACGAATCGCACAGGAAAGGTTTCCCACTTATGTCGTACGGATTGTAGATTTGCCCGTCAATCCCGGTGAGGTCGCCGCCTAACTGCGTTGTAGTTGGCGTGATGTACGTGTTCGCAGCAGCTGTGTGATTGCGGAAGCCTTCGTAACTGAGGAAGAAAAACGTTTTCTTTTGGTGTTCGCCTGGAATGGGCAGCGGACCGCCGAACGTGGCGCCAAATTGATTCTGCTGAAACCCGGGCTGGTTCCTCGGATCTCTTTGTGTCACATTCTGAAACAGCGGATAGATCAGTCCAGCATCGAACGCTTTGTTTCGCAAAAATTCCCAGGCAGACCCGTGGAAGCGCGACGTCCCGGACTTGGTGACCACGTTGACGACTCCGCCGAGAACTCCACCGAAGGAGGCGTCGTCGTTGTGCGACTGAACTTTGAATTCTTGAATGTCATCGACAATCGGGGGAACGGCGTAAGTGCTTCCGAACGACCCCTGGTTATTCACGCCATCCAACAGAAACAAGTTGCTGCGGTTGGTTTGGCCGTTTACCGAAGGGTAAGAAAACGTCCCAATAGGGTTCGACCACACGCCGCCGCTCGTGGCGGAGTTCTGCGACACATTGACTGTACTCACGCCCGGCGTCAGGTTGAGCAACTGGGTGAAGTTGCGCCCATTCAAGGGCAAGTCGTTGACCTGCTCTTTCACGACAGCAACGCCCAGTTCGGAGGTCGACGTTTCCAGGGTAACCGGGTTGTCTTGCACCTCAACGACTTCATTAACCGCTCCGGCCTTCAGTGTGAAGTCATAGGTGGCGGTCTGATTCACCAGCAGCTCAATGCCCGTCTTCGCCACTGGGCCAAACCCGTTCATGGTGACCTTCAGATCGTAATTTCCCGGCAGCACGTTGGTCATCACATAGGAGCCCACTCCATTGGTGGCCGCCGAGCGGTCCAAGCTGGTGTCGCGGTTATGCAAGACGACATTGGCGTTGACGATGACGGCTCCAGCTGAATCGCGAATCGTTCCATTGACGGCCGCTGTGGCCTGGGCCCAGGCGGGCAAGGCCGAAACCGCAAACACGAATGCCGTCGCGAACATCAGTGTCAATACCACAATCCACCGCTCATATCTCTTGGAAACAACCTGGCGTGTCATCGTAGTTCCTCCTCACACGAGGTCGCGCTTTGGCCTCTGCGGCACGGTCCCGCAGCTTTCAGCGGTCGGTTTTTCTCGATGGAACAGCCGGACCCACCAAGTGGGTGAAAAAGAAAACCCCACGCTGCACAAGCTTCTAGCACTGGTTTTCAAATGTTGTCAATCAAAAACTTTCATCTGTGCGAATAGCGTTTCATAGGATGAAACGAATGCTGGCTTCACGCGGTAGCAGTGTGCTAGTGTTCCGCTTATTGAAACGGAATCTCGCCTAGGAAATGCTGTCAAAAACGACCTTGAAATCCTGGGCGAGGACCCAAAAGTCGCAAGAGGCACGCTATGCCAGGAGTCGAAAAATTGAACGCCGGAGCCGCGTCGGTCGGCGTCATCTCGAAAGTGCTGCGGATTCTCGAAGCCCTCCAAGGCTCGTCCGCTGGGCTGGGGTTGAAGGCGATCTGCGATCGGACCGGCATCCACAAAAGCACTGCGCACCGCTTTCTGAAACACCTCGAGCGAGAGCGCTATCTCATCCGGACCGAGGCCGGAGCATACTTGATCGGTCCGCGACTGTCGCAGTTATCGGCGCGCGGGAATCAGGATGCGACGCTGCAAGCAGTCGCCCGGCCGATCCTATGGGAGTTGTGGAAGTCAACGCAGGAAACCGTTAACCTGGCCGTTCTCGATCAGGGGACCGTACTTTACGTGGATGTAATCGAGAGCCCCCACGAATTCCGGCTCTCCTCGCGCGTCGGAACGCGTCGGTCAGTACACGTCACCGCGCTGGGAAAAGCTTTGGCTGCGTTTCTGCCAGGGGAAAGGCGAGAAAATATTCTGAATTCGATCTCCTTTCAACCAGCGACGCCGAGGACCATTGGAAACATGGTCCAGTTCCGCCAGGAGCTCGAGAAGATCCGGCGACAAGGTTACGCGGTGGACGACGAGGAAGCTGTGCAGGGTGCGCGCTGCGTGAGCGCCCCAATTCTCGACTCTGACGGTGAGCCAGTTGCCGCAGTGAGTGTTTCCGGACCGGTGACCAGAGTCAGTCCCAACCAGGTCAATGCGCTGGCTGGAGCGGTCATCACTGCTGCCCGCACTATTTCCGCAGCGATGGGATTTTCGCAGCCGGTCTCCAAGGCGGCAAATGGTCGTAGGACCAAGAGAATTGTGTCGGCTCGGATTTGAACTTCCGACGAACGCGCTTCAGGGTTCAATTGTTCACCTCGCAGGGGCAATGGCGCAGCGGCTCATGAGACTTCGGAGCGCGTTGTCCTGCGGGAACTTCTGCGTTCCCTTGGCAGCCACTTCGCAAGCCTCCTGAATTTTGTTTTGGGTGAAGTAGATCTTCGTGCTTAGGCGATAGAGCGCGGGATCGCGCGGATCCAGCTGTATTCCCTGCCGCAGGACATCGATCGCCTCAGATTGACGGTCGGCCGCGACCAGCAACTCGGCGAGTTCTTCAAAATCCACAGGGTTGGTTGCCCCTTGGACGATGGCGTCCCGAAGGTATCGAGTCGCCCGCGACGAGCTTTCAGCATTGTGTCTCTGTACAGCCTCATCCGCCAGTGCCTCCAGTACATAAATATCGTCGGCATGAGTGGCCTTGAGTTGTTGCGCGAGCGACCAGTAGCGCGCCCGATACTCCGGATGCGCCAGAACGATTTGCGCGTAGGCCTGTAACCGGATCAGCGGTGATGGCGCCTCCTGCTTTGCCGGATTGGCGCTGAGGTGAACGAGGTCGGGAAGCTGGGGAGTTGTCATGTGGAATGCAGCATCCGGGAATGGTTCTTCCGCTTCGGCAACAATGCGATGGTTGGTGAGCACGGAGTGGGAGATCTCGATCACGTCCCGCTTCGGCATGTGGCAGCCCGTGCAGTCGTCGGGGGGTGTTTTCCGCTGCCGCAAAGACATCGGCACGACGCAACTTGTCTCGGTGTGGCAGGCCAAGCATTTGTGACGAAAGTATTCCGGAGCTTCCTGCTGGGAGGGCTGCAGGTGCGGATCGTGACAGCTGATGCAACTCAGTCGACCACTGCTCCGTAGATAGCACTTGCTAAGGCGCATGGAGAGGTAGTGCTCTAGGAGGTCGTCCTTGGGTGCAGACTCGCGACTAAACGGAACCAGGAAGAGGCTGAGCGTGTCATCCAGTTCGGCACCCGGGCGAAAGTCGCGGTAGGTCTTTCCAGCTTGCAACACACGCGCGTCCCCGGTTTGATGGCACGACAGGCAGATGTTGTCCGCTAACCAGGGCGAGAGCTTGGAGGGATTTACGATCGAGTCGAGCGGAAATTCCATCTGTGCTGCGGAAACGTGCGCCTCGCCCGGACCATGACAGTTCTCGCAACCAATGGCGAGTTCCGCAAATGGCGGTTCTTGAAACCGTCCATTCCCATCCTGGATGGGACGCGGTTGCCCACTATGGCAAACGATGCAACCCGGCAGAATAGGCCGATCAAAACCATAGTCGCCGAATTCGTAGCCCGGTGAGAGCGCCCAGTGGTGCGGTTTTGCATAGAACGAGAGCGGTGCTTCGAAGAGATACCCACCCTCCTTTACGATCGCGCCACTGCCATTCGCGCCCGAGCCAATAATCCATTCCAGCTTGCGCGTTTCACGAAAAACCTCTTTTCCGGAGGAGCTAGTTTCGTACTCGCTCTGGTAAAGATTAGCGTCGCGGGCGTAGAGCTCGAAATGGCGACTGAGCTTGGGATCGAAGATACTTGCTGTCGTAGGTATTCTCTCGAGCAGTCCCGGCGTGATCTCCGACATAGATCGGCCCATGTCTGTGCGCAAGAAAGATTGGTAGACGCTCGGGTGACACTTCGCGCAGGCTCGTGAACCCACATAGCCAGAGTCGGCGGTGGAACTCTGGTGCGCTGAGGCGGTTGCTCCCAGCAAGTTGCTCTGGAAGGTCAGGCAGATCAGAAGCAGCATTGCTCCTGCGATCGACGCTCCACCACTCGCCATTGCTTACCTCGAGATCCATCCCGTCCAATTCGACGATTTTATCGCCGAGGCGCTTGCTTCCATAACGAGCATCTCACCCACTCGGGTCGAACAATATTCATGTGCAACGGCGCGGCCATTGTGCACTCCTGAAATGGGCGTTTACAGGACCTTGATGGTGCAGTTGTCTATGAAATCCCAGTCCCAGTCGACGCCAATCCCCGGAGCTTCCGGCGGGTGAGCATACCCATCCGAATCGATGTTGAGGGCACGCTTCATGCCAAAGTCCATGTACGAGACGGGGTAGAGCAGCTCCAAGAACTCACAATTCGAGATGGCAGCGCAGCAATGTAGATTCACAATCTCGAGAGGATGGTAGATCGCGGTGTGTAACTCGCAGCGTACCCCGAAGGATTCCGCCAGATGGGCAGTCTTCATGACGGGTGTGACCCCACCCTTCCAGGAGACATCCGTTCGCACGATGTCGACCACCACATCGGAAATACATTGCGCGGTGGAGTAGTGTGAACCGGCAAGAACCTCAGTACCACAGATGGGAATATCGAGCTTGGCGGTCAGTTTCCGTAAACCGTGGAAGTTGACGTCAGGGAGTGGCTCCTCCAGCCAGTAGAAGTTCAATCGCTCGAGTTCGCGGCCGACGCGAAGGGCTTCTTCGTATGAGTAGGCTGCGACCGGGTCTGCCATCAACTTGAAGTCTGGGCCGACAGCTTCCCGGCAGGCACGGTAAGCGGCGAGATCAAAATCTACTTTGCCAGGCGGGTGCAGCTTGTAGGCGTGCCAACCGCGTTGCTTCACTTCCAGCGCCTGCTTCGCATAATCTTCCTGCGAATCCAGCACAAACGAGCTGGCATAGACCGGAACCTTCTTCCGGTAGGCACCCAGGAGTCGGTAGAGCGGAAGACCACTGACTTGGCCCGCGATATCCCAGAGGCAGATATCAAACGGTCCGTAGGAGTAGATGGGAACGTGATTCCACCAGCGATCGTAGGTGCGAAAATCCTGCCACAGTCTTTCGCGGAATAGCGGATCCTTGCCTTCGAAAAATGGCTTCAGTGCGGAGCCAGCAATTGCTCCTGCCATCTCCGCGCCGCGACCTGCAAATCCGAAGGAGTGACCTTCAATGCCGGAA
>Ga0137360_10002202_pt1 | contig 11634 bp, 7 predicted proteins | sample Mad1_60_16metaG_FD_104924 | JGI IMG/M metagenome (GOLD analysis project Ga0137360, IMG submission 104924) | Vadose zone soil microbial communities from Angelo Coast Range Reserve, California, USA - Mad1_60_16 metaG | ecosystem: Environmental > Terrestrial > Soil > Vadose zone | place: USA... | reverse complement strand
TTCCGTGACGCGGTGAGGCACGGAAGCAACGTCAGGTGCCGTCCACGGGCGAACATCCGTGACCTTCGCGATGACCACGAAGTCCGCCGAAGCCAGCCGCTGCTCCAGTTCCTGATCGCTGATCTGCTCCTCAATCTGTCCGAGTACCTTTTCCTCGGCGCCGGCCCTGCCAGGCTTTCCGCCGCTGGGCCTCATCGCATGACTCAATTCCTTCACCGCAACTCCTGAACCAAAGATCCAGCCGTCCGTATAAAAGGTGGCCTCCATGCCCGGCCGAAAAGCACCAGGGTCTTTCACCTCAATCGTGACGTTGTCGCCTTTCTTCAACGAAACAGCCGCCGGCTTTTTCAGCACGGACTCGACGCGAACCACAATGGTTTGCGCCGATTTCGGAACGTCGGCAAACGAGGTGGCCCCCAGTTGGCTGACTGTGCCGGCAAATATAATGCTCGATTGTTGCACCAGCGCCGCCTGGCTCCCCGTCCCTTGCGGAAGTGCCACGGCGGCTGGCGCTAGCAGGCCGGCCCACAGCATGCTGCAAAACAAAAATCGCGAATGATTCATGGGCGCCCCCTCCACGCAGTGGCGGAAATACTCTTCACGGAATCACGGCCACGCTGAAATAAAACGGATCAATGGAAATAGGCACCGTGTTGCCCGACCCGTCCGTGAGCTTCTTCTTATTGAAGTCGGCCGAGCGTTGGTAGCTCACACCCTGCGGAAAATTACCGAGGTCCGGCGTATTGTTGGCGCAAAAAACCCCCCGGAACTCATTCCCGACGGAAAGCAAGTAGTCGTAGTCCCCTAGATAGGGCAAGAACTGTTCGGTTGGTGCATTCGCCGGGACGCTCGCCAAAATGGTGTCTTGAATCGTCGCGAAGCCATCGTGCGATTGCGCCACATGCGTGACCCAACGGCTGCCGGTGAATTGCTGATAGAGGAGCCCCGCTACTCCGTTGTTCGCCACCGCCAGCGCAATGTTCGTCGCATTCCTGATCGTCGTGTTGGGTAAGTCTGCGGCTGACCACGTCGCGCCTCGGTCCGTGGATCTCCTCACGTGGAGCGTGTAAATGTCTCCCTTGCTTCCGTGGTCTGCCCAGCCCACGTACACCGTGGAACTGTTGTTGGGGTCCACGGCAATCGACAGCGTGGAACCGATTCGTTCCTGCCCTAGCGTGGGCAAATTCGACCACGGGATAGCAACTCCCTTGACCACCAGACGCCCCGCCAAATTGTCCGACGGATCCTTCAGCGCCTGGAAGGGATTCGGCCCCGCCGCCCCCGTGTCATCTCGCACCACCACGACGTCGCTGGTCGCCGTCTTGCCGTCAAATTTGCGCCACCCGAAAAAGGCTGCATAGACCGTACTGTCTGCGGCCACTGCTGGACGGATCGATGGTCCGTCCTGCCCCATTGTATTGCGCGCTTCGATCGCAATGGATTTGTACGTCGCTCCGCCGTCCACGGACACGTCCACCGTAGCCGTATGCCCGCCGGATTGATTGAAATCGTTGACGCCCACGTAGATTTGGTCGCCATTGGAAACGCCCAGGGCGCGCACGAAGGGCTGGTCCACGTTGCTCCGCTTGGACTGTACGTTCATGGTTGTGCTCGAGCCGACGTCGTTCGTTTCCGACTCATTTAGCGTTATGGTTGTGCTGCAAGCCAGCGTCCCCGCGTGGAGATCTCCGCGGGGATGGTTCTCGCCCGCTGCCATGGCGTGCGTTATGTCGCAAGTGATCCTCTGCACCGGAGTGATCGCGTTCAGAACCCACGTATTTCCCCCATCCTGGGAGACATACACCGGGGCGTTCCCCGTGTTGGAAACTGGGTTGGGCGTGAACGCCGAGGCCACCATGACCTGTGGGTTGGCTGTCTGGATCGCCAGAAAGGGTTCGCTGTCCTGATTCGTCTCTCCGCTCAGGCTCGCTGGGATCAAATCCACAACCTTCACGGGAAGGGAAGGCGGACTGGCAGGCGCAGTAAGTTTGTCCCCCAGTTTGGCAACGACCGCGGATTGTCCCCGGACGGACACTGTCCAGGCCATCAGCGCAAGCGTGCCAAACGCCAGAATGCGCTTCCCGGACACAGCGAGGATGGTCATTGCGGAATTCTCCCCCGGTAGTGGTTTCCCCACTCGAGGCCGCACCTTATTCCCGGTGGGGGTACGCCAGCAGGGGAGCCGGGTTGCACATGCCAGGCATACTTGTGCTCTGGCCTCGTAACATACACTCGCCCTCCCGAATATTCAACGAGCATCAGCATGCCTTTCCTCGGGTCTGGCTTAGCGCATCCACAATCCTAGTACCACTTGTTAATTCCGCGAATTGGTCCCCGATGGCACGACGAGAATCTCCGTTACCTCATCTCCTCAGATTTAATGGGGCCGAAGGCACGATTCGGCGGAAGCGTCGGAGGATGCTGCTGTTCGATGCGGACGCAATGGGGCTCCTTCGCCGCGACTTCATCGATACGTCTGGGTCGGCCGCGGCAAAATTATCACGCTTGGATACACTTGCGGCGACTGACGAGTTCCGGCGTCTCGATATCGTCTTCAATAATGCCGCCTATGGCGATATCACCCGTTCGACCAATTCACGCAATGCATATGAGGCAAAACGGGTGTAGACTGCTTGCCGCTTTCGCCCAAACTAAAATTCCGGCATGTCTGCGAACGAGGATTTCGCACATGGAATCCAGTCAACCTCGAACGCTGTTCGAGCAACTTCTTCGCGTCGGGCTCTGCTTAGCTGCACTTCTGACTTCGCTCCCTTCTACCGCTTCGGGCCAAACGTATATCTTCGGGAGGGCAGACTTTCCCAGTGGCATTGGTCCCGAATCAGCAATCGTGGCCGACTTCAATGGGGATGGAAAACCAGACTTGGCCGTTGTCAATTCGGCCGACAACACAGTCTCCATTCTCCTGGGCAACGCTGACGGCACCTTCGCCTCCAGAAAGGACTTCGCCACTGGGAAATCTCCGGTCTCAGTGGTCGCGGGCGATTTTAATGGCGATGGGAAGCTGGACCTCGCCATAGCTAACTCTTCCGACCTCACCGTTTCGATCCTGCTCGGGAATGGTGACGGCACTTTTCAGTCCGGTGCGGTGCTGCCGACCCGGAATCCGCCGCACCGCGTGATCGTTGGCGATTTCAACGGTGATCGGAAGCTCGACATTGCGACCGTAAACACGACCTTTGTCACTACCAGTGCAAACAACTCGGTCTCGATTTTGCTGGGCAAAGGCGACGGAACCTTCGCTCCTGCCATTGAGTACCCGATGGACGGCGCAACATTCTCCATCGCCGCAGGTGACTTCAATAGGGACGGCAAGCTCGACCTCGCTGTAGGCAACACCGGTTTATCGGCCGTTTCTATCCTGCTGGGAAACGGTGACGGAACCTTTCAGGCTCCTGTCAACTACGGCTCTGGCATCAGTAACTTTGTATCCACATTTTTGATTACACGCGACTTTAACGGTGACGGAAACCTGGACCTGGCAAACTGTGGCGGCGGCAAGGTGTCCATCCTCTTAGGCAACGGCGATGGAACCTTTCAGCCTCACGTGGACTACGCCGTCGGTGGCCCTGACGCGGGATGGCTGACCGCCGACGATTTCAACGGAGATGGCAAGTTGGATCTCGCTGTAGCCAACGGGTTCAGCGGCGGTGTCCCCGTTTCCACCGCATCAATCCTGCTGGGAAATGGTGACGGCACGTTTCAGCCGTCTGTCGATTACCACACCGGTGCACAACCCTTCTCGGTTGCCTCAGCAGACGTCAACGGCGATGGCAAGCCTGACTTGGTCATGGCAACGGCCGCGAACTCCGTTACGGTGCTGATTGGCAAGGGTGACGGAACATTTTCGACATCTGTGGACTATGTCGCTGGTTCGGTTCCAATGTCGGTAACAACTGGTGATTTCAACGGAGATGGAAAGCTTGACATCGCTGTTGCTAACAGGGTGGACAATACCGTGTCCGTATTCCTTGCCAAGGGCGACGGCACTTTTCAACCGGCGGCACCCTACCTTGCTGGTCCGTCTCCGCGGGCAGTGATAGCAGCGGACTTGAACGGCGATGGTAGGGATGACCTGGTTGTTGCGGACGAAAGCTGCTTGATCATCTTCCCACCGTGCCCGACGCCTGGCGGGTCTGTCTCCATACTCATAGCGAACGCGGACGGCACGTTTCAGGCGCCCGTTTCCTACGCGGTGAACGGCTACCCCGTTTCGGTCGCGGTCGGCGACTTCAATGGCGACGGAAAGCTCGATTTAGTAGTCGCAAACGGGAACTCTCCTGGAACGGTTTCGGTGCTCCTCGCTAAGGGAGACGGGACGTTTCAGCCTCCGGTTGATTATGCAACGGCGCAGAATCCACAAGCGGTGACCATTGGCGACTTCAATGGAGACGGAAAGCTTGATTTGGCCGTTGCTGCAGGCGGATTCTCGGGGACTGTGTCTGTTCTCCTCGGAAACGGCAACGGGACTTTCCAGGCCCATGTGGATTCTTCGCTAGGCCAACAAGGGCCAATTTCAATTGTCGCTACGGATCTTAACCACGATGGCAAACTCGATCTGGTGGTTGCTAACAATACTGACAGTAGCGTTTCTGTTTTGCTTGGCAACGGTGACGGGACTTTCCAGAATCAAACGACCTATCGTCCGGGACATCCGAACTTAAGTGCGTTGGCAGTAGGTGATTTCAATGGCGATGGTAATCGCGATTTAGCGGTCGCTAACAATTTTGATAACACCATTACCTTGCTGTTAGGCAAGGGAGATGGAACATTCCCCACAGCCCTTGACTACGAGTATTCGGCGGGAGGTTCGTCGTTTGCCGTGACTGCGGCGGACTTTAGAGGACAGGGCGCCCTCGATTTAGCAGTCGCGAACTTCGGCGGCGGGGCCGGGAATTCGCTTGCAGTTCTGCTTAATTCTCCAGTAGTAGCTTTGTTCCCTGCAAAGCTTTCTTTTACAAGCCAGGCTGTTGGAGGCAACGGCAGCCCGGAACCGGTGCAACTGAGCAATCCCGGCGCGGCGCCGTTGGGAATCGATAGCACGATCACAACCGGCGATTTCGCGCAAACGAACGATTGCAATTCCAAACTCGCAGTGGGCGCGAACTGCAGCATCAACGTCACCTTTGCGCCCACTGCACCGGGAACCCGGATTGGAACCGTCGTTGTAACCGACAATGCCGCTAACAACCCGCAGACAATTCCTCTAGATGGAACGGGCATAGGTCCGGCGATTAGCCTTTCACTTTCGAGCCTGACATTCGCTGGTCAATTAGTTACCACGACTAGCGCGGCGCAGACGGTGACGCTAAGCGACAGTGGCAACGTTATATTGACGATCGCGAGCTTTGTAATCAGTGGAGATTTTGCTCAGACGAACGACTGTGGGAATACCGTCACAGCGAATGCGAGTTGCTCCATCAAAGTCACGTTCTTGCCAACTGCAGGAGGATCCCGGAGCGGCACGCTAACGATCACTGACAACGCCCCGGGTAGCCCGCACATCGTGGCTCTCTCGGGAACCGGCGCGGATTTCTCCATCGCGGCAGCTTCGGGTTCTTCCGCCAGCACTACGGTGTCGGCAGGACGAACAGCCATGTACAACTTGAGCATCTCTCCTGCGGGCGGCCTCAGCGGCACGGTGAGCTTGGCGTGCACCGGCGTGCCGTCAGAGGCGACGTGCTCGGTCTCGCCGGCCTCGGTAACGCTCAACGGGTCGAGTTCTGGCCTCGCCACGGTGACGGTGGCCACGACCGCGCCCAGCCTGACGTTGCTGCGCAGCGTCCCCGGTACACCAGTGGGCCGCCTCAGGAGCCTACCCCTAGAGGTTTGGGTGTTGGCGCTGCTCTTGGCATGGTCGAGCGTATGGGCGACGTCTCGCTGGCGAAAATTGAAGCCCGACCCTCGACTCGCGACGGTGGCGACGCTGCTGCTGGCTGTGATGTGCACCGCCTGTGGGGGCGGCGGGGGCAGCACTCCGGTGGTCCGCAATCCAGGTACGCCAGCCGGCGCTTACTCCCTGGTGGTCACGGCGACGTTTACCACGGGATCGGTGATCGTGCAGCACGACCTCAAGCTGACGCTGACCGTGAACTAGCGTGGGAGTTCAGTTGGGGACGCTTGCCGAGTGCCCCAGGCGTCGTCCTTACCCCTGCGGTCTTCGGCTTGCAAAACCCTTCCTCAGCACAGCAACGTCTCAAATCCCGCTTGCGCGAAGTATGTAGAATGTACAAACAAGGAGAGGGAAATGCTCCCTTTCTGCGTACTGGGACCGTTGTTCGGCAAACCTGTTCGCAGTCCCAAAATCCCTAAAACGAGTGACTTACGTGCCTGGCGAACAAAATGCACCAGCATCGATGGAGGGAGAAAAGCATGAACACGCAACTCTCCGCCATTACAACGGTCTGTAGCGAATATCAAAGATTGCTCGAAGAATCGCAACGCGCTTTGGAAATCTGGACCGAAGCTCGTGCCAACGTTTGTCAGTCTCGTAACGGAAGGGCAGCAGGCGACGAACTCCTGAGATTGCAAGCCAAGTACGCTCGCGCTTACGCCGTAGAGCAACGCCACGTACACAACTGCTTCCTTTGTCAGTTGGTGTCCAGAGCAAAGGGACGAGAGTCTGAAAATAGTTCGGATTCCCAAGCCGAGACACTGTACGCTTGAGCCCTGCGCGTACTTGACTTCCGTAACTCTCGCTCCTCCAACAACTTCCCAGTCCGTTCGAACGAGTAACTCACCAAGAATATATTTCTCTTGACAACAAACTCGGTTTCGCGCTATCGTAACTCATGGAATCGGCGCTCCAGCCTGTTCGCCGCAACCTCCGCGCGAAGCCCGCTCCTCCTAACCTTTCGACTTGTGCGCGATGTGCCTCCATCGACTCTGCCAGGACTTTGACTAACTTCTTTGTTTCCTATCACATCCTTGTAAATCCAGCAGTTTCACATAATTACGCACTCTTTTGCGCAACGGCGCGTCGCTATCTCTCCTATTCTCAATGGCTTCCGCACTCTTTCTATCGCCACGGGGGTGGTACCCCCCCGTCCTCTACGCTGGGTGCCTGCCCGATCCGGTCGGGGTGGCTCCGGGCAATCGAATTTGTCCGCCCTTTGTTTTCATACTCTTACAAATCCCTTTTGTCGCAACTCCTTTCTTTTCACATCCATGCAAATCCCCCGGGGGTGTGGGGTGCAACGGTTTCAGAACGGTCTCGCAACAGCGCCATTCGGAAAGGAGGTGCAGGCCAGAGTTTGATATCCCTTACTTCGAGATTTTCGCGATGAAGACGGAGTAAGGCTCCATGGGCAAGGCATCGGACATGCCGGTGAGCGATTTGTGGAAGCTGGTCAGCAAAACGCTGAGTTTGGGCGATGCGAATCCGAGGGAGGAGAGATCGAAGCGGACTTTTTGGTCCGATGCGGACATGTTCAGGACGACGAGGATCGCTTCGTCTTTGTAGCGGCGCAGGTACGCAAGCGCATGGGGATCATCTTCGTTGATGGAAATGTAGCTGCCGTCGAGCAGGGCCGGCTCGTTGTGGCGCAGCGCGAGTAGTTGCCGGTAAAAACTCAGAACGGAGTTCGGATCCTTCACCTCGGCGGCGACGTTGTGCGTCTTGTAGCTGGGCGGCACGGGCAGCCACGGCTTGGCTTTACTGAAGCCGGCGTTGGCGCTTTCGTTCCATTGCATGGGAGTGCGCTCGCCGTCGCGCCCGATTTCCTTCGGCCAGCCCGCGCGGCCGATGGGATCTTTGACGTCTTCTTTGCTCTTGGGATCGTTGTTCTCCATGCCGATTTCTTCGCCGTAGTACATGATCGGCGTGCCGCGCAGCGTGAGATACATTCCGGCCATCAGCTTGGCGATGTCGTCGTTGTGCGCGCCGTCGGCGTAGCGCGTGTAAGAGCGCACGATGTCGTGATTGGTGATGACAAACACCGGCCAGCCGCCCGCGCTTTCGACGGCATTGATGTGCGAACGATATTGCGGTGCGGAAAGCTCTTTGAATCCAGTCATCATCAAGTCCATGGGCATTTGCAATTCGTTGTTGTGCTCGCCGTAGTAGTCTTTCAGCTCCGAAACGTCCTTGGTCCAGGTCTCGCCGATCAGGACGGCGCCGTATTCGTCGGCAACTTTGCGAAGGCCGCGAAGAGCTTCGTGAACTTCGGGAAGTTTTTTGTTGTAGATCTCGTTGGTGTTGGGCATGCCGAATTTGTCGGTGCCGGGCAGAACCGGATTGTCCTTCAGGTCGGGATCTTCGTAGAGAGTGTCGACGGCGTCGAGGCGAAAACCGGTGACGCCGCGTTTGTACCAGAAGCGCGTCTGGTCAAACATCGCGTCTTTCACGGCGGGATTGCGCCAATTTAGATCCGGCTGCTGGATGTAAAAGTAGTGGTAGTAATACTGTTTAGTTGTGGAGTCGAACTGCCAGGCGGGCCCGCCGAAAGTGGAGGTCCAATTGTTGGGCGGATCGTTCGGGCCCTTGCCATCGCGCCAGATGTACCAGTCGCGATGAGCCGAAGTGCGTGACGATTTGGAGTCGAGAAACCACTTGTGCTGGTCGGAGGTGTGATTCACGACGAAATCGAGAATGATCTTAATGTTGCGCTTTTTTCCTTCGGCGACGAGGCGATCGAAATCGGCGAGCGTGCCGTACATGGGATCGATGTTTTCGTAGTCGGAAACATCGTATCCGAAATCCACTTGCGGCGATGGAAAGCACGGCGTGATCCAAATGGCGTCGATGCCGAGATCCTTCAAATAATCGAGCTTCGCGGTGATGCCCTTGAGGTCGCCGATGCCGTCGTTGTTGCTGTCCGCAAAGCTGCGTGGGTATACCTCATAGAAGACGGCGTGCTGCCACCATTCGTGGCCCTCCGCGTCGATCTTTTGCTGCTGCGCGGCGGCGTGCTGGGCGCACGCGCAGAGGAAGAGAGTGAGTGTTGCTGCGAATGTTTTTCTTGGCATGGTCGGTTTCTCCTGATTCGCGAAGGCCGGGTGATAGGGGCGCACGTTGCTGCGCCCCTATAAAGGCTTGCTACTGGCGTTTGCCCTTGCCTTTTACATCGATGAAGTGGAACACAACTTTCGCATGCACGTATGGCTCGGAGTCGCTGTTTGGAATCTGCAAAGTTATTGATGAACGGGCTGAGTCTTTCTTAAGGTCGGCGCCTTCAACGCGCTGGATTTGTGACGGATTCCACACTTTCAGTTCGTATTGCGCGCCGCTGGCTCCCGAGAGATCGAGCGTGAGTTGGTCGCGCGCGGGCGACCAAGTTTCGGAAAGGATCCGCAGACCTCGGCTCTGGTTTCCCAGTGGAGGCAAAGGTGACGCTGCGCTCACGGTGAAATCGTTTAAGACGAAGATGTGGAGAAGCGTCGACCCTTCCGAGACAGGAAATCGCACGATCACGTGCTGATCTTCGTCATTCGCTTCCACTCGAAAAGCGACTGGTTTGCCATTCAGCTCGACCTTTTGCACCGTCGCGCGCAAGCTGATGGACGGACGGAATTCGATGATGGACTCGCCGGTGCCCGCGGTGCGTCCGGCTGCCAAGAAAATGCCTTCGGCGGTCCTGGTGTAGTTGAGCTGGAGTTTGTTCTCACCGACGCGAAGATTGTCAATGCCGAGCGAGTTCCAATCCGCGGGCAAGTGCGGCGCAAAGGTGAGCGTCGAGTTCCGGGCGTCGCTCGCTAAGCCCAACATGCCGCGGAGCAATGGGCTGACCACCATGGCGGCGGACCAGATCTGGTGCGGCGAACTAGTGGAGAGCGGTTGGTAGTAATCGCCGGAAAGAACTTCGGTCACGTGGCCGAGCGAGCCGTCCAGCGCGAGTAACGCGTTGGCCCGAAGATTCGCATAAGCCGGTTGCGGGCGGTGATAGCGATACTCTCCGACGCTGGCCCAGCCGGTGAAGAGCGGCCAGACCGACCCGTAGTGATAGCCGCCGCCGCTGAATTTTGGCGACCGATTGGAGATGATGCGCATGCCCCAGTCGGTCTGGTGGTCGGCGCCGGCAAGTTGCGTAATCATGGCGCTGGCGTTTTTCTGGTCGGGTAAGCCGAACCACATCGGGACGGTAGCAAGGACGCTGGGTTCGTCTATCGGCTTGCCGTCGGTGCCCAGGGCGAAGGCGTAACGCTGTTTGTCAGCCAGCCAAAATGCGTCATTTACTTTGCTAGCTTGTTTTTCGAAGGCTTGGGCGAGTTCAGTGGCGACCGCATCCTTGCCGGTTAAACGCGCCAGATTGGAGAGTGCGCGCAACGCCTCCGCGCCCAGGCCGCTTTCGTAGAACTCGGATGTCACGGGAAGCAGCGGGCCGCCTTCCACCCAGCCGTGGCCGATGCCGAAATTCTTCGGGAAGCCCTGCTCATCATAAGTTGAGCGAAGAAATTGGTAAGCCTTCCACACGCTGTCCCATTTTTCCTTCGCGAATGCAACGTCGCCGCTCTCGGTCACATAGTCGTTCATGGCGATGATGTAGAGCGGAGTGGCGTCGGCGGAAGCGTAGCCGTAGGGAAAATCCTTGAACCACGGAACGAAACTCGCGCCTTGCGCGATTTCGTGCGGCATCTTTCCGTCTTCGCGCTGGTATTTGCTGATGAATTGCAGCGCCGTGCGCGTGGTGGCGAAATCGCCCGCGGCGTTGAGCGCGAGGGAAGTCCACAGCGAATCGCGCCCGAAGAACCAGGCGAATCCGGGGCGCTGGCTTTCGCCCGAAGTGCGATAGCCGGCGACCAAGCCGGTGCCAAGGAACGGATTGTTCACGATTCCTTGCACCATGCTCACGCGCGACCAATCATAGGCTTGCTGGATTTGCGTGTCCGGCAATTCCACGCTCACCGTGTCGTCCAAATATTTTCTGTAGTACTCCGCCGAGGCTCGCAATAGCTCCGCGTAGCCAGCGGCTAATTTCTTATAGCTTGCTTCCGCTTGCGGACGGCCATCGAGCGAACCCGCCATTACGATGAGCTTGGTGTCCTTGCCTTTGTTTGTGACGCCAAGGCTAAACGAATTCACCGCCGACTCGGAGTAGTTGGTCTGGTACTCGCCTCGCTCTTCCGTTGCGCTCGGTGAGCCCACGAGGGCGGCGAACTTTCTGGTTTCCTCGCCGAGATAAAACGCGCGCTGGTCTTTGTCCCAAAAAGAGTAGGTGCCGCCGAGCGAGGCCGGCCATTCGAGCTGAAAATCGCGCAGGAAAGCGGCTTCGATTTCCAGGGGGAATTCCGTTTCGACCTCGAGCGAAATAATTGCGCCGGGCTCGTTCACGGGAACGAAGAAGGTCTCGCGAACCGAAAAAGTGTCACCGGTGTAGACGATGGTGCTGGACTCCGGGCGGGTGATGAGCGTGCGGACGAGAGTTTCCGCCGGTAAGACGCGGCCCTCCGTGTGGAACTGCAAATGAAAGTCGCGCAATAATTTGAGCGGATACACCCATTCTTCCATGCGGCCGGCCTCGTTGCCAAAGAGTCCGGCTCGCGTTCCCACGGCGCTGAGAAATTCCCAAGGCCGCACGGGACGCGACAATTCCAGCGACCGAGATTGCGCTTCCGCAGCGCGTCCAAGTCCGTGAGCGCTACGCGAAGGTCTTCCCGTGGCAAGCCACGGAATCAGCG
>Ga0137360_10002196_pt1 | contig 11644 bp, 4 predicted proteins | sample Mad1_60_16metaG_FD_104924 | JGI IMG/M metagenome (GOLD analysis project Ga0137360, IMG submission 104924) | Vadose zone soil microbial communities from Angelo Coast Range Reserve, California, USA - Mad1_60_16 metaG | ecosystem: Environmental > Terrestrial > Soil > Vadose zone | place: USA... | reverse complement strand
CTTCGGGATGCCTAATCCCATCAACGCTCTTGTCCGCGGGTCCGTGCGCTTCATCAATACCAGGGTCCCAGCCAGCCCTCGCACGACGTTCAACATTGGCCAGATCGAAGGCGGTACGTCGGTGAATTCCGTTCCCCATGAGGCGCGCCTGAAGGTCGACATTCGCTCCGAAAGCGAAGACGAACTGGCACGCCTGGAATCCGCGCTTCGCGAGTGCATCATTGCGGGCGTTAGGGACGAGATGGATTCCGCACGCGACCCCTCCAAGGGAAAGCTGGAATGGAAGGTCGAATTGCTGGGGAGCCGTCCGGGCGGGGAATTGTCGCCGGATTCTGCGCTGCTGGCCGCACTTCGTGCCGCCGATGAAGTGGTAGGCAATCAGTCGCGCATCGAGCGTTCTTCGACAGACGCGAATATTCCGCTGTCCATGGGGATCGACGCCATCTCCATTGGCGCCGGCGGCAGCGGCGGCGGAGCCCATTCTCTCGAGGAATGGTACGATTCGGCCGGCCGGGAAACCGGTTTGAAGCGTGCGCTACTTGCGGTCCTCGGAGTTTCTGGAGTTGCGGAGGAAAAATCCCGATGACCATCCGGACGGATCGGGTTCGAATCCTCGCCGGCCTCCTACCCTTTGCAGTCGTCACCGTCGTTGTAGCATTCCAAGCGAAATCGGGCGCAGCTCAAAAGGCTCCCGCGACGACCTATTACAATCATGGCCACATTTACACAAATGATCCTGCGCATCCGTGGGCGGAAGCACTGTCGGTCAGCGAGGGAAAGATCAGTTGTATTGGCAGGATGGACCATGTCCTTCTCGATTGCGGTGGCGGCCAGGAAGGCGTCGAGACCGTCAATCTCAAAGGCCAATTTGTGATGCCTGGCTTCAATGACGCGCACGTGCATCTCGGTGGCGCTGCTGCGGACGAACTCGCCGTCCCGCTGACAGGTGTGCCTTCGGCGGAAGAAATGCAGAAGCGCGTGGCCGCCGCCGTTGCGCAGCACAAAGAAAGTGAATGGATCACCGGTGGTGGGTGGGACCACACCCTCTGGGCGGAGAAAAAATTCCCTGATCGCCAGCAACTTGATGCCGTCGCTCCCAAGAATCCCGTCATCCTCACACATATCTCCGGCCACGTGGCCGTCGCCAATTCGCTCGCGCTTAAGCGTGCGGAAATCGATAAAACCACACCCAATCCGCCGGGCGGTGAGATCGAGCACGATACGCTGGGCGAGCCCACGGGAATGTTGAAAGAAGATGCGGCCATGTCCCTGGTGAAGGCACGGATTCCCGATCCGGCGCCGGAAGTGCGCCGCAAGGGAATCGAACTGGTCCTCGAAAACGTCGCTAAGAACGGCATCACTTCCGTCCAGGATTATTCCGAGTGGGCCGATTTCCAGGCTTTCCAACAGCTGAAAGAGGAAGGCAAACTCACTGTGCGCATCACAGAATGGCTGCCGTTCAATCTGCCGCTCAACGATTTGCAGAACCTGCGCGCGCAAGGCGGCACCAAGGATCCATGGCTCAAAACGGGTGCTCTGAAAGCTTTCACGGACGGAGCCATGGGTTCGCGCACCGCAGCGATGCTGGAGCCCTATTCCGACGATCCCTCCACGAGCGGAATCCTCACTAGCGATCCGGAGAAACTCAGTGCCATGGCCATCCAGCGCGACAAAGCCGGCTTTCAGCTTGCTTTCCACGCCATCGGCGATCGCGCCAACCGCATCGCGCTGGACGTTTTTGAAGCTGTCGCCAAAGCCAATGGCCCGCGCGACCGTCGCGACCGCATCGAGCACGCCCAAGTCGTCGCGCCCATGGATTTCAGTCGCTTTGCGCAACTCCACGTCGTCGCATCAATGCAACCCTCGCATCAGACCACGGACATGCGCTGGGCCGAGGAACGCATTGGGCGAGAGCGCCTCGTGGGCGCCTACGCCTGGGCCACCATGCTGAAAAACGGAGTACCGCTGGCATTTGGAACGGACTACGACGTGGAGCCCATCAGTCCCTTTCGCGGGTTGTACGCCTGCGTTACGCGCGAGCGCCCGGAGGGCGGCCCGAAAGATGGCTGGCAGCCGCAGGAGAAAATCTCGCTCGATAATTGTATCCGCGCGTACACCTCGGGTTCTGCTTACGCGCAGTTCGAGGAAGGGAAGAAGGGTGAGCTCAAACAGGGCGAGTACGCCGATTTTGTCGTCCTCTCGAACGATCTCACCAAAGTCCCCGCCGCGCAATTCACCAAGACCCGCGTCCTGCGTACCGTCGTCGGCGGCCGCACCGTTTACGCGGCCCCCTGATTTGCAACCGGAAAGGCAGAGGCCCTGCTCGATTCTCAGAGCCGAATCCGCGCATCTTCGTGCGGGTCAGAGGAGACGTTTCCCTTCGACTCAGCGGCGCGCAGCGAGTTGCTTGTGAATTTGCTCCAGCTCGGGCAAACCTTTATCTGCTTTGCCCCAGAGCTTCTCAGCAGCTGCAAACGCCTGCCGCGCTTCGGCTGATTTGCCAGCGTGCTCTGCGGCGAGGCCGTAGGCAAAGTGCCCTCCCGCGTAATTCGGGTTGTGCAGAATCATCTGCCTGGCCAGGAAGCCGGCTAGTTCCCAGTCGCCGGCGTTGCGCGCGCTCTGCGCGATCGATTCGAGCTCAAATACCGCAGCCATCCATGCGTCGGGGCCAGGCATCGCTTGAATGGATTTTGCCACTTCCATTGCCAGTGGCTCGCCCTCAGCCGTGTTCTTCTGCTGCAACAGAATGTTGGCCCGAAGCGCCGTAGGGTAGGGAAGTGCGGCGATCGCTCTTGGGGGAAGCCCTTCGGTTTCCCTCTCGGCCAGGGTCATCTCCTCCTTGGCGTCTGCAACCGAACCCATCCCGAGCAGCGCTTGCCCAGCGAGAGTGTGTCCGGCAAGGCGCGCCAGGGACCACTCGCTCTTTGTCAATTCGCGCGCGGCGAGTAGCGCCTCCTGATACCGTTCGCGGCTGATTAGAAATTCCGGCCAGCACTTGCGGTTGTACTCCAGAAAATCCGTGTAGGCAGACGAAGAAAATGTCTCGTGAAAGAGAGCCTCGGCGGATTTCATTTGCCCTAGCGACTGGTAACTCATCGCCAGCAAAGTAAGATTGTGAGCATGGTGCCAATCGTAGCGGGCGGGAATCTTCTCCGATCGGTAGTAACTCTCCTCCAGCTCTTTCGTCTTGAGGAACTCGCCGATCGCTTCCTCTGTGCGACTGGCTCGCATAAGCGCATGGCCATGCATGTGATGGGCGTGCGGAATCGCGGGAGCCATGCGCGCATAGAGAGCGCTCTCTTCGAGCGCGTCCTTCAATCGCCCCATGTTTTCATAGGCGTGGGCGCAGTAGTGATGAGCCGCAAGATTCCCCGGTGCCAGCGCAAGGGAGGTTCTGTAAAACGCGAGAGCGTCCACCCCACCTGCTTGCCCATGGGTAAAGGGATTGCCTTCATCCGCCAATCCGCGCTGGATCCACAGCCAAGCGTCGTTCGGATTCGCTTTCAGAGCGTCGTTGATCGCCTTGCGGTAGGCGCCGTAGCCATTGGGACTGTCCGTGTCCTCAAGGAATTGGAGTTCGCTTTCCCGGATGGAAAGCCACGCCCGCTCGCGTTCACTCATTCCTTTTTCCAATGCTTTTGCGCGCTCGAACGTAGCATGCGCCGTCGCAACGTCTTGCAATCCAATGAAGGCATCGGTCAGTCCCAGGTATGCCATCGCCAGGTTGGGGTCCAGCCGCAATGCTTGATGGAACGAACGCGCCGCCTCAATCCAAACATAAGAATGCAGGTATGAGAGCCCCTGATCGTAGAAGGATTGGGCCTCGGGCGAATGCGTGGACACTTTTTCATGGAGTTCACCAATCCCCGTGCGCAGCGCGACGGGACGCTGCAGAATTTCCGGCGGGACCGGGCCTGTGTCGGAGTGTCCTGCATGCGGCGATTGCTGTGCTTGCGATATAGCGCCTGTAAGCAGTCCCAACACGACGAGTGCAATTTTTCGGCACACCAATCGCTTCACCCTTTCACCTTTTTGCGCCGGGAACGCGCGACGGAAAACTAAACTTCCGAAATCTCCACGGACCGAACATAGTATCCGGAATCCAGGCGCCTGGTCTGGACCGATGGATCTTTCACCGCAAGGCGAATCGAATAAGTCCCGGGCTCTTTGGGCGACCAGGCGTGTGTCCATAAGGTCCATGGATCATTCTTTGATTGAGCAAAGTTGTCCACGGGGACGTAATCTTCTTCCGGATTGAAGCGGATCATCAGCGTCTTGACCGGAGCAGTTCCGCCCCAGGCGATTCCCACAACCCGGTATTTGAACTTTTCTTCGACAAGCCATTTCTCCACTCGAATGGGCATGGCCGCCGGATCAATCGTGGCCGGTTGAAAATCTCGTGCCAGCGCGGGCAGGCCATTCTGGTGGGTTCTCGCTGCGTACTCCTGCATTTGTGAAGTGGCATTCGCCGTATCGTCGACGAATGTAACTGCCGTCACCCATTTGATGCACGCGCAACCATACCAGCCCGGTACTACGAGGCGGACTGGCGCACCGTGATCGTCTGTCAACGGCTTTTCATTCATTTCGGTGGCCAAAAAAGCTCGCGCCGCTCTGAGTTCTCCGGTAGGGAAGACCCAGCTCGCTCCCGGAACGGAGGACATCGATTTTGTGGCGTACTGATCAAATCCGGTGATCAAGACGCGTGACGCGTGGGACTTCGCGCCGCTGCCATCTAGAATATCGGTGAGTGGCACGCCGCCCCAACTGGCCACACTGATCATTCCAAAGTGCATCAGCGGCCCGTTCCCCGCGCACTCCAGCAAGTGCAAACCCATCGGCTTTGCCGCGCTACGGAACTCTTCAATCGTGCGGTTCCACAGCTTCTCCACGAGCCCATCGACGCGCACTCGCCACAATTTCCGCTCCGGGAGCAACTTGGAAACTCGCGTACGGATGTAAAACTCATCAGTCGGGATGGCCAGCTCTTGTGGCGAGAGCTTCGATAAATCCGTGTACAACCTTCCGTCCAGTTCGCTTCCTTGCGCTGTGTCCATCTCCAAGGGCCGTGGGTGGACAAAATCCATCACACCGAGTTGTCTGCCGTTCGAAAAAGTATCCTTGGATCTGTCTTGCACATAGGTAAAACTTGGTATCGTCCGTAGAACCTGCGCAAATCCAGCCAGCACGGCACCGCTGCACAGCGTCCCCTGTTTGGCAAAATCCCTGCGCGTCAGCATCGTTCCCCATCCCAAAACCAGGGCTCTCGAAGAGCACCTCTCCTGCCAGTGCTGGAACGCTTCACCGTGGCCGGCATGCATCTTACCTCACCAAAAGTATTTCCTCCGAGTCGTCCGGATCACAAACCAAGGTGACCCCGTGAACATTCCCCTGTGACGGGAGGCGGCTTCGGTTTATTCCTTTCAACGGGAATAATCGAATCGATTATCTAAAGTTTATCTCAGGTTTGTCTAACTTTATGCTTGACAAGAATTTTCAGTGGATATTCAATACCGCACAAGGGGAGGCTTCGCCCGTGTTCCCCGGCGCAGCTGCGGTGACGAAACCCCAATTCGTCCAGAGAGACAGGCCTTGGAAAATCCTGATTAAACTTCATGAATTCAGGGGGTGCAGCGTGCGAATGCGAGCTTTCTTTGTTTTGTTTGCAGCTTTTCTAACACTTGCGGCCAGCGGGGTAGCGTGGTCCCAGACCGTGCAAGGTGTCATCACCGGCACGATCACGGATCCCACCGGCGCGGTGGTACCGGGTGCGACGGTGACCATTACCAATACCGGTACGAACGTTTCCCAATCAACTGCGACGGGAGGCGATGGGACCTACCGCTTTTCGTTGGTGCCTCCAGGGAGCTACATCATCGAGATTAAGGCACGCAATTTTGCCGGGGTCAGAGCTTCGGGCATTGTCGTCGAGGCGAGCCAGACCCTTCCATTTAGCGTCAAGCTCGAACTGGCCAAGGCTTCGGAAGTCATCGAGGTGACCTCGCAGGCCCCCCTCGTGCAGACAGCGACTTCGGATCTCTCAACCCAAGTTGACCGTGAGACCATTCTGAATGCACCTTTGGTCGACCGCGATGTTTTTGCAACACTTCCGTTTCTGGCAGCGCAAGTCACTCCAGGCATTGACATGTCGCCGACCTCCGGCGGAGCGCGGGAATCTGGCACCTCTTACCTGCTGAACGGCGGGGATGATAATGACAACTTCAGCGAGGGCGCAATCAACATTCACCCTCCCTTGGAGTCCGTAGAGGATTTTTCCATCAAGACCAACAGCATGAGCGCGGAATACGGCCGCGGCGCGGGCGCCGTCGTCTCCGTCAACCAGACTTCCGGCACAAACAAGTTTCACGGTGCCATCTACGAGTTCAACCGCAATGCTTTGCTGAATGCGAACGGCTACTTCTACGACAAAGCATTTCAAGCGGACCAGCAACTTCCCGCAGACCAGCGGACTCTATCGGCCAGGCCCAAATACATCCGCAACCAATTCGGCGGCATCCTTTCCGGCCCAATCAAGAAGGACAAGACGTTTTTCTCGTTTGCGTACGACCGCATCAAGTTATTGGCTTCTTCGACCAGTGCGAACAATTTCGTTCCCACTACCGCCGGCCTCGCGTATCTGCTCGCCAATGTAAATGGCAATGGTTCAGGCAGCGCGTCAATTTCGAAGCAGGTCCTCGCGGCCTACCCTCCGCTCACTTCCGACGCCCCTTGCAAAAATATTGATTCGACCGGTTCCTTTACCGGCGCGGGTACGGGTTATTGGGGAAACGGTCTGCCAAACCCTGTGGGCTGCCTCAACTTCACTGACCCCCAAACGGACAGCGAAAATATCTATTACGGTCGCGTGGATCACAACTTCAGCTCACGTGACCGGGTCAGTGCGGCTGTAAACATATACCGACAGTCCTTCGTGGATCAATTTGGGGGTGGCCCGCTCACAACAAAAGGGCCCATCAATGGCACCACCAACAATCACTTTCATAACATAACGGCGAGTGAGACCCATATTTTCAGCCCGCGCCTGATCAACGAAGTAAGTCTTTCGCACAACCGGCATTTTAATGTGTTCCTCGCAGGTGACGGGACTAACACTACCCCCAGTATCATCGTTGATAATCAGACCGGTGGCTGTTTGGGCTTCAACCTGGGCGGTCCTTTCGAAGGCAGCCAGGTTCAAGGGTTTACGCAAGATCGCTGGGGCCTCACAGACAATTTGACGTGGACTGCGGGACGACACTCCCTCAAGTTGGGGGGCGGGGCCACGTCCGGCATCCTTTACCGCAACTGGGACTTGGGGCTGCCGGGGGACTACGAGTTTGGAGAACTCTACGCCATCAATACCGGTGGGGCTGCGGGCACCGGCTGTGCGGCTGGCGCACTGATAACGCCAGCTTGCGATCCGGGCAGCAACAGTACAGCCACGCAGAACATCCCGGTGCTGCAGGCCGACGGCACGATCGCCAACGTGGTGAACCAGCCGAACGCGAATTTCGCGGCCGATTACCCTTATTTCACTGAGACCTCCATCGACCCGGCGACTGGAAAAAAGGCGAGTGCTTACCGCCACTACACTTACCACGACTATTTCGTGTTCGCTCAGGACGACTGGAGAGTTGGCCCGCACTTGACCTTGAATCTTGGTGTTCGCTGGGACCGTTACGGGGCCCCTAGTGAATCTCATGGCATCATGGCGCAGTTCACGAACTTCGCGAACGGAAGTTGCGATATCTCTCAGTTCAGTTGCATTGCTGGCGCCGTAGTGGGTCCAGTCGCCCGGATGTGGAAGACGCAAAATCACGATTTTGCACCACGCGTCGGCTTTGCCTGGGATGTGTTCGGCAATGGGAAGATGGCCGTCCGCGGCGGCTACGGCATCTTCTACGACCGCATCTTCGATAACATCTGGTCCAACGGCGCGTGGAACCCTCCATTCTATGGACTAGCCGACTTTGAAAATGATCTTGGCGATGCCATTCTTTACTCCAATCCTGCGTCTATGGGACCTGCTTATAACCCCAACCTTCCGGGCTGCCAGGTCCCGAACGCCGCGAATGCCAATTGTCCTGGGCACCGCGTTTCTATCCGCACCATGGACGCAAATATGCACGACTCTTCCGGCGAGAACTTTTATCTGGGTGTCGAACGGCAGTTTTGGGGCAACTTCTTGATCCGGGCGAATTACCAAGGGTCCATGGGACGCCACTTGCCTATGCTTACGAACTATAACCGCGTTGACGGCGACGGGTACTATAATTTCGCCGTTGGCCCCACGACTATCCGCGGGAGCCAGAGCCCGACGCGCCCCAACCCGCTCTATACCGGCTTCAACTATCGCGCGGACAGGGTCAGCTCCAACTACAACGCGCTCGTTGCGGAAGTCCAGAAGCGCATGAGCAATGGCTTGCAATTCCAGACAGGATACACTTACTCGAAACTGTTGGACGTCAACTCTGAATTGTTCGCTGGTTGCTCATCCGTTAGTCTTACGGCGAACACTGCACCTTACTACTTCCTCTCGAACACCTTGCCAAAGCTTTCTTATGGCCGGGCTGGGTTTGACCACCGGCACGCCTACAAGTTCAGCGTGACCTATGAGTTGCCCTTCCTCAAAAGTGAAAAGGGCTTTGTGGGCCATGCCCTCGGTGGCTGGCAGATTGGAAGCTTCATGCAGTTGTACTCTGGACATCCGATCGATGTTCACAATGGCCGCGCCCATCTCAGCGCGAAGACAGTGGTGCCTGTGGGTGGTGTAGAGCCAAATGGCACAACCTGCGCTACAACGGGCGGCTGCACAGTATTCGTGCTGGACCAGAATGGAGCTCGCGTCAACGTTGGCGGCGATTACAATCTGGATGGGGTTCTCAACGACCATCCGACTTTCATCGGTTCAAGTCTGAGTTCCGTTTACAGCGGGGGCAGCCCGGCCGATGGGATCTTTTCGGACAACAACCGCATTGGGTGCGGGGAGGCCGGGACTCCAGCTACCGTGAACCTTGCTGTAACTTCCAGCCAGTGCAATGGGTTTACGCCGAGCACCCTCTTCGGCAATCCAGCGTATCCGAGCGGCACTACTCCCTACATGCGCTTTGGCAGCCTCGGGCGCGATGTCTTCATCGGGCCTAAATTCGTGCAGCTCGACTTTGGCTTGAGTAAGTCCTTCAAGCTGACAGAAGGCATGAAACTGGACTTTCGTGCCCAGGGAGAAAACATACTCAACCATCCTAGCTTCGACTGCATTGATTCCAGCGTGAACAGCAGTACGTTCGGCAAATCGCTGTGTCTGGCCCAACAAGGATTGGGCGCGCCACAATCGCGCATTATGTCGCTCGGATTGCGGCTCGCGTTCTAGACAGACTTCCACCGTCCGCAAGGACTGCGCATCAAGCAAACTTGGGGTATGAAGTGCGGGGAGAGTCCGTTGCACTCTCCCCGCACTTCGTTTTTGGGCGAGAGCGCCTCGTGGGCGCCTACGCCTGGGCCACCATGCTGAAAACCGGAGTACTGCTGGCATTTGGAACGGACTACGACGTGTAGCCCATCAGTCCCTTTCGCGGGTTGTATGCATGCGTTACGCGCGTACACTCGGACGGTGGCCCGAAAAACGGTTGGCAGCCGCAGGAGAAATCTCGCTCTAAAACTGTATCCGCTCGTTTACCTCGGGTTCTGCTTACGCGCAGTTCGAGGAAGGGAAGAAGGGTCAGCTTAATCAGGGCGAGTGCGCCGATTTTATTGTCCTACTCTAGCGATCTCACCAAAATGCCGGCCGCGCAATTCACCAAGACCCGCGTCCTGCGCACCGTCGTGGGCGGCCGTTCGGTGATCAGGCTCACTGAATCGCGTTGGTCATCTTTTCGCTGCAATTGCCCGTGGGCTTGCACCCTAGCCCAGAATCTTAGACGTTAGTCATTCTTAGTCCTGATGGTACTGCAACCGGAATTCGTCAGTGCATGCTCCGACGCAAGTCCGACCATCCGCAAGTCGCTGTTCAGTATCGTTTTAGTTTTGAATGACACAAAGTTTAGCTCGGGAATCTCTTAAATAGTTATTGACAATGCCCACGCGCAGCCATATATAGCCTCTATAGGTTGCTGTGGTGGCAAGTGGTTGCCCAATTTCCAGTTGAAGCCTGCGCATCGGAATCCCCCGCGCATCGGTGCGGCGTGTATTCGATTTGTAGAAATGCTTGGGACCGCAAGGCGATTGTTTCGTCTATTGAAGTCCATATGAAGATATGGATAGACGGAGATAAAACACAGGATCGCTTTAGACACAGTCGACGTAATCTTTACAATTTGTGCGCTTTGCTTCTCCTGCTGCATGTGGTCAGGCACTTGCTAGCTGCATATCACCGGAAGTGGTCGAGTGGTTCTATTCCATGGGGCGTTCCAAAAGTTTCAGCGCCAATCAATTTTCGGGCTTGGCATTTCTGTAGGCACGTAGCCTCGGGTGCCGACCCTGCTTCTCCAGGAGGTAGTTGAATGTTAAGCAAGCGAGTGGTTTTGTTGCTGGTTGCCTTGTGTTGTCTCGTTGCTTTGACTCCGTCTGCGTTGTTTGCCCAAGCGGCCTCAACGGGGACTGTCGCCGGAACGGTGACTGACCCCTCGGGCGCTGCCGTGGCTGGCGCGGCCGTCACGCTGGTTGACCCATCGACGAATGACTCCCGAAAGACGACCACCAATGAGACGGGGAGGTATCTTTTCGCGAATGTACCACCTGGCACCTACAACATGACGATTAATAAGACTGGTTTCCGAGTGGCGAAGTTTACTGGCCAGATAGTGACCGTGGGATCCGCAATTACCCTCAATGCCACCATGGAGCTTGGCTCCGTGAGCCAGATCGTAGAAGTTACCGCCAACGGCGCTGAACTGCAGACCCTGAATGCCACGGTGGGCAACAGTGCGGGGGGGGAGCTGTTGCAGTCCCTGCCGTCGATCGGTCGGGATAGCAGTACGTTCGTGACCCTCCAGCCGGGCGTCTCTCCGGATGGGAGCGTGGCTGGGGCGGTCGTCGACCAAAGCACCTTCATGCTCGATGGCGGCCAGAACACCAATGATATGGACGGCAGCATGCAGGTCTACACGCCGAGCTTCGCCGGCGATCCGACAGGTGGTATCGTTTCAAGCCAGATTGGCGGCAGCCCCACGGGTGTGATGCCTACGCCCCTGGATAGCGTCGAAGAGTTCAAGGTCAATACCGCCAACCAGACTGCGGACTTCAATAGTTCCGCTGGCGCGCAGGTTCAAGTGGTCACCAAGCGCGGCACCAATTCCTGGCACGGTACTGGCTACGAATATTATTTTGACAACAACCTTAACGCTAACACCTGGGACAATAACTTTTCAGCGACACCACTCCCCAGTTATCATTACAACCGCTTTGGCGGGGCGGGTGGCGGGCCGATCATTTCAAAAAACATTCTGGGGGGAAAGACCTATTTCTTCGGCAATTACGAAGGCTTCCGTTGGAAGAACTCGGCCACCTACGAGCGGGCCGTGCCCACAGCTAACATGCGCGCAGGTATCCTCACCTTAAACGTCTGTAACGCTGCATGTCAGGCGGATCCTAAAGCAAGCCCGCCGGTCCCCACCCAGTTTAACTTGAACAACGGTGCCAATTGCGG
>Ga0137360_10002190_pt1 | contig 11661 bp, 6 predicted proteins | sample Mad1_60_16metaG_FD_104924 | JGI IMG/M metagenome (GOLD analysis project Ga0137360, IMG submission 104924) | Vadose zone soil microbial communities from Angelo Coast Range Reserve, California, USA - Mad1_60_16 metaG | ecosystem: Environmental > Terrestrial > Soil > Vadose zone | place: USA... | reverse complement strand
TTCCGGCTCACGCTCGATGGCCAACTGATTGCCCAGGCGGCGAATCGCCTCCATCAAAGCGCTGCCGTCTCCGCTGCCGTACAGTTCGCCCAAGTCCGAGAGTCCGATCGCCGTGGTCCGCCGCGCTTCTGGCGCTTCCAGCCCCACGCAGGAAGCGTACTTCATCAGGACTTCGTTGACGGTCTTGAGTTCACCACGCCGTAACATGTCTTCCAGGAATGCGCGAACGTTGCGCGGCGGCACGCACCACGCTTCGTCCGAAGTAAGCACTTCTTTCTTATTCTCTTCGGGAACCTGCTCCCAGAATTCCTGGTCCAGCAGCTCGGTATACGACTGCACGGACAGCCCCGCCTGCGCCATCATCTCTTCCTGCGTGGATAGGATCTTCCGCAGCCCTTCAATTTCCGTATTCATGCGGTCCAGCAGTTGTTTCACAGCGTTGACGCGCAGTTCGCCTTTTTCGTAGCTGTCCAACGCGAAGCGGATGGCCACGTGTTCCGCCAGTTTGAGCAGCATCGGCTTGTCTGGCTTGGCATCTGGCGCCTGCGCCGCGAGTCCCGCCAACGCCTGCTGCAGCGTATACTGCGCCCGCACCGGCATGGCGCTCAAGCGCGATTGGAACGTCGGCACGTCCATGCGGTGCTCAGAATCTTTCCGCGATTTGCCCAATTGTGCGAACAATCCGAGCATTGAGCGAACGTCCTCTTCCTCGACACTGAATCCGCCGCTTGTTCCCGTTCCGGTTGCTGTTCCCGGCAGACTGGCGGCTCCTCCGGTCGCGCCGCTTCGCAACAGAGCCGAGGCGGTCAACCATTTTCCAGGTGTGGCCACGTCCGTTCCGCCCGCCGCTCCCGCGCCAGTTTCGGTCCCTCCGCCACTGCCTACCCCGCCGCCACCACTGCCGCCTGTTCCACCACCGGCCGCTCCACCGCCGCCACCTGTTCCACCGCCGGCACCTGCACCGCCGCCGGCACCTGCACCACCGATGCCCCCGGCAACTCCGCCGCCCCCCGTGGCACCCGATTCCCACAAGCTGAAACCGCCAGGCGCACCACTGCCACGGCTTGCGGTTCCGCTTCCCCCAGTGCCTCCGCCGCTGCCTAGGCCGAATCCCGGCCCTGGGCCGCCGGAGCCATGCCCTGGTCCGCCCATCCCGCCACCACCGCCGCTAGCGCGCATACTCTCCGCGGCCAGGATCATTTGCAGCATCTTGTTGGGGTCTTCGAAGAAGTCTCTAAATTTGTCTCCCGCCGCGCCTAGGACCTTCTGCGTAAGTTGCGCCGCCACCTTGATGCCCGCCACGGAAGCGTCTTCCGCGACGTAGCGGATTTCATTCACCTTGATGCTGGTATCTCCTGCCAGCGCGGTTTTCAATTGTTCGGCCAGAGAAGAAGGCTTGGCGTTTCCGCTAGGGAAGGCGCGCACAAACCTCGCGAATTGCGGTTGAGTAAGAGTCGGGGAAAAATGAATGCTCGCGATTCCTGAGGTAATCAGTAGCTGCGCGAAGCTCCGTTCGCCGGCAGCCGATCCGAGTGGCACGCCATCCAGCAAAATCTGGTTTCCCGACGCACCTAGGAGCACACCGCCACCGTTGCTGTCATCCAGCGCGCCACGCAGTTCTTTCCACGTTGTTTCGAACTGGGCCGCCGTGCGCACGTGCCCGAATTCGTACAGCCGTGCGAACTTCAGCAGAATGTTCAGGCTGCGGACAAACGCACGCGCCCCGCCTCGTTGTTCCTGGATCATAGCTCTCGGCGCTGGACTTGGCCCCTCCTCACCCTTCCCTCTACAGTAGATTCACCTACGCCCAGAGACAAGCCTCCCGCCGCCTCCTGTACCCATCTCAATAACAGATTCTCATACCCATTGGGGAGCCTTTTTGTCCGCTGGTCAATCTGTCGGTTCTTGAACGAGCCTGGCTGAGACGACGCTCCGCCTCGATAAGCCCGCATCTGGGCCCCCCAACGGCGGGTCTTGCGACCCGTTTTCTTACTCTTCGGGCCCGCGCTTTAGACCCAGAGCTAAAATCTTTGCCACCCAGGAACGCGTATCCACCCCTGGTCGCCTCGCCGAGGTTGCCCGCCTGGTGGAAAGGAAAAAATCGCTGTTGTCTGACGAGTCACGCAAGTTCATAATCAGACTGCTCTTATGAAACAGGCGGCCGAGAACGCACCTCTGAAGGAACTGGACGATTGGGACGATTTTGTCGCGGCCCGCTATCGTCAGGGCAAATCGGAAGAGGAGTTCCGTAACTACAAAGCCGAAGCCAATCCCACGGTGACCGAGTTCTACCGTCAAAACCACGCTGGCCAGACCCTTGATTTTGTCTTGAGAAAGAAGGCGGAATACTGTGGTTTGAACCGGGGCAAGAAGGGTATTTGGGAAATGGCCGAGTACCTGAATACCCTGGTGGACGACAGCGATCCTGACACCGATCTGACTCAGACCGAGCACCTCCTGCAGACCGCAGAAGCCATTCGCAAGGATGGTCATCCGCGCTGGTTCATTCTCGCCGGCTTTTTGCACGATCTTGGAAAAGTGCTCTGCCTCTATGGCGAGCCCCAATGGGCCGTAGTCGGCGATACCTTCCCCGTCGGCTGCAGATACTCGGATCAGATCGTTTTTCCGGAATTCTTCAACGCCAACTCCGATAGCGCGATTCCGGATTACCAAACCGAGTATGGCATCTACGGACCGAGCTGCGGTCTCGATAGCGTGCACCTCTCGTTTGGACATGACGAATATGTCTATCAGGTGACGCGGAGGTATGTTCCGGAGGAGGCGCAGTACATGCTCCGGTACCATTCGTTCTATCCGGCGCACCGCCACGGCGCTTACCGGCACCTTATGAACGAACACGACGAGCGCCTGTTTGAATGGGTTCGGAAGTTCAATCCCTACGATCTATACTCGAAAGGCCGCGAGCGGCCGAAGACACAAGAAATTCTTCCTTACTACCAGGACCTCGTGGCAGAGTTTTTTCCTGAAAAAATTGACTGGTGATTGGCCCGAGACGCGTGACCCAACCTTAGCAACGCGCCAGTCTCGGTTGAGAAGGAGAACCCTATGCAGAGCAGGGCTTCTTTGAAGCCCGCTCTGGACTGTCTCCTCGACCTCGACCCGACGACTCTCTCTGCTCCCAGCCCGACGGATCGCTCCTAGACCGGGAAACATTCTTGAGTCACACCGCGGCGCCTGTGAAGATCTCGAATCTCCAAGCCCGCGACGTCAAGGTCCGGATCATGGGCGACGTCGCGATCATTCACGCGCGAACCACCTGCACCATGCCGGACGGACGGCCCGGAGCGGGCCGCTACACGGACGTGTGGGCACGGAGGAACGGCCGATGGCTGGCCGTCTCAGCCCACGTCACCCGTTGTTAAGGTGTGCCAACCCGCTCGAACCGTCGTTTCGGGTGACTCCCTTTTTCCATCCAGTCTATCGCGGCCTCAGTACGACGAACTTTGTCATCGCATAGCCTAGCGCTGCCCCCAAGAACACATCCGATGGGAAGTGAGCTTGAGTCGTAACCCGGGAAAAGCCGATCGCGGCGGCTGCGCCGTAGGACACCCAGGGCACCCAGCGATGTTGCCGATAGCGATGGGAGAAAACGGTTGCAACGGAGAACGCCGCCGTCGCGTGGCCGGAAGGAAAGCTCGTGTTTATACCGCTGAGAGATTTCGGACTGCTGAAGAACGTGTCGGAGAAATTGCCGAACGGCGCGATGTCGGAAGGACGCAGTCGGCGCGTCGCTACTTTCATCACTACGTCTACGATGGCGCTGTCGGCGTAGGCTTCCCCGGCGAGCAGCGCGGTCCTCTGCGAGTAGGAAGCGGAGCGGAAGCGCCCCACCACCAGAAAGAGCGCGGGAACGATCGCCGTTTCTGCCGCGGTGATGCGTCCGGAGAAAAGGTCGTTAAAGCCTTGGAATCGCCCCGTGCGCCTGAAGTAAGGCGTGTCGTGGGGATCGGCGGTGATGAGTGCCGCCGTCACTCCCGTTACTAAGAGCGTGGGCAGCCAGTGCCGTCCCTTCCCGAGTTGCACCGGAAACAACCAGACGTCTTTCTGATCGTGAAGAACGTTTTGCGGGAGCGTGCGCCAGGAGACGTCGCGCTCCGCTCCAGCTAGCGCCGGGTCTTGCGGCCCCGCGTCCGCGGCGGCGGTTCGCGGCTCTTCCTGCGCACCAGCCAAGGGACACCAAAATTCAATCCCCATGCACGCTACGGAGCACAGCACCCAGGAACGGCGGAATCTGCGTTGAGGCCCGGATTCCGCGCGTTGGTTTCTTCTTTCCCTCATATCCCTTACAAGCGTACTCGTGGACTGGTTCGTGTATCAACTTCTAGACCGCGCTGAGGCCAGTCTGGGTTCCACCCGCCAAGTCTTTTTGAAAGCGATCTTGTCGAGGTCGCGGCTCAGGAGGCTAGTGAGTTTGTGCGGGGAACCCGATGCGGTGCACCAGATTGGTGTATCTCGGATCGGAACGCAAGCCATCAAACGCCGGTGCAGTCCTGAGCCCGAAGATTATTTCTTTTGAATTCTTTGAACAATGGCTGCCTACCGATTCTCTCGGTTCCACAGGACACGGGACAGCGGTCACTCCTTACTTTTCTTTACAAGTGCGCTCACGAATTTCATTCCTTCGCCTTCGCCTCCAGACCGTTTGAGTATAGAATCGAGGGCCGATGACCGACCAGCCAAGTTCGGATCGCTTCAAGCCGGATATGCCGCAGATTCCCGGCGTTTCCGGGTCCGGCTCACGCTCATCCGCCACGTCGAATCGCGCCATGAAATTAGTCATCGGACTTCTTGCCGTGCTCCTCGTGGTTTTCCTGGGAGCGCGATGGGCCCTTCGCGCGAAACATGTGGAACCGCAGCTCGCCGAACAGCAACCGCAGATCGAAGTGCCCGCCCCTGCGCCCGATCCAAGCACGCTGCTCCCTCACGCGACCGATGCGGAGCCCGGGATCGCCGACGCTACGGAGATGGCCAAACCCTGGTCCGCAAAAGAGTTTTTTATTCGCAACCGCCTCACTGGAGAAAATATTCCTGCGCTTCTCATTCGTTTGCCGGCAGGCTCCCCTTCCCAGGCAATCGGCTACTGGGCCTTCGAACAAAAATCCCCTTATGGAAACTGCAAGCTCGAATACCTCACCGGCCTGGACAAACTGAAAAATGATTACGGCTTCCATGCCGCGAAGCATCCCATGGTCGGTAACCCCTGCAGTCGCACAGTGTTTGATCCGCTCAAAACCAGCAATCTTCCCGGTAGTGGAGTCTGGGTGCGTGGAAGCATCGTGCAGGGCTCCGATCTGCGCCCGCCCCTGGGCATCGAAATAAGGGTTGTGGGAAAGAAAATCCTCGCCGTGCGGACGGAGTAGCTTGCGTATTTTCCGCCGGCCGTCTGGCTGCTGGGACGTGGCGCAACACAAAGTTTGCGGAATTTGATTCGCCTCTCATGCGCGAGAGATGGATGCTATCGCCGATTCAGAAAACCGGCCGTCTTTATCCCGTATATTCTCTGGACCCACTAGCGATTTCCCGCCATTCCAGCAACTTCTCCGCTACGCATACCTGAATCTAAATCAGCTAAACCCTCCAGAAGTATCGAAGTTTAGATTCCCTCCGGGCCAATATGGCTCGTAAGTTGTAGAAAAGAATATGTGTTAATCCAGGCCCTCATTGGCGCACAACCTGCAATTCGAAGGACAAGTCTGATGCTGGCTATTCGCATTCGGATGGACGGTTCCAGGAAATAGAAGCGTCAGAAGTATGGGACAAATTCGAAGCAGTTCGAATTGAGGGGGAGATAATGAACTTTGATGGACGGATGGGTGATGGGTCGCGTGTATGCCGGTTCAGCAGCCTAAGAAGGTTAATTTATTTTGCAGCAGTCTTGGGACTGGCGCTGATCTTCTCGTTCCCGGCGACGGCGCAGAGACTCACGGGAACCCTGCGTGGACAGGTTTTCGATCCCACGGGAGCAGCGGTTCCGAATGCGCAGGTAACAGCCACGAATCAGGAGACGGGCGTGTCGGTGAGAATTACCACCACTTCGGCGGGAACATATTCGTTCCCGAGCCTGATTCCGGGCTTGTATAGGGTGGGCGTAGAGGCCAAGGGCTTTAAGAATTTCCTGGCGACGGACATCACCGTCATCGCCAATCAAGACAACGTTGCGGATACGCACCTGGACTTGGGCGTGGCGACGGAGGTCGTGGAAGTGACGGCCGGCGGGGCGTCCATTCAGACGACGTCTTCGGATCTAAATAATACGTATGATGTGAGCGAGGTGCAACTTCCCAATGGCGCTGGCACGCTCAACGGCAGCCCGCTCAACCTGGCAGTGCTGGCTCCCAACGTTGTGGCGCAGCCAGGCGGGGTCACGGGAATTGGCGGATCGGTTGGCGGAACGCGTCCACGCGACAACAATTTCACGGTTGATGGTGTGGATGACAACAACCTGGGCGTGACGGGAAACAACTCGACGGTCATTCCTGATGCGGTCGCGGAATTCAACCTCACCACCAACCAATTTAGCGCCGAATATGGGCACTCGGCGGGCGGTCAGTTCAGCCTGGTGACCAAGACCGGCACCAATAACTGGCATGGTTCGGGCGAGTGGTATAACCAGAATCGCAACTACAACTCACTGGATAATCTAACGAAAAATGCGATCGATGTGCAGCATACGCTTCCCGGCCAGCCGGCCTTTGACAATAATCGCTTTGGCGGCACCATGGGTGGTCCCATCGTCAAGAATAAGTTGTTCATTTTCGGCGCCTATGAATACACCTACCTCCACGGTCAAGGCTCCGCTACTGCATTTACTGGACCCACTGCCAGTGGTTTGGCGACACTGCAGGCCAACGCCGCGGATAGCGCCGTAACGGCTCTGTTGATGAATTTCCCTGTGGCGTCGGCGAACGATGCCGGTACCGTGACGATTCATCCTGGCCTAACCGGTCCCGCCCTAGCCGTTCCCATCGGCAACATAACCATCTTCAGCCCGAATTTTCAAAGAGAACACGATGCCCAGGTTAGTACCGACTATACGATGGGGCGGCACCAGTTTGGAGCGCGCTTCCTGATTAACCAGGAAAGTTTCATCTTGCCGACCAATTCAACGCAAGCGCAGTTCAACCAAGCTGAGCCGATACACAATCGCAAGATTGCCTTGAACGACGTGTGGACCATTAACAGCCACTTCGTGAACGATCTGCGCCTGCAGTATTCGTTTTTCTCCCTTTCGACCCTAAACCCCTGCACGACCTGCCCCACGGACATAACCATTGGCGACCTTCTCAGTGGTGTAACGGTGGGGCCTGGGGACAATACATTCCAAAAGCAGAATAGTTATCAAATCGCGGATACCTTCAGTTGGACGAGAGGCAAGCACAGCTTCAAGTTCGGCGGCCAGTACAACCACTTCATCTACCCGCAGTTTTTTCTTCCGCGTAGCAATGGAGATAACCAGTATGGCACGGCAAACGCGTTCATAAATGACATCTTGCCTGACAATCCTGGCAGAACCCTGCGCGGCGCCGGAACGGGTAGCTTCCTCGGTACGCAAAGTTCCTTTTATGGGTTTGCCCAGGACGACTTTAAGTTTTCGCCGCGTTTAACGTTGAACCTAGGTGTCCGCTATGAATATTGGACGAATCCGGTGGGGTCAAGCAAACAAGCCCTGAACGCCGTTTCCAACGCGCCAGGCCTAGTCACGTTTGGCAACCCCCAAACCGACAAGAACAATATCGCTCCGCGCATCGGCTTTGCCTACGATCCCCGGGGCAACGGGAAGACGGCAATTCGCGGCGGTTTCGGCATCGCCTATGATGTAAAGTTTCAGAACTTTGCGTCCATCACCTTGCCGCCACAATTGCAAAGCGAACTTAATCCCGCGTCGGCGTGCACGCTGTCGCCCCAGCCGTCCTGGTGTACGACTCCGAATAACTCCGGCTTTCTCGCCGGTGGCGGGCTGCCCTCCGCTTACCTACCACCTGCGAACCAGAAGGCAGCACGTGGCCTGACTACCTCTTTTATCGACGATACGGTCATGCCGAAAATTTTGACCTGGTCCCTTGGAGTACAACACGAGTTGGCTCGGAATACCACTGTCGAAGTGCGCTACCTGGGCACGCGCGGGCTGGAATTACCGGTACAGTTTCGCCGGAATCACATCAGCGCCTTTGATAGCGGAATAGCTCCCCTGCCGACTTTCTTTAAGACTTCGGACATTCCAACGACATGGACCGCGAGCACGCCGACCGATACGCCGTTCAACGGGTTCGATTCGAACATCTACGATAAGGCTCCGTGCACAACGGGCGCAGGTATCTGCCCATTCAAGGGGAACATCACAGCTGATCCCCCCCTGGGCAGCAGCATTTACCATGCGGGGTCGATCAGCCTCACACAACGTGCGCGTCACGGGCTCACCTTTAACGCGAATTATACCTATGCTCACACGATCGACAATTCGACCAATGAATTCTTCACCAGTCTCTTGAACCCGCGCCGGGCTCAGGACACCAATCGCCTAGGCGAAGACCGTGGGAACTCGGACTTGGATGTGCGCCACAAGTTTGCACTCTCTCTCACCTACCAGGTGCCTGATGTCAAAACGGAGAATCGTTTCCTCAAAACGCTGGTAAACGGATTCCAGATTGGCTCCATCTACCTTGCGCAAAGCGGGCAGCCTGTGAGCCTGCAGTCCGGAAATGCCGGTATCGATTCAAACGGCAATGGCGATACGGCTGGTGACCGCGCGTCGGTCAATCCCTTCGCCTCGGGCATCGCCGGATCGGATGTCTTCGCACTCTGCGAACTTCCGAACGGGACGGTCGGCCGGTCCAACGGTGGCCCCGGCGCGTTCAACGTCGCTACTGGTGTCGCCTCCGGCGGCGGTTGCTTTGATCCCTCCGACCCAACGGGAAACACTTTCTTTCCCGCGATCGGCTACAGTCCGGTGAACCTCAACTCCAAATACGTAATCACTGGGCCGGGCGCGAGAGCCAACCTGGGTCGCAATAGTTTTACGGGCCCTGGATTTGGCATCCTTAATTTTTCGGTCGGCAAGAAATTTCACTTCAGCGAAAACAAGTACTTGCTGGCCAAGGCCGACATTTTCAACATTCTAAACCACCCCAACTATTCCCTTAGCAACGGGAATGTATTCAGCACCGCGGGCGTTACGACGGCCACCACGACACCGGGTTATGTAATCCCGACCGACGCGAACTTCCTAAAGGCCAGTACCCTCTTCAGCGGGGGGTTCCGTTCCATGACTCTAGGATTGAAGTTGGTGTTCTAGACTTTAGTTCAGGTTGTCCTTTGCGGGAGGTGCTCGCCGATGAGCGCCTCCCGTTTTGTTTTTGCCAAAGTAGCTGGTGCTTTGCCTTTTACTGTTGGTTGTATAGGCCTCGATCTGCCTTGACAAGCTGCGCCTTTCCCGGATAAACCTCTCCGTGTCATGAACAAACCAACTCCGGATTGTCGTTCGAATGCATCGCGCCGTCATTTCTTGAAAGGCAGCGCCATGGTTTCGGCCTTGGCACTGGCGCGACCGGTCAGTGCCAAACCTGGCGGCCTACCGAGGGCCATCCCCGAGGATGGCTCCAGCGCTCTTCCTCCAGCATTTTCGGCTCTTAAACCACTTGGGGCACGCATCCATCCGATCGCGGCCGATGAGTTTTATGGACGCCTGCAGCGCGCCCAAAAACTGATGGCGGAGCTAGCACCAAAATTCGATGCTGTATTCTTTGCCCCCGGGACTTCTCTTTATTACTTCACCGGCGTGCGTTGGGGAATCAGCGAGCGGCTCCTCGCCCTGGTGCTGCCGCGCGCGGGCAATCCCATACTTGTCGTGCCGGGGTTTGAAGAAGGACGCCTGCGCGAGAAGTTGCAGTTCCCAGCGGAAGTCCGCGTCTGGCAGGAGGATGAGAGCCCCACGAAGATCGCCGCCGCGGCCCTCGGAGATCGCGGTATTCGAACGGGGCGCGTAGGCGTGGAAGAAACCGCGCCATTCACATTTCTGGATCGCCTGCGCGGTGCGGCGCCGGGATTCGAATACGTCTCTGCCGATCCTGTAACCATTGCTTGCCGCGGACGCAAGTCGGCGCACGAACTCGAACTGATGCGGCTGGCCTGCACGGCAACCTACGACGTTTTTCGCGCGGTGTTCGCTTCACTAAAGGAAGGCATGTCCCAGGAGCAGGTCGCCAAGCTGGTGGAAGGAGGCTTTTCAAAAATGGGTTTGCACGGCGGGGCGCTGGTTCTGCTGGGCGCCTCCGCGGCGTTGCCGCACGGCACCATCAAGCCGCAAAAGCTGCAAGATGGGGAAGTTGTGCTGATTGACGGCGGTTGCGCGGTCGATGGCTACCAATCGGACGTGACGCGCACGGGCATCTTCGGCAAGGCGCCAGAAAAGGTGCTGCGGGTTTACGAAATCGTGCGCAAGGCGCAAGATGCCGCTCTCGATGCGGCGCGTTCCGGACGACTATCGGGCACTGTCGATGATGCTGCTCGCAAGGTGATCAGCGACGCCGGGTATGGACCGGACTACAAGTATTTCACGCACCGGCTCGGTCATGGCATCGGACTCGACGGTCACGAGCATCCCTATCTCGTCCGCGGAAGTGAGACCGTGTTGGAGCCGGGCATGACCTTTTCGAATGAGCCGGGGATCTATATTCCCGGCGAGTTCGGGATGCGCTGCGAAGACGACATGGCTATTGCCACGGACGGGCCGGCGCAACTTCTAACGCCTGGTTTTCCCGTCTCGCTGGAGAAACCGCTGGGGTGAGACAGTTTTTAGAGGGCGACCCTAGGTGGAGAAGGCGCGGGCCGCGCAGAATTCGACGATGCGCTGCTCGGCCCAGAAGCGCTCATTTCCGGAGTGCTTCGAAATGAAGCCGCAATGGCCGCCGTGTTGGGGCGCGACAAACTGGATGGCGGGATTCTCGTTGATCCTGGCGGCCGAGAATGAGCCGTAGGGGACGAAGGGATCGTCCTGCGCGGTGATCAACAGCATGGACACGCGGATGTGCGCCGCGACGCGTTTCGCGCCCACGTTCTCGTAATAGTCTTGAGCGTCGCGATAGCCGAACTGCGGCGCGGTGACGAGGTCATCGAATTGACGGACCGTTCGGACCGGTCCCAGGCCAGCGATCGAGTAACGCTCCGGAAACATTTTGTGTTTTCTTGCGTACCGCGCCATCAGGCCATTCACGAAGCGGCGCTGGTAAAGATAATTGTCCACGCGCTCCAGCGCGTCGGCGCAAGCTGCAAGGTCCAGGGCCGGGCACACCGCGCAGACACCCCGCAACGTCTTCGGCACGGCGGCACCAAACTCTCCAGCCATCTTGGTCACCAGGTTTCCGCCCATCGAGTAGCCGGCGTAAAAGATCTGTTCGAATCCGTCAGCACTTGACAGCTCTTCGAAGACAGACCGGTAATCCCCGCTCATGCCGGAGTTGTACAAGGTGGGCGTCAATGCTTCCGTCCCGCCGCAATTCCGCTGGTTCATGCGCACGACGTGGAAACCACGGTGGAAGGCTTTCTCCGCAATGCCTCGAACATAGTTCCCATCGCTCGAACCTTCGAGACCATGAACGATGACAATGACCGGCGCATCCCTGCGCTTCCCGGGCTGCCAGTGGC
>Ga0137360_10002189_pt1 | contig 11663 bp, 9 predicted proteins | sample Mad1_60_16metaG_FD_104924 | JGI IMG/M metagenome (GOLD analysis project Ga0137360, IMG submission 104924) | Vadose zone soil microbial communities from Angelo Coast Range Reserve, California, USA - Mad1_60_16 metaG | ecosystem: Environmental > Terrestrial > Soil > Vadose zone | place: USA... | reverse complement strand
CCGAATGGGTTTTCCCACGGTGTTAAAAGCAAACGGCACTTCGGGCGGCGAAGGGGTGAGGGTGGTCCACACGGCACAGGAGGCTGAGCGCGCCTTTCGAAGGCTGCAAGCCCCGCCGATATTCGCACGCGTGGCCAAGAGAGTTCTTTTGGATCGCGACACAACGTTGGTTGGGCAGATGTTGTCTCGTCGCCAGTCGGTTGTGAACGCACAGGTATTCATTCCGGGGCGCGAGGCCGCAAGCTCGGTGGCCTGCTGGAAGGGCAACGTGCTGGCGGCCCTGTATTTTGAGGTGTTGACCAAGCAGGATTCGACCGGACCGGCCAGTGTGGTGCGAATGATCCAAGACGCCGACATGATTTCCGCCACGGAGAAGATGGTGCGGCGGCTCAATCTCTCGGGGCTGCACGGCTTTGATTTCATGTTGGAAGCGCAAACGGGAAAGGCCTACCTCATCGAAATTAACCCCCGAACAACCCAAGCCGGACATCTCCGGCTTGGGCCGGGGCGCGATTTGCCGGCGGCCCTGCATGCGGCAATCTCCGGTGGAGTTGTCCGCGAAGCGACCAAGGTGACAGAGAGCGACACAATCGCTTTCTTTCCGCAGGAATGGCTACGAAATCCGGGAAGCGCATTTCTGAGGTCGGGATACCACGATGTTCCTTGGGAGGAGCCCGAGTTGGTCCGCGTTTGTCTGCGAAAGCAACGCAGTTGGAGCGCCCGGTTTTCCCAACGAGGATGGAGCCAGGCTTTTTCGGAGGCAAAACTCCCACGATCATGACTACTCTACCCAACGGCCACGATTCTCGAGTGATTGACGCGTCTTGTGGTTCAGCCGAACCTACGGGCAGGCGCTCGGTTCGTTTAAGCGGCGCCTCCCGCGTCAATATTCCGATGCCAGACGGTCGGGTACGAGCCGCAGAGTTCTTTTCCGATCGAGTACCACAGCGTCGCGCCGCCCATTCCCAAGTTCGCACGAATGTGGATCGCCGGCTTCGAGTTATGAAGTTTGGCGGGACATCCGTTGGCGACGCATCTTGCATCGCGAGAGTAGTTGAAATCATTCGAGCTGCCGCACGCGAGAGTAACGTCGCAGTGGTGGTTTCCGCAATGAGCGGCGTGACAAACAAATTAGTCGAGGCGGCCACGCTCTCGCAAGCAGGGGATCGCGAGGGAGTCGCTGCGATTTTCAAAGAGTTGCGCGCGCGGCACGAGGCGGTAGCCACCGCGTTGATCCATTCGGCCGCGGACCGAAAGCGCATCGGCCGGAAAATACGCGAGATTATTCAAGAGGGCGACGCCTTATGCCGTGGCGCTATCCTCTTGCGCGAGTTATCACTGCGGACGCGTGATGCGATCTCCAGTCTTGGCGAGCGCCTCGCGGCTCCTCTCGTCGCGGCGGCGCTTGCGGACCTCGGAGTGGCCAGCGAGGCGACCGACACTACTGAACTGGTCGTGACAAACGCGTCCCACGGTGCCGCTGAGCCTCTGATGGATCTGACCGGTGAACGCTGCAAAGCTCGTCTGCGTCCGCTGTTGCAGCGTGGCGTTGTACCCGTTGTGACCGGCTTCATCGGCGCCACAGTAGAAGGCGTGGTCACAACTCTCGGTCGTAACGGCTCGGATTATTCCGCAACGATATTGGGCGCGGCTCTCGAGGCCGACGAGATCATCATCTGGTCGGACGTGGACGGCGTGCTGACAGTCGATCCACGCCTGGTGCCAGGCGTGTGCCGGATCCCAGAGATTTCCTATCGCGAGGCAGCTGAGCTCGCGTACTTCGGCGCCAAGGTGCTTCATCCGAAAACTCTTCGCCCTGTGATGCGTACCGGCACTCCTATTTGGATTCGCAACACGTTCGCTCCCGAACGGCCCGGAACAAAAATCACGTCGACGGGCGCCTCGAGCGGCGAAGGAGTAAAAGCACTCACTGCGATTAGCGACGTGACATTGATCACCGTCGGCGGTCCAGGAATGCTGGGTGTTCCGGATGTTCTGGGCCGCACATTCAAAACGACCGCGGCGGTTCAAGTCAATGTGCTGCTAAGTTCGCAATCATCCTCACAAAACGATGTCTGCTTGGTCGTTTCATCGGCACTGGCCGACCGCACGGTGGAGGGGCTACGCCGCGAGTTCGCGCCAGACCTGGTGCACGAAAAGGGCGAACACGTCACCTTCAATCCAAACGTTGCTATCATCGCCTTGGTCGGCGAGGACATGCGTGGTGTGTCCGGAATTGCAGGGCGGACGTTCGGTGCGCTGGACCGTGAGAACGTGAACATCATCGCGATCGCGCAAGGCTCTTCGGGCTGCAGCATCTCCTTCGTGGTGGCTCGGAAAGATATGAGGACGGCGCTTATCGCTACCCATCGAGAATTTCAGCTCGGTGCGCGCAATCCCCAAACAGTCTCTATAGCAAGCGATTGAGAACGATAGCGTCCTCCGTCGCCTTGCCAGAAATCACATCGCAGCGCTTGCTCAAAGCACTTATGGAAACTGGTGCTGGCCGGAATCTCATGGAGCCGGCTGGCCTCTCAGCTTGGCTGTGAATTACCGAGGTATTCGCGCACAATGCCCAGCATCCGTCGCAGAGGTTCTGCCGCGCCCCAGAGTAACTGATCACCAACCGTAAACGCCCCAAGGTATTCCGGACCGAGCTTTAGCTTGTGAAGACGGCCTATCGGCACATTCAATGCGCCGGAAACCGCTGTAGGAGTAAGGCAACGTAAGGTCGATTCCTTGTCGTTGGGAATCAAGCGCACCCAAGGATTGCTATTCGCGAGTATCTGCTCAATATCTGGGAGCGGAACGTCTTTGCTGAGCTTGATACAAAGCCCCTGACTATGGCAGCGCATCGTTCCCACGCGCACACATATACCGTCGACGGGCACGGGCGGCTCCAGCCCCATTATTTTATTCGTTTCAGCCATGCCCTTCCATTCTTCGCGGGTTTGGCCGTTGGGCATGTCCCGGTCGATCCACGGAATTAAGCTCCCTGCCAGAGATGCGCCAATTTCCTTTGTGGGCAGACTCAAGGCTCGCTGCGCTTGAATCAGCATGCGGTCCACTTCCAAGGCATTCTCAGAGGGACTAGCGCGGGTCGGCTCCGTGAGGCACTCCATCTGTTTGACCAGCTCCAACATCTTGGCGGCTCCGGCGCCAGAAGCGGCTTGATAAGTCATCGTCGTCATCCATTCGACCAACCGCGCCTTAAAGAGCCCGCTCACAGCCATTAACATCAAGCTGACCGTGCAATTGCCACCCGCGAAGGTTCGCACGCCCTTTATCAAGCCGTTCTTAATCACGTCCGCGTTTACTGGATCGAGTATGATCACGGTATCGTCGTTCATGCGAAGGGTAGAAGCCGCGTCGATCCAAAAACCGCGCCACCGGCTGTTGCGTAGCGGAGCGTAAATCTCGCTCGTGTATTCGCCGCCTTGGCAACTGATCAAGACATCGCAATCGGCAAGCAACCTCAAGTCTTTCGCGTCCTTCAGCTTGTCGCCATAACCGGACTCTTTAGGTGCAGAGCCACCGACGTTCGACGTGGAAAAAAAGATCGGCTCGATGCCACGGAAGTCGTTTTCCTCGCGCATCCTCTCTAAGAGGACGCTGCCGACCATGCCCCGCCACCCAATCAGACCGACGCGCAACATGTAGCCTCCAGAACCCTATAGATTACCTTGTTCGTATACTTAGATCGGCCGCGATCTCGTGCCACTGGTGACAAAGCGTCAGGAGGCATTCTCCAACATCGTCACTCGATGTCGCGGACATCGTCCAGTCTCCGAGTGGATGGTCTCTGAGACAAATTAAGCATGCTCCTCAGGTTCGATACGCATTGCCCCCTCGACAGCTTTCTGTCTCATGATTCCTTTCTCGGCAGCACCGCGCAGCGACATTTTACTGCTTAGCGCCCAAGAAACCAGCACAACAGACGGTGACTGGTTGTGGTTTTCGCCGCGCAAGCGTACCTTCCAGGTGCGCGCTTGCTCTTTTAGGTGGCACACGACGTGCTGTATAACAGAGGAGTGAATGACCCAACCAGCGAGGATCGAAATCCATTCTCTTGACAGTGTGACGCTTACCAACAAACAGTTTCTCATCGGGGCGAAGAACGGCAATTGCGCCCGGGTCGGTGGCGCATTGTGGTTTCCTAAGGGTAGCGAGCGAGTCCCGGCTGTCATTCTGGTTCACGGGTCAGCCGGCATTGGCGCCAATGTAGACCGATGGGCTCGAGAATTAAACGGAATCGGCGTGGCTGCCTTCCTGCTCGACTGCTTTACGGGACGCGGTATCGTGCAGACGATAACGGATCAGTCTCAGCTCGGACACCTGGCAATGATTGTAGATGCCTACCGAGCGTTGGAACTACTCTCGAAACACGCGCGAGTCGATGCCTCGCGGATTGCGATCATGGGCTTCTCAAAAGGAGGCTTTGTGGCACTTTACTCGAGTCTCCAGCGCTTTCAGAGGATGCACGGGCCAAGCGATATGGAGTTCGCAGCCTACATCGCGTTTTACGCTCCCTGTAACACGATTTATATTGATGACGAGGGTGTGAGTGATCGGCCGATCCGACTCTTTCATGGAACCGAGGATAACTACGTTTCCGTCGAACCATGTAGGAGGTATGTCGAGAGGTTGCGTCGAAGAGGGAAGGACGTCCAGCTCACGGAATATCTAGGTGCACATCACGTGTTTGACAACCCTTTGTATTCACCCCCAGTCGTTTTGCCCGATGCCGTGACCACAAGTAGCTGATTGCTAGTCGAACTACGCGAAGGAGAAATCGTCCATGTCGCCATCGGTGAGCCTTTCAGCGAAAGCGATGCTTGTGTCTCACGCGGTGCGATTCTCAGCTACGACGCCACTGCCACAGCCGATGCTACCAGAGCTGTAAAAGCCTTCGTGGCCGCGGCGTTTCAACTGGATGGCTAGGTCCTCTTCAAAACGCTTCTTGCCGCGGTGCCGCTAATACAGCCTCTAACATTTCTTCTCGGATCTCGTCCACAGTGCTGGCACGCCGGCTTGCGGTCGATTGGTCATGATAAAATATACGCCGCTGCGGGCTTTATCCGTTTGTTGGAGCTCGTGGCGGAACGTTTTGGAAGGGAGATGATCCGCATGAAGCTGAACCCGCAAGGGGTATGCATTTTGTCAGCGGGCTTGGCAGCGGGTTTCCTTCTGGCTTGCTCTCACCCCGAGACGAAAGCCCCGAGCTACGGGAATGAAAAAGAAGTTGTCACTCATGCCGATCATCCCGCCACCAAGGCTTCTACTGCCTGGGATCCCAAAAGCACAGCCGCTTATCTTGATCAAAGGGAAAGTTGGTGGATGGAATGGCCCGGAGCCAAGCGGGATCATGGTACTTTCTGTGTTTCCTGTCACACCGTGCTGCCTTACATGATTTCTCGCCCGGCGCTTCGAAAAGCCCTTGCAGAAGACGGGCCGACTGCCGACGAGCTCTTGCTGATAGCCAACGTGACAAAACGCGTCCGCCTCTGGAAGGAAGTTGCACCGTTTTACAACGACCGAGAAGACGGACCCCATAAGACTGCTGAGTCTCGTGCAACGGAGGCCGTTCTCAATGCCTTCATTATGGCCAGCAGTGACGCTCAAACTGGAAAACTAAGCGAGGATACGCGCGCCGCATTCGGCAATATGTGGGATCTTCAGCAAACAGAGGGAGGGGGCAAGGGTGCATGGCTATGGCAGGCTTTTGATTTGAAGCCTTGGGAATCGCGCGGCTCCGAATACTATGGGGCGGCTCTCGCTGCCCTTGCGGTCGGCATAGCTCCTGAAGCCTATCGCGCCACACCTGAGATCCAAAATAATCTCAAGATGCTGAAAGAATACTTGCAACGCAACTCCGGGGCACAGTCTCCAATCAACCGTGTTGCCCTCTTGTGGGCTTCCATGAAATTGCCAGGACTCCTCACGTCAGAACAGAGGCAGTCGATCATAAATGAAGTGCTCGCCAAGCAGCGATCGGACGGCGGTTGGAGCATGTCTTCAGTTGCCCTTACCTGGAAGGATCTGAATTTGTATTCACTCTTCGGCAAGTGGAAGCGTGATGACGGGACACCGCAGGAAGTGCAAAGCGATGGACTCGCCACTGGCTTTATCATTTTTGTCTTGGAGGAAGCGACCGCCTCTCGCCAGAATAGTCAAATCAACCGAGGTCTCCAGTGGTTGGTGCACAATCAAAATAGGACCGAAGGCTCGTGGACTGCTTATTCTCTGAACAAGCGACGCGAGCCATCTTCCAATGTGGGTCGCTTCATGAGTGACGCGGCGACAGCTTTCGCGGTACTGGCATTGACGGATGCCAGGCCGCTTGATGCGCGCGCTTATTGAAGTTTGCCTAGGTCCGACAGCAGAGTGATGTTTGCGATATCCGCTTGAGACTGGACACCCGGAGGGAAAGCTTGAAGGACTGCCGACAGTTCTACATCGACGGGAAGTGGGTCAGCCCGACCGAGCCGCACGACTTCACGGTCACCAATCCTGCGACGGAAGAGCCCATCGCAACGATCTCGCTTGGGAGCGCCGTTGACGTTGACAAAGCTGTGGCAGCAGCAAAGAAGGCCTTCGAGTCCTACGCCGAGACAACCGTTGATGAGCGGTCGGCCTTGCTACAGCGAATCGTGGAGGTTTACAAGTCACACCTCGATGAAATGGCCGCGACCATTTCCTTGGAGATGGGCGCTCCCATAAGCCTGTCCCGAGCTGCTCAAGCCCCCGCCGGGCTAGCCCATCTCTTAGAGACTGTGAAAGTGCTGCGCCACTTCAAGTTTGAAGAGACCAAAGGCTCAACTCTAATGCGCAAAGAGCCGATTGGAGTGTGTGGGCTGATCACTCCGTGGAACTGGCCCATGAACCAGATCGTCTGCAAAGTCGCTCCTGCATTGGCGGCGGGCTGCGCAATGGTTCTCAAGCCTAGCGAAATCGCACCCCTCTCAGCACATCTCTTTGCGCGGATTCTTCATGAAGCCGGATTGCCGGGCGGCGTCTTCAACCTGCTGAACGGCGATGGCCCAACGGTGGGTTCGGCGATTGCTTCTCATCCGGATGTGGCCATGGTTTCGTTCACCGGTTCCACGCGAGCTGGCGTGGCCGTGGCATTTGCCGCCGCGCCCACCGTGAAGCGTGTGACACAGGAGCTTGGCGGCAAGTCGGCCAACATCATCCTGGACGATGCTGATCTCCAGAGTGCGGTTCAGGAGGGGGTGCAGGCATGCTTTCGTAACACAGGTCAATCCTGCAATGCACCCACTCGCATGCTCGTTCCGCGGTCCGCGATGGCCGGTGCAGCTGCTGCGGCAAAACTGGAAGCGGAGGCCACCAAAGTCGGTGACCCCTTTACAGATAGCACCAACCTCGGTCCTCTCGCCAGCCAGGCGCAGTTCGAGAGGGTGCAGGAACTGATCGGGAAGGGTATCAAAGACGGCGCAGAATTGATCGTCGGAGGGCTGGGCCGTCCACAAGGCATCAGCAAGGGCTATTTCGTGAAGCCAACGGTATTCGCGGGCGTTCGCAACAACATGACTATCGCGCGCGAGGAGATCTTCGGGCCTGTTCTTTGCATTATCCCGTACGAAGACGAAAACGACGCTGTCCGAATTGCGAACGATTCTCCTTATGGGCTGTCGGGGTTCGTGAGATCGAAAAACATCGAGCATGCTCGTCGGGTTGCTAAGCGAATTCGATCGGGCAATGTGCACATAAATGGCGGACGACTCGACTTCGGTAGTTGCTTTGGAGGTTACAAACAGTCAGGTAATGGCCGTGAATGGGGTGAAGCTGGACTGGAAGAATTTCTTGAGTTGAAGGCGATTTTTGGCTACGCGCCCGCGGAGAAATGAGGTTGTCGGCCTGCGGGTGTGCTTTAGGTTGTCAGCTGCGCACTTCGATGCATGCGGAGCTGAAGTCCCAAGGATCATTCGCGGAAAAAGGTCAGCTCTTGGACATATGCTTGCAATTCACGACAGAATTCAAATCTGCCTCAAGTTTGTTCCAGAAATTCCGGGCTTCTTGTGGGTGGAGTCGGCGCTGGCCGAGATCCGTTTCCGGCAGGTGTTCGTGGATCGCGGGCACTCCAACAGACCGTCCCATTGTTGCAAATCCCTGTTCAAATCCGATGTGGGAGCCAAGTCTTTCAGTCAGCTAGCGACGCAAACTGCGTTCGGTGTCAGCGGATCTGTGAGCTTCGGAGCCGCACAGAGCAGCGAGAAATCAACGGCAAGCAAGAGCATCGGCGTCCTGCCTCAGGAAGTGCGCTTGATTCAGTGACAGCAGCGTGCTATCTTCCCGGCGGAAACGGTGGCTGGTATCTGTTTGACTGCCTGAATGGCAAAGGAAAATTCATTTTATCCAGAGCGGGAGGGGCATTACGATGATGAGGTCTAAATTCGGAAATTCGTGCCAAGAACCTGGAAAAATGAGTTAAGAGAAGTGACCGGCGAAAAGGCGCCCGATCAGAGAGACGGCGACGCAAAGAGCCGAGTCGGGTCAATGCTACTTGCAGTATGCGTGGCGATACGCAACGTAGTGGTGGGAGGGAATCTAGCTTCCACCGGACTGATTGGGAGCCCTCAGAAGTTGGTCGCCTACGTCAATGAATCCTTGTTCCTCTATCGGCTTATGGCTCAGAAGTCGGACCTCCCTCAAGTCCAGGTATGGAAAGGACTGGGGCTGCCGGCTGAAGCGGCTGGAATTGAATTGATGTTGTGTGCTGAGGCTGCAGAGGAGTGGTTTCGGAACGTTCCTTCCTATGGCATGGACCTCGTCTCGCTTTGCACTCTGTGCAGGCTCCTGCGGCCAAGGGTGATTTTTGAAATCGGGACTCTACGTGGGTCTGGCGCGCTGCACCTTGCCGCCAACTCGCCCGGCGCCGAGGTATATACCTTGGATCTTGGTCCCTCTGACCGGCCGTCGCTCTCGACAACAGTGGTCGACGATAGTCATGTGCGATACCACTCCGATGTCCAGAAGTATTACTTTTCCGGCCGTCCTGAAGAGCAGCGCATTCACTGCCTTTTTGGAGATAGCGCCAAGTTCGACTTCTCTCCTTGGGAGCAGCGAGTCGACCTATTTTTTATCGATGGCGCGCACTCGTACAACTACGTACACAACGACACTCTCAAGGCGCTGAAGTGCTGTCGTCCAGGAAGTGTTTTGGCATGGCACGATTATGGACGGGCGGGCCTAAACGGCGTTTCGAAGTGGCTGCACGAATTCCGCGGCCAAGGACGTCAGATCTACCGAACCCCTGGGGGATCACTCGCGTATGCGCGTCTCTAGGAACACCCAGGGGGGCTGGGTAGCTTGCATGGCGCAAGAAAAACTGGAAATACGAACTCCTATTTCCTTCCGCGGGTCGGAGTCGTAATCGGCACATTCAGGCGGAACCGCGAGAGTGCCTCTCCGAGATTCTGGATGAAAAGTTCCGAGTTATAGACATCCCCGTCAATGCGCGTACTTCCCTCGGGCGCAGTTGGTTCAACCTCATCGAGCTGAAACTCATGAGCGACATCTTCAACGATCTTTGGACCTATCGGCCGCTGTTGCTCCACGTAAGCATTGATGAGCGAGTGTTCGCAAAGGAGATTCACCACGCGCGGGATGCCAAGCGAATACATGTGAATGGTTTCAACGGCTTTCGGACTGAAGATTAGTTCACCACTAGCTCCCGCAATCCTCAACCGTTCGGCGATGTAGTCATGAGTCTGCTCTTTTGTCAGAGGGGTTGTCTTGCAGCGCAGCATGATCCGCTGACGGAGCTGACGCAATTGCGGCAGCTTTAGCTTCTCTTCCAACTCGGGCTGACCGGAAAGTACAATTTGCAGCAGTTTTTCAGTGGATGTCTCAAGATTGGTCAACAAACGAATCTCTTCGAGCACCGGATAGGTCAGATTCTGGGCTTCATCCACGATGAGGACGGTGGTTTCGCCGGCACGGTAACGGTCGAGAAGCCATTGATTGAGCCGCATCAACTGCTGACTCTTGGTCCGTGATTCACAGGAAATGCCGAACTCCGCGAGAATGAAATCGAACAATTGGTTCGTATTCATCCGGGAATTAAACAGAAACGCAGTTCTTACGTGCCGCTGATGTAACCATTCGAGAAGTCGGTTTATGAGGGTAGTTTTCCCCGTGCCGACTTCGCCGGTTAGCGTGATGAAGCCCTTGCGATTCTGGACGCCATACATCAGCCCACTCAGTGCTTCCTCGGTCTCTGTGGTCAGGAAAAGGTACCGTGGATCTGGATTGACGTTAAATGGATTATCTCTTAGTCCAAAAAATTTCTTATACATGATCCCAGTACTCTCTCCCGCATCGTCATGGTTAGTCTGAGAAAACTTGCATTTCCCAGGTTGAACAGCTTTATTTCGATGAAAAAACCTTCACGAGTCCGACTCCAGCAACGCAGCCTACCTCAATACTAGAGGTCGGGTATGCCATTGAAAACCGACTGAAATCTGGTGTTGCAGATGGTCCGTGGCACAGCTCCCCCCGGCACAAACCGGCAGTTCTGAGTGTTGCATGTAGGCGGTATACGCGAAAGTGAAGTTCGCGGTTCGGCCTAGTGGGCGGCTCAACCCACCACCTATGAACCACGAATCAAAGGTTTGCGAGACTTGTGAAGGACTTAAAGCTCGGAGGCTCGTGTTTCGTGCGAAGCCGAGGGGGAGGTTTGCTCGCCAGACGCGAGAAAGCTGATAGGCAATCGCGGTCTGTAGTTGATCGGCAGTTGAACCGGTAAACTGGCCGCTCCCTCCGGTGACGCCATGGTTGTAGGCTAAGGATAAGCTGCCTCGCGAGCGCCCGTAAGTTAGGTTCGCCCCACCCGATCCAGAGATCTGATTGCTTGAACCGTTCAAGGGTACTTGCAGGTTTGTTACCTCGGGACCTCCAAAAAGCTGCAAGGCAAGGGTTCCGGTAATCTTGCGACCGTAAGCTAGCAATGATACGTGATCGTTGATTGCATGGGGATCGCCGATATAGCGATACGCGCTGAAACGGTACAGCAAACCGATCGTATCCCTTGGTGACAGGGCGTAGCTGTAACCCCCACTGAAAATTGTGTCATTTGTGTCGATGCTTCCAGGATCAACGAAGCGAAGGATTCCGTAAGATCCAGAAAACGTCACTGAACCGCGGCGACTTACCGCGTAAGCCACTTGGCTGGTGATGGAGTTGCTGAGCGAAGGCCCGATGGATGTGAAAATGCTTTGCGTGGGTTGATAGCTAGTCTGCAAACCTGGCAAGGTGGGCCCCAACGGCCCGCCCACGCCCGGCGTAGCCAGATTGGTCGAAGTCCCAAAGCCGAACTGAGATTGGGAAAGGTAACTGAACTGGTCAATCACTGTGACCTGCCATCTTCGCCAGTCGAGAGATTCGACCAGTCCAAGCTGCTGGTAGTTGCTGTTGCCCTGCGACTTAATCGTCGAAAAGCTGCCACCCCCTGAGTAATTGACCGCTAATTGCGAGCGATTCCAAGTTTCCATAAGACTGAGGTCCCCGGCAACGTAAGCCACCGAATTCCAGCCGGCCACTGTGGTTTGATTGAGTGCAGTAGATTGTACAAGATCGTTGCACTGAAAGCCTGGGATCCAATAACTGTGCCGGATCTCTGGCGAGCCGAGCGTGGGGACTTG
>Ga0137360_10002188_pt1 | contig 11664 bp, 14 predicted proteins | sample Mad1_60_16metaG_FD_104924 | JGI IMG/M metagenome (GOLD analysis project Ga0137360, IMG submission 104924) | Vadose zone soil microbial communities from Angelo Coast Range Reserve, California, USA - Mad1_60_16 metaG | ecosystem: Environmental > Terrestrial > Soil > Vadose zone | place: USA... | reverse complement strand
TGGCGCGGCTTGCTGGCCCCTCACAGAAATACGCTCGGGGTAAACGAGCGCGGGCAGGGCAAACGCCGCAGCGGCGATGGCGGCACAGAAGAAGCGAAACTGGGAGAAGCTTTTCATCACTCCGATTTTAGACGCGAAGGTAAGGACGTGGCGAGTTGTAGAATTTGGGTACACGCCGGTTGTCCGCAGAGGCTTCCGGGATGCCACGCCCCGGTGTTTAATGGCGCGTTGGGCGTTGAGCGTCAGCCGTTGGCCGTTTGCAGTCAGAGAAAAGTGCGAAGCGGGGTACACCCCGGCATTTTTTGTAAAGAGTGCGGAAGCTATTGGAAAGAAGGGAGATGCGTTTTGCTCTTTGCAAAGAGTGGCAAAGAGCGAGGCGAGAAGGGGGCAAGAACAAATTGCAACATAGGCAATCCAGATGGTTATCAAAAGAAAGGGGTTAGTGGAGAGGCAAAAGGGATCGTTGTCAAAACAAAGGGGATAGCAAATTTGGCCCAAATTGGGACGCGAAGGAGAGGATTGAGGGGGAATCCCGGCAAGAGTGGGGTCGAACAGTTCGAATGGAGCTTGATTACACTCGTCAGTCTAGCATGCTTTCTTTTACTAAGTCAAGAACTATTTATATAGTATGTAAATGAATGACGAGGAAAGACTTAGCGCGCTGATTTTCCGGCGATTGGATGTTTATGGGGTCGAAAACGTCCCGTCCGTCCCGCCTTCCGTCCCGCCTTCCGTCCCGCCTTCCAGTCCCGCCTTCCAAACCGCTTTCTGCGCATCTACGAAAACAGACGCTGACTCTTGGTAGCCGATTGTGGGCTAACTTCGGACAGTCGTCGTTGCCATACACCGTGGACTGTTCTTCCCCAGTCCAAGTCTTGGTCACTCTTTGACAGTAGTAAAGGGCCTCGGAGCCGGAGGAAGTAAGGCTCCACGAGTTTTGCCCGAATCAGAACCTCGTACCTCGGCGTCTCGGCAACAGAGACACTCGTATTCTTAACTATCGCTGTAACCTGGGACGCACCCACTGGACGTCCTGTTCTCAGATTACGTAACCCTGCAAATGCAATTTGTTCGTCGCATCGGGATTCATTGAGGGGCCGTGGGCTAAAACAAACTAAAGCGTAGCTTGATTCCTTGGGAGCGTTCGGATCATAGCGGCTCGTGACAAGTGAATGTCCGGGAAGTTGAAATGGTTCTCCCTCAAGAGTCTCCGCCGCCGTCCAAGCAACTACAGCTGAAGGTTTGGCGTCCGCTATTCGCGGGACTGATCTTATGGGGCTAAATAGCACCTCCGGAATTGCGGTACGACGGAGGAGTTCTCTAATCGAAGGGCCAATCGCATTTCCTATGCCCCAGAAAAAGACGCCGCCATTCGCGGCACGTTCTTGCTCCTTGCGCTCAAAAATCTGATCGATGGCCTGTCCCGCCTCAGTCCCGAAACGTGTCCAACAAAAGCAGGCTGGGAATGTCACTATTTGGCGTCCCTCTACGTCTTAAACTCCCGTTCGATGCAGGAGTATGCAGTATTATGCAGTACAATGCAATTAGAAAGCGACAAGATCCGCGAATGCATGCGTAGGAATGGGTGGAGTCAGGCTCAACTCGCTGCAAAAGCAGGGGTGAACCAATCAACGGTCTCACGCGCACTTGAGGGGATAACGGAGCGACACAGCAAGGCGCGTCACCGCCTAGCTCTTTACGTTGACGCGAAGGAGCCCACAGAACGAGTCTCGAAGGAAGGCGGAGTAGAAAGCGTGATGAAGGCCTTCAATGGGATTTGGGATGGCTCAGAGGCTCACGCCGCCAGTGTTGCTAAGATAATCGGTTCATTGGCAGGGCTACGACCAACAGCCAGCACCGAAAAGCGAGGTCGGCTTGAAGGACAACGCAAGTCAACTCAAAAAACGCCTAAAAAACGTCGGTCTTAGCGATGCGGCAATTAATGCCGCCTGGCCTATCTGGTGGAGTGATGCTGCCGACGCCTCAACATCCGCTCAGACGGAATTGCGCTTCTCGATCGCTCGCAAACTCGGTCTTGACCCACACTCACTACTCGAAGACAACGAACAGCCAAGGTTCATTTGGCGGGACGAGGCACGATTCAAGCACCTCTCAGGTGAGGGACAACTAGAGCGTTCGGCAATTACCTCATTTGGGACAGCCCTTGGCAGGTTCTTGATTTCGGGTACATCAGGACCAACTCCCCTTCCTGGCCTGAGTGCAGTTGATTTGCGCAGAGTAATTCTACGAGAACAGAGATACGTCCGCCTGGTGGACCTGCTTTCAGTGTGCTGGTCAATTGGTATTCCGGTGGTTCATCTCCGAGTCTTTCCGTCCTTGCACAAGCGGATGGCCGCAATGGCGGTTCGGATCGACGGACGAAATGTGATCCTGATGGGCAAGGACTCAATGTATCCACCGCACGTCGCCTTTTATTTGGCGCATGAGTTGGCTCACGTTGCTCTCGGGCACCTCTCAAAAGATCCCGTCATTGTGGACCTTGAAACTCCAACGCTGGCTGCTCCGGATGATGACCCAGATGAGGTGGCCGCGGACAAGTTCGCGCTCGAACTATTGACTGGGCAGATGGAACCTAAAGTCCTGCCCAGGTCGAGAACGTACAACGCAAACCAGCTGGCTCACGCGGTACTCAATGCATCGGCTGAACTTAGAATCGAACCCGGCACACTAGCACTCTGCTTTGGTTATTCGACTGGGCATTGGGCGAAAACGAATGCGGCCATAAAACGAGTCTATTCTTCGCCGAAGCCAGTTTGGTCGGAAATAAACCAAGTCGCCCTAGAGCACCTCGATTTTGACCTTATTCCAGATGACGCACGGTCCTACGTTCGAGCCGCCTTGGGCGAGGCTCGCGTTGCATGAAAGCTGCTATCGACAACGATATTCTCTTCAAGGGAGCCTGCTACGGATTACTGAGCGAGTTGATCTCGACGACTTGTTCAAGCACAGAAGTGGCTGGCGTACTTGGTTCAGCAAGGTTTGTTGTGTCTAAGAAAATCGAAAAGAGTAAGCTCCGACGAAATGGTGCAGAGGCTCTCGCGAACTTCATGCAGTTTTTGAGCCGAACCGAATCACTGGAACCCACGGCTAGCGAACAAAACATGGCAGCTGACCTCGAACTTGCTGCCCAAAGATTAGGACTCAATCTCGACAGCGGTGAGAGTCAACTTTGCTCAATCCTCGTGCACCGTGTTTTGCCGTTATTACTGACGGGCGATAAGCGGGCAATTGCGGCGATGGAAAAGCTCATCGACGCTGATGCGAGGTTGCAGCCTCTATGTGGCAAAGTCAGATGCCTTGAGCAGCTTATCCACGATGCCCTGGCGAATGGAGACCACGGGACTTTCCGAAGAGCTGTCTGCTCGGAGCCTGAGATCGACAAGGCCCTGGCGATTTGTTTTAGCTGCACAAACCATTCCATCGAAATGGAAAGTGTCATTGAGGGTTTGCAAAGCTACATCAGATCACTGCGCACCGAGGCTAGCCGTGTGCTTTCTCCTTAGCCAACTCATTCCGCACATAAACGGCATACGGTTTTACTATGTCGGCCACCAGACCAATATGAACTCGCGGTTCGGGAGCAGCGGTAGTGCCTATTTCTTCCGTGGTCTCCAGGCATCCTTTGTCAACCCTGCCAGCGATATACCGATCACCACTCGAACCCATACTATTGCCCAACGCCACCTTGGTTTTTGCGAGAGGCAAATCCAATTCCTCTTTTCGCAAATTTGTGATTGCTAATGCGTAGCGTGAACCGAGCACGTTGATTGCTGGATGGATCGGCTGCCAATCAATTCCATTGACCGAGAACTCAGCCGCCCGAATCGGCTCCGCAAAGTGGCTTGATTCCATTGGCTGCATGCAGAGGTAAATTACTTGTCCGCGCTGCTCGTAGGATCGGGCAAATGGCTGAACCATTGTTTGCGGATGGCAGGTACTGCCGCCGTAGCCCCACAGCGCAAACCCCGCCTGCTCTATTTCTTTCGTCTTTCGAGCAATGATGACATCGAGGGACTCCTGTGCGTGCATGCCTACCTTCATGTACAGCAGGCCCTGACCTTGTTTAAGTATGATGGACATCCCTTTTACTCCAACAATTCTAACGAATATTCATCGTCGTGAGCTTTACCATAGTCGAGCCGCTTCAGCTCTCGAACATACCTGACTTTCGGTGGGTTATCCCTGCCATAAAAATTCGCTAATCGAACAGAATCCGAAATCGTTGCAGACGGTCCCGGTGGCTTATTGCCGGGCAAAGCCTTGACTATTAGATTGCACGATCGAAGGTTTGGAGCGTCATCGAGGTGATACTGATGCATTTGAGGCATCATCTTCTGGACAAAAAAGCCTGACCCAATTATGAACTGCTGAACATTGGCAAGCACACGCTTCGGCCATTCCAGCTCGCTGTCGTCTGCAATAACAACCATGCCCTCGCCCTGGTATGCCGTTGCCTCTATGCCCCGCTGAACAAAAACCTTTACGCTCTCACCTTCGTTACTTGCACCCCACGGCGGGTTCATATAGAAGCAGTCAAAATCTAGAGGACCGGGGAACGCGTCCAGGCAATTATATAGCTCTGCCCTGAGTTGCGTAAGGCGCTCCCTATCTGCGAACCGAGTTACCGCGCCGCAATTCTTTCGTCAAAATCGAAGACGGCAATTTCCGATGGTCCGTAGCCGAGAATCTCACGCGAATGCAGATAGGCAACGCAAACGCTGATCGCATCACCATCCCCGATGAAAGCCAGCTTCTTGCCATCGGCCCACCGCGCGACAAGCTCGCTCTGGAGGACCATGTCGCCCGCCTTCATGTAGATTTGATCAAAGAGCCTGAGCGGGCGCGGTCGATTTTGAACAACGTCAGATATGGCGTTGATTGCGGCGCGGAGATCGATGTCTTTTTGTTCGGCCATAACCGCTAAAGGATACTCCAGCGCCATCTCAATAATGAGATAATTCCTGGGCGCAGTTGTCGCGACACAGTCAGTGGGAGTTTGCGTTTGATTCCGACGACCGACCGGATAGTGCGTTTTGGCAGACACGATTTTATGACTTCAATGTGTGGAACGAAATGAAAGTGCGGGAAAAGTTGGATTACGATGGACCGGAATCCGGTGGATCGATTGGGAATGATGGCGTTTGGGACGCGGAAGGGAGTGAAGAAAAGGCAAGAGGCCGGACTGGAAGTCCTGGCCCTACATAGGCGAAAAGCACGAATCTAAAGATTAGCCACGGCAACAAAGCAGGAGAAAAGGAACGAATCTAAAGATTCGCCACTACAACGGACGGAAAAGGCAAAGGCCGGACTGCCCTTCGGCTTCGCGTCCTTCGGCAGTAGCTCAGGACAGGCAGGGTAAAAAGTCCTGGCCACAGGGGCAAAACACGGACAAGACTGAGGAAGGAATGACAGGAAAAGACGGAAAAAAGAACGGGTCTAAAGACCCGCCACTACAAAAAGAAAAAAGCAGATTCCTCGGGCAAAGAACCGCCCTCGGAATGACAAACGTTCGGCTAGTTAGCGACGGCGCCTCGGTTAAGGCTCTCGGGGTAAACGGGGAGGATGGCGCGGACGGGGTATGGAACTGAGCTTGTCGGCAAAGGCGCTGGAGGCGAACCGGCAGAGGCGACAAATTGGGCGTGGAGATTGCGTTGGACGCGGCGGCCCCACGCGCGGACGAAACCGAAATTCAGGCCGCCACAGATGGCGGAGCTGGCGAGCGGGATGAGGCGGGCGACCCATTTTTCGGCAGCTTCCGCGCCGAGGCGGACGGCGAGGCGCTCGACAATCATGGGCGCGATTTTTTCGACGAGACCTTTTTCTGCGAGGTCTTTGCCGAAATCGATTCCGGTGGCAGCGGCGGCGGCGAGCCAGAGTTCGCGTTTTTGTTCGTCGTTGCGAAAATCGAAACCGTAGAGAAGGCAGAGCCGCTGGATCAGGCGGAGCGTGATGATTGTGAGCAGGCCGGCATCGGGAACGAGCGTGATCATTCCGCCGAGGCCGAAACCGGCGCCTTCCAAGAGCGCGAGGCGCTGGGCGTCGCGAACCAAAGCGGCGGCGACGGAGTCTAATTGTTCGACGGGAAAATTGCGGAGCTGGCGAAAATCGGTGACGTAGATTTTGTGCTTGCGCGCGAGGTAGCGACGGAAATCTTCGCGATTGATTTCGATCGAGCGCATGCCGCCGCGCAGACCGAACCGGAAAAGCTTCGTGACCGTGGTGCCGATGCTCATGGCATGTGTAACCCTGCTTTAGTTTAGCGCATCTTAGGGCGGTTAGGTGGGTTGGGAAGTAGCGGCGTTGATGCGGGTGCACGTCGGGGCGTTGGGCGGTCCGATTAGGGATTGAGGCGTAAGTTCGTACCGTGGTCGTAAGAGCGCAGGCTAAAGGCTACGGTACTGGGAGTTGATTGGAACGCGGCGCGCAGGGTGCAGTACTACTTGACGCGGAAATGAATTTCGGTAAACTGCGATTTCTCCATGGCGACGACGAGCATCCAATTCGTGCCGGCGGTTCCTCCAGCGGATCTGGAATATCCGCAGAAGGAAGCGGCGTTTTTTTACGGGCTGTTCTTGCGCGGACATTCAGCGGAACGGTTGCGGCACGATATTGAAGTGCCGCCTGCGGTGCTGGCGAAATGGCATCGCGAAGCGGAGCGCGAGCCGCAGTTGCGCGATATTTTTTCGAGAATGGTTGAGTACCGGCGGCATGTGCTGGCGATTTTTGATTTGCTGGTTGGGTCGGAAGGAAATCAGCGGATCCAGTAGCGTTTTTTTCTGTGTCTCCCTCGTTTGGTTTGACGAAGAACTACGTACCAAAAACAGTAAAAACCTGTCCGTTAGTACAGGTTTAGGGCACGCCAGGCAACCAATTTTCGAAGCTGGGATTCCAACCTCGGTTGGGGACAAGTGTCACAAAATGCAGGGGATTGCGCATTTGACGTGGTCGCGGTCCAGGGGTAGAATCCACAAGTCCTAGAAGTAGAGGTGTCTCGTATCATGTCCAGGGTAATCCGTACGCTCATCTCCGGCGTTTTTGCCGTCTCGATTTCACTGCCACCGGTGTCGGCGCAGCAGGCGCAAGCGCCTGCCAGCGACCCGACGGCTGCGCCCGGTCCGCAAAAGCTGACTAAAGATCAGAAGAAGAAGATGGCGCGCGCACTTAAAGAGATAGGAAAGGAATACAAGGAGTGGCTGAACGAGGACGTGATCTACATTATTTCGCCGGACGAGCGGACCGCATTTCTGCAACTCGATACGAACGAAGAGCGGGAACAATTCATCGAACAATTCTGGCTGCGGCGCAGCGGCAATCCGGATTTGCCGGACAACGATTTTAAGGAAGAGCACTACCGGCGTATCGCGTACGCGAACGAGCACTACGCTTCTGGCATTCCGGGTTGGAAGACAGACCGGGGACGCATTTACATCATTTGGGGGCCGGCGGACGAGGTGGATTCGCACCCGACGGGGGGCACTTATGATCGTCCGATGGAAGAGGGCGGCGGATCGACGACGACGTATCCGTGGGAAAAGTGGCGGTATCGGTATCTCGAGGGAATGGGGAATAACGTCGAACTGGAGTTCGTGGACCCAAGCGGGTCGGGCGAATATCGCCTGACGATGGATCCTTCGGAAAAGGATGCTTTGCTGCATGTGCCGGGCGCGGGCTTGAGTTTGATGGAATCGATGGGTATGGCGTCGAAGGCGGACCGGTTCACGCGGTCTGACGGAACGAACTTGCCGACGACGCTTGGCGGACAGCCAGCGAGCATGAATGAGTTCAACCGGTTGGAACTGTATGCGAAGGTGCAGCAGGCTCCTCCTGTGAAGTTCAAGGATTTGGAATCGCTGGTGACGTCGCGCGTGGTGCGGGATCAAGTGCACTTCACCTGGCGGACAGACTTCCTGAAGGTTACGAACGATACGGTGCTGGTGCCGGTGACGGTGCAGATCCCGAACAGCCAGCTTTCGTTCCAGTCGAAAGACGGCGTGCACTCGGCGACGATGAACGTATTTGGACGGGTGAGCACGTTGACGGGCCGGGTGGTGCAGACATTTGAAGACGCGGTGAGCCGCGATTTTCCGGATTCGCTATTCCAGCAATCGGTAAAGCTGCAATCGATATATCAGAAGGCGGTGCCGCTGCGGCCGGGATTGTACCGATTGGATTTGGTGATTAAGGACGTACAGAGCGGAAACGTGGGCGTGGTGAATACGCGGCTTGCGGTGCATCAGTACGAAGATGCAAAGCTGGATTCGAGTTCGCTGATTTTGGCTGACCAGATTGAGCACGTGCCGGCGAAACAGATCGGCGCGGGACAGTTCGTGCTTGGCTCCTCAAAGGTGCGGCCACGCATGGAAGCAGACTTTACGACGTCGGACAAACTTGGAATTTACATGCAGGTTTACAACCTGAAGGCAGACGATAACACGCACAAGAGTTCAGCGGCATTCCAGTACACGGTGAAAAAGGGCGATCAGCAAGTGATGCAGTTCAAAGAGACGTCGGCTGACATGAAGCAGGCGGGGGACCAAGTGACGATCGAGCGGCTGCTTCCGCTGGCGACGCTGGCACCCGGAAAATACATGCTGGAAATCAACGCAACGGATACCATTACGAATCAAACGATCAGTCGAACGGCAGAATTCACGGTGAAGGTGCCCGCGGCTTCGCCTCTGAAGTCCGCGGCCAATACTGCACCGGGGAGGTAAGTCATCGTGCAACAGGGACGACTCCAATTCCTGGGGGCCCTGGTCCTGACAGCGGCGTGCGCATCGCTGGGAGCGAGCGCGGCGCTGGCGCAGGCAAAGTCTGTCAAGACGGGCACGGTCGCTGGAGTGGTGCGCGATGCGGGTGGTACACCGCAGATGGGTGCAAGCGTTGAGCTGATTCCCGAGGCGGGAGCGACATTCTCCCCACTGAGTTTCCTCACCAACACGCAAGGTGTTTTCCGAAGCGACAAGCTGGTCCCAGGCCTCTATTCGGTGCGGGTAACACTTGCCGGGTTTCTTCCGACACTCCAACAACATGTGCGTATCAATGCGAACCTGACGACTCTGGTGCGCATTGAGATGGAGTCCATGTTTGCAAGCCTCGATCAATTGAGGCGCCAGCCGACGGCAAAGGCCGCCGATGCGGACGATTGGAAATGGGTGTTGCGCTCGGCGTCCGGCATGCGGCCTGTGTTGCAGTGGGATGAGCATGGCGTGCTTCTGGCGTCCGATGGGCGGCGTGAATCGGGAAGTAACGTTCCCAAGATGTTGCTGGAATTTACGGATGGAGCGCGGCGGCCAGGTTCGGTTTCGAACATTGCGTCGGCGCCAGGCACATCCTTTGCGTACGACCAGAAGCTCGGCGGTACGAGCCACTTACTTGTTGCCGGACAGATGAGTTATCAAGATTCCGCCGCCGGCGGGATTGCGACAGTTTGGCTGCCGACGGGAACGCTGGGCGCGGGGCCACACACGGCATTGGTGCTGCGCGAAGCGAAACTTGGTGAAACGGGGTTGACGTTCCGCGGGGTGAGGCTCGATCAAGGCGGCGCGGTTGGGCTTGGGGATCGAGTGCTGGTCCGGTATGGCGCGGAATATATGTTAGTGGGCCTGGGTAGCGGCGCTGCAGCGCTGCGGCCAAGAATTTCGGCGGAAGCGCGGATCACGAACGCATGGAAAGCAGCGTTGATTTTTGCGTCGGAGCCAGGTTCACCGAACATGATGGAAGCCGCCGAGTCGAATGACCTGGCCTCGGCCTTGAACGAAGCGATGGGAGAACTGGACGCTTTCCCAGCTTTGATGTGGCATGATGGCCGACCAGTTTTGCAAGGCGGTTGGCATGAAGAAATTTCATCGGAACGCAAATTGGGCGAAAAAGGGAAACTACAGATTGCGGGATTTCACGACGACAATCGCCACATTGCGATTTTTGGACAGGGTCGAGACCTTCCCATCGCGGAGTATTTTCAGGATTCCTTTTCGAATGGATTTGCTTACGACGGCGGATCCGCGAGCAGCTGGGGCGGACGGATAGCGCTGCGCGAAAAATTGACGGATGACCTAGAGTGGACAACGGTGTATGCGCTCGGCGGGGTGTTGGCGCCGTCGGACGAAGTAGGCGGGGCCTTGCGGGATTCACTACGAAGCGTTTCTCGAAATTCGATCGGAACCAATGTTAGCTGGACTTCGCAGCGTTCGCACACAAGAGTGACAGCGGGCTACAAGTGGATTAACGGGCCGGCACTGTCGCGGGTGGATAACTTCGGCGAGACGCTGTATCAGATGGATCCTTTTCTACATTTCTCGATTCGGCAGCGGCTGCCTCGGTTTGGACTGGGCCGGTGGGAAGCGATCGCCGACTGCGAAAATTTGATGGCGCAAGGCTATGTTCCGATGACTACCCGGGATGGCCAAGCCATACTGGTGCCTGCGTTTCGGACTGTCCGGGGCGGATTGAGCGTCCAGTTTTAGGGCAGAAAGGGTTTGGAAAGCTGTAGACGCTATACCAGAAAGTGGAGTTCCGCGGGACACCCGTCCTTCCACTTCTGTAAACGCTAGATAATAAGTCGTTTAGACGAAGAGGAAGATACCAAAGATTGGAATCGCAGTTGCACCCAGATTTAATAACTCGGGGTGTAGCCCGATAGAGCCGCCAGATGAAGCAGAGCCTCCTTGCCAGCGTTGGGTCAGTCCTTGTTGCCGTCGGGACAAGGGTGGGTGCCGTTGTGCTGGCAATCGCGACGATGGCCGCGATCGTCTTTGCTTTGCTCAATTTCGACCAGCGGGCCCGGTTTGAATCGCCCGATGACGGAATATCCTGGCGGGATACCACACGTGGCGTCGAAGCGTTACAGGTAAGCGCTAATTCTCCCGGTCAAAAAGCTGGCGTCCGCGTTGGAGATCAACTAGTCGAAATCAACGCGACTCCGGTTGCCAGCGCGTTACAGGTGACCAAGAAACTATGGCGCGCGGGACTTTGGACACAGGTACGGTACAAGCTATCGCGCAATGGAGAAGAGTTTGAAACGCCGCTGGTAACGGCGCCCGCCGAAAAACCCGAATCAATTGAAAATTATCTGCGATTTGCCGGGTTGCTGTATCTATTCATTGGATTCTTCATTCTTTGGAAGCGGTGGAACGCGCCACGTGCAATTCATTTTTATGTTTTTTGCCTAGTGTCGTTTATTTTCTGCTCGTTCCACTACAGCGGAAAACTGGATCCGTTCGACTACGAAGTATATTGCGCGAATATAGCGGCAACCCTGCTGGCACCCGCGCTGCTTTTGCATTTCGCTCTGGTTTTTCCAGATCGTGGGCAAGGGTCGCATAGTTTGCTGACAAAACTCGCGTATGTGCCCGCGTTGATTTTAGGGGCGATACACATCGCGGTGGCAAATCGCTTCCTTGGATTCATTCCGTGGGGAGGATCGAGGGAAGCGCTGGCACAGCTGGAGCTGGGCTATTTTGGATTGCTCAATGTCGTTGCCGGCGCAATTTTTTATCTGACGTATCGGAAAACGGCGCCGGGAGTTCTGCGCCAGCAACTAAAGTGGTTGACCGGCGGAACGCTGGTAGGAAGCGTGCCGTGCACGCTGTTCTATATCCTGCCTTTCATTCTGGGCAAGAACCCCGCGGTTTGGATGAAATT
>Ga0137360_10002187_pt1 | contig 11667 bp, 9 predicted proteins | sample Mad1_60_16metaG_FD_104924 | JGI IMG/M metagenome (GOLD analysis project Ga0137360, IMG submission 104924) | Vadose zone soil microbial communities from Angelo Coast Range Reserve, California, USA - Mad1_60_16 metaG | ecosystem: Environmental > Terrestrial > Soil > Vadose zone | place: USA... | reverse complement strand
GGCCTGGGCGGCGGCAACGACGAGCGCGAGCAGACGCTGAACCAGATGCTGGTCGAGATGGACGGATTCGAGACCGGCAATGGCATCATCGTGATCGCGGCAACCAACCGGCCCGACGTGCTGGATCCGGCGCTGCTGCGGCCCGGCCGCTTCGACCGGCAGGTGGTCGTCCCGCTGCCCGACATCCGCGGGCGCGAGCAGATCCTGAACGTGCACATGCGCAAGGTGCCGATCGGCGCCGATGTGAAGGCCGACATCCTGGCGCGCGGCACGCCGGGCTTTTCCGGGGCGGACCTGGCCAACCTGGTCAACGAGGCGGCGTTGTTCGCCGCGCGTCGCAGCGCGCGCGTGGTGGAGATGCAGGACTTCGAGCAGGCCAAGGACAAAGTGATGATGGGCGCCGAGCGCAAGTCCATGGTGATGTCGGAGGACGAGCGGCGCAACACGGCTTACCACGAATCGGGGCACGCGGTCGTGGCGAAACTCCTTCCGAAGTCCGACCCGGTGCACAAGGTGACGATCATTCCGCGCGGGCGCGCGCTGGGCGTCACGATGCAGCTTCCCGAGCAGGACCGGTATGCATACGACCGCGACTATCTGTTGAACCGGATCGCGGTGCTGTTCGGCGGACGGGTGGCCGAAGAGGTCTTCATGAAGCAGATGACCACCGGCGCCAGCAACGATTTCGAGCGCGCCACGCAGATCGCGCGTGACATGGTGATGAAGTTCGGGATGACCGAGGCGCTCGGCCCGATGGTGTACGCCGAAGACGAGGGAGAGATATTCCTGGGCCGCTCGATCACGCGGACCACCAACGTGTCCAGTTCGACGCTGCTGAAGATCGAGAACGAGATCCGGCGCATCATAGACGAGCAATACGGGCTGGCGCGCAAGCTGATCGAGGACAACCACGACAGGGTCGACGCGATGGCGCGCGCGCTGCTCGAGCTGGAAACGATCGACGCCGATCAGATCGACGACATCATGGCCGGCAGGCCGCCGCGCCCGCCGCGCACGGGCGGCGCGGGCGCGCAGGCCGGGCAGGCCGCCGCGCCGGGCAGCGGGGGCGTTCAAGGCGCGACCCAGCCCGCGTAAGCCGACCACAGCTCCCCGCTCTGGCTTTATCCTTCCCCAATGGCTGGGGAAGTGCCTCGTCCAACCCACTGGCGCTGCGGTCGCTTCCAGCTTTCGCTCGAGCGCCCGCTGGTGATGGGCATTGTCAACGTGACGCCCGACTCGTTTTCCGACGGCGGGCACTTCCTGCAATTCGATCGCGCACTGGAGCACGCGCGGCAACTGATCGCCGAAGGCGCCGACATCCTGGATATCGGGGGCGAATCGACCCGGCCCGGGGCAGCCGAAGTCAGCCCGGATCAGGAGATCGAGCGCGTGCTGCCGCTGGTGCAGGCGTTGCGCGACGATGCAGTGCCGCTGTCGGTGGACACCAGCAAGCCCGGCGTGATGCGCGCTGCACTGGACGAGGGAGCCGCCATCATCAACGACGTGCGCGCACTGGCCCTGCCGGGCGCGCTCGAGCAGGTCGCCCGGGGCGATTGCGGCGTCGTGTTGATGCACATGCAGGGCACCCCGCAGACGATGCAGGTCGACCCCAGCTACGTGAACGTGGTCGGTGAGGTGAGCGATTTTCTGGGCAGTCGGCGCGACGAGGCGCTGCGTGCGGGGGTGGCCCGCGATCGGATCGCGCTGGATCCGGGATTCGGTTTCGGCAAGCGCGGCGTGCACAACCGTCGCCTGCTGGCGCACCTGGGCGAGTTGCGGGCGCTCGGCCAGCCGCTGCTGGTCGGGCTGTCGCGCAAGGCCTCGCTGGGGGAGATGACCGGACGGCCGGTCGACCAGCGGCTCGTCGCCTCGGCGGTGGCGGCGCTGCTCGCGATCCAGGCCGGCGCGCAGATCGTGCGCGTGCACGATGTGGGCGCCACGCGCGATGCGATCGCGGTGTGGGAGGCGGTGCGACAGGAGCAAATATGAGCAAGCGTTACTTTGGAACCGACGGCATCCGTGGCACGGTCGGCACGTATCCGATCACGCCCGAGTTCATGCTGCGGCTCGGCCAGTCCGCCGGACGCGTGCTGTCGCAGCAGACGCCCGGGCGCCGGGCGACGGTACTGATCGGAAAGGACACGCGCGTGTCCGGGTACATGCTGGAGGCGGCCCTGGAGGCCGGGTTTTCAAGCGTCGGGGTCGACGTGGTGCTGTGCGGCCCGCTGCCGACGCCGGCTGTCGCCTATCTGACGCGGGCGCAGCGGCTGTCGGCCGGCGTCGTGATCAGCGCTTCGCACAACCCGTACCAGGACAACGGCATCAAGTTCTTCTCGGGAAGCGGCAGGAAGCTCGATGACGTCATCGAGCAGCAGATCGAGGATCTGCTGGAGCAGCCGTCGGGCTGCGTCGAGTCGGCCGAGTTGGGCAAGGCGCGCCGGCTCGACGATGCGACCGGCCGCTACATCGAGTTTTGCAAGAGTACGTTCCCGGGCGAGATCGACCTGAAGGGCCTGAAGCTGGTGGTGGACTGCGCGCACGGCGCCGCCTACCACGCGGCGCCGGACGTGTTTCATGAACTCGGCGCCGAGGTGGTGCCGCTGGCGGTCTCGCCGAACGGATTCAACATCAACGACGGCGTGGGCGCGGTTCACTCCGGTCAGCTGGCGGGGCACGTCCGCCGTAACGGGGCGGATCTGGGCATCGCACTGGACGGCGACGGCGACCGCGTGGTGTTGGCGGACGGCGAAGGGCGCGAGTTCAACGGCGACCAGCTGCTGTACGTGATCGTCAGGGACCGGATGCGGCATTCGAAGGTGCAGGGCGCGGTCGGCACGCTGATGACGAATTTCGCGCTCGAGCGGCGCTTCGCACAGCTGGGCGTACCGTTCGAACGCGCGCGGGTAGGCGATCGCTACGTGCTGGAGTGCCTGGAGAAGAACGGCTGGCTCTATGGCGGGGAGGGATCGGGCCATCTGCTGTGCCTGGACAAGCACAGCGCGGGCGACGGCATCATCAGTGCGCTGCAGGTGCTCGCCGCGACGCGGCGCGCCGGCCGCACGCTGGCCGAACTCACGCAGGAGCTGAGCCTGCTTCCGCAGCACCTGATCAACGTGAGGATCGAGCCCGGATTCGACTGGCATTCGAGCGAAGCGCTCAAGCGCGAGCTGTCCGAGGTTCAACGCGAGCTCAGCGGGAGCGGGCGCGTGCTGATCCGGCCGTCGGGCACCGAGCCGGTCCTGCGGGTGATGGTCGAGGCCGAGGATCCGGATGCCGCCTGCCGTTACGCCGAACGGCTGGCTCTGTCGGTCCGATAGCCCGGTCCGTCCATTACATGTCATGATTCCGTGATATCAATGACATAGCCTCCGGGCATGCCGGGGTGGCGGAGCCGAAGTGGCGATCGAAGCGTTGGAGCAGCCGAACGCGGCGCAGGGGTCGCTCGTACTGAAGGCCGAGGTCCGCGAGCTGAGCTTTTTCTACGGCGACTTCCAGGGACTGAAGAATCTTTCCCTTCCGATCTACAAGGACCTCGTCACCGCGCTGATCGGCCCGTCCGGCTGCGGCAAGTCGACGCTGTTGCGCTGCTTCAACCGGATCCACGACCTGTATCCGGGCAACCGGTATGACGGCAGCATCACGCTTCATCCGGAGGGAATCGACATCCTGGACCGCGCGATCGACCCGATGGACGTGCGCATGCGGATCGGGATGGTGTTCCAGAAGCCGAGCCCGTTTCCGACCACGGTGTTCGAAAACGTCGCCTATGGGCTGCGGCTGCGCGGTGTGCGTGCCAAGGCCGTTCTGGCGGAGAAGGTCGAACGGGCGCTGCGCGGGGCGGCGCTGTGGGACGAGGTGAAGGACCGCTTGAACCAGGATGCGTCGAACCTGTCGGGAGGCCAGCAGCAGCGCCTGTGCATCGCGCGCGCGCTGGCGACTGATCCGGAGCTGTTGCTGTTCGACGAGCCGACCTCGGCCCTGGATCCGATCGCGACCGCCTCGATCGAGGAATTGATCGATGAATTGAAGCGGCGCGTATCGATCCTGATGGTGACGCACAACATGCAGCAGGCGGCGCGCTGTTCGGATTACACGGCATTCATGTATCTGGGCGAGCTGGTCGAGTTCGGCCCGACCGAGCAGATTTTTCTTAAACCCTCGAAGAAGCAGACCGAGGACTACATCACGGGTCGATTCGGGTAGGCGACTTCGGCGGAGACACTTCGATGGTCACGGGCGAACACACGATCAAGCAGTATGACCAGGAGCTGGAGTCGTTGCGCGGGCGCATCCTGCAGATGGGCGGGCTGGTCGAGACCCAGCTGCGGATGGCGATCGACTGTTTCGAGCAGGGCGACCTGCGCAAGGCCGACGAGGTGGTCGAAGCCGATGAAAGGGTCGATGACGAGGAACTCGAGCTGGGCCGTCTGATCGTGAACCTGATCGTGCGCCGTCAGCCGGCCGCCAACGACCTGCGCCTGATCATGGGCGTATCGCGTGCGGTCACCGACCTGGAACGGATCGGCGACGAGGCCACCAAGATCGCGCGTGCCGCGCGCTGGGTCCACGAAAAGGATGTCGTGGTGCGCACGCCGCGGATCCGCGATATCCGCGTCTCGGGCGAAGCGGCGCTGTCGATGCTGCGCGGTGCGCTGGACGCGTTTGCGCGCCTGGACGCGGTGGCGGCGGCCGAAATCATCCGCGAGGACAAGGGCGTCGATGAGCAGTTCCGCTTGATACTGCGGCAGCTGATCACGTTCATGATGGAGGACCCCCGCACGATCACCGGCTCCCTGGACACGGTCTGGGTGGCCAAGGCGATCGAACGCATCGGCGATCACTCGAAGAACATCGCAGGGGACGTGATTTTCATCGTGCAGGGCGAGGACGTGCGACACGCAACGCCCGAGCAGCTCGCCCGCGCGGTCTCACAATCTACCTAGGGGATTGCATGTCCAACGCCTCCATACTCGTTGTCGAGGACGAGCCTTCGATCCAGGAGCTGATCGCGTTCTCCTGCAGCAGCAACGGCTACCGGGTGCGCCGCGCCGAGTCGGCCGGCGCGGCCGAGTCGGCGATCCGCAGCGAGCTGCCGGACCTGGTGATCCTGGACTGGATGCTGCCGGATCGTCCGGGTATCGAACTGCTGCGCGACTTGCGAGTGGCCGATCGCACGCGCTCGGTTCCGGTGATCATGCTCACCGCCAAGGGGGCTGAAAGCGACCGCGTGACCGGGCTGGACGCAGGCGCCGACGACTACGTGGTCAAGCCTTTTTCGCCCCGCGAGCTGGTGTCGCGCGTGCGCGCGGTGTTCCGGCGGCGCGCGCCCCAAAAGAGCGGCGAGGCGATCGAATACGGGCCGTTGAGGATCGATCCGGCGCGGCACGAGGTCGCGGTCGGCGAGCGCCCGGTCAAGATGGGCCTGGCGGAATTCAAATTGCTGCGCTTTCTGGCCGGACACCCGGAGCGGGTCTTCTCGCGCAGCCAGCTGCTCGACAACGTGTGGGGCGACCACGTGTTCATCGAGGAGCGCACGGTGGACGTGCACGTGCTCCGGCTGCGCAAGGCGCTGATGCAAGCCGAAGCGCAGGACCTGGTACAGACGGTGCGCGGGCTTGGCTACCGGCTTTCGACCCGGCCCGACCGCTGAGCGGCGACGCCCGCGCGCGCGTCGGTGAGGGCACGACCCGGTCGCGTATCAGGGCTAGACTCGTAACGATGTCGAACGTTGCGGGTGGGCGCCATCGCGTCATCTTGCCGGCCATCGTACGGCTGGCGATCGTCGGCGCAATCTGCGCCGGCTCGGGCTGGCTGTTCGGGGCGCGCGTCGGACTGTGGCTGGCGGTGGCCGGCCTGGGCGCGCTGTATCTGGGGCAGCTCGTCTACCTGGCTGCTCTGGGCAACTGGCTCGAGCGGCCCTCCCTGTCCACGATCCCGAACGGCATCGGCGCCTGGGGCGAGGTGTTCGCGCGCCTTTACCGCCAGCAGCGCGCCAGTGAGATCGCCCAGCAGCGCCTGATCGACAACGAGGAACGCTTCCGGCGCACGATCAGCGCGCTGCCGGACGGCATCATCCTGATCGATGCGTCGCTGCAGATCGAATGGTGCAACCCGGTGGCAGAGCGGCACCTGGGGGTCTCGTTGAAGCGGGACCTGGGGCTGCGGTTGACCAACCTGGTGCGCGATCCCGCGTTCGTCGCGTACATCTCTGCGGGGCGTTACGAGCAGCCGCTGCTCTTTACCCCGCTGTCGCTGCCCGGCGCCACGCTGTCGCTGGCGGTGGTCGAATTCGAGCCGGCCCGCTCGATGGTGCTCACGCGCGACATCACGCAGAGCGAGCGGGTCGACGCGATGCGGCGCGACTTCGTCGGCAACGTGTCGCACGAACTGCGCACTCCGCTGACCGTGATCAAGGGTTTCCTGGAGTCGATCATCGACGGCGGCTCCGACCTGGATTCGACCCGGCTGCATCACCTGCATTTGATGCACGAGCAGGCCGACCGGATGCACCGCCTGGTCGAAGACCTGCTGACGCTGTCGCGCCTGGAGTCGCAGCAGGGCCCCGATGTGGAGGAGGAGGTCGACGCAGCGCAGCTGGTGTCGCAGGTGGCCGACGAAGCGCGCACCTTGTCGGCCGGGCGCCACCGGATCAGCGTCGAGGCGCAGAAGCTGAAAATTCGCGGCGCGCGCGACGAGCTTCGCAGCGCCTACGGCAACCTCGTGTCCAACGCCGTGCGTTACACGCCGGTCGGCGGGCATATCACACTGCGCTGTGTCGAGCAGGACGGAGGCATCGCGCTGCAGGTGCAGGACACGGGCATCGGCGTGGCCGCGGAGCACATACCGCGCCTGACCGAGCGCTTCTACCGGGTCGACAAGAGCCGCTCACGCGAGACCGGGGGCACCGGGCTCGGTCTGGCGATCGTCAAGCACGTGCTGATCCGGCACCAGGCGCGTCTGGACGTCCAGTCCGACATCGGGAAGGGAAGCCTGTTCTCGGCCTGGTTTCCGCCCGCGCGGCGCATTCCGACGGCCGGCGAGCGCGAGGCTGCGTGAAGCGGCGAGGGCGGTCCATGCGCCGCGTTGCCGCTGCCCGGGCCGACCGGTATCATTCAATACTTTCGGGGCGTGGCGCAGCCTGGTAGCGCACCTGCCTTGGGCGCAGGGGGTCGCTGGTTCGAATCCAGTCGCCCCGACCAGACCTTTGCCGCGCAGCTCCGCTCCCTTGCCCTCAGGGAGAGGGGCGGGGGTGAGGGTCCTGAAGGGATATTTTCTATGTTGATAGTGCCTGGCCGAAGACTTGCGGGCTGCCCGTAGCTCAGTCCGGATAGAGCATCAGCCTTCTAAGCTGAGGGTCACAGGTTCGAGTCCTGTCGGGCAGGCCATGGAAGTTCTCCCGCGGTGGACGTAGCTCAACGGTAGAGTCCCGGATTGTGATTCCGGTTGTTGCGGGTTCGAATCCCGTCGTCCACCCCATAAAGCTGCGGATTGTTGCGTAAGTGGGCGCCCGCAAAGTTGACTCATTCCTGAGCAAAAATTCCCATTTGGGAATTTCACAGTGCTTTGCGCCGCGACTCGCGCGAGCGCTCATAGACGCGGGCCGTCGTGCCGGGGTCAGCATGCAGATCCGGCAGCGCGCCGAGCGCGCGCTTGTGCTGCGTCGCGTAATGCGCGCGCAGATCGTGAAACGTGAAGCGTTGCGAGACAACCTTCTCGGCTAACGCATCCTTCATGGCCCGCGAAAACATCGACTTGAAGCCCTGTTCGCTGTACGGCCGGTTGAACCGACTCGGGAACAGATATTCGCACCCCGGCCGCTCCATTGTCTTTAGCATCGCCACGACCTGCGGCGACAGGTCGATCACGTCAGTAGTCTGTCCATCCCGCTGCTTTGCTCTGTCAATCCTTGCCTCACCATCCCGGATCTGGAAGCGCGTGGCCCGCAGGAACTCGCACCGCCGCGACCCGGCCCGCGCGGCAAACTCGGCCATTGCGGCAATGACAGCCCACTGCTTACCCTTGCCGCGGAGCCACGCGAGGAATGCGTCTAGTTCCCCAGCGATCGGTAGAGCCTTGCGTGGGCGCTCCCGGATCCGTCTGATACCCAAGCATGGATTCTCGTTCGCGTAGCCGTAGTCGATCGCGGTCTTGAACAGGTTTGATAGTAGAGCGACCTCGCGGTTCGCGCGGACCTTGCCCTCGCGCTCGCGCGTCATGTACCGGCGCACGTCCTGACGCTTGATGATGCTCGCGCGCACCGCGCCGAAAACCTTCAGCAGCGGGGCGCTGTAGTCGCGGTAATCCTGCTGAGTGCGCTCTGCGAGCTCGCCCCACTCGACGGACTCCTGATACAGGCGCCAGCAATGGGCGATCGTGCTCTCGTCCGATGCCTTGCCGGTGAGGTCGAGTACCCGGCGCAGCGCTTCATTGCGGTCCGTCCCGAGCGCGATCGGCTTGCCGCCTAGGGGGTGATACCGATAGGTGACGCGCCCGTCCTTGCGCGGGCGCGCTTCCATGCGTGGGAGAAGGCCGTCGCGCTTCACCGAGTCCATCTCGGTTCGTTTTCGCGGTGATTATGCTCTACTGCCGATAGATCGGACTTCAACACGAGGGGCGTCCCGTCCGGGCGCCGACGCACGCGCACGCCGAGCCGCTGCAAATAGCGAATCTGCGCCGCAGGCTGCTTCAGCGGACGGCACAGGTCGGCGAGTTCGGCGTCTGTCAAAAACATGCTCTTATGCCGGCCTCCGCTCGTCCGCGAACTCCGGCGACGTCGAGTAGGGCGGCTGCGCTGCGTAGGTCGAGCGTCGGGCTCACCGTGGCCACGCCTTCACCTCTGATCCGAAATCGTTCCGCAGGACGCCTTGCAAGTTGCGCCGTCTGCTCTTGAGTGGCGACGTCGCAGGACTCATGGATGCTCGATGCGCACCATGATCTGCCGCGGCTTGGCCCCGGACAAGGGACCCTTTCGGACCGTCCAGCGCTAAAAATTCGCAACTGACGAACGGGAGCCGTGAAGGACCCGTTCAGCGAAGCAGATCCTGATACAGGCCCGCTTCAGTGGGCCAAGGTCAACGCTTATTCGAGCGACTCGAATACTCATGCAGAAAGGTGTCGGACATCTACGGCGGCGCAGCCTATCCTGCCTTCGCGCAATTCGCTTCCCTATCAGCTAAACATCAGTGAAAGATCAGCTCACACGTGTTGCATCAGCGAGTTGTCAGGTGAGTATCAGAGGAACATCAGAGTTGTCAGCTGAGTATCAGAGAAATATCAGAGTCGTCAGTTCAGTATCAGAGGAACATCGGCTAATCAGGCTGCGTGCAGGTAAACATCAGCTCTGCATCAGTCAAGTATCACTTGCGCAGTCAGCGGCGAATCGTCAACCGCGCTTGAGTATTCACAAGGGTGGGGTTGACTCGCCTTCACGGACACCTCATCCTAGTGGAGAGAGGAGTCCGATATGCCAAAGAGCAAGCCGCCGTACCCGGCCGAATCTCGCGAGCAGATGGTTTGAGCTGGTGCGGGAGCGCGTACTGCGTCCGGTCGCCGAGCGGCCGCCCAGTCCGTCGCGCATCAGGTTTTCCTGGAGTTATGTCGAGCGGAGGGCCATGTGGAGCAATCGCGATGCGCCGCCGAGGCGCCACGGGCACATAACGTCGAGATTAGGGCCGGGCCTTAGCAATCACCCTCGGTCGACATTGTGAACTACTTCCGGTGCCGCACACCAAGCCGACATCATGGCGCTGCAACAACACCAGACGGCTATCGCGTTCAATCGACCCCTAGCGGAAGTACGACGAAGAGAACTCGCTGCCGCAAACCCGACATTGGTTGGCGGCCTCAATGCACTGGACGCGCAAGGCTCTATCCAGCATGGTTCCTTCCGCCGGCCGTGATTGCGATGGACTCAGGTACTGATGCCACGCGGCGCGACTTTGATCGTGGCAGAGCGGGCGCGCGCGCCGATCATCGGCTTCAGGTACGGGCTTTCGTCGTACTTCGCGCGGTATGCGTCATCGATGCGGTCATTGATCGACCCGTCGACGGCCTCGAAGGTGACCTCCTTCGAGATGCCGGCAACGGTGATCCGCCCTGCCTTCTGCAGCGCGGCGGCTTTGTACCACCGGGAGTTCTTCCCGTTGTACGCACGCACGTGGAGTGCACCGTCGATCACGACGGACCAGATCCAGGTCGGGGTGCCGTAGGTAACCCCATCCTCGCGGAACGGCGAAATGTGCAGGTCGTCGGCCTCGGCGATCTTGCGCAGTTCGTCTCTCGACCGAGTTTCCATTGCAAGTCCTTCTTGAAGGCAAGGCGCCTCACGAGCGCAGCAGCGCCTTGATCGCGCGGCGCTCGTCCATCGCCCGGTAGCCCTCTCCCACCTGATCCAGGGGCAGCGTGAGGTCGAAGACCCTGCCGGGGTTGATCTTTCTGTCCCACACGAGTTCGATCAGCTTGGGCAGGAATCGGCGAACGGGGGCGGGCCCACCGTGCAGGTGTACGTGCGCAAAGAACAATTGCTCGCCGTCGAGCGCGACGCCGTGCGGGACGCCGACGTAGCCCACGTAACCGCCCTTACGGATGGAACGGATCGCCTGCATCATCGACTCCTGGGTGCCAACGCATTCCAGCACCGCGTCGGCGCCGATGCCGTCGGTCATCTCCCTGATCCGAGTCGCTCCGTCGTCTCCCCGTTCGGTCACGATGTCGGTTGCACCGAACTCGCGGGCGATCGCCTGCCGCTTCTCGTGGCGGCTCATCGCGATAATCCGCTCGGCCCCCATCAGCTTCGTGGAGAGCACTCCAAGGAGGCCGACCGCGCCATCGCCGACTACCGCAACCGTGTCGCCCGGCTTAACGTGGGCCGCGTCGGCGGCGAACCACCCGGTGCCCATGACGTCCGAGAGCGCCAGCATGCTCGGGACCAGGTCGTCGGACGGAAGGCCGGGCGTGGCCACCAGCGTTCCATCCGCCAGAGGTACACGCAGCACCGGGGCCTGCGCGGTGCCGACGAACTCGGCATGCTGGCAGCCCGACTGGTAGCCAGCCCGGCAGTTGGGACAGGTATTGTCGGAGGCGAAAAACGACCCGATGGCGAACTGACCTGGCCTGACCGACCTGACGGCGCTGCCGACCTCTTCGACGATGCCGCAATACTCGTGCCCCATCGGGGTCGGCTCCGCAATCTCCTGGAGGCCGCGATAGGGCCAAAGGTCCGACCCGCAGACGCAGGTCGCCGATATCCTGATGATGGCGTCCGTGGGCTTGATGATCACGGGAGCAGCGCGCTCCTCGAATCGGACATCGCCCGGACCGTACAGAACGGCTCCTCGCATGGCTTGCCTCCAGCCTGTCACTATCAATGCGGCGGAACGTACCGCCCTTTGCTGCGCATTCGACGCTATTTGACCGTCTTCAGCGCCCTGTAAGTTCTCTCTCGGCCTGGGGGTAGCGCTCCCCCTGCACGGAGATCTTCGAAACGGCATCCTCGATGTGCTGGAGATCGCTGACCGAGAGCTCGATGGCAGCCGCGCCGATATTCTCTTCGAGGCGGTTCAGCTTGGTGGTGCCGGGAATGGGAACGATCCACGGCTTCTGTGCGAGTAGCCATGCGAGGGCGATCTGTGCGGGCGTCGCACGCTTCTGCGCCGCGACCTCGCTGAG
>Ga0137360_10002186_pt1 | contig 11676 bp, 11 predicted proteins | sample Mad1_60_16metaG_FD_104924 | JGI IMG/M metagenome (GOLD analysis project Ga0137360, IMG submission 104924) | Vadose zone soil microbial communities from Angelo Coast Range Reserve, California, USA - Mad1_60_16 metaG | ecosystem: Environmental > Terrestrial > Soil > Vadose zone | place: USA... | reverse complement strand
CTAGAACTCCTCCTCTGTAACTATGACGCGTCGCGCTCCACCATGATGCACGGGCTCCACTATGATGAACCACAGTTCGTCATCTGAGGACTCGAGACTTGATACTATACGATGACGTCAGGACTAACTTGTAGGATATAAGGCGACGCTCTGAGGGGAATGTCCTTAGAGTGTTCTTTCTTCGTAGTACTGCAATCCGATCCGCATTCCCCTCTCTTCTCTACCCTCTTCTTCTTGCCTAAGGATCAGACCCTTAAGCGAGTTACTAAGCAACCAAGGAATCGCCTTGCGTTGCTGAACACTTCTCAACCCGAAACAGACGACTAAACATTAAGTCCACACGACTTAGTGTCATCCCGAGGATCGCACAAGCGCCTCCAGACTCTTGTTAAACTAAGACGACTCTGCAGTGTCGTAACAGCAGTCTTTAGCTCCACACAGTCCTTAATGCTCAGAGCTGCATTGCTTTTCTCAAACTTGCCCTCCTGGGCATCCTAATGGTTGGAACCGAGTGGTGCGTCACACCTTACCTTCGCCCTTCCCCCTCTTCCCTGGTGACATTGGGTATATATCAATTCACGCACTGCTCCATTTCTCAGGGCCACCTTTGAAATTGTAGTGCTAGCAGCCACTCATCTCAGTACTGTCCCATGTGCCACCCAATCAGTCATCATGACCACAGATCAAAGTATGTCTTCTCCCCATTGTGACCTTCTTAATCAATTATTAAAATATTCATTTTTTCAAAGTTCTGAATTTCATTCCGTTTGCCATCCGTATGGCACCCTCTCTCATGTCCAACAAGTGTAAATGTTTATATGATATTGGTCTTTGCTGCCACATAGGTGTTGCTGTGTCCACACAAGTGGGCAATGCCATTGGCCAGTGCAACACAGCCAGGCCAAGTTCACTGGACACCTCTCAGCACTACTGAGCATAATAACAGGAATAGTCATCATGGTCTCTCTCTTCACCAAAGATGTACGTCCTTCCCAGTCCAAAAGCCCAACTCAAACCAACCAAAAAAAAACAATAAAGTGGGTATATGGATATCTCTTCAGCGATGACAAATCAGTCATACACTTTGTCAGTCAAGTGATGCCCCTTGTTGCCTTGTTCCAAGTTGCAGATGGCTTGGTGGGTTCCTGCAGTGGTGTGTTGTGGGGACAGGGAAGACAGCATCTCGGCACAGCATTCAATCTCATCACTTACTATGTACTTGCCTTACCCCTTGGCATTGTACTAGCCTTCTATTGGGGGCATGGTCTCCCAGGCCCCTCCTCTTCCTCTCACTTGTGCCCACTGTTTCTGACATGTCTACTCATCCCAACATGACTTTGATTTGAACTCCCTTTGATGGTGATGTGGGCCACTAATGAGTCTGTTTCACAGACATTTATGGTACATCAAGTTCTTCTATTAGACTGAAAATGTGGATGTGCCAAGAGGGTGCTGTGCACCTCTCTGAAGATGATGGCCTGCCAGCAGTTTTTGGGAGATGACGAAGAGCAGGAAGGAGAAGTTGGTAATAATGACTTTGGTGACATAAGGGGGGACACCTCACATTGTAGTTTTGCTCCCTTAAATACACTTAACTGTACTTAATTTCTTGTTCCCTTAAATGTGCTTAAAGTGTGCCTTAAATTGTCTTGAAACATGAGTTTCTCCCTTAATTTGATGAGTTCCTTGATGCCCATTAAGATGCAATTAAGGACAAGTAAGGAGGATTAAGGAAATGGATCATCTTAATTAAGACAAACTCTCCTTAAAAAAAATCTCCTTAATCCTCCTTAAAGATATCTTAAAACATGTTTTAAGGCATTTAAGTCACATTAAGACAATTCCTGTTTTCCTGATGATAGTGCTACATAGTCTGTGCCCCAGCTTGCCTATCAACTATGAAAGTACTTCACAGCACTGTATCAACTCATATTCACCTAGAAAAAGCTGTGATAACTTGTTAAATAAAATATATAAAATCATGAAAATATTACAGTGGGTAGCTGATATTAAAAGACATAGGATTATTTAAGACATCATTTGATTCCATTCAGCCATTCAGCTTAAAACATTATTTTAATCTATTTAAGTAAATTTCAACTTCTAGGCTAAATAGATAATTAAAGTATAATGATGTCTTAAGTAATCCTATGTCTTTGAATAGGGGGTTTCACAGTAGCCATTATTCAGTCTCATTATTTGGCCATTCTCATGATTCCCACCAGTTTTCTTTACTTTTTTCTTCCATTCTCATCTTTCTATTGCCACTATTAATGATAATGAAAGAAAAAAGTAAGGAAAACTGGTGGGAATCTTGAGAATGACCAAATAATGAGACTAAATAATGGCTACTGTGAATGACCCTAATATCAGCTATCCACTGTAATATTTTCATGATTTTCTGTATTTTATTTAACAAGTTATCACAGCTTTTTCTAAAGTGTGAGTTGAAGCAGCTATTAAAGAATACTATATGTCCATAGTTTATGTTTGCCACATTGGTGTAGTGGTTAGAAGCATGATGGGGAAATTGAACTTGTGACTTAGACAGGTTCTTGGTTCAAATCCTCAAGTGTGTAAAATTTCTAAGTTAATTATATCATAATATGATACTAATAGATAGTAATTAGATATAGATAATAGATAGTGACTAGATATAGATAGCAGATAATGATTAGATAAGAATAAGTAGATAAGTAAATAATAGATAGTAATAATTAGATAGTGTATTAGAAGATAAGACAAAGGTGATTAGATAAGACTGTTAATATTAACCTTTATATCTATTACATTATATAGTACTATGTAGCTTTACCCCCAGACTATGTAGCACTACATAGCACTACATACATTAAGACCTTATGATGGGTGCTATGGTGCTATGTAGCACTATATAGCACTACATAGCAAAACCTGGTTTTGCTGATGATGGCATTGTATAGTGCAGAAGCAGAACCTATGGATGAGGCCATAGGATGCTCTTGTGTCTGGAAGTGGGGTAGGCTTTGGCTACCAAATGGTCAGATTGCTCACAGCATCTACATAGAGGAAACACCTGGAAGCAACATTCTGTCAGAACACTGAATTTCTAGAAAAGTGAAGGTTGGTATATTCAGATCACTTTTTGGGGAGGAGTTCTTATTTTTATTTAGTTCTTAGCAGAAGGCAAAGTTCAATATGGAGAAGTCCAATTTTACTTTGTAGATGAGAGTGAGAATGGTACCTGGGTTGGATTTGCTCTGGTGTTGGTTTATGAACCATCTGACACTGATATGCTGGAGGACTCATCACACACATTATGGGCATGCCAATATCTTGGATCAGCAAATCTACATGTAATTCCTATGCAGGATATTATTTCCCTTGTCTCCATGCAGATGCTTTCATGGATGCCAGACTCAGATGAACCAGAGCTTTGGTTTGCTGTTGAGAAATCTGGCCTAGATGACTGTGAGCTCACAGGATATGTAGACCCAGTTTATGTTGACAATACAATATAGATAGAACCTGGTACACCTTTTGACATTAGTTTCTGTATTCACTATTGCACCCAATGATGAAGCAGCAAACATAAACAAATATCAGCTTCCTTTGACACATTGTGATTGATGTAATCTCTTTCATTACCTCCCTATGACAACCATCCTCCCCAACCTCTTCTTCTCTTCTAATGTCTTGGAATACTGTGTTTTCCTCAAATGCAACACATGGGCCATCATCAAGTCACCACAGTTCATTATGAGCATGTCTCAGCACACAGACACCTTCAGTACTTATTGTTATGCTTGACTGTTGGGCTGGCAAATTGCTGATCACTCCCTCTTTACAGATACCTCAGCTTGATGAACTGACTTGTTTTCAGATAGTATTCAATGCTACTGCATTAGACCTTGAAAGGTTGGGGAATGTCACATATTGTGATGCACAAGAGGCAATACTGCAGCTTCCAGTCAACCTTGCTTAGGCTCAGGCTTGCATCAACACTGAGTGGTACATAGCTACATTTTTGTTGATAAATGTGCATATATGCTAATAAACCTCCATCAGTGAGATATCTAGGTGCACAGAGGCCTTACTTGTCACAATCAATGCCAACCCCCACTCATCTCAAGTTCTGCAGTGTCAACCTGAATGCAAGATACATGAGCTTGAAATTCCAGCTGCTCCTAAGATTCTTCAAAGGGAGGATTATGTGCAAGTCCAATTTTAGGACAAAGAAGACTTCTAGCAGAATGTTAAACATCAGAGGAACAAGGGGGAAGTCCATTTGACACAATGATTTATCCTCAACACCCATATGCAAGGATGATATAAGGGCATGAAATACACCTATCACATGTGCATACCAGTATAATTGGGCATCAGATCCTGTTTTGGGAAAATTGACCATGATATTAGGGTATGACCCTGTATTTATGGTGTTTGCACCATGTCCAACATTGTAAGTTGTATAGTTGATACACAGTGTCCTACATTGGTAGATGCATTTCCCAACTACATCAGGAAAACATCAATTTTCTTGAAATAGCTTTTTTGCCTTATTTTCCCTTAAAATGCTTGAAAACATGTTTCAAGTGAAATCAAGGGCTTTCAAGATGTTCTTCAGACCTACTCTTGAACAGCTTGAACTTCTTGATTTTGCTTGAAACACATTTTCAAGCATTTTAAGGGAAAATAAGGGAAAATAAGCTATTTTCAAGAAAAATGACATTTTCCTAATGTATGCACACAGTATTCCTGTCTTCCTGTGTGAACTCATTATAGGAATCTCCCTCATAATTGCAATTAAGTAAATAACCAAGTATGTTGTCCTTTAATTTTGGAATAAAGGCCTGATGGTGTATTTCTCAACAATAAAGTTACTTTTAGCTCAATTGGAAGATGTACTATGATTGCTAGATCCTTGTGGTGTTCATGGACAAAGGAGTATATATTGACAGGGTCATTTTGGAATTTTGGAACCTCATAATGTGCATTAAGGTTTATGCCCATGCCCTCATCTGAGTCTATATTGATGTCAGGCCTTCCAGTTTGTGTTTTGACTCTTTGCCAGTCTGCAGCAGCTTGGGCATGTTCTAGCCATCAGACATGCCTTTCTATCTGCATTGTTGTGTTGCATTTATTCATTCTTCCATAGAGCCACTTTACAAGTTGGTGGGCAAGCTCACCCTAACCACCATTGTTAGCATTTAAATCAAGATAACAGATGTACTTAACATCATTAGGAAAACATCATTTGTCTTGATTGGCTTAAAGCCCTTGATTTCCCTTAAAAAATCATCTTTTGAAACCTCTTAAAAAGCTGATATTGCTTCAAAACACCTAAAAACTGTTTCTAAGCAATATCAGGTTTTCAAGAGGTTCCAAGAGATGATTTTTCAAGGGAAGTTTTGGTAGGGTTCATTGGCTACCATATATGCTAACCCATTAGAGAGGGGGATGTCATCCTTAGGCTTGCACATGTTCATGTGATGGGCAGTAAAGTTTCTGTCTACCATATAGTGCAATGTGATAGTATCACTGTTTTATAGCCAGCCACTTAAAAGATAATCTGAAGGGCATGAAAGCACACTGACCTATCATACCACTCAGCTCAGTCTTCAGGCAAATTGATACCTGGCTGAGGTCCTCACATGCAGGACAAAATACTGCCAACTCCCCCTTTCTAGGGTCATTCTAAACATTATGACCAAACCCAGCCCTTTTCTGATTGGTGAGGTCCCTCCAAATCCTTGACACACTCATTAATTTATAATAACAATTCTAAAACTGCTGTGTTAGCTTCTTTCTCTAATTAAATCTAAATGCCATACTGGAAGGGTATCAGGAAAGGCATTACTGATGAGCCTTCTAAGCTTTGAATAGAAGCTGGATGCTGAGGTCTTGCATTTCAGGGAATCTATAAGAAACTCATCCAAAACATTGAACATGAAGGCTGTCTGAGGCTTGAAAACAGTTGAAGGAAAAAGACAATGCCAAAAAGATTGTAGATGTTTGTCTCAGTCACAGACAACAGAGGATGTAAGTGTGGAATTAGCTTTATAAAAATGAGATTTAAATCTGACATCAAGTTGGTCATTCAGCTGCTCAATCCTTGCATTGACTTGGTTTGTCAAATTTTGAATCACTTATGCCTGGTCCACCATTGGTAGATTGGAAACTTGCAGGATGCTTTGTTGGATTTGGATGAGGGAATCCCCAATGGCCACACTGATGGTCAGGGCATTTGGTGGTGGCTGCTGTGGCTGTTCCATGTGATTCACTGACTAAGTGTTAGTTAATGATAGCTACAATAGTGTAAAGATGGTAACTGACCTAGCTTCCAAATGAGAAAGCTGAGCTGAGACTGTAATGGTTATTCTGTCACTGTGTTCATCTTTACCAGTATCCAGAGGACAGACATCTCCATTATGTCCAAGGTTTAGAGCAAAGCTCAGATCATAAAGAGACATATCCTCATAGAACTGACCATTCCACCTCTAAAGCCTGTGGAATGAAAGAGATAGGTGTGCCTTGATGGCACAGGTATGACACCATCCATGATGCCCAATGCATGAAAGGCACTGAAAATCACCATCAGCTTGAAGATAGAGTGTACATCTGTTCTGCAGTTGTCTTAGGGCTTCCAAATCCAGAATAATAGAAAGGTGGACAGTTCTTAATAAAACCCATTCTAAGAGAAAATTATTCTAACTACTTCTCATTAGTTTCTAATTGCACATCATATCACAACCTTACTTTGATAATCCTTGGTGTATAAGGCTCCTGGTCATTCAGAAAAGGTAACACTTGTCCCCTTTGCCAACAAATAAGCTGAATACCAGCATGTCATCTGCCTTTGCAAAGACATCAGCTGGGTACACCTCTCTGTTGAGGGTTGAAATTTGCCTCTCTTCCTTAGACAACAACTGCTCCTTCACTTCCAGAGTCCACTCAAATGGCCCACTAGTGAACTTGGTTAGCTTGGCTGATCTACTCAAGTGAGCATGAGACATTTGCATGGTGAAGTTTCAAAAGTTGAGAAGTGAGTGGACAAGGTCAGTAGTTTGATTGGTTCACTTAGCATTTTGAGGTTCACTTAGCATTTTCACTTCTCAGCATTTTCTGTGCATCCTTAAAAACCCAAATTTAGGTGCTAACATGTCTTCATCTGCAACTCTCATCATTCCTCACAGCTCAACAACTCTCACCTCTGTACCCTGCCCATGAGATGCTGTAGCTGGGTCTTATGCATCAGGAAAACATCATTTTTCTTAAAATAGCTTTTTTGCCTTATTTTGCCTTAAAATGCTTGAAAACATGTTTTAAGTGAAATCAAGGGCTTTCAAGATGTTCTTCAGACCTACTCTTGAACAGCTTGAACTCCTTGATTTTGCTTGAAACACATTTTCAAGCATTTTAAGGGAAAATAAGGGAAAATAAGCTATTTTTAAGAAAAATGATGTTTTTCTGATGTAAGTGGTTAGTGCTGAAGTGTGTTGAGGTATTTGTGAGTTGAGAGGAGTGGTAAGGGTAGGGGTGCATACCATATCACACTCTTTCACCTGCTTTCACACTACCATCATGATTATTATGTTTGAAAGGTAGCTTCTACATTCTAAGGTCATCTCCTCCAACATGCTGAAATTAAATCCAAGTCCTGGCCCTCCTCCTCCCATGCCCCCCAATTGGCATAATGCATCTCTCATGCCCACAGCATTGGCACCACAACCATTTCTCTCTAAGGCATCGTTAATATTAGTGTATGTCCCTTTCTCCCTCTTTTCTCTCCCTTGCATGCATTTTTAACTTCTCCCCCTCTTGGCATTCACACTCATGGAACCACTGTCAACAACATGCCACTTTTCTCTAATGTCTCTTGTCCCTCATCTCATCTATCCCACACTGTCAGTCTTTCCCTTGCTCAAAGCACTCTTATTCCTTTATTATTCTTGGACGACAATATATTCTCACAGCAGCTACCTAAGCTATACAGGCTTAGCCAAGATGACAACAATGTGTCAAAGCCTCCTCACCCACAGCTTGCCATCTGCATAGGTGTGGAAGAAGAGAGCAAAGACATAGACTGTTAGCATTCAATACAAAACAGATAGCAATGATTAACAGAACAGAAGTTAGCAAAGACATAGATGGTTAGTGACTTAGCATTTGGTCCAATCATCAGAAAAAACAATTGTAGTCATCATACATGAGTCAAACACCAAGTTGTCTCTCTAACTTATATGTCAGCAACCATCAATAATGATCTTTAAATGCTGATAATAGGATTTTTAATGAGTAGGAGAAGTGTGAAATAAAAAGACAAGGGGGAAAACCCTTCATATGACAAAATTTCTCTTTTGCATACCATTTACATGTGACATATATATAGTACCACATTTTGCCAGCTCTTGTACCATTTGCACATGACATATATATGGTATCATGTTTTGCCAGTTGTCATGCAAAATTTAACACTCTCTTCCTTCTCAACTCATCCAACATTTTTCCTTGCACAGTTTTCTCAGCCATCTGAACATTTCAATGACCATGTCTACTAATTGGAATGTTCTCTTTTTTAAAACCCTTGCTAAATACATCCAGCCTTATATAGAGGCTTGTGGGGATTGAGCTGCTCATGCAACAATCCTCAAGGATTGTAGGGAGAGCATAATGACATCACCCTTGCATGCAGAACAGGATATAGACCTTTCTGAACATCTCTACAGGGTGAGTGTTTTCACAATACTAGGATATATACTGTTGGTATATGACTAATTAATACAATTGTATTTACAGGCAATCTGTAGAGAATTCCTCCCCTACCTAGATGAAGATAACAGAAGGGATAAAGAAGTGAAGTTGGTAAGGCTTAAGAATGGGGGAGAGGACTTGACCCCTGAGGAGCATGAGGCTGGTGCAAGACCAACTGATGCTGAGGACTACTGAAAAGAATGGGATGCCTTTCATGCTGCCCAACAACTTTTCACAGATGAGGTTGCTGGGATTGACTGTAGATGTCGAGACCTGACTGATAAGATAAAGCTGGGCAGCCATACACAAGCTGTCCAGACATGGTTCAAAGAGCTTCCTGCAAGTAAACTGGAGGGAGCAAAGGCAGCTAAAAAGTGGAATGCTGAGAGTGCTCCAGATAAGGACAAAAAGCTTGTGTGGGTTCATTTGTTGTTTATACAGGGCTTTTTGACTGAAATTCTGCTTAGTTATCAAAAGGTACACCTTAGTAATAGGACAGCAAAATTTATTGAGTCTTTATGTCACACCATGGGGGTTCATTGCATGTTCCTAGTGGGATATGAGACACCTATAGGTTTGAAAACATTATAGTAAGTGGTAACTATTTGATGTTTATTTGCTTTATTCAAATTCCTCTAATAGCATTAAGATGGATGTTCACCTCAAATGAGACCACCACTTCACATGTTCATCCAATGACTGCAAGCTTTGGGTCCAGCAGGAAGCTGATTTCCTTTTCAATTACATGACTCTCAAGGGTAAGTACAAAGACTTATGGTATAATACAGTAACTCCATCCATCTGATTCTGATAAAATGCTACAGATGAGGCAGAAGAAATGGACAATAAGAAGAATTGGTCTGATAAGAAGCTGGATAGTCATGCTAGGAAGCATAGCAATGTGGCTGACAAGGGTGAGGAGTCATTGGGGTCCCAAATTAGGCCACCCTTATCCAAGCATCCTTGTCTCTCTGGACAAGCAACTGTCAATAAAGGCAGTTCTGCTTCAAATAGCAGCAATAGGCCAGCATTTCTGTCCAGCCTATCCCTTGAGCTGTCTTTCAGGACTTTGATAGGCACTGTGTTGGCATTGCCAGCTTCAGTGAGTTTTGTTATCTTTATCTACAAATTTGTCTAATCACTTTTATACATACTGTAAGGTGCCTTGCTTACACATCAGGAAAACATCATTTTTCTTGAAATAGCTTTTTTGCCTTATTTTCCCTTAAAATGCTTAAAAGCATGTTTCAAGTGAAATCAAGGGCTTTTAAAATGTTCTTCAGACCTACTCTTGAACAGCTTGAACTTCTTGATTTTGCTTGAAACACATTTTCAAGCATTTCAAGGGAAAATAAGGGAAAATAAGCTATTTTCAAGAAAAATGACATTTTCCTGATGTGCCTTGTTTATCATTTGTTGCATGGAGCATAATCTCTGCAACACCATGCAGGAGTGAGTCTTTATCCTCTTATTGCCAATCTAAGACGTGTGCAAGTCTTAGCTGAATCTCTTGAGATATCTCATCCCCAAGATCCCTGAACCTCAATACAAATCTCCTAAGATATCCCATCTCTGAGATCCCCGAAACTTGAGTGAAGGTCTTGTCACAACAGAACACGATACACCACTACCTGTCCAGTGACATTAGATCAAGCTTCTGAACACACAGAACAAACATGACAGCCAAAACATCAAAAGGAAAAGGACACACCCCCAGCCAAGCAGCATCGGTCACCTCAACCAAAGGGAGAGACTGGAGGCTATATGGGCTCGACACAGACTTCCCCCTTTCTTCTGAACTATCAGCAATCAGATGCCCATTCACCATTGAACCATGAACTAAGGACACTATCCCCATCGGCTACCAAGGAGATGCCTGGCACTACATCAACAGACAAATCTTCGAAGGTACAACGACCCCAGTGCACAATGCACATGTTAATCTGCTGATTATCTGTCAGCAGATGAAGTGCTGTGGGATGCTACCCATTATGCAGACAGGCTGCCAAAAAAACCTTCAAAGTCAGGAACAAAGGCATCAAATAAAAGGGAAGCCAATATGAAGCATCAGTATCCCCCACTGAATGGAGTTATGGTGTCAAAACCATGCATTATTATTGACATGCAGGGCATTATATTGGCCTGGTACCTTCTAGGAATCTTGACAGATTCTAGACAGGTGGGTTTATTCACCCTGCCTAATTATGTCAGAAAACCTGACACCTGATGCCTCAGAATGAAATGTTGGTTCCAAGAGAAAATCTGTGTTCATTGTTGAAAGTGTTATAAGATGGCAGCTCTTGGTGTGATGATCCTAAGTATTTTAGCACATACAATCCATTTTGGCAGCTTATTCTGAATCAGGCAATGGTGCAACAACACCTGCAGGTGTCTGTGAACTTCTGCTTGCCCTCTGCATTGGAGTGGCTAGATGCCATCTCAGAATTGAATGCAATTTCAAGCACTATCCTAGCCATAATTCATCCTAACCTTTATAATGCAGGCTGGGAGACAACAAAGCATCTAAAGAACACCCCTGAGATAGGCCCTTTGAATATCCTTAGTGGATGGGTGTCAGTTTTCAGTGGCATTGTCATTATTTCTAACCACTCCACTGCACTACACTGGGATGGCAGCTCAAGATGGCATTAGGGTCATTCAAAGTTACCACTTATTGGTTTGCTTATTCATTTATAGGCATTTTACTGCCAAGTTAGCAATAAGTGAGTATGATAGATGACATTTATTTGTCATCTATTATACTTACTTAATACTCACTTATTGCAGATTTGACAGTAAAGTGGATAAGCAAAAAAATAAGTGGCAACTTTGAATGACCCTATTGGTATGACATCTTGGTCACATTAGAAAGCTACTGGGACTGTTATTTGGAGCTGCTGGGCCTTGGGATCTCTCTGGAGTATGGCCCTGACACAGTGGTGG
>Ga0137360_10002185_pt1 | contig 11678 bp, 9 predicted proteins | sample Mad1_60_16metaG_FD_104924 | JGI IMG/M metagenome (GOLD analysis project Ga0137360, IMG submission 104924) | Vadose zone soil microbial communities from Angelo Coast Range Reserve, California, USA - Mad1_60_16 metaG | ecosystem: Environmental > Terrestrial > Soil > Vadose zone | place: USA... | reverse complement strand
TCCGAGGGCTTCGAACGGTCTGTTGCCTCGCCGCTCCAACCTCGTAGGCTACGTGCGATGGGACGCACGGTCTGATCGATTTCCTCCTTGTCAGACAATCATTCCAACAGCTTTCAGGTCGCAGTCCGGCTTGCCGACCAGCCATCCCGAATCTCTAGGTTGGCTCCGCACTGATGAACCTCAAAATCTCGGCGGACCCGTTTAGTCCGGGCGTGGTTTGACGGATCCCCACTGACCCTCCCTGAACGAAGGCCTGCGACGACATAGGCGACGCGTTTAGGCCGAAGTGAAGAAAGGGCCGGTGGGTTGCAAAAACAACGAGGCTGAACAAAAAGGAAGTCCCACTCTTCCCGGGACATGAGTTACGAGAAAGAGTGGGACTTGAAGGTACGCAGTCAGCCTATACGTTACGAGCCGGACGAATCCTTGATGTCCTGGTTCGCCTCATTCATGGCCTTCTTGGATTCCGATTTGGCATCCGCCTGCGGATCCAGCGTCTGGATGGCCTTGCCGAGGCTCATCTTAGTTGTGTTCGTACACGTTGACGTTGCCCCCGCGGCAGTCTTCGTGGTCATATCGCACATCAGGGCCGCAAACCCGCCGGGGATATTCAGATTTTTGCTGACGTGAGCCGCAGCAACGAACTGGCCGAAGTTCTTGAATGCGCTTGCATCTTTCTCGAGGTCAGTGAGATTCGTGGTGTTGGTCAGGCCCTCGAGCTTGGTGGCCAGATGCGAGTTGTGCTCCAGGACGCTGCCGGGATTAGTGCTGGCCATTGCGTTCGATGAACTATGACCTCCCCCAGCCGAGGCGCTATTCCCGTGCGTGCCGGAAGCGCCCATGCTGCCCGCCGCGCCGGGGGTACCGGCTGGGCGGCCGTGCTGTCCATACGTCGAGGAGCCGAGAAACAACAGCGTGCTTAGAGCCAGGAACGGAATGATCAGACGTTTCATTACTTTATTCCTCCTTAGTGAGACGAACTACCCAAGAATCGCGCGAGATTGACACCGACTCCGAAATAAACCGTGTTCAAAGAAAAGCTGGTGGAATGTGTGTAGCCGGCGGCCAGATCCACCAACTGGAACGGGCTGAAATCGAACCCCAGGGAAAAGCCGTGGTCGCGCGCGATATCAGCCGAGCCGATTGTTTCCGGCGTTGTTTGAAAGACTCTGCCTGAATGTGATGCTCCCGGATTACCGGTCGGCCCCAGCTGGCGATTCAGGAATTTGCTGAAGAGCTTCTGCTGCCCCGAAGGCTCGATGGCATACGCCGACGCGCGGAAGTTCAATAGGGGCAAGATGCGGATGCTTATGCCGCCATCGAAATGACCGGTCAGACCCAGGGTGGTGTAAGGGCGCACGAAGTAGGCGCTATCAGGCACAGTATTCGCTACGCCAAGATCCACGAACGGCGTGACGTGACCAAAGGCGCGATCAAAATGATTGCTCCAGTCCGCCGTGGCCCGGCCGGAGCTGAAACCGTTCTGAGTGCTGCCGGTGGGAACAGTGCCTCGGAGATTGGAGACGAAATTCACCAGCGGATTTCGAAGCGTAAGTCGTAGATCGGTGTATATGTCCCCTATGCCAGTGGCCGAACGTAAATTTGTGGTGGTCGCGGAAGAGCTGGCATGGACGAAAAGAATCGGAGCGCCAAAATCCACACTGAAATGGTGATTGAAATTGTAGCCCAGCGTCGAATCGAACCGGGAAACGGTTCCGAGGGAGCTGGAGGTCCCGGTCAGGCTTTCATACCAGATTAAACCCTTGCCGGAGTCCTGCTTGGACTGGGCGAAAACTGCCGGCGATAGTCCTATTGAAAGAATGAGGCAACCGAGCGTTCCGCGCATACCACCCCTTATCAAGTTGAACCCGCCTCAACAGATTAAGTTGCGGGGGAGATGAGCGAATATGGAGACCCTGATCTCCCGGAGTGGGTCGGGAGTTCTTACATGCTTAGCATAGAACGCAAGCAGGTTAAGTGTTGTTTCAAATCGGCCCCTGTAAAGTTCCTATTACCTGTCCTAAGGTACAGGGTCCCGGGCTACATAATGAGCTCGCATAATCACCAAAACCGGTTCTTTCCATCGAATTTCTGAAGGCAACAAATTCTTAAACAGCGTTGCAATCGCATGTCGGCGCTGGTAGATTCACGGTGAGCATCCTACTTACGAGCTCGCCAATGGTGAGATAGTTCCCGCTCAAGTTAGGGCGCTTCTTCGCAGGCCACCAGTCCCCCGCGAACGTCGTTCCATCTGAACTGTAAGACCAAACTGTAGCATTCGCGACTCTCTGCTTCCGAGTTGCTGATTTATTGTGTGCGAACGAGACACGACAATCCCACTGTTGTGAGCGAACCATGCAGGTGTGCGAGATAAAGGGAGCAGGGTCAAGTCGTCCAGCAGCCCGAACCGAGGGCAAGGTCCACCGCGCGCCATCGCAGGCGATGGTGTACTTCGTACTGGGCTGCGCGACGGTTTTCTCCGTCGTCTATATCTGGACGCTTTATCGAGCAACCCAGCACTCGCAACTATCCTTCTTTGTGATCGGGCTCCTGGCGTTCAAGACATTAGTGGAAGTATGCGCCAGCTATTACGCCTTCGCATTTCTTTTCATCGCCTTAGCATATCTTCTCAGGAAAGAGGCGCCGCGTGGCTTGAGGCCCGTGGCGCATCCTCCTCCCGTAGGGATCATTTATCTGTGCTGTGGCGATTTGGACCGCGCCGCGCTTTTCAGCCTGGCAACTCTGGCGTATCGGGGCAAGATTTATTTTATCGTTCACGACGACTCCGTTTGCGCTGCCCAACGCCAAGAAGTGGACGATGCGGTGGAGGAGTTGCGTCGGAGAACAAATCAGCAGGTTCTCCTCCTTCGCCGGCCGAGCAAGGAAGGTGGCAAGGCAAGCGCAACGAACTACGTGCTGGGACAAACCGGACACTTGTTTGAGTATTTCCTGCTCTGCGATAACGATTCGACCGCGCTTGATACCCTGGCCATCGAAAAAGCCTTGCCCTACTTCGAAAATCCTAAAATTGCCATCGTGCAATGTCGCAACATCGGGATCGTTGACGGCAACACTTGCCATGTCAATCGGCTTTTGTCGCGCTCCATCGAAGCGTTCAATGTGTTCCTGACCGCATATTCTCGCTTCGGTTGGCTACCGTTTGTTGGCCACAACGCGATAGTTAAGACACGGGCTGTCAGCGAAGTGGGCGGCTTCACGCCCGGTTTCTTCTCCGACGATCTAGACCTAACGGTTCGCCTGAACTTACGCGGGCACAAAGTCGTTTATGCCGCAGAAATTGCGCTGGGAGAGAAGCATCCGGGCAGCCACAGTTCTTACCGGCGGCGTTGCTACAAATGGGCGTATGGTTGTGTGCAGACCTTGCGAGCGCACTGCTCGGCCGTGCTGAAAAGCACAGAGTTAAACCTCGCGGAGAAATGCTCGTTTCTCATGTTCAGCGGTTTTTATGTTGGACAGACCGTACTCCTCCTATACCTCTGCGCGACCTTTTTAGTTGCGCCGTTTTTTATGACCGGATACGCAGTGAGTGCCGGCACGGCCTTTTTCGCCGGGAGCTTGATAATCCTGACAACGTTCTTGCCCGTGTTGGCCTACTTCGCGAAGGATCCAATTCGCCAAGGTTCGTTAGGCGCAGTGGCGATGTGCGGCCTCGTGTACGGCACCACCGACTTTCCCACCGCGCGCGGCGTATGGGATTGTTTGCGAGGCCGCAAAACTCCGTGGACTCCCACAAATCTCCGAGTTTCGGACAGACATTCGTGGGGCGCGCTCGGAGAAGCGCTGTTTGGTTTGGCCCTGCTGTGCGTGCCATTGATGACCGACTTTCCCATGATCTATTTCCCATGCTTTTACCTGTTCGCCGGCAAGTTCCTCTTCGGCCCTGCTATTTCTGTGCTCTATGATGAACGGCGATCACGAGTACCGCACACTGCTCGCGCCGGCAGGATCGCGCCCTTTGCGACTGCCGCCGTCCTGTTCGCGATTCCTGCCATTCTATTTGTGCACGCACATGCCAGCGCAGGAACCGTGCCAGGTGTGGAGATACGGGGGAAGGCGCTGTATGCGGACGGAAAGCCATTTTTGGTGAAAGGCATGCACTACGGTCCGTGGCGGCCCGGCACCGGACCGAATAAAAACTATCCTTACCCAGCCCCGGAGTTGGTTGACTCGGATTTAAAACTCATCTCCGATTTGAACGTCAACACGATTCTCGTGGTGGATCCACCTGGCTATGTTTTGGATCTGGCTGAGAAGCGCGGCCTGAAGGTTCTCTATGCTTTCACCATCAATTGGTGGTCCATCGAAACCCCGCAATTCAGCACATCGCGAGAGGATATTTTGCAGCGTGTCGCCAACTATAGATACAAGCCATCTCTCTTAGGCTGGATTCTTGGGAATGAGATTCCGAATGCAGTGCTGGAACAGCGCGGAGAGAAGCCCCTACGAGATGGGCTCCTGGACCTTTACGGTGCCGTCAAACAAACGGACAACCAGCACTTCGTCACACATTCCAACTGGCCCATTACCAAAGGCGTGGACCTGCGCTTTCTCGATGTTGTGAGCTTCAATGTCTACCCTTTGTGGCCTCCCGAGGTTGTTGCCAATGGTTATGGCAAGTACATCGAACGAGTGCTGCAGCCCATTGCAGGGGACAAGCCGCTACTCATCACGGAATTTGGAGCCAACACGATCGAAGCGGGAGAAGAGGGGCAAGCCCGATTGCTGCGAAGTTCGTGGGAGGGCCTTCAGTCGGCGCGTGCTTGCGGCGGCGTGGTCTTTGAATTTGCCGATGAGTGGTGGAAGAACTACGACAATCCAAAGCGTGAGGGAGACTGGTGGGACCGCAAGGCGGCGGCCGACGACGAGAAGCAACACGACCTTGATCCCGAGGAGTACTACGGCGTTATGACGGGTGAGCGGCAGCCGAGGATGGCCGCGTCTACGGTCAAGGAAATGTTTTCTGCCGCCAAGGCAGGCCGCAGCTTGCCTGTGGCTGTCGTGGCCTTGCTCATACTCTTCGCTGTAGCGGGCTGGGGATGGGCACGGTGGCGGGTTGAGCCTTCGGGCAGAAGGAACGTTCAGCGCTGAAATGCGCTGCCACAGGCGCGCGGGGGGTATGCAATCCGTCGAAACACCCAGCGGCTGGCAGTCACCAACTCCCGTTACACGTCCGCCTACGACCTTTCCTCCTCATCGCACATCCGTAAGGACGTGTAGCGTCGACCTTGCGTTCTTGCTCCTCTTGCTATTCTTTTCTCAGAGCGTTCATGGGGGAAATAGACGCCGCGCGGCTAGCCGGAACAATCGCCGCCACGAACGCGGACACAGCAAGCGCACTCGCGGCCACAGTCAAGGCCAGCGGGTCCCAGGACGAAACGCTATATAGCTCTGTTGAGATCAACCGCCCAGCGCCAACTGCAAGTGGCAACCCCAAAACCAGCCCAAATAACACGCGATGGAAAGCTCCACGCAGTACGAGTTGAATTACGTTCGCCCGGTCAGCGCCAAGTGCCATGCGAATGCCGACCTCATTGGTTCGCTGCGCGACGGTATAGGCCGTGACGCCATACAATCCGATCGCAGCAAGCACGAGAGCCACAATCCCGAACAGACCGGCGAGGCTTGCTACCGCGCGCTCCTGATCGAACAAAAGCTCAATTTGCTGCTGCATGGTCCGGATGCTCGTGATGGCTAGGTTTGCATCAAGCTCCGCTAGGGTCCGGGTGAGCAGAGACTCGAGCGCACCGGTAGACATGTTGGTCGCCAGCATGATTCCCCCGATAAAGTGCGAACGTAGCTCGAGTTTTTTCATCAGCTCGTCGTGGTAGTCGACGTTCTGCGCCAACGGCACGAAAAACATTGGGCGTGCCGGCCGGTTCAAGGCAAAACCTGCAAATTTGGCGTCTCGCACCACGCCGACAATACGGAAGGTATCGCTATTCTCTGGCAGATCCAGGCCGAAGTGTTGATCCAGCGGGTCTTCGTCATTTGTGAAAAAACGTTTGACGAAAGCTTCGTTCACGATCGCCACCGGCGCCGTGGTTTCATTGTCCGCCGGGGTAAACGCCCGTCCGCGCAAAATGGGTACGCCAAAGTTCTGCAGGTAGGTGGCGCTCACGCGATCCCAAGACGCGACTGCCTCCTCATTCATCTTCGGAATGGGATGGCCCGTCACCAAAATGAGGTCGCCCCAGTTGTTGGTGAGTGGGTTGTAAAGGGCCAACCCGCATCCCTGCACTCCAGGCAAACGATTCAGGTGTTCCTCAAGTTGACGGTAAAGGGCGGCCAACTTGACCTGCGTGTAGCTGGCCGGCGGGTTGTGCAGCTCCACCAGCACGCGGCCTTGCACTTGATATCCGAAATCCTGATGCTCGAGTTTGTTGAGGCTTCGCGCCAGCATCGTCGCACTAGCGACCAGCACTACAGACAAAGTAGCTTGCACAACGAGCAGCGCCCTGCGCGCGAAGGAAGAGCGATCGCTCGTGCCTCGGCCCGATCCGCGCAGCAATTCCGCGGGATCGGTCCGCGTGGCAAACCACGCCGGAGCCGCCCCGAAGATCATTCCCGTGAGCAGGGACAGCGCGAAAGCGAACGCCAAAACGACCAGCGATGGCGAAGTGCTGATGGGAAGGAAATGTGAGTTGTGGAACGTAAGCGCAAGCAACAGCCGTGCCGCCCCCATTGCGACCAGAAGGCCAGCAATGCCGCCGCCGATGGCCAGCAGCACGCTCTCGGTGAGCGCTTCCGTAATGATTTGCCGTCGCGTTGCACCCACTGCGAGTCTTACCGCGGTCTGCTTACGCCGCGCGAAGCCCCGCGCCAGCAGCAGGTTCGCGACGTTGGCGCAGGCGATCAGCAGCACCAACCCACACACCGACAACAGGATCTGTAGGCTGCGCCCGTACTGCTCTTTCATCACGGCCACACCCGCTCCGGCTGGCACCACGTTGACCACCTGCTTCGGAAGTAGCCGGACAACGTCCGGCATCCACTTGGCAGGATATCCAGAATCGTTCTGCATCCATTGCCGCAGTACTGCGGTGAGGCGTGGGGCCATGCCGTCAATCGTAGCGCCTGGGCGCAACCGGCCGATTACGCGCAGCCACGCGGAGACGGACTGACGCAACAAATTGCCTTCCCCATCAATCATGGGCTCCTGTTGGACCGGAATCCAAATATCAGGAGGATCGCTTTGCAGCGTTTCGCCGAAAAATCGCTGCGGCGCGACTCCAATCACCGTAAAGGGATGACCCTCCACTACAAAAGTTGAACCCACCACTGAAGGATCGGCGCCGTAAATAGTCTGCCACGCACGGTGACTAAGCACAGCTACTGGCTGAGCGCCCGCCTTGTCATCTTCCGGCGTAAACACTCGTCCGCCAAAAGCGCCCACTCCTAGCGTCGAGAAATAATTCCCCGTGACGTACTCCGATTGCAAAGGCCGGGCAGCAAAATCCACACCTTCCCGCCTCACGCTTAGACGCCAGCGGCCGGCTTGAAACGCCATGACCTCTTCGAACTCCGGCGATTCCGCCTTCAGTCGCTCGAACAGCGGGAACGAAAACATTCCCCACTTGTTCTGAGGACCGCCCTGTACGCAGCATTCGTCGCCTTCACCGACCCGATAGAGTGTCGCGGGGTCGGAAACGGGCAACGAGCGCAACATCACTGCGTGTATGAGGCTGAAGATTGCTGTAGTTCCCCCGATCCCCAATGCCAATGTCAGGACCGCGGCGGCGGCAAAGACCGGAGACGACCGGAATTGCCGAAGGGAATAGCGAATATGGCCAAATACGTTTCTCATCCGTAGGGTGCCCTGTAGTCCTTTAACCTTGTCACTTGACACATAAGATTTTCCGAGATTGGACACGGCTCCGGCAAGTCCCGACTCCTCAGGGTTGACGTATTTTTTTCAACAAATCATCGATGCATGGCGGGCTGGCAAGTCTGACGCGACTTTCAAACTATCAGTTGAGCATTTCGGGAACAGATACCACGCGGCACTCGGCACCAAAGTTGTCCTTTGATGCCGATCCGAACAGTTTTGCTGGCGATTTTGCTCAGCGTTGCGTCTTGCGGCGCGTGGTCATGGTCGTGGGCTAGGCGGAGCGCTGCACCCAGCCGACCCGGCGGAAATGGTCTGGGTACATCCAACACTTCCGTGAGCGCACTTTCAATCGCGCAAGGATCAGGACCTGTGAGGACGGAGCATGCACGTAAAAGGAAACGGCGGCTCCGCACGCATCGAAGCCGCCGCACCTTGTTACATTGAATGCCTATTTCCCGCTCGTTCCCTGATCACTTCCGACGCCAGTTACAAAATCGTATCCGGCCTTACAGCTGAAGCTGCCCGCGGAGCCGGAAACGATGTCTCGAAAATCGTTTGTGTTCGTGTAGTTCCCGTAAATTGTGGACAGTTCTGCTGTCGAATTGATGTAGAAATGCCCTGCGAGGTTCACGATTCCAGCCAGGGAAGGCGAGGCGACGCTGGTGCCGCCAAATACGAGCCAGCCACTCAACCCCTGGCAGGATGTGCTGTCATAGACAGAAACGCCTGTGTTGGGATCCGAATCGAAGGAGAAGTCCGGCGCCGACCGCTGGGTCGCGTCGGTTCCCGCAATCCCAGACTGATAGGTTGGCTTTGGCTCATATTTGCTGGGACCGCCTCCGCTTCCGCTCCAACCCGTCTCGCTGACAAAGGTGCCGCTGCTGTTGCGATTCACGCTCGTGCCCCCCGCGGACACCACAGACGGAGAAACGCTTGGATAGATGTTCGCTCCGCCGGTATCGCCGCTGGAGGCGAAGTACACCACGCCATCATTCTGGAAGTGGGAATCGCTGGAGGCTTCACTCGAAAACTCGCTGCCACCCCAGCTCATCGAGACCTCTCCCCGGCCACCGCTTGCCAGGACCTGACTCGTTGCCACGTCCACGGCCGCAAATAAATTCGCAAAACTGTTTGACGCTGCTTCGACGAGAACAATCTTTGCATTCGGCGACATCGCGTGCGCCCATTCGATGTCTAGCGCAGCCTCCTGGGACCAGCCACAGTTCGTTCGGGGTTTCGAACCGCTGGCGTAGACCTTCAAAAAGCATCCGTTTGCCGTCGTGCACGCCGGCAGTCCGAACTGGCTCGAAAAAACGTTCAGGTCATTTTCTGCCGTGGGGTAATCGAATGCGTCCACGATCGCAATCACGCCGCTGCCACCGGTCGACGGCAACTTGTACACCGAGCGCAATGACGCCGGAGTCTCCCCGGAGGGAGTACCCCCGCCGCCGGGTTTGCCTTCGAACCGAATCAAATGATTCGTATGTGCTCGCACCCCGACATCCTCAGGATGTTCGACCGTGCTTGCCGGAATCAAAACAGCAGCGTGCGACTGCCCGTTTTCGCTTTGCGACATACCCAGGGTTGGCATCGTGAGCGCAAACACAAGAGAAACCACAACAGAGACCACCGCCTTCAATTGCATCAGTTTTTCCTCCTTGAATCGATCGACGCGCGCACTACCAGCGCGTTACTGCTTAAAAAAAAGGGGATAGTGGAGCTGGGAAAGGGCCTGTTAGCCCTCGCGCCTATCTCGCAGGATACGGATTCAATCTTGGGGGATCCACTTTGTCAAGCAACAATTTTGTGCTCTGTGGGCCGCAAGTCTCGCCGCGGTCGCGTGAACACACTCGGCGTCGCTATGCGGCGGCTGTTGACTTCTAACTGACCGTTGATTCTGCACGTTTAACCCGATCTTGGCGCGATGGGCTTAGGCCACGGAGTCTTTTGTCGGTTTACATGTAAGTTCTGAATTGCACCTCAACAAAGCCTTCCTGATTGCGTGCGGTCAATTAACAAAATCTTTCCAATGGAGTTGAGATATGGTTTGGTACCGACTTGACATCTCAGCTTTCCTGACCTAAAAGCTATGCCACAGCTGCATGGCTTTTGCGAGTGAAGTGTAAACGGGTTGCCCGAATCTTTTGCTCACCGATTCCTCGGGGTCAGCATCGGCGCCGCCATTTCTTTGCGTGCTTAACGGCGCGTCTCCGCGAGCTGTGTTGCATACGAGATTTGCAAAGCAAAAAGGAGCCGTGCATGGAATGGCGTTTATATAAGACTCATTTGGTCGTCGTCCTCATGTTCATTGTGGCGGCAAGCGCGTGGGCGCAAACGGGAACGACATCATTGCACGGGAGCGTGGCGGACAAAACAGGCGCTGTCATTGTCGGCGCCAAAGTAAGTCTGAGCAATGCACAGCAGGGATTACATCGCGAGACGATTACCAATGCCGCCGGCGAATACGACTTCTTGGCTCTCCCGCCAGGCAACTACGTCTTGGTGGTAGAGATGACAGGGTTTCGCAGGTACGAGCAGAAAAATCTGCAACTACTTGTAAATCTTCCGACCACCTCGAACGCGCTTCTGGAAATAGGAACCTCCAGCGAAACCATCGAGGTTTCGGCACAAGCAGAAGCTTTGAATGCCACGGATGCTTCCATCGGAAATGCCTTTAATGAGAACCAAGTGAAAGAGCTTCCTCTCGAAGGACGCAACGTTCCCGACCTGCTAAGTCTGCAACCCGGTGTGGCCTATACCAATAACCGCCCCGACGTGCCGACGTGGGACACGCGGAACGGCGCCGTTAACGGCGCGCAGCGACCAAAGCAACGTCACGGTCGACGGTGTTGGTGTCAATGACGCCGGCGGGCACGCATTCACGTCCGTCCTGCCCGTCACGCTCGACTCCGTGCAGGAATTTCGTGTAACCACCAGTAACTACAACGCCGACCAAGGCGGCACTTCCGGCGCACAAGTCGCCATGGTCACCAAGAGCGGCACTAACGTCATTCATGGCTCCGCGTACGAATACCACCGCAACACGTACACTAGCGCCAACGACTTCTTCGTGAAAAACAGCGAGCTGCAAAATTGTATTAATAACGGAACACCGCTTAGCGATCCAAGTTGTAACAAGCCGCCAAAACTAATCCGCAACATCTTCGGCGGCTCGCTTGGCGGCCCAATTAAGAAGGACCGTCTGTATCTCTTTATGAACTACGAGGGAACTCGCCGCGCAGAAGCGAATAGCCAAACCGTTGCGGTACCTTCGCTGGCTATGCGCGATGGCATCATTCAGTACGCTTGTTCTAACCCTTCCGCTTGCGCAGGGGGCACCGTCACTGGTCTCAGCGGCGCGACATATAACGTGGCAAGTGGCAACAACGCCCTTTCTGCCACCCAAATTACGAATTTGGATCCTTTGCATATTGCGCCGAATACCGCCGTCCTCGATTTACCTCAAGACCTTCCCGGCTCCAAATTGCAACAACGCCGGAGACGGCCTGAATTACAGCTGCTTCAACTTCAGCGCGCCCATCTCGGACATAAAGAACGAGTACATCTCTCGCATGGACTACAACATCACGCGCGACGCCAGGCACCGTGTTTCGCTCACTGGCACGCTTCGTAACGAAAACAATGCCCAGACACCTTTCCTGCCAGGCCAGGCACCATCACACGCCTTGGTCAACTACAACAAGGGTCTAACAGCTTGTTGAACAATCTGGGTTTTCGAGTTTTTCGTTCCACATTTTGACTTATGGATAAGTTGTGAAGGATTGCTTCGGGTTGCTCGGTCTACCGAGCGGGCCCCAATCGAACTTCC
>Ga0137360_10002178_pt1 | contig 11690 bp, 9 predicted proteins | sample Mad1_60_16metaG_FD_104924 | JGI IMG/M metagenome (GOLD analysis project Ga0137360, IMG submission 104924) | Vadose zone soil microbial communities from Angelo Coast Range Reserve, California, USA - Mad1_60_16 metaG | ecosystem: Environmental > Terrestrial > Soil > Vadose zone | place: USA... | reverse complement strand
GCACTGCCTGGTTCACGGCCACCTACGGAGATACTTGAATGAGCAATCCTTACGACAGTGCGACCGAACGCGCATCGATCCTGGGTCCTACATTGTATTTCAAGGGCGATCTGACGGCCGAAGAGGACCTGTTGATTCAAGGCCGCGTCGAAGGATCGATCACGCACACACAGCGTTTGACGGTCGGCGCGCAAGGCACGGTCAAGGCGAATATCCGCGCGCAGCTCATCATTATCGAAGGAACCGTCGACGGCGACCTGCAGGCCGATAAATCCGTATTCGTGAAAGAGACTGCGAAGGTTTGCGGCAATATCTATGCGCCCACCGTCAGCATAATGGAGGGCGCCAATTTCAGCGGCAGCATCGACATGGGCGGCAAGAAGACCGGCCAGCTGACCGGCCAGCTGACCGGCCAGCTGACCGGCAAGCAGGATGCCGCGGCCACCCGGACCGTCAAAGTTTCCGGCGGTGTTGGCTGACAATGTCCTGGTTTAAGAAACCCCTCGATGGAGATGCTCCCATGATGAACAGCAATTCAAGCGGCCGCGCGCCTGCGCCAGAACCCTCCGTGACACGGCCCGAACCGCGCGAGCCTCGAGCCGAAGCCCGAGTCGAACCCCGTTCGCCGCAGCCCCGGGCACCCGAACCGCGTGCGCCTGAAGCACGAGCGCCGGAGGCGGCGCCGCGTGCGTCCGTACTGGGCCCAACCCTACGATTTCGGGGCGAGTTGTCGGCCCAAGAAGATCTGATCATCCAGGGCAGCGTGGAAGGCTCGATCACGCACACGCAGAGCCTGACGGTGGGAACCGATGGCTCCATGAAGGGTGATATTCGCGCGCGGGTCATCGTGATCGACGGCAAGGTCGAGGGCGATCTGTATGCCACCGAATCGGTGAGTGTCCGCGCCACTGCGAAGGTCAAAGGCAATGTTTTCGCTCCGCGCGTGGGGATCACCGAAGGCGCGTTCTTCCAGGGGCAAATCGAAATGCAGCCGTCCGGAGCGGCCGTGCAGGAGCACAGTGCGCGTCTGCGCCAGGCGGCCTTGGCGCCGCCGATGGACGGGCCTGCGGTCGATCACATGCTGGGGGCGAGCTGAGGTAGGCGCTGCATTTGAGGCCGCCTCTGGCTCAAGGCAGGAACAATTCGGGATCGACCCAGGCGCGATTGAGGCTCAAACCCCAATGCAGATGGGGTCCGGTCGCGCGCCCGGTCATGCCGACGGCGCCGATACGAGTCCCCGCCGCCAGGCGTTGGCCGGGTTTCACGTCGATGGCACTCAAGTGGCAGTACATGCTGATCAAGCCGCGCCCATGATCGACGAACACGGTATTGCCGTTGAAGAAATACTCGCCGGTGTCGACCACCGTGCCGGCGATGGGTGTCCGCACGGGGGTGCCGGTGGGCGCAGCGATGTCCATGCCGCTGTGCGGATTGCGCGATTCGCCGTTGAAGATTCTGCGCGACCCGAATGAGCTGCTGCGCGGACCGGGTACCGGCTGGGGCAAGCGCAGGGATTCCGGCGGCGGTTCGGTCCAGTGGCTCAATGCGTGGTCGATGCGGATCTTCTCTTCGTTGACCCGCGCCAGATCCGCCGCCGATAGGTTGACCTGGCGCGGGGCTACTTTCAAGGATTGGCTGGCGTATTGCTTGTTGCCCACTGAAAATTCAATGACCTGTCTGCCGATGGTTCCGCGCACGATCACCTGCCGCATTCCCAGCGGCGCCGACAGCGGAATGCCGATGACCGCAACCCATTTCGAATCGTCCGGAAGCACCAATGCCCGATGCCCGTCGGCGTCGACGTAGGGCAGGGACGGACCCTCCGAATCCAGGTGCAGTATCTTGACACCGCCGGGCACGGCATTCTCATGCGGCAGATCCACCTCCATGGCGAGCGTGGGATTCGAGACCGTGAGCGCCACGCTAGCGCCAAAGAGCACGAGCAGGGTTCGAAGCGCCGGCCGACCGACGCCGGCGGGGATTTTCAGGCTCACGAAGCGCCTTCGACTTTGGCGCGAATCCTGCCTTGCGCCAGCCGCGCTTCGATGATCGTGCCCGGCTTGGCGTGCTCGGCATTGCGCAGGATCTCACCGCTCTCGACGCTGACGATGGCATAACCCCGCTCCAGGGTGGCGAGCGGACTGACGGCATTCAGCGTGCGGACCAGAGGCAGCAGCCGTTCGCGTCTCGAGTTGAACGCGAGACGCCATGCGCGATACAGCCGTTGGTCCAAATTCTCCAGACGCAACCGCTGCTGCTGCAGGCGCGTCGACGGACTCACCTGCGCGGCTCGTCCCGTCAACCAGCGCAATCGCTCGCGATGCTCCTGGAGCCGGCGGCGCAGCGCGCGGACCAGCGACTGTTCAAGTTCATCCAATCGTTGTGCCTGGGCGTCCAAGCGCGCCGCCGGACTCACTTGGCCTAAGCGACCGGCGAGCCAGCTCAGGCGTTCGCCGTGCTCATCGAGTCGGCGGCGCATGCAGCGCTGCAGGCGGGCGCCGAGCCGCACGAAGGCATTGAGCCATTCTCCGGCATCGGGCACCGCCAGTTCCGCGGCGGCGGAGGGTGTGGGCGCGCGCACATCCGCGGCGAAGTCGGCAATGGTGAAATCGATCTCATGACCAATGCCGGTGATCACCGGGATGGGCGAAGCCACGATCGCGCGCGCCAGGCGCTCGTCGTTGAACGCCCAAAGATCTTCCAGGGAACCGCCGCCGCGAGCCAGGATCAACACATCGCATTCGGCACGTCGGCCGGTCAACTGGAGCGCCGCGACGATTTCCGCCGCTGCCTGCGCGCCCTGGACGGGCACCGGATAGATCATCACGGCCGCCGCGGGAAAACGCCTCGCCAGCACGTGCAGAATGTCGCGGATCGCGGCGCCGGTGGGCGAGGTGATGATGCCGATGCGCCTGGGAAGGCTTGGCAAAGGGCGCTTTCGCTCCACGGCGAACAGGCCCTCCAGCTTGAGTTTCGCGCTCAGCTCCTCGAACTGCCGTTTCAAGGCGCCGAGACCCGCGTCCTCCATGTGATCGACGATGAGCTGGTACTCGCCGCGCGGCTCGTACAGCCCGATGCGAGCCCGAACCAGCACCTTTTGGCCGTCCCGGGCCGTGAAGGAACACAGCATATTTCGCTGCCGGAACATGGCGCAGCGAACCTGCGCGGTGGCGTCTTTGAGCGAGAAATACCAGTGCCCGGAGCTGGGTCTCGCAAAATTGGAGATTTCGGCCTCGAGCCACAAGGTGCCGAACCCGCGCTCGAGCAGCACTCTGACCTCGCGGTTGAGCCGCGAAACACTGTAAATATCGCGGTCCGGGCGTGCCGGTAGGGATGCGCTTTCGGCTAGTTCCATGGGCAAATGATAGCGGTTTACCGCGCAGCGGGGGCAAGGTACAATGCGCCGCCTCTTAGATGAACCCGTGAACGCTACCCTATGCGTATTCTTGAAGAGGCACTCACATTCGATGACGTCCTGCTCGTGCCGGCATATTCCGAGGTTTTGCCCCGCGACGTGTCGCTGGCAAGCAAGCTGACCCGGGAGATCGACGTCAATCTGCCGGTGATTTCCGCCGCAATGGACACGGTCACCGAGGCCCGCCTGGCCATCACCATTGCCCAAGAGGGCGGCATCGGCATCATCCACAAGAACATGTCCATCGACAACCAGGCACGGCAAGTCGACCGGGTGAAGAAGTTCGAAAGCGGCGTGATCAGCGACCCGATCACCGTGAACCCCGACATGACGATCCGCCAAGTCATCGAACTGACCCGCGCGAAGAACATCTCCGGAGTGCCGGTGGTGCTCGGCACGAAAGTGGTCGGCATCGTCACGCATCGCGACCTGCGCTTTGAAACCAAGCTCGATGCTCCGGTGTCCTCGGTGATGACGCCGAAGGATCGCCTCATCACCGTGCGCGAGAACGCGCCCAAGGAACAGGTGCTCGCGCTGCTGCACAAGCACCGCATCGAAAAAGTGTTGGTGGTTGCCGGCGATCACGAGCTCAAGGGCATGATCACGGTCAAGGATTTTCAAAAGGCCACGGAATTTCCCAATGCCTGCAAGGACAGCGTCGGAAGCCTGCGCGTCGGCGCGGCGGTGGGTACGACGCCGGATACCTTGGATAGAGTCGGGGCATTGCGTGAAGCAGGGGTGGACGTCGTCGTGGTCGACACTTCGCACGGCCACTCGCGGGGCGTGTTGGAGACGGTGGCGAGAATCAAGGCGAAGTATCCCGACATCCAGGTGATCGGCGGCAATATCGTCACCGCCGAAGCGGCGCTCGACCTCGTCAAGCACGGAGCCGACGCGGTCAAGGTGGGCATCGGGCCCGGTTCGATCTGCACGACGCGCGTCATTGCGGGCGTCGGCGTGCCGCAGATCAGCGCGATCGCGCGCGTCGCCAAGGCACTGGAGGGCACCGGCGTGCCGGTGATCGGCGACGGCGGAATCCGGTACTCCGGCGACATAGCCAAGGCCCTGGCGGCGGGAGCGCACTGCGTGATGATCGGCGGCATGTTCGCGGGCACCGAGGAGTCTCCCGGCGACGTGGAACTCTACCAAGGCGGCTCCTATAAGGCGTATCGCGGCATGGGATCCCTGGGCGCGATGTCCCAGGCTCATGGCTCCAGCGACCGCTACTTCCAGGACACCACGACGGAACTTGAAAAGCTGGTGCCGGAAGGCATCGAGGGACGCGTACCCTACAAGGGCAGTCTCGTGGCCATTCTGCTCCAGCTGTCGGGCGGTCTGCGCGCGGCGATGGGCTACACCGGCAGCAGCAGCATCGAGGAAATGCGCACGCGTCCGCAATTCGTGCGCATCACCAGCGCCGGCGTTCGCGAGAGCCACGTTCACGACGTGACCATCACCAAAGAAGCGCCCAACTACCGGATCGGTTGATGCGGGACATTCACGCGGACCGAGTTCTCATACTCGATTTCGGAGCTCAGTACACACAGTTGATCGCGCGCCGCGTGCGCGAACTCGGGGTGTATTCGGAAATCTACGCCTGCGACGCCGACGCGGAGCAAATCAAGCGCTTTGCGCCGAGGGCGATCATTCTTTCCGGCGGCCCTGAATCGGTGTACGACGCCAAAGGTCCCGAAGCACCCCGGGAGGTATTTTCGTTGGGCGTTCCGGTGCTCGGTATTTGCTATGGCATGCAGACCATGGCGGCGCAGCTTGGCGGTCAAGTCGAATCATCCAGTCATCGCGAGTTCGGCGCCGCGCAGGTCCGGCCGACGGCCGACTCGCGGCTGCTCGATGGTCTCGAAGACAATCGCGACGCTCAAGGGCGGCGGGTGCTCGATGTGTGGATGAGTCACGGCGACCATGTCGTCGCCGTTCCCCCGGGATTCAAGGTCATCGGATCGAGCGACAACGCGCCGCTTGCCGCGATGGCCGACGAGTCGCGTCGATTCTATGGACTGCAATTTCACCCTGAAGTGACGCACAGCCTGCAGGGCACCGAAATTTTGCGGCGCTTCGTCCGCGAAATTGCCGGCTGTTCGGGGAGCTGGGAATCGCGCAATATCATCGAGGACAGCGTGGCGAGAATTCGCGCGCAGGTCGGTTCGGACAAAGTCCTGCTCGGACTGTCGGGCGGCGTGGACTCGTCGGTGCTGGCCGCGTTGCTACACCGCGCCATCGGCGCACAGCTCACCTGCGTGTTCGTGGATCACGGGCTTCTGCGGCTTGGCGAGGGCGATCAGGTGATGGCGACGTTCGCGGAGCACATGGGCGTGCGGGTGATTCGCGTCGATGCGGAGCAGCGGTTTTTGGCAGCTCTCGCCGGCGAGGCGGATCCGGAGAGGAAGCGCAAGATCATCGGGCGCATGTTCGTGGAAGTCTTCGACGAGGAAGCGGCGAAGCTCGAGGACGTGAAGTGGCTCGCTCAGGGCACGATTTATCCGGACGTGATCGAATCGGGCAGCAAGACCGGCAAGGCGCATGTGATCAAGTCGCACCACAATGTGGGCGGATTGCCGCAGCACATGAAGCTGAAGCTCCTGGAGCCGCTGCGCGAATTGTTCAAAGACGAGGTACGCAAACTCGGCATCGAGCTCGGGCTGCCCAAGGACATGGTGCACCGGCACCCCTTTCCCGGCCCCGGCCTGGGTGTCCGGATCCTGGGTGAAATTCACAAGCCGCATGCGGATCTACTGCGCCGGGCGGATGCAATATTCATCGAGGAGCTGCGCCGCCATGATCTCTACGACAAGGTCAGCCAGGCATTCGCAGTGTTCCTGCCCGTGCGCTCCGTCGGGGTCATGGGCGACGGCCGACGCTACGATTATGTGATTGCACTGCGCGCCGTGGAGACCATCGATTTCATGACGGCGCGCTGGGCACGATTGCCCTACGAGTTCCTGGATCGCGTCACGCACCGCGTGGTCAATGAGGTTCCGGGGATATCGCGCGTGGTGTACGACATTTCGGGGAAGCCGCCGGCGACGATTGAGTGGGAGTGAGTTGGGCCTTCGGGGTATACAGCCTTCTGTAGGCTCCCGCGCGTAACTCACTGAAATTCAAAAGATCGTATTTCGGCATCTATCGCATCAATTGCCTCCCAGCGAATCCTTTTGACGGTAAATCTGACGGTAAAAATTCTTTCGCCATTCTGTTCCTGATTTTTACCGTCAAACTAAGGGTCAAATTGCTCAAGAGCCTACAAATAACAGAGTTTTTCGCACTCCAAATCGTCCGGCTAGGCAATTCATAGGGTTTTTCCCAGAGAGCCACGTCGACTGTGGACGCTTCATCCGATGCTGGCATGCGTCCCAATGGAACCCGATCACTCAAGCCCCACGAGGTGTCGCGTACCGCCCGCCGAAGTTCGTGAGAGCGCTTCGTGGTTTTCCGTCTCTTGCTGTGACCCAAGCTCATATCAGGTAGGTTCTCACAGAGTGCGCGCCGGCGCATGGGGGAGATTCGGGGAAAATATCGAGGAAACCGTCATGGTTTGAAATGGCGTACATCCGCCGGAGGCGCTTTACCTCGGCGGTCTGTATCCCGCTGCGAGCCGCAGACACCCGAGCATGTGATGAGCGCTCCGACGTCCATGTCGGAGCACCCCTATCGTCAGCAGGCTGTTACTCAAAAAATGACTGGCTATTCGAGCCCTTCACGACCCAGCTTCCGATGAGACTTTGTCGTAGGCGTCCATGATGGCATCACGGAGAGCCGCTGCTCGCCGATCTCCGCCGTTCAATCCAACAGCATATAACCCCCATTCGTCAGCCCTTCGGGTTTGCAGGGCGCTCATGAGGCGATCGGGATCGAAGTCAGACCCTGGCTGAAACATGATTCGGACAAGTCCCCCAAAAATAGCTCCGCCGTGCGTTAGCTTCTGGCCAGGGAAAGCCACAGCCATATTTGTGAGTGCGGCTGAGGTGACCACGGGCCCGAACCTTCGAATCGCATTCGCGATGGCGGACGTAAAAGGAACTTCACCCGGTCGCCATGCCGCCGCCGATGTATTACGGGCTATGCTGAGACCGGCATCTGTGACGAGCTGCTGGATCTCCCACGCATCTTCATCCGCTGCGGCAAGGGCTGCAAAGTAGTCGTCGAGGCGGTTAATCGGTTTGCGAGCTCGATTGGCAACAATGAACATGCGAGCCTCCTCCTTTGTGCTTTCGTATCTGAAGACGCAGCATGGGAGCTGAGGGATGTCGTCCCTTTTACAGGCAGCCTTCCATCGATGCTGGCCATCGATGATAGTGAGCGTGTCATCGGCGCGTCGGGATATGACCAACGGCGCGCACAAGCGCCAATCGAACTTGGCGGCGATACTGGCAATCAGCCTGCGTGAGGCCGCATTATCGATTGATCTTTGATAAATGCTATCGATCGAAAGCCTATTCAGATGTATCCACTCAATCGACGGCTGCGAACCGACCGGTGGTAGATAGTGTGATCGCCGATTATTGGTCTTACGGTGATTACCTGTCGCCTTGCCCTTTTGGTGTTCGTCTGTTCCAAACTGGCGTATTTTCCCAGGGCCGATATTTCTGATCGTCGGATCGGCGGTCAACTCGAGACTCTCGATTAAATCGGTAGCCTCCTCGATCGGGCTAACCCATACGGTGCCGCAGCGCTCTATAACGATATTTCCGGGGTGGACACGAACGTGGCCAAGTTCCGTTTCCAACGCGAAGGTTCCATTCGGTTCGATGGTGCCGGCTATGTGTGGTGGCACCCAGTCCGGCATCGGTACCTCTCCATACCTCCAGGATCGTATATTTCTGCTCTGTGTTGTGGTCGAAAGACGCTCTTTACCCATTATATTCCCCTTTGAGATTTGCCGGTCGCGAAATTGCGAACCGGTAGGGGACGATGACGCGGAGGCAGAGGTATCTCCATGAAGATTTGAGATTCTGCCGAAACCTGCCGGTTGAAGCTGATCCGTCAGAAAAACATGAATCTGCTGGTAGGCATTACGAACCGAGACTTTGAAGGTTGTTTGTAAGGTTACGTCCTACGATTACGATCATAAAATCGGCAAGGGCGCTGCGCGCAGATTAACAGCGACGCGATCGGCGGTTTTGTGATCAATACTTGCGCTGCAGCCGATCTCCGATTGCCTTGGCCTTAGCCAATCAGCGTCGCGCCTTCGGCAGATCAGCGGCGCGGATGGCACGAAGCACTTGTCGAAAGACTTCATCGAATGGCGGTAGTTGACTCATTTGATGCGCGAGGCGATTTTCCCAGAGTCGCCGGAGACGTTCTTCTTTGGTCGCGATTGCCTGTTCCAACCCTGCGGCAGTGCGTTTCCGCAGCGCGAGCTTGGTATCGAGCTCGGTACGCATCTCTGCAATGTGCAAATCCATAGCATCGAACAGGTACCACAAGTCATACAAGTCGCGCGGCTCGTTCCTCGCCCGGTCGCTCAGAGCGAGCAGCTTTTCAATCACGATTTCTTCAATCGCGTAGACCTTAACAGTCGGCCCTTCTGGCAAATCGTCGAAACTGTCATAGGTGCGCTGTATGACACGGTCCTGCAGGGGAAAGCATAGGACTTCGTCAATCGTGATATCCACCTTCACGTCGTTCGCGGCCGGCAACGGGCCTTGATAGCGCAGGTAGAAAGTGTGGCTGTTCTGGTGGCCGTGGCGATCGTCCCGGTCGAATTCGATCCGGAGTCCGCAGGCAGCTTCGATCGCGACGAATATTTCGTTCAGCCTCGCCAGAATCTCCTCGAGGCTGATCGGACGGGTCAGAGTAAAATCCAGGTCCTCGGAAAACCGGTAGTCTGCGAACCAGCATCGTCTTAGCGCCGTACCGCCCTTAAAAGCCAACAGCTCCCGCAATGGATGGCCGGCGAGCCCGCTCAAGAGCCAGGCGAGTACATAGTCCCGTTCGATGACTGCTTCTGGGATGCGACGCCCCCCGGCGCTCATCAGCGAGTTGGAGATCAGCGAAATACTGCGCCGGGGAATCATTATCCGACCCTCGCCGCGTCCAGTTCTTCCGGCGTCACATTGAGCTGGAGTCTCCAGCGTGACACGTGCGTTCCCTCCGCGGGAAGCAGTGGATCGAGGCGTTGGTAGGTCGCCGTCAGCATATTGCGTAACGGTTCAAGCGCGGATTCATCGGCTAATTCATAGTGCTCCAGCAGGTATCCCAGTCGACGCACAACCGCTCCTACGTCGAGTCGTTGGGCGTACTCGATCAGCTTCTCGGAGATGAGGGTTGCCCGTTTCATCCACAGTCCCTTGGCCACGTCGGTAATGCCGCCGACGAATGCTGGATGTCGCAGGCCATCGATGATCGTACGTTCCATGTCGCTAATCATCACGAACCGCTCCTTGTCGATCCAATGCTTCACAACTCCGAATTCCTGTTTCGGAGTGATGTGGATAAACTGAAAGTTGTAGCCGCCAATCGTCTGCGGGCGGACGCGTCGTGTGCATGATGCGTACACGGTGAAGTTGGGCTGAGTGACCATGCGATGCAATTCAAATGCAGTACCGTGTGATAGGAAGTAGGACGCCGCGCCCGCAAGTTCACGCGCGATCAGGTAAGGGCTGTCGATGTACTTTGTCGCTCGCCCCAGTTCGAAGGGTACGAGGTTGTACAGGCCGGGCTTGAGCCGTGTGATCAATCCACGCTGTTGTGTCTTATGGACGAGGCTGCGAGCCGCCGCCGCCGATAGACCAGTGATTGAAACGACGTCCGCCAGGGTGAAAGTGGTACGGCGCAGTTCGTTCAATTCGGTGAAAAGCTGCGCTGCGCGGGGGCCTAACGTCTTGAGTCCGAAATGATATTCTTCGCTCAATTTGAATCTCTACAGGTAACGTATTGCTCGTAAAATATAGCAGTTTATATATCCAATGGCAAGAACGTCTCTTATGGAGACACAAATTAAACATACAATATAATACAATCAGAAATTGCAGGAGAAACAACGCAGTGAGGAAATTCGATGACCCGGCAGCCTCTGGAATCGCCGCTGGCGCCGCCGAGTGGTCGGTTCTATCGACTACGCAGGGCACTTTAGTCGATAAAGACTATAGCCGCCGTGTGCAGCGCGCCCCGAGGAACAAGAGACTGCCACGATGACATCCCCCGATCCAAGTCGCACTATCGCGTCGCTTGCGCGCGACCAGGTCAATCTCGATCTGAAGACGGTCGATCTGTGCTTTCTCGCGGGGCTCTACTTGCGGGCTGACAAGGCGGCGCTGGCATTCTTCGAGGAAGACATGCTCGTCGATATGTTCGAGCAGGTTTGCGATGTAGTCGAGCCGGGCGCGGACAATCCTCGCAAACGCGCGACACACGCGATCCAGAGGCTTCGTGAACAACGCATGCTTGCTCGAGTCGATGGGGCAGGGATTGTGCGCGCGGGGGAGTACGCGTTGACGCGGCTCGCTGCGGCTGTCATCGAATACTTCCTCGCTGACGAGGCGCTCACGCGTGAGAGCCTTACTCTACTCACGGGCACGCTCCGCGCGCAACTCGCAGAGGTGTTGGCTGCTGCCAAGAAGGTGGACGGCGAAGAAGCCTGGCGACGGAACGTAGTCGGTCCCTTGCGGGTGACCGTGGGCGACCTCGTCGCGGGCATTGAACGTCGACAGCGCGGGCTCGATGCTCAGCAGGAGGAAGTGCAAGCGGAAATCGCGACAATGCTGTCGGCCGATTGGTTCAGTGCGGTCGACCGGTGCCAGGCGCTCCTCGACACGACGGCAAACACTCTGCGGGAGCTGAACGAAATCCTGCTGCGCGACACAAACCACTTCGTTGCGCTCCTCCAGGAGATCCAGACTCTAGCGATCACGGCCGAGATCACAGAAGCGAACGAAACCGTCCAGCGCGTCATTGAGCACGTCGATCGCATCGCGGCCTGGGGCGGTGCGCGGCAACGCGCGTGGTCTGAGTACTACCAGTACGTGCACCGCTACTTACGAGACGTTGTGCGCCTCGATCCGGATCGCGCGCTCAGCCAACGGCTGCGTGACCAACTCGCCGCCTGGTCATCGCGGCGATTCCACCTGCTCGTCGCCAACGCATCGTCGATCCGTCTGCTTCGCCAGCTCGAGGCACGCGTGGAGCTTCCGATGGTGGCGAGGCCGCGCGCCGATCGTGAGTTCGCGCCCGAGTGGGTGGACGCTGAGAACGCGCTTGCCGACATAGAGGCCATGGTCGTGGAGGCAGTCCAAGAGGGTGCGCATACCCTGGTCGATGT
>Ga0137360_10002172_pt1 | contig 11706 bp, 10 predicted proteins | sample Mad1_60_16metaG_FD_104924 | JGI IMG/M metagenome (GOLD analysis project Ga0137360, IMG submission 104924) | Vadose zone soil microbial communities from Angelo Coast Range Reserve, California, USA - Mad1_60_16 metaG | ecosystem: Environmental > Terrestrial > Soil > Vadose zone | place: USA... | reverse complement strand
ATGGGCGAGATGGGATTTTTCGGCGCCACGCTGCCGGAAGGCGAGGGTGGGGCGGGCCTCTCCCATGTCGCTTATGGCCTGATCGCGCGCGAGCTGGAGCACGTGGATTCCGGGTACCGCTCGCTCTTGAGCGTGCAAAGCGCCCTCATGATGCATCCGATTCACGCCTATGGCAGCGCGGAGCAGCGCAAGAAATATCTCTCCAAGCTCGCCAAGGGCGAGTTGCTGGGCTGCTTCGGCTTAACGGAGCCGGACCATGGTTCCGATCCCGGCTCGATGAAAACGCGCGCGGTTGCAGCACCGGGCGGCTTCCGCCTTTCCGGAGCCAAGACCTGGATCAGCAATTCTCCCGTCGCCGACCTCGCAATCGTCTGGGCGAAGACCGACGACGGCGCCATCCGCGGCTTCATCGTCGAACGCGGAACGAAAGGTCTTTCCACGCCGAAGATCGAAGGTAAGTTCAGCCTGCGCACCTCGCCCACCGGCGAGATCGTGCTCGAGGATTGCTTCGTTGCGGACTCGAATCTGCTGCCGAAGGCGAAGGGGCTCGGCGGTCCCTTCGGCTGCCTCAATAAGGCGCGTTACGGCATCGTCTGGGGCGCGATGGGCGCGGCGGAATTCTGCTGGCATGCCGCGCGGCGCTATGTGCTCGAGCGCAAGCAATTCGGCCGTCCGCTCGCGGCCAATCAGCTGATCCAGAAGAAGCTCGCCGACATGCAGACCGAAATTACACTCGGTCTCTTCGGGGCTCTGCGCTTGGGACGTTTGATGGACAAGGGCGCGGCCGCGCCGGAAGCCATCTCGCTCTTGAAGCGCAACAATTGCGGCAAGGCGCTGGAGATCGCCCGCGTCGCCCGCGACATGCACGGCGCGAACGGTATCTCCGACGAATACGGCGTGATCCGCCACGTGCTCAATCTGGAATCGGTCAACACCTATGAAGGCACGCACGACGTCCACGCGCTGATTCTTGGCCGCGCGCAAACCGGCATTCAGGCGTTCAGTTAGAAATCGCGTCTATCTCGGCCGGAAGACGGCCGAGCCGAGCCAGCCGAGGACAATGGCCATCAGGACCGCGCCGAAGCCGTAAGCCAGCGACGCCTGATAGGCGCGATTATAGACCCAGCGCTCGAACCCGCTCTTGTCGATGAAAAGCGGAGAAGATTGCGCGCTAACCACCGTGCCGCCCTGAAACATGTAGACCTCGGCGCGGTATTCGCCGGGCGGTACCGAAGCGGGCACCGGAATGCGGGCGCGGAACAGTGTGCGCGAGAGAAACTCGATCCCCGTCGGACTTTCCCAATACAGGCGTTCGCGCTTGCGGTTGCGGATGACGGCCGCGCGAAACGCGTTGGCCTCGTCGGGATCGATTTTCACTTTGGTGGTGGATTCGAGATTGGCGGTGCCGAGATGGAATCGCTCCAGCGTCGTTGCTGAGGCGATGTCTTCGATCGGCCGCGTGCTGGCAAGAAAATAGTAGCCCGGCAGTCCGGTGAACTGGATCTGCTCCCGGTTCACCCAAATGCCGAGGATGCGGGCTTTGCGCCGAACCGTCATTTCGAGATCGGGTCCGCGAATGACCACCACCAAGTCCTGGTCCCTGGCCGGTCCCGCCTCTTCGGTGGGTTCGATGGCGCCAAAAAGGACGATGTCGGCCCCGGTGAAATTCGAAGTGATCTGAATGAGGTCGGTCGAAAGCCCGGAGACGAGATCGTCTGCGGCAACGGGCGCTGCCGCGAACAGCAGGGCCGCAACCACCGCCGCGACCCCGGAGCATTTTCCGGCGAAGTGGCCGGCGCGCCTTGCGCGCTTTCGCGATTCGAAGAAAAGTGAAAGCGCTCTAGTCCGCATCATGGCGTCCCCGCGACGATGGAGTAGATATCTTCCGGCGTCCTCACCAGTCCGATCAGCAACCGCACCGCCACTCCGACCACAAGGATCGCCAGAAGCGCCCGCACCTGCTCGCCGCGCATCTGGGATCCGGCGCGTACCCCCAGCTGGACGCCGACCACGCCGCCGAGCACGAGCAAGAACGCCAGGACGATGTCCACTGTCTGGTCGCTGGCGGCATGAAGGATGGTGGCCGCCGCGGTCACGAAGAGGATTTGAAACTGCGACGTGCCGACCACGATATTGGTCGGCATTTTTAAGAGATAGATCATCGCCGGGATCATGATGAAACCGCCGCCTACGCCCATGATGGCGGTGAGCACGCCCACGAGGATGCCCAGCACCACCGGCGGAATGACGCTGATATACAGCTTGGAACGGCGAAATCGCATTTTGAGCGGCAGGCCGTGAATCCAACTGTGCTGATGTAATTTCACAGGCGGCGGCGCAGTCCCGGACCGCGCCGCGCGGATGGTGCGGATGCTCTCATTCAGCATCAATCCGCCGATCGAGCCTAGAAGCACCACATAGCTTCCGCTCACCACCAGCTCGATCTGGCCGAGCTCCCTCAGCAGGCGGAAAACGTAGACACCGAGGACTGAGCCCGCGATGCCGCCGGTAAGCAGCATCACACCCATCTTGAAGTCCACGGCTTGGCGGCGCCACTGCGTCAACGCGCCGGACAGAGAAGCAGCCGTGATGTGGCTCGCTTGGGTTGCGACCGCGATGCCGGGCGGTATGCCGTAGAACACTAAGAGCGGGGTCATCAGGAAGCCGCCGCCCACGCCGAACATGCCGGAAAGGAAGCCGACCGCGGCCCCCATGCCGAGGATCATGGCCCAGTTCACGGACATCTCGGCAACGGGAAGATAGAGTTCCATCAGGCATCAAGGATCAGAGATCAGAGATCAGGATACGATAAAACCCTTTCTGATACCTGATTTCTGATCCCTGTTTTCTGATTTACGGCGCGATTTGGGCGAGGTCCGGTGGCTCGTTGGCCTCGCGATTCATCGGCGTGAGCTTGAACTCGCCGACGGCACGGTCGGCGGCCTCACGCTCGGCGGGTAGAATCTGGGTGACGAGCGCGGCGACCCGCGATTTTGATTCGACGTCGCCCCCGGCGGCCGCGATCGTGTACCATTTGTAGGCGTCGGCGAGCGACGCGCGAACGCCCAAGCCTCTCTCATAGAGGACCGCGAGATTGAATTGCGAATCGGCCAGGCCTCTTTCGGCGGCCGCGCGAAACCAGCGCGCCGCTTCGGCGAAATTCTTTTCCTGACCGGTGCCATTGGCATAGGCAATCGCAAGATTGTGCATCGCCTTGCGGTTGCCTCGCTTGGCCGCTTCTTCATACCAGCTGCTGGCCTGCTTCGCGTCCGCGGACACGCCGCGACCCTTTTCGTAGAGCGTCGCCAGGCGGTATTGCGCCATAGCCATGCCTGCTTGCGCTGCCTTTTGCAGCCAGCGGGCGGCTTCGCTGTCGTTCAGCGCAACGCCGTCGCCATCTGCGTATTTCAAGCCGAGCAGAAGCTCCGCCTTTGCGTCGCCTGCATTGGCTTTGGCCTGAAGTCGCACCAGCGCCGGAGCCGGAACCGTCGGAGCCAGGGACCCGGGCGAAGCCGGAAAATTCAAACGGCTGGAGGAGTCGTCGGCCGGCGCCGGCGCGGAAGCAATGCTAGCCGTGCCCCCGTCCCCTGGCGGCGCCTCTGCGTCAAAGCGCGGACCGAAAGTCCGCATCAGGAAGAACCCCGCCGACAGCACCAAGAGGACAACCAGTACCTCCGCGATAAAAATGTTTCGATTGCGCTTCGCGGCATCGGCGCCGCTGCGGTTCGCCAATGGGTCTACGCCGCCGGCCTCGGCCGCGCGCCGGGTTTGGGCGAGATAATCCAGCACCATTGGTTTGGCCGGCAGCGCCTTCGGCGCGAGAGGCGAGCTTTCGTCAATGTCATTCGGCTCGGCCTCAGCGACGCCTTCCTGGTCCGAATCATTCTCGAGGACCCCAGACGGACTCGGTGGCGCGACGACGTTGGACGCCGTCGCGGCCTGCGCCAGCGTTAGCCGTCGTGCCACGGTCTCGTCTTCCGATTCGGTCGATGCTTCGAGCCTTTCGATTCTCTTTACCGCATGGGAAAGGTTGGACTTCGCTTCGGCTGCGGCGTCCTTGACGCGCTTCTCGGCGGCATCGAGCCGCTGGCCCAAATGGCGCAGATTTTCCCGCCCTTGGTTTTGGGCTTCCTCGCCGCTTCGCTCGGCAAGGTCGAGCTTCTTGGCGATTCCTTCGAGATTGCGTTCGATGGCGGCGAGGTGCTGCGTCAGCGCTTGCTGCAGGCGCTCTTCCGCCGAATCGATCCGCGACTCGAGCATGCTGACGGTCTCTTCCAGCCGCGTGTCAGGCCCGCTTTTCTCCTCGACGTCATTCAGGCGCTGCGAAAATGCATTCAGCCGCTCCTCGAGCGATCGCTCGACCCGGTTCGAATCGTCGCGCGCGGCTGCAAGCTCAACGGACATGGCATCGAGATTGCCGGTCAGCTTTGCAATCTGCCCGCTCGATTCACTCGCCGTGCTGACGATTTGCTCGGTCAGGCGCGACAGTCCCTGATGCAGTCCGCGCACCGCGTCGCGCAACGCCGCCGTGTCGGAGTTCTGCTCGACGCGATCGATGCGTTGCGTGAGAAGAACGAAGGCTTCGGCCTGGTCGCGCGTGGCGGCACTGATTTCGGATGCCGCGGTGCTCATGGCCCGCTGCGCCTCGTTTTGGCTTCGCTCATTGGTTTCCAGCCGCCGGGCCATTGTGCGCAGCGCTTCGTCGATGCGGCGGAACGCCGAATCCGCTTCCGCTTCGCTGCGCGCCAGGCGCATCGCGAGCTCCTCGCGGTCGCGCCGCATCTCGTCTTCGCGCTCATACCGGTAGGCTGGCGAGCTCGGCGTTTCGCTGCGCGTCTCCGCTGCCCCAAGGGCACGTGCGTTCTCGGCTAGAATCCGGCGGGTCAGCCAGTCGCCGACCGAAACGCCCTCCCGCGTGGCGGCGGCGCGGGCGACGTCCCTCGCTTCGGAGGGAATGCCGGTCACATTCCAAGGATGCGTCTGCTTCATCTCGTCATTGGGTGCGCTTACGCCTCAAGGGAAGGTAGCGGCGGCCAGATATAGTGTAAAGAAACCTCGATGCCGCGAATCACAGAAATCGAAGCACCTTGAGACGTGACTCTCGAAGCTCAAGGTTAATGAGTGGTTACTTCCGCACTTCTACCGGGGCTCGACCCCGGCTTTTTCCAGCTCCCGCGAAAGTCCGCCGCTGAGCCAAGTCGCCGTCATCCGGAAGTCCGAAATCAGCGACCAGACGGGATAGCGAAAGGTCGCGGGCCGGTTCTTTTCGACGCTGAAATGCGTCACCCAGGCCGGACCGTAGCCGGCAATCAGAGCGGCGAGCAGCAGCCAAAAATTCCACGTGACCATCGCCCCAATGAGAAAAGCGACTGCCACGCTTGTTCCCGCCATATGCCAAAGCCGGGTTTCAGCCTTGGCATGTTCGCTCAAATAGAACGGCCAAAACTCGCGATAGGTCGTGATTCGATCGCTGCTCACTGCGGCTCGGGCAATCCAAGGTTGGTGGCGAAGACTTCCGCGGCGTAGATCGCGTTGCCGTTGACGGCAACTCCGATTCCGGTGCGGTCGAAGTCCCTGTACATCAAATTGTTCCGATGGCTCGGACTTTCGAGCCAGATGTGCAGGAAGCCCTTCGCCATTGTTTCGGGATCGATGCCCTGCGACGGCGTGAAATATTGCGCTGCGCTGTTCTCGGCGAAAAAGCCGACAAATTTCGGATCGCGCGAAAGCAGCGTGTTTACCGCGAGATTGCCGTTGGGGTTCATGGTGTCGAACGAGCGCTTCTTCGCCATATCCTCGGAATGGGCCTGAGCGGCGGACGCGAGGTCGAGATCGAGAGCCATGGGTTTTGCGCCGCCTTGCATGCGCTCCTCTTCTATGAGTTCGAAGAGGCGGATCTTGAGCACCGCCAATTGCTGCTGCAGAGCCGGGTTGGGTCGCGGCGGTACCGTGGCGCAGGCCCCGACCACCAGCATAAGCAACAGCGCCGATACCAATTTCATCATACGGAAGACCCGGTTTTTCAAGGTTAGAACCCTTAGCCGCCGGCGTCACCATCGGCGAGGACGCTAACGGGTCATTTACCATGATGGCCCACTCTTCAAGAGCAGGTCCAGGCACGAGGGGAAGCCATGCGCAGGCGTAGCCCGGCCGAGCTCATTGTGGGCTCGGTCCAGCTTGGACTCGCCTACGGTGCTGCAAATCGCACCGGGAAACCTTCTCGTGAGACGGCGCTTCGTCTCGTCAAACGGGCGGCGGATGCCGGCATAACCGCCTTCGACACCGCACGCGCCTACGGCGACTCCGAGGAGCGTTTGGGCGAGGCGTTGCAAGGGCGGCGCGTGCGAACCATCACCAAGCTCTCGCCTTTGACCGAACTGGAGCGGAACGCGTCGCGAGCCGCCGTGCTCGCCGCCGTCGAGACCAGCATCGAAAATTCTCTCTCCGCCTTGAAACGCCAAAGCCTGGATTGCCTGCTCCTCCATCGCGCCGCGCACCTGACCGCCTTCGACGGTGCGATCTGGCACGTTCTGCAAACCTATCTTGCGGCAGGAACCATCGGCTCGCTTGGGGTCTCGGTGCGGTCTCCGGCCGAAGCCCGCCAAGCGCTCGCCGAGCCCCAAGTCGAGCACCTGCAGTTAAGCTTCAATCTGCTCGATTGGCGCTGGCACGAAGCCAGCATCGTGGCCGCGATCCACGACCGGACATCGCTGACCGTTCATGCCCGAAGCGTCTTCCTCCAGGGCGTCTTGGCTGCACGCGATGCGGCGGTGTGGCCGCCTGTGCCGGGGGTCGACGTGCCGGCGCTCCTCGCCTGGATCGACCGTAGCGTCCACGCCTTTGGCCGCGCCAATGCCGCCGATCTCTGTCTTGCCTATGTCCGCGGCCAGGATTGGATCGACGGAGTCGTCATCGGCATGGAAACCGAGGCGCAGCTCGAGGCCAATCTTCTCATTGGCGCCCGTCCTCCGCTCGGACCGCGCGATTGTGCGGCCCTTGAAGCTTCCCGTCCGCGCGTCCCCGAGCCATTGCTCGATCCCGCCCAATGGCCCCGCACATGAATGCGCTCGAACTTTTCCGCCTCGACGGCCGGATTGCCTTCATCTCCGGCGCGGCCGGACATCTCGGCCGAGAGATGGCTCTTGCCCTTGGCGAGGCGGGGGCCCATCTCCTGCTCAATGGCCGGAACGATGCGCGGCTTCAAGCGTTCGCAAGCGAACTCGCAGCCTTCGGAATCCGCGCCGAATGCGCAGCCTTTGACATGATGGATTTCTCCGCTGTACGGCGTTTCTTCGCCGGCCGCCCGCTTATCGATGTGCTCATCAACAACGCCGTCACGATGACGCCGAAAAGCTTCGAATCGGCCAGCCCGGACGATTTCGACCAGACCTACCGCACCACCGTAACGGCGGCCTTCGAGGCCACCCGGGCCGCCCGGCCCGCGCTTGCCCGCGCGGCAAGAGAGTCGGGCGGCGCCAGCGTCATCAATATCGCCACCATGTATGCCTCGGTGAGCCCCGATCCGAAGCTCTACAGCGACCCGAGTAAAGTCAGTCCGCCTCACTATGGTGCTGCCAAGGCGGGGCTTTTGCAGCTCACCCGGCATCTGGCGGCCGAGCTCGGACCTCAAGGAATCCGCGTCAATGCGCTCTCTCCGGGGCCTTTCCCGAAGGCCGAAATCAGGCAAGGCGATCCGGAATTCGTAAGCCGGCTCGGCGCGCGCACCATGCTTGGGCGTTCCGGCGAGGCGGCCGAGATTCGCGGCCCCATTCTCTTTCTCGCATCTTCCTCTTCCAGCTTCGTCACCGGAACGGTGCTGGCAGCGGACGGCGGCTGGACGGCTTGGTAGTATGACAAAAGGTATCGGATCGCTCCTCGATATGAACCTGCTCGCGCCGTTCAGTTCGCGCAATGAAACGATGTTTCCTGAATCGCCGCAGCAGCGGCTCAGAAGCTTCGCCATTCTGGAAGATATCGGTGAACCGGCTTTAAGGCGGCTCCTCGCCGAGGCCGATTGGTTCGGCATTCCGGGCGGCACGCAGCTCTCGCGCGCCGGCGAAAACGATCGGGCCGTGTTTCTGGTCGTGACCGGCTCTCTCGGCGTCTTCGTCGACGAGGAGGAAGGTCCGAGACGCCTCGTCGCCACCGTGCCCGCCGGCGAAACCGTCGGCGAGATGTCGTTGCTCACCGGTGAATCCCATTCAGCAACCTTGGTGGCGTTGCGCGATACCGAGCTATTGCGGCTTGGCCCCAAGGCGTTCGATATGCTGCTGACGCGCTATCCGCGCATCATGCTCAATCTCTTGAAGCTCGTCGTGCGCCGGCTGCGGCAGACCACGCGGCGCGCCAATTTGCAGTCGCGTCCCAAAACCTTCGCCGTCGTTCCGCTCCAGCGCGGGCTGAAAGATTCGGTGGTCGCGCGCGGCATTGCCGAAACGTTGGTCCAGATGGGCGCCAAAGCGGCTGTCCTCGATTCCACGGCCAGCGACGAAACCACGGAATGGTTCAATCGCTTCGAAGCCGAACACGACGTGGTCTTCTATCAGGGTGACGAGCCTGACAGCACCTGGACGAGCTTCTGCTTGCGCCAGGCGGACCGCGTGCTGCTGATCGCGCGCGCCGACGAAAAATTGCCGCTCCATCCGTTCGAGCGCCGTTTCTTCAATCGCGAAATGGGCGTTCAGCCCGAGCTGCTGTTGCTGCATCCCGGCGGCGGACGGCCCGGCCTGCCGCAGCACATCGAACTCAGAAGCGATCTCTTCGGCACCCATCATCACGTGCGCGTGGGCGACGTTTCGGACATCAAGCGACTGGCGCGCTTCGTCGCCGGCAATGCCGTCAACATTGTGCTCGCGGGCGGCGGCGCACGCGGCTTTGCCCACATCGGTGTGCTGAAAGCCCTGAAAGAAGCCGGCGTGCCGTTCGATTACGTTGCCGGCACCAGCATGGGAGGCATCGTCGCGGCCGGCATCGCCATGGAATGGGATATTCCGGAATTGAGCGAGCGCGTGCGCGACGCCTTCGTCGACAACAATCCGCTCTCCGATTTTACCATTCCGCTGATTGCGCTTTTCCGCGGCGCCAGAGTGAGCGCGCTCCTCCAAAAGCATTTCGGCAACATCAAGATCGAAGAGCTGGCGAAGCCTTATTTTTGCGTCTCCTCCGATCTCACCACGGGACGCGATTACATTCATCGCACCGGGCTGCTGTGGCGGGCCCTGCGCGCCAGCGTGGCGCTCCCCGGCATTCTTCCCCCCGTCACGGCTGAAGGCGGCCACCTCCTGGTCGACGGCGGCGTGATGAACAATCTGCCGGTGGACGTCATGGCCCAGGAAGCCCGCGGCCCCATCATCGCGGTGGACGTTTCGGGCGAAATCGACCTTCACGCGGATGACGAACGTTATGGCGAGCGCTCGATACTGTCCCTCATCGGTCAGCGCATGCGCGGCTCGCCGTCGATCATTTCGATTCTAATGCGTGCCGGCACGGTGGGCAGCAATCTGCAACGCAAGAGCGTGCGCGCGCTGGCCGATTTCCTCTACGAGCCGCCGCTCGAAGGCATCGGCATGCGCGATTGGAAATTGTTCGAGCGTGCGATTGCGCAGGGTTATGCCTACACCATGCTGCAAATCGAGAAGCAAGGCGTTCCGCTCTCGGACAGCTGGGCTGCCGGGCCCGCGGTCGCGGTGACGAAGCTGCCCGCCGAAGTTTGATCCTTTCTCCTCCGCTCGTGCGGTCGTATGAACGGCCGTGGACATTCTAACGGAAGCAGACGCCCTTCTTGCGCGAGGCGACGCTCAGAGCGCGATCGCGCTTCTCAGCCGCGCCATCGCCGAAGGTCGCGGCGGGCTGCTCACTCGCGTGCGCCTCGGCCGCGCGTACTTGGCCAATGGCGATCCGCCTGCCGCATTGGAAGTGCTGCGCGAGACCTCGGTGCTGGCGCCGGGCATGGCGGACGCCGCGCTTGCGCTCGGCGAAGCGCTGATGGCCGCGGGCCATCTGCCCGCCGCCGTGGCCGAGTTTCAGCGCGCAACGCGTCTTGATCCGGATCTCGTCGCGGCTCCGTATGCCCTCGGTCTTGCTTGGCTCGAAGCCGGCGAGCCCGATAAGGCAATGGAAATTCTCCGCCCGATCGCCGAAACGCAATCCCCGCTCGCGCAAAAGGCGGCGCGCAAGATTGCCGAAGCGCGCGCCATGAAAACCGCCGAACGCGCGCCCGCCAATTATGTCCGTCACCTCTTCGATCAGTTTTCTTACGATTACGACACGCGCATGCTGCGCGAGCTCGATTATCGTGCCCACGACATCTTGCGAGCGCTCGCCGGCCTGCTGCTGGGCGAAGCAACCAGCCTCGACATTTTGGATCTTGGCTGCGGCACGGGGCTGTGCGGCGCGAGCTTCAAGGATCTGGCGAGGCGGCTCGATGGCGTCGACCTTTCTCCGCGCATGATCGAGAAAGCGCGCAGCCGCGGAATTTACGACGCGCTTCTCGTCTCTGACCTCCAGACCGTGCTCGACGGCGATGGTCCGGCATACGATCTGCTCATTGCCGCCGATACGCTGGTCTATCTCGGCGATCTGGCGCCGGTCCTCTCGGGCGCCGTCAAGCGGTTGCGGCCGGGAGGATTTTTCTTCTTCACCGTCGAACGCAAGGAGGACGAGGGGTACGCGCTGGGCGAGAAGCGCCGCTACCGTCACAGCGAAGCCTATCTGCGCATGGAGTCCTCGCGCGCGGGATTCGATGTCATGGGCCTCATGCAGTGTTCCCCACGCACCGAAGCGCACAAGCCGGTCGACGGCTTGGCCGTAGCGCTGCAGCGGGCAGAAACCGTGGCCTGAACCAGCCCTTTTCGTCTGAACATTGGGCTTTCAGGGGGGGCGGGGTTTGTGCTTTTATGCCCGCACCTAGGGCTAGGGATTCAAGAGGAGCTCTCATCAATGACCCGTGGACTTTGCCTTTCGACCGCCGCTCTGGTCGCCATGCTCGCCGTGCCTGCTTTGGCACAGGAGTCTGCCTGTATGACACCGATGTCGCCGGCCATGCCTGACGGCAAAACAGCAGACCGCGACGCGGTTATCGCCGCCGCAGCCGCCGTGAAGACGTTTGTCGCTCAGTCCGACGAATATCAAAATTGCCTGAACGCTGAGTACGAAGCGTATGTTAACAAGGTCAAGGCGGATAAGGGAAAGATGGATCCCAAAGTCAATACCGCGCGCGAGGCCAAGATCACCGCCAATCAGACGGCGAAGGAAAACCTCGGCAAGGCTTATACCGCAACGGCAGCCGCCTATCGCCAGGCTCATCCACCGGCACCGAAATAGATTGTGACTGCGATTTTCGAACGGCTCGCGGCGACCGCCGCGGGCCGTTTTGTTGGCGCGGGCATCGGTAGCGTTTCTCTTCGGAGAATCGCTTATCATGCGCCGATGAACGAAGCGGTCTCCCGTCGCGTCGAACGCCGCACCCGCCAGCGCGCGGCCAATCGCGGCGCCATCCTGGACGCCGCCAGGCGGGTCGCGGCTCGCGAAGGCGCGGGCGAGATTTCCTTGCGCGCGGTCGCGGGCGAAGCCGGTTACGCGCCCGCATCGGTCTATGAATATTTCCGCAACCGCGCCGAGCTGGTGCTGGCTCTCGCGGCGGACGATTTGAGCCAATTGGTCCGCGCGTTGCGCGAAGCCGGCGGTGGCCAGGCCGGCGCCGCCCGT
>Ga0137360_10002158_pt1 | contig 11721 bp, 7 predicted proteins | sample Mad1_60_16metaG_FD_104924 | JGI IMG/M metagenome (GOLD analysis project Ga0137360, IMG submission 104924) | Vadose zone soil microbial communities from Angelo Coast Range Reserve, California, USA - Mad1_60_16 metaG | ecosystem: Environmental > Terrestrial > Soil > Vadose zone | place: USA... | reverse complement strand
GCGGTCAAGAAGAATGGCAAGAAATACAAGGGTTTACCATCGGCTTTGGCTAATGCGATTGCCCAGCAGAATGGCCATCTCGCTGGCGTAAGATAAGCAGACCTTTCCCAACGAATTGGCTTCAGGCCAGATTCCCGGATGCTGCGCGAATATTTGCCGGTTCTCCTGCAAGTCCTCGTCGCCATGCTGTTTGCCGTTTCCGCTCTGCTCGTCAGTGTACTGGTAGGCAAGCGCGGAAAGCGCACCCGAGCCAAAGATCTTCCGTATGAATGCGGAATGATCCCGGAGGGGGAACGGCTACCGCGCTTCAGCATCAAGTTCTATGTCGTGGCAATGCTTTTTATCCTGTTCGACATCGAGATCGTGTTCATGTACCCGTGGGCTGTCGCATATAGGGATGCCATCAAACAAGGCAGCATCATTTTCTGGAGCATGCTCAGTTTCATCACGATCCTGATGGTGGGCTACGTTTACGCGCTTAAAAAGGGCGCCCTGGATTTCAAAAAGTAACGGCTCCTCTGAGCTCGCCCGCGGCTCCCCGGCTTCTGCCGCTCACGTTCCTCTTGGGCGCGCTTCTTTGGGTGTTCACGACAACGGGTGGACGGCAGATTTTTGTCAAGGAGGTGCTCGGTGGCGCCTACGATTCACAGGCGGAACATTTTCTGCGCGGAGATGTGGACGTCGATGAGGCGGCGATCGGGCATGAAGCAATGATCGTGAACGGCAAGGTGCGCATGTATTTTGGGCCCTTCCCGGCGCTGCTCCGTATTCCGCTAAATTTCATCTATCCAGCGGGACATGGGAAATGGTCCCGGATTTCAGGATTTTGCGCGGGAGTCATCGCGCTGTTTGCCTTTGCCGGTCTGTTGCGCACAGCGTTGTGTTCATCGCCACTTTCAACTCGCGCGCGTAACTGGCTCGGCAACGCGTGTGTAATCGGGTTCGCGCTCGGTTCGCCCTTGCTCTTGCTGCTTGGAAATCTTTCCATTTACGATGAGGCCATAATCTGGGGACTAGCCTTATCGTTGGGAGCGATTTTTTTCGCTTTCCGCTCGCGACAGGCCGAGGGTAGCGCCCTCACGCGCGCGTTGCTGGGATTCTCGCTCTGTGCCGGTGGCGCTTTGCTCTCTCGAATCACTTTCGGCGCCCCTTTCATCCTGATCGCCCCATTTCTTGCTCTGGCAATTCGACCGGAGAATCGAATCACTAATCTCGCGGCGCTCGCCATTCCGCTCAGTGCTGCGCTCGCTTTTTACATTTGGTTGAGCTGCGCAAGATTTGGCAGCCCCTTCGGAATAAACTTCGATTACTACATTAACCCGGTTCATGCGGAGTTCGCCCACAAATTTGGCGTATTCAGCCCGCGCCGGATTCCTTACAGTTTCTCTGACTATTTCAGCCTGCGTTTTCCGCCTGTCCAGAGTGAGCCGCCTTTTTTAGCGGCGGATCGCCACTCCTATGATTATCCCTCTCTCTATTCTAACGACTTCAGCGAAGTATATCTCTCTGTTCTGTGGTGTTCGGGCTGGCTTGTTTTCGGTGCAATCATGGGAATCATATGTTTACTTCGCCGAGGCGGGGCTGACGCGTTCGAACGAGCCGCGGGTATGGCTCTCTTTTGCCAATGCCTTTGCATTTTATCATTTTTTTTGCTCGCCCAGCGTTACGCCGCTGATCTCTATCCTTTTTTCATCTTCTGTTTCGTCATCTTTGTCTGTTCGGGTGGAGTGGCCCTGCTACGGTCGCGTCATTTAATGATCGGACTCATCGCTCTCTCGGTCCTCGTGAACTCGCTTGCCACAATTTCCTGGCTACTCGACGCTGATCAAAACGTGCCGCCGGAGACGAGAGCGGCCTGGGAAAAATTCCTGGGCCGACATTCGCTACAAATGCCGAAGTAAGAAAAATTATGACGGCTCACGAAAGGCGTGACATCGGCCGGCAATTTTGGATCGCAGCCGGCCTGTCCCTGTTTGCGGCGCTCGCTTTTTTCTTTTCAACCAACGCGAAGCTGCGCGATCTGGATTATACCAACCAGATTGCTTCGGCGTTGCTGCGTGGCCACTTGGGTCTGACGGAAAAGCCGCCCGAGTGGCTTAACGAAATGATCCCACACGGGAACAGATATTATTCAGCCTTCCCGCTTGGAGCAGTGCTTAGCATGGTTCCAATAGCGCTTCTGCAAAAGGCGGGCCTGACTCACAATTTTCCCGGACACGTTCTAGCTACGTTGATTGCCGGCTGTTGTGTTTATTTCTTTTTTCAACTCGCAAAGGCATTCGGAGCCGATTATTCCAGCCTTGACGCCAGCTCATTGGTTCGGCGGATTTTATTGGCGTTGTTTCCCATTTTTGGGACGTGGACGTGGTGCAACCTGGGATTCGGTGGCGCGTGGCAAATCGCTCTCGGTCTCGCGTTACTCGGAGAAACCGCAGCGCTCCATTTCACTTTGGTGCGACCATCTCCTTTCCTCGCGGGAGCGTTCTTTGCGCTGGCTTTTGGCAATCGCACCGAGCTGCTTATCACGCTACCTCTTTACCTTTATTTTCTCTGGCGCCAGCCAAATGGGCAACAAGGAGCGGCGGTCTCCAGTCCGCCGCAAGCTGGAAACGCGAACAGAACGAGAGATTTCAAGCGGCCATTGCGGAAGAACATGCCGATGCTCGCCACATTTTTAAGCATGCCAGCAACCCTCGCGCTCCTGACCGCCGCTTATAACTTCGCGCGATTTCATTCAATTTTCGATTTTGGCTACCTTCACATCCCGGAAGTGCGCCAGGAACCGTGGTACGAGCACGGACTGTTTTCGATCCGTGCCATTCCGTGGAATATCTACACGATGCTCTTTCAAGGGTTCGAGAGTATTTCCTACCTCCCTTACATCCAACCGAACGGATTTGGATGCTCAGTTTTGCTTGCCAGCCCGTTCCTATGCCTCCTTTTTCGCGAGGGCGGAAGATACAAGGTCGCCGCATGGATGGCGATAGCCGTTCTAACGCTCGTTCTTTGGTGTCATGGAAACCCTGGGAGCTGGCAATTTTCGTACCGCTACGCCATGATTCTCATTCCCTGGATGTTTCTTCTGCTGACAGGCAACGGCCCAGCGAAAATCAGCGTCACCGAAATCTCGCTTTTCGTCGTTTCGCTTGCGATCAACGCAATGGCTACCTGGCAATTTCTTTGGACCGACCAAATCCAGCCTTAGCAATGTGGCTTCGCGGAAATAGTTTCGCTACTCGGCGGCTGCAGAGTCACCCAAACTTATCTCTGAGTCGTTTCGCGAAACTTCCCCAATCTTTTGGTTCGTTCTATTCTGCGGTCACTTCTCTGCCGCTGCGTTTGACACAAGAAATCGGATGCCTACGGTTCGCGCCTATGCTTGCCGCGCCGAAGCCCATGGCTCGCCGTAGTCCCGGCAGCTGCCGGACGAAGGTGGCTCGTGCGAAGGCGGGTGCTGGCCGTTAAAATCAACGCGCATTTGGGTATGCTGGCTCTGATTTATTTGGGATTGGCTGTTTGCCTTGGTGATTTTCTTTGCCGGAGGTTTTACCCCGTTGTGTCCGCTGCGCACCGATGCGCAGCAGCCATCCTTGTAGGGCTACTGGTTAGCTCGTGGTTCACGTATCTGGCTGCGTTCGTATTTGCGTGGTCGTCGCGACCGCTCCTTTGGGGCAATAGCCTGTTTTTCATCACGGTGGTCGCGGTGCTGGGCTGGGCTAGGTGGAAACGTCGAATTGCAAGAGCCGCTGTAGGCAGAGCTGACAGCCAGCCTGCAATGGATGAATCCCTGTCGCGGCCCAAGGGTTCAAGTGTAGCTGACTGGCTACTCATCGCCGGATATGTGGTCCTCGTGTCGTGGATGATGTTTGCCTCTTTTAACTCAAAAGGGGGCAAGCTGCAGATAGCCAATCCCGAGTACAGCGATTTCGGGCCAAACACAGCTCTCATGCAGAGCTTTGCCGTGGGGCACAATTTTCCCACCGAATATCCGCACTTCTCAGGCGACCGCATTCGCTACCACTTTTTGTTCTACTTTCAGGCGGGAAATCTTGAATTCCTCGGGCTTGATCCAGCATGGAGCCTTAATCTGCTCAGCATCACCACGCTGGTGGCGATGCTCATCCTTGCGATGATTCTCGGCACGGTTGTTTTCAATTCACGTGCGGTCGGGCGCCTCGGCTCTCTTCTCTTCTTCTTTTTTGGCTCGCTCTCTTACGTACCGTTTCTTCACAAGCAAGCTTCGGTCCAAGCTGCGATTAAAGCCATTTCCCATCAAGCCGAGTACCTCCCGACGATATTTCCGTACCGCGGTGAACTTTGGGGTACTTGGTCGCAGGTGACTTATCTCAATCAGCGGCATTTTGCCAGCGCAATCGGGATATTCCTACTCGTCCTTTTGTTTCTGGTCATTCGTTATCGAGGTGTGCCACCAAAGCGAGCCAAAGTACGTCCTTCTACTCATGCGATCACCCCAGATCCAAACGCGGTGCCGGAAACTGCAACGAAACCAGTTTCTGACGATATCATCCAGCTGGAAGCTTTTCCAGAATCATCAAAAGAGGAGGCCGCTTCAGTCTCGGAGAGCGAGGGCGCTTCGCACAGCGAAGCGGCTACAGAAGTAGCAACAGAAGCAAAGCAAGAAGCAGTCACCACGGGCGAGAGTTTTTGCGCCAGCTTGCCAGGCTTCATTTTTTCAGGGGTCCTCCTCGGTCTTCTGCCGATGTGGAACAGCGCGGTATTTATTGCAGCGGCGGCTGTGTTGGGAGTTCTGTTTCTCTTATTTCCGCTGCGAAGGCAAATGTTGGTACTGGCTGTAACCGCAGGCCTGATTGCGCTCCCACAGATACTCTACCTGAGCACTGGGAGCGGCCGCGCACAAATGCCGCGGCTGCTTCACTGGGGTTATATGGTTGAGCAGCCAACCGCTACGAACGTGGCCAAGTATCTCGGCTTCATCTTTGGTTTTAAATGGCTGCTTATTGTACTGGCGCTGATTTTTGCTAGCTGGTTCCAAAGGCGCCTGTTCCTGGCAGCTTTGAGCCTCCTTGGAGTTGCGTTTTGTTTCCAGTTCACCATCGAAGTGCTTGCCAATCAGAAATTTTTGCACATCTGGGTAATTATTGCCAACCTCTTCGTCGCCTTTGCTCTGTGGCGTTTATGGCGTCTCTCACTGGGCGGAACTACGCTGCCCGGGAAGTTCATTGCGACTATTCTCTTCCTTTTGGTCATCCCGGGTGGCGTCGTTGATTTCTTTCCAATCCACAACACCGGCTGGAGCGAAGTGACTTATAAGAACGATCCATTAATCGATTGGCTGAAGAAAAACACGGCGCCGCGAGATATCTTTCTGACAGATCGCTTCGTCAATCATCCTATTTTGATGGCTGGACGGCGGGTCCTTTATGGCTGGCCTTACTACGGATGGTCGGCCGGTTACAACGCGAGCAAGCACGACCGGCTTTATACAGAGCTATTCGAGAGCAAGGATCCTTGGAAAGTATATCATCTTTTGAAAGAGAATGGCATCAGTTATGTGGCCTACGACAATGCGGTTCAGCAGGGTCAGTTCATTAAGCATCCAAACCAACAACTTTATGCCACTTATTTTCCAAAGGTGTTTGAGAATACCAAATACAACGGCCTGGTGATTTACAAGATACCCGATACGCCGCCTCCTAAGCTCAGCTCCTTGCCTGAAGGCGTGACTAACATGTTCGAAGGCGGCAGAGGAGCCGGGAAAGGAGAGTTTGATTCGCCAACCGGAATTGCCATTGATGGCAACGGAAATATTCTGGTCGACGACACCAATAACGGGCGCATCGAGAAATTCTCGCCGACCGGCACGTTTCTCGGCATTATAGGAAGTAAAGGAAGTGGCCACGGACAATTAGGAGAACCCAATGGGATCGCCATCGATCATGCTGGCAGTATTTACGTGGCAGAAGTCGCCTCCAATCATCGTGTGCAGAAATTAGCGGCCGATGGGACATTCATCGCCGAGTGGAAAGGTCCAGCACCCGGCTTTTACGGACCGCGCCGAATCGCTATTGGTCCCGACGACTCAATCTATGTCGTCGATCAAGGCCGGACGCGAATCGTTAAGTTCAGCCCGGATGGACAGGTGCTCTCGAGTTGGGGCAGTAAGGGGACTGGCGACGGTCAGTTTAACGACCCTACTTCTGTCGCGATCGATTCCGCAAGCGGTAAAGTCTATGTCGCCGATCCAATTAACAGGCGCATCCAAGTATTTGATCCAAATGGGAAGTTTCTGAGCAAATGGCTAATCCCAGACTGGGGGCGGCCAGCTGGTTTCGAAGACTTGGCCATCGATTCGAAGATGGGCCGATTATACGCATCAAGTGTCAATCTGAACGCAATTCTCATTTTTGACCTGAATGGAACCAGGGTTGGAACCCTGACACCAAAACCACCGGATCGACTCGAAGGGCCGTCAGCGCTGGCCTTGAGGGACCGGAAGCTCTACGTCCTTAACATGTATGGGAATCGCGTAAACGCGATTGATTTGTAATCAAATAGCAAGTCGTGGAATCGAATAGCGATTATGATTGTAGAACTCGTCCGCCAAATAGCGCTATCATGTTGAGCCCTTCGACATTGCTCAGGACAGGCTTCGCGAAACATCTCTGTTTGTTTCCATTAATGATCCGGCCCTGATTTGATGCGAGATTCTTCTCCCGCGTCTGCCGGATTAGAATGACATTTATGAGACGGCTTCTAGACCGATCTAATTCCGCGGACAGACTCAGGCTTGTGGATTTGCCGCGTCTAAAGGCCCGATTTCCTAGACCCAGGATTCTCTTCCTCGGCTTGTCATTTATTGCCATGGTGACCTGCGCCTGGGCTGGCGCGGCGCACTACCTGAAATTGGCTTGGGGAGACCCGTGGCAGCCGATTGGGTGGCTGCTTAGCATGTTCTTCTTGCTTTGTGCCTTCCTGCCAGCTCCCCGTGGCCTGGCGACCGGTTTCAAGTCCCTAATAAAGCCAAAGACAGCATTCTTTCTATTCTGGATCCTGTTCTTTGTCGTATCGCACCTCTGGAATTTTCGCACCGCGCCGTGGAACGGAGACGCACTTTTTGACGAGTCCGGCAATGACCTCTGGTATCTAAAAAGTAACGTTATCGGTCATCCATATCAGGCGGCCTGCTTTCATGGCATTATTTCGCGAGAGACCCTGTTTCATTACTATGTGTGGGGTTTTCTTAAGCTATTCGGCTTTAACATTCTGGCCTACGAAGCAGCGCTCTTTGTTATTTGGTTGACGGCTTTTGTGTTCACGCTCTTGCTAGTTGACCTGTTGTTTGGGTCTTACATTGTCACCTCAGTCGCCGCGCTGAGCTTTAACTTCCTCCCCTTCGCATTCATTTACACTTTCGTTGGATACCGTTACCCGATGACGGTGGCCTTAGCCGTGGTCTCTCTGTATTTTTTGCACTTGGGGTTTAGAACCACTTCTCGTTTTTACCTTTCGCTGGGCGGGATTGCGGCAGGGCTTTGTTTAGCCAGCTCCATACCCGGCAAGCAATATCTGCTGGCGCTTGTGATCGCTGCGCCGTTATACGCTGTGTTTTATTGGAGGAGCCTAAAGCGAACCGTCCCGTGGAGCTCGCTGCCCGTTATCGTCTATAGCTTTTTGGCGGCTGCCACGCCAATTCTCTGTTACATCATCTTCAATCGCGAAGCCTATACGTATTATGAAGGCACGTACATTCACCGTTTCTTGGACGCGGTGCGGGGAATCCCGGCCCCTAATGATATGCGATATTATGTGACTGGGCTCTGGAACTGTTTTTTTGCTGCCCATTTTTGGCCTCGGCTTTTGTTTCCGGATTTTTTGCCTATTCCGTTGCCGTACTACTGGCTTTTACTGCCCGGCTTTGTGCTAGCTCTTTGGCAGAAGCGTTTTGAGGTTGTGCTGCTGGCAACGCTTCCAGTGATAGGAGTATTTGTTTCGGGGGGGCCTGCCGTTGAGCAGCGGCTGTTGCTTGCAATCCCATTCTGGATCATCCTGATGAGCTTCACGCTTGCTGGGCTGTTGAAGCTTCGGCCGTGGCCAGGCGTGCAAATTGTGCTCGGCGTTCTGGCAGCGTCAATATTGCTTGCCGGCTTGGTCCCGTCAGTTCGGTACATCTATGCCAAGACGAAAAGTCCGTTTTCGACCCACCACTTTGCGCAACACGAGGTCGCTGTCTCACGCTTCTTAAGACATGTTGTTGCTGGTGAAGAGCACCCCGGTCCTCCTCACCTGGAACGTGACGAGTTTAATCGACTTGAAGGTATCCCCGATCCTCCTTACGACACATTCATCTGCCAGGGTGACGCTTATTCAATTATTCATCTGTTTTTGCATGATTACGATGATGGCAATATCCTGTCTTTTTGTTCCAGCTTGCCCTTTTTCTTCGTCATGACCGAACAGGAAGTATGGAACGCGAATAAAAAGACCATTCTCGGCTATGTTCCCGGCAACAAGGACCTGAAGCTGATCTGGGAAAGAGATCCAAAGACGGAAAGAATCATTAGAATGTTCCAATCGCTCCGTGATCTCGGAACGGAGCACACCATTTCGTTTTCCTTTGGCGGAAGAGTAAGGACGTTTTACGTCCTAAATATCGGTAACAAGAACATTCGCCAGTTCCAGAAGGGCGTGAGCGCTTTGCCTGCTACACCTGCTGAAGGAACCTCCGGCGCACCAGCTCCTCCGCTCAGGTCCCTGCCTGAAGGTGTAACTAACATGTTCGAAGGCGGCAGAGGAACCGGAAAAGGAGAATTTGATTCACCGTCTGGAATTGCTGTTGATGCCAGCGGAAATTTTCTGGTCGCAGACACGAATAACGAGCGCATCGAAAAATTCTCACCGACTGGCACCTTTCTGAGCATTATAGGAACGAAAGGAAGCGGCCACGGGCAATTGGGAGAGCCGAACGGGATCGCCATTGACCGCGCTGGCAATATTTACGTGGCAGAAGTGGCCCACAATCACCGCGTGCAGAAGCTGGCCCGCGACGGAACATTCATCGCCGAGTGGAAAGGCCCCGGGCTTGGATTTTACGGGCCGCGACGGATCGCCATTGGCCCCGATGACTCCATTTATGTTGTTGATCAGGGTCACGCCCGAATTGTTAAGTTCAGCCCCGACGGGCGAGTGCTGGCGGTTTGGGGCAGCAGCGGAAATGGCGATGGACAGTTCAATGACCCTACTTCGCTCGCAGTTGATCCCACGACCAATAAAGTCTATGTCGCCGATCCAATTAACAAGCGGATACAGGTATTTGATTCGAATGGTAAGTTTCTCAGCAAATGGTCAGTGCCCGAATGGGGACAGCCAGCTGGCTTTGAAGATTTGGCCATCGATTCACACAGAGGCCGGCTCTACGCGTCGAGCGCACACATGAACTCCGTGCTCACTTTTGATTTGAACGGAACCAGGATTGGCAGTTTGACGCCGAAACCACCGGATAAACTCGAAGGGCCATCGGACCTCGCTTTGACAGACCGGAAGCTCTACGTGCTGAACATGGCCGGGAACCGTGTGAGCGTGATCGATTTGTAAACACGTACTCGTCTGTCCGACAAGATGTATTGCTCAGGCGCATTTGCTTCTGCATAACGGAGAAACAGGGTTGTGGACTTATCTTAAAGTGAAAACCCGAGGAACTAATCCGGGTCTGGAGACTAGCTACTCTCAGGTTCGATTGATTCCTTTACCAGATATCGGGGCCGGCCTTTTACTTCCTCGTAAATGCGAGCGAGGTATTCGCCGATAATACCGAGGCTAATCATCAGCAAGCTTCCGATGATCAGCTCCAGGAGAATCACGGTAGCAAAGCCGCTGACTGCGCGGCCTGCCAGCTTTAGATACAACGTCTCCACCCCCAAGAGAACCGATAGGCCCAGGAAAATGATTCCCGCAAACGTGACTAGGTGCAACGGGAATGACGAGAAGGCCGTTATCCCGACGAGAGCAAGCTTTAGCCGTTTTAATACCGACCACGTCGATTGACCTACTGAGCGTGGCACAACTTCAAAAGGAATCTGCGCAGTCGTGAACCCCATCCACACCGTCATTCCCCGAAAGAACATGTTCCGCTCGTGCATTCGCCGCCACGCATCGACGGATTTGCGATTCATAAGCTTGAAGTCGGATGCACCTTTAAAGTGGAATCCGGACAGTTTGTTAAGGATAAAATAGAACAGCTGCGCGCCAAGTTTACTGGATAATGATTCGCGTCCGCGTCTGCGTTTTACCGCTTCTACAATGTCGGCTCCAGAGCTCTGCCACAGATGCACCATTTCGGGAATGAGAGACGGTGGGTGTTGTCCATCAGCATCCATCACGATTACCGCGTCGCCGCGGGCGTGCTCTAGTCCCGCACACACCGCCGATTCCTTGCCGAAGTTTCGGCTGAGACGCAGCGCTCGGATTGCATGAGAGGTTTTCGCTTCTCCTACTATCACACGCCAGGTATCGTCTGGGGATCCGTCGTCAACCAACACGAGTTCGTATGGAAGGTTGCACCTGCTAAGAGAGCTGCGCAAAGCTGCCAAGAACATGGATAACTGCACGCCTTCGCGAAATACGGGAAGAACAAGCGAAAGGAGTGGCCTTGTTTCGGTGTTAGGCGTTGGTGACCCTTCCATAAGCAGCAACAGTAGTAGCAGGCACCCATACGTTGAAGTGCCCGAGCCAAGGCGGCAGCTTGAAACCCAATTTGGCCGCAATCAAACCCAATGGAAACGCATGCGGATAAGGCAGCCTGCGAACATCGCTTAGGCCGGCTCGAAGCATCAATGAGCTTAACGTCCGGTAATCGAAGTAAAGAACGTGCTCGGGAACCTTGAAAGACGGCCAGCGCCTGCCCATGAGTTTTCTCAATACACCACCTATGTCGGGAGTAGCGAGAATAATATGGCCACCCGGTTTTGTGTAGCCGGTTAATCGCTTAACGAATGATAATGGCTCGTAAACATGCTCGATCAGCTGCGTCCCAACAACGCAATCAAATTTCGCTTCAGGCGGAACCTGCTCGATGCCTCCAACAAATACTTCTGCTTCCGTCGCGCGCGCGATCTCCGCACCCTGGGGCGAGAATTCGGTGCCAACGCGACGTTTAAAGAACGAGCGCGCCTCACCGAGCAGGTAACCATAGCCGCAACCGATCTCTAAAAGATCGCCGCCAGTCAATCCGCGTTTGGCAAGATTATGGAGCAGGCGTTCGAACGTTGCTCGCAATGCGCATTCCTGCGCAGTGTAGCTGGTGTCTGCGTATCCGCACGCGCCGCCTTCATAGTATGACGATTCGCGATAGACTTCCTGTATCGCGCTTTCGATAAGGCGCGGATAAAGATAGTGGAATCCGCACTCGATGCAGCGCGCCACCTCGTAAGGTTCGTGCAAACGAAACGGAAACCCGCGCCGATCGCTCTCGCATAACGGACACGCTGGGTATTCCAGGTTTGCGGAGATCTCTGCAGCTGGTTCTTTTAAAGTCATCTGCCTTTTCAAATTATTCACACTCGACGGGTGCGGCGAGTCCGCATTTAAGTGACGGATCACAGTTCCGATGGGTCGCTTCGCCTATATGCACAAACGGGTGGCAATCAAGCCACGCTTGTCTCGCTTCCCTCGAACGACGCATTCGGACTTGCGCGGCAGGTTGGAAACGCCTATTAGCTTTACCCTCATGGTTCATCATGTCGT
>Ga0137360_10002153_pt1 | contig 11741 bp, 9 predicted proteins | sample Mad1_60_16metaG_FD_104924 | JGI IMG/M metagenome (GOLD analysis project Ga0137360, IMG submission 104924) | Vadose zone soil microbial communities from Angelo Coast Range Reserve, California, USA - Mad1_60_16 metaG | ecosystem: Environmental > Terrestrial > Soil > Vadose zone | place: USA... | reverse complement strand
GATCGAAAGAGGTGGTCCAATTCGACCTCATCGCTACGCGTATCGTTCCGGTGGAGGATCATTTCGTGTTGTCCGGCTCTGTGTATTTGATTCCTCAGAGGCATGGCTTGGAGTTGATCGGAAAATTAAGGAAGCACCTGGATGATTTGGCCCTGGATTCTCCTGAAGCCAAGCAAGTCATTGGCGCGATCATTTCGAATTACTGGCTCAGGCTATTACTTCTCTTCATCACCGATCACTAAATCGGAGGCAGTGGCCGGATAGACCAGCGGCGGGAAGCCGGGCTTTGGCTATCGCTCCATGTCGCTTTTCGTACCTTTGTTGGAATTTAACCATTATGCACAAGCGATTGAGATAGAGTTCCAACCTGACAAATCCGGTCAGATCCGATAAGGAGGTTGGAGGGCCAAAAATGGCGTCTGAGCCTCCTAAAGTTCTTATCAGTTACAGTCATGACTCTCCAGAGCACGAGCGGCGCGTTCTGGAGTTGGCCGATCGCCTCCGAGGGGATGGCATTGATTGCACGATCGACCAGTATGTCGTGGCGCCTGAGGAAGGATGGCTACTCTGGATGGAAAGACAAATTCGAGATTCCGACTTTGTGCTCATGATCTGCACCGAGACTTATTACCAGCGCGTTATGGGCGAAGAAGAACCGGGAAAGGGCCATGGGGTGCGCTGGGAAGGGCATTTAATCAAACAATACATCTACGATGCGGGGACACTGAACACGAGGTTCATCCCCGTGTTGCTGAAAGGCGGCAATCGTTCGCATATCCCCGTGCCCCTCCGTAGCGCTACCTTTTACTTCGTCCACGTCGAAGATGGTTATGGAGACCTCTACAGCCGCCTCACTAATCAGCCGCGTGCAGTCAAACCAGAACTGGGCAAACTGCTCAGTTTGCCCCCCGTAGAACGCAAATCGGAAGGCGCGTTAGGCAGGCTAGTGAATGTTCCTAATCTGCCGCCCCACTTTCTCCCGCGGTTAGTCGACCTCCAGGCGCTTAAAGACGCGGTGCTCGCAGGACTTACCAAGCCCGTTGCACTGACTGGTGCTGGAAAAATCGGCCTGCAGGGCATGGGCGGGATCGGCAAGACCGTGCTGGCTGCGGCGCTGGCACACGATTTGGAGGTGCGGCAGGCGTTTCCCGATGGCATCTACTGGCTAACTATCGGTCAAAAGCCGAACCTGCTTGAGCTACAGAACCAGCTTTTGCGCCAGTTGACGGGTTCTAAGGAGACGTTGACCACAGAGCAGGAAGCTACGGGCGCTTTGCGTGAAGCGCTCGAAGGCCGGCCTGCTCTGCTCGTAGTAGATGACGCGTGGACGATCGATCACGCCGATGCGTTTTCCGTGAACGCGCCGCCGGCCCGTCTGCTTATCACTACGCGCAACAACGATGTGTTGGTCGGCCTCGGTGCCGAGGAGCATCGCGTGGGCGTCCTCTCGCCGAGCGACGCACTAAAGATGTTGACCGAGTGGGTGGGCCAGAAAAGCCCGGACAAGCTGCCGCCGGAAGCAGCTGAAGTGGCGAAGGAATGCGGCTACCTGCCATTGGCGCTGGCAATGATTGGCGCGATGATTCGCTTGCGGCCCACGGCGTGGAAGGACGCCCTCGGTCGCCTGCAACGCGCTGACCTCGAAGCAGTTAAACGAAACTTCCCCGGTTACCCGTATCCCGACCTGCTCCGGGCGATTGAGGTTGGCGTCGAGGCGCTGGAGTCGGCCGACCGGGAGCGATACCTCGATCTCGCGGTGTTTCCCGAAGATGAACCGATACCTGAAGAACCCTTGCGCGTGCTCTGGAATCTGGACGAGGTGGACACCCGCGACTGCATGACGCGTTTGGTGGCGCGTTCGCTTGCAACGTGGGCGACAGATGGAACAAGTCTCATTCTGCATGACCTTCAGCGCGATCTGATCCATAAACGGCGAGAAAAGGATCTGCCTGGATTGCACTTGCGGTTAGTGGAAGTCTGGGACGCACTGCCGAAACTTCCGGATGCCTATGCGTGGCGGTGGATTGCGTATCACCTGGTAGAGGCTGGCCGCAAAGATGACCTGCGCCGGCTCCTCCTAGATTTTAATTATCTAGAGGCCAAACTTGCCGCCACGGATACGAACGCGCTGATCGCAGATTATGACTACCTCGCCGTCGAGCAAGAGTTGCGCTTGATACAATCCGCCAACCGGCTTTCGGCGAATGTCCTGGCTCGCGACCCTCGGGAATTGGCGGGGCAACTGACAGGTCGCTTGCTTAGCAATACCTCACCCAGTATACAAGCCTTGCTGAAGCAGACTTCCGAACGGCAAGCAGGGCCTTGGCTCCGCCCCTTGAGAGCAAGCCTTACCCCGCCCGGAGGTCCTCTGATTCGCACGCTCGAAGGCCATACGAACTGGGTCCGGGCCGTGGCGGTGACGCCCGATGGGCGCCGTGCCGTCTCGGCTTCGAAGGACCAAACGCTGCGGCTCTGGGACTTGGAGAGCGGCCAAACCATCCGCACGCTCGAAGGCCATTGGGTCAGCGCGGTGGCGGTGACGCCCGACGGCCGCCGTGCCGTCTCGGCTTCGGGGGACCAAACGCCGCGGGACCCCTGGGACGCGGCTTCGGAGGACCGAACGCTGCGGCTCTGGGACCTGGAGAGCGGCCAAACCATCCGCACGCTCGAAGGCCATACGGGATCGGTCAGCGCCGTGGCGGTGGCGCCCGACGGCCGCCGTGCCGTCTCGGCTTCGAAGGACAAAACGCTCCGGCTGTGGGACTTGGGAACTGGCCAAACACTGCGTACGCTCGAAGGCCATACGGATTGGGTCAGCGCTGTGGCGATGACGCCCGACGGCCGCCGTGCCGTCTCGGCTTCGGAGGACCAAACGCTGCGGGTTTGGGACCTGGAGGGCGGCCAAACGATCGAAACGCTCGAAGGCCACACGAACTGGATCCGGGCCGTGGTGGTGACGCCCGACGGCCGCCGTGCCGTCTCGGCTTCGGATGACCGAACACTGCGGCTCTGGGACTTAGGAACCGGCCAAACCATCCGCACGCTCGAAGGCCATACGGGATCGGTCAGCGCCGTGGCGGTGATGACCGATGGACGCCGGGCCGTGTCGGGTTCGGCCGATCGAACGCTGCGGCTCTGGGACTTCGAGAGCGGCCAAACCATCCGCACCCTCGAAGGCCATACGGGATCGGTCAACGTCGTGGCGGTGACGACCGACGGCCGCCGTGCCGTCTCGGCTTCGTGGAACAAAACGACGTCGTTCTGGAGTCTGCCTTCGGAGCACAAAGCGCTGCGGCTCTGGGACCTGGAGAGCGGCCAAACCATCCGCACCCTCGAAGGCCATAGAAACTGGGTCAGCGCCGTGGCGGTGACGCCCGACGGCCGCCGTGCCGTCTCGGCTTCGGATGACCAAACGCTGCGGCTCTGGGACTTGGAGAGCGGCCAAACACTGTGCACGCTCGAAGGCCATACCGGATCGGTCAATGCCGTGGCGGTGACGCCCGACGGCCGCCACCTGGTCTCCGGCTCCGAGGACAACACGCTGCGGCTCTGGGACCTGGAGAGCGGAAAGGAGATAGCCACTTTCACCGGAGAGAGTGACATGGGCAGTTGCGCTGTCGCGCCCGACGGGCGGACGATAATTGGTGGAGATCAATCAGGTCGAGTGCATTTCCTGCGGGTCGTTGAAGCCGATCCGACGATACCTCCAATCGGCGATATAAAGATCGTGCTCTTGCATCGCAAGGAACAGGCAAGCTAGATCTGCAAACGGATTCATGAGTTTCACTACAGTTCCGCTCCTTCGTCGCGGGGTTTTAACTCACGATGAGAAGGCGTTTGAATGGCAGTATCTCGACAAAGCCGCTCAGCGGATCAAGGTGAATCTCCGCCCCATTCTTCAGGGCGTCGAGTTTATCGCGACGGCAGCGGATGATCCACTCATCGAAGCTGTGCAATTCCTGGAGGAGGCGTCCCGAAGCGGCAAGGCGCTGACAGCTTATAAGGAGCAGGACATCCCGATGCGATGGGTCCCGGAAAAGATGAAGCGCTACCTCTACCAAAAGGACGGCGGCCTCCGCAAGCTGCTTGCAGATCGCTACGAGTTCCTCCTCTACCGCCAGCTCCGCAACGGGGTGGAGGCCGGCGATATCTTCTGCCGCGACAGCGTCCGCTTCCGCAGCATCAAAGACGACCTCCTCGACGAGGCGCTATGGCGAGACCACAAAGACAGGCTGATTGCCGAGGCTGGGCTGGATATCTTGCGGCAGCCTATCGAGAAGCACCTGGCGGTGCTCAAAGAGCAGCTTGAAAGGCGCTTTGCCGAGGTCAACCGGCGCATCGCCACGGGGGAGAACACGCACTTCAAGCTCAAGGGCGGCGGCCGCTGGACGCTGGAGTACCCCGGCGATGACGAAGAGACCAACCATTACTTCTTCGACCAATTGCCGCAGACGGATATCAACAGCGTCCTGCGCTTCGCCGACCGGCAGTGCCGGTTCATGGACGCATTCACCCACCGCCTCGACCGCTTTGGCAAGCAATCACCGGACAAGTCTGCCTTAAGCGCTAGTTTGGTGGGCTGGGGCACCAACACGGGCATCCCCAGGATGGGACAGATCTCCGATATCGGTTTCCATACCCTGATGTCCATGTCCGACAATTTCCTGCGCCCCGAAACCTTGCGCGAGGCCAATGACATCGTCAGCAACGCGATCGCTCGGCTTTCCATCTTCCACCATTACGACATCGGCGGGGCCGTGCATTCCAGCAGCGACGGCCAGAAATTCGAGACGGCCGTCCGCACATTCAACGCCCGCCATTCGCCGAAGTATTTCGGTCTGAAGAAAGGGATCGTGCCCTACACGCTGGTCGCCAACAACGTCCCGGTGAATGCTCGCAACATCAGCGCGGACGACCACGAGAGCCATTTCGTCTTCGACATCCTCTACAACAACAGCACGGACATTCAGCCCGACATTCATTCCGCGGATACGCACAACACCAATCACGTGAACCACGCGCTGCTGCATGTGTTCGGCCAGCAGTTCGCCCCGCGTTACAAGGATATCTACGATAAAGTCCGCACATCGCTCACCGCGTTCCATCACCCCAGCCGCTACGGCAATGCGATCTTGAAGCCCGTCCGCAAGATTCGGGAGAACGACATCGTCCGGGAATGGGATGAATGCCGGCGCATCTTCGTGTCCCTGGCGCGGAAGGAGACGACGCAGAGTACCCTCGTCCGCAAACTGAGTTCCCATCCCCGCAACAGCCGAAGCAAGCGTGCCCTGTGGGAATACGACAGCATTCACCGCAGCCTCTATCTACTCAACTATATCGACTTGGCGCCCTTGCGGCAGCACGTGCAAAAGGCCATGAACCGCGGCGAAAACTACCACCAGTTGCGCCGGGCCATCTCCTACGCTGGCGGCGGCAAGCTGCGCTTGAAGACCGAGTACGAGCAGGAACTTTGGTCGGAATGCAGCCGCCTGATTGCCAACTGCATCATTTTTTACAACGCCTGCATCCTCTCACGGCTCCTGGAGCACCAGGAAAGAATCGGGGATACGCAGGGCGCGGAGGCAACCAAAACGGTCTCCCCCATCGTCTGGCAGAACATCAATCTCCAAGGTCGATTCGAGTTCCTGAAGCAGCCGGACGCCCTGAATGTGGACGCGATCATCCGCGCGCTGGTAGGTCTGTCCTCAAATCAAGCGGCTGCTCTGGTCGCCTGAGTCTGGAATGATGGTTTTCGGGGCGTTAGGCAGAAAACCCCAGTATCGTCATGGGTCTCTCCTTCATCGAAATTTCGCTCGGAGGAGCCTTCTATGGATTTTGAGGCCATTGAGCGAGCCAGAGAGTATCGTATCCAGTCACACATTTCCGCCGGCCTGAACATGATAGCCGCATCGAAACAAGGGCCTTCACGCACGGCTTCCTTCCATACGAAATTATCGAGAATGATGCGAGACACGTCATCCAGACAGTATTCCACCTCTTGCTGAAAATTGCCCCTTTTGCCGACCAATGAGAGCGTGAGGTGTCCCCTTCAGGATGTCGTGTGGGCTAACACCGAACTCAGCGTCGAGGCTGTAAATGTCGAGCCAAAGAAGCTCCCGACATATGGCTGGCGAGTTCAGACGCTCCCAGATGCATGTCGCGAAACACCGCACCGCCAAGTCCCGGCTCGTGACCTCGATCTTTCGATCCTTCAACTGCACAGTGTACGTTCCCTTGGCCATTATGCACCTCAACGGATCAACCACAGCTTATATATGGGCAAATCGTCATTCCCGGCCCCAATTTTATTTCGCGATCCTGCAATCTCTCGCGTTGCACAAAGGGTAAGATTTGCAACGTCGCGCGAAGGCCCGTAAATAAAGGGCCTTCCATGTTCCAAATGTCTGGTGCAAAACGAAGCCATGAACGGTCAGTGGATAGGCCGCTATAGCGGCACAAATTCAGGCGTTTTGGTCATCGACATGGACGATATGGACACGCACTACGAAGGCCGCGTGTTCGCTTACGATGATACCCCCTCTTTGCCTGACGCGTTCGCTTTTATTAAAACACCCGACAAGACCGAGACCTTTCAATTGTCGCTCGACCTTCTGCCGGTTGACCCTCGTACGGGCGACCCGTCCTCTTGGGAACAGCTAAAAGCGCTATTCCCTTCGGACGTCACGTTCCCTCGCCGTGGAGAGGTGAGCATCAGCCGCAACAACGATACTTTAAATGTGAGCTGGAAAACGGACATCGGGACTGCAAGCTCAGCGGAGCTGCCCAAAAGCCGCGCGGGCGAACCAACACAATATAAACCGCTACCAGAAATCACCGATTGGGCGCGGTTCAAAACCTATGTCACCGACCTTGAACCTCGCCGCTATATCTTCCGTGGACAAAAAGAGTTACTACGACTTCGCACCGGCTTCCACCGGACAGGCCGCGCCGATCTAACCAGATTCCTAGGGAATGATATTCAGACTCTCCACCGGCATCTCAGCCAAAGAACAACCCATATATTTAATCTGAATATACCCGAGCAGAACGGCGCTTTCTTCAACCTCGCCCAGCATCACGGATATCCCACCCCCCTTCTCGATTGGACCTACTCGCCATTCGTCGGAGCATTCTTCGCCTACCGGCGTGTGAAAAATTCCGATGCCATGCGGGCGCGTGACGATGAAAAGGTCCGCATCTTTATCTTCGATCAAAAACTGTGGCGAGCCACGTTCGTTCAGTTCGTAAAATTAACGGCGTGCAGACTGCACTTTTCGATCATGGAGTTCATCGCGATAGACAACGAGCGGCTCATGCCGCAGCAGTCAATTTCCAGCGTCACCAACGTTGACGACATCGAAACCTATATTCGCTCGACCGAATCCGCAGAGCGGCGATATCTCCAAATTGTTGACCTGCCCCTCAAGGAACGCCCGCTTGTGATGCGTGAATTGAGCATGATGGGTATCACGGCAGGCTCGCTGTTTCCCGGATTTGACGGAGCCTGTGAGGAGCTTCGGGAGCGCCATTTTCAGTCGTGAGCCTCACCACTCTAGACAAAATGATCCCTTTTGCAAAATGATCCCTTTTGTTCAGAGTGCAAAAACCCCCTCCCCTATTCAATAAGGGTTTCCGGGGCTTCCCACAGGCCAAACTCTCGACAAAATGCCTACATCGACAACGACGGAAAGATCTGGCTGCCGGTACGCGCAGAAGGCACTGGCGGCCTGGTTGGGGACGCTTTCGAGCCGCTTCCCGTCGATCATCCCGACTACGAAAAGCTCCGCGTTTTTCTTGAAGCGGCATCCGATGGCGATGCTTAAGCAGCCTCCAGAATTTTCGTCATAAAAGCTCGAGTTGCTGGCCCACTGTTTCGCGAGGGTCTGCGATATCCTCCTGTTCAGACGACTCGGGTTCGCCCGCGTCCGGCACCGCCTGAGCGGGATTATAGCGTTCCCGCCACGCTTTACCCGCCCGGTTCAGGTCGTCCAACTCGGCCTTCGACATGCGCCTGATATCCCGGCTCATTTATCGTACCGGCACGACAGTTGCGCCGTCCGTGGACACCCACGACGGAGCAAGTTTGAGATCACCGGGCCATATGATAATGCCCTGACTTTCGTTGTGGCCCTCGGCTGGTTTAAGTGGCCCCATCGCGATCGATCCTTGGTGAGCCGCAAGGAAGAGCGGCACGCGATAGGCGCTTTGCTGCGCATCGATGACGCGATCAACACGAGCGTCGAAATCCTTGCGCGAGTTGATCCAGCAAACGAGATAACCTGTACCAAAGAGGATGGTAGCCATCACCGCGATCGCGGCTACTCGGCCCAACCATCTTGTAACTGTCCTTTTGGTACTATTCTCCTGTGATTTGGTGATCCGCCAATCATCCAAAAATGCCATCAGTTCTGGATTCTCACTCCCCTTCCCCGCCGTATCGATCAGCTTCTCGATGTCCTGGCGAGACACCGCATCCTCACGACGAGGCAGCGCCTTTACGGAGAGCGCCAGCGCGTCAGTCTTTTTGATGAGGTCGGACAACTGGGACAGTTTCAAGTCGGCCGGCTGGTTGCCGTTGAGCTTTGAATGTCCGGCAGCTTCGGCTGTCACAACCAAAAACGCGTCCAGGTAACCGGCAATAGTGAGAATCTCGTCGTTGTCAGCGAATCGCCCAAGACGCTGACGCCACCTGAGAAAGTCAGCCCTTTTATCCGGGGAGATCTTTTCAAGGATGGCGTCTACATCACTCGTGGAGCTTGCCGGGTTCATGCGTTAACAGTCTGAGCGGGAAGCAATATGTCGATCACCCGTGCGAACTCCCGCTCGATGCGAGTCACGTATCCGCGCATCCTAATCTTGGCTGAATCCTTGGACAATATTGGTCCTAATACGTCATTGGACGCTGCGAGCGCCTGTCTCAAGCTGAGGCCCCGGTCGTTCAATTCTTGCTGGATGTCGGGGACTCTTTTCTCCATATCGATCACTGCTGGGGCGGCGACTTTCAAAAACTTCTTACCTTGATCGGATTCGAACATGTAACCGAAGTCGTCACCGGCAACGTGATTGCGAACCAGTAGATAGTTCGCCCTATCTTTCAGGGCGGCAGCCCAATGCAAAATGGTCGATGTCGTCGCTGAATCGTTGGTCAACACCCCGATTGCTAGAAAACGGACGCCCATCTCATGCAGGGACTCGTGCATATCATCAAACCAGGCAAACGTGTCTTGGCCTGACCCAGCCCCTAAATCGGCCAGGATTGTTTGCGTGCCGCCGGAAAGCACACGATCAACAAGATTATCTAATCCGCGAGGCGTTCGTATGTTCAGTTTGGGTGTGTCTTTAAACACGTAGGAGAGAGAGCCCCTGCTTTTGTTTTCGATATCGGCGTCGATGAAAGACGCAGGGAATTTCTCGTGGAGGAAATGATCCACAAGTGAGCATATGAATGTTGTTTTACCGGGGCCGCCTTTAGCCCCCATCGTGAAGGCGACAAGAGGATTGCTGTTATTTTGTGTCATGAGTGTCCAAGAGGTTTAGTGTCGTCAGGCTCGAAGTCGTCCCATTCTGTTTTAGGTCTGGGCTCTGAAGTTTGTTTCACCCGCGCCCTGCCAGATTCTATGGCAGCACGCTGAGCGTCGTTGGTTGGTGTTTCTTTTTTGGCGTTAACCTCGCCGGCAGGTTGATCCGATGCTGGCGTCCCTTCCTCGGCAATGACATACTTCAGTTTTCTTTCACCCTCGATCGAGCGCGCCTTAACGAAGGACCAGATCGAGCTGGCGCGAATCTTGATCTTGTACTTGTCGAAGAGAATTTTAGCGATTTGGCTGTACGGCGTAGGCGGGTGAGTCTTGCGGAGATCCGCAATTTCTTTGCGATGTTCGTTCAGTATGGATCGATAGGGACCAGGCATTGCTATTTTAGGTTTGTAGCAGGTTAGTCTATAGGTTCGTATGAACAAGTTGCGTTAATATCAGCTTTATAAGAGCTTGCAAGATTATTTTCTGGACATCGTGAAATGATGCTACGATAAAGCTGCGATGAAAAAGGGCTCGCAGCGAGTTCAAGCCGAAGGTTTAAACGAGACGCCTGTTCGCTGCCAGGTAAACCAAAAAACGCGCAAATGTATGAGAAGGGTTAACACAATCAAAGAAAGGCACGTATGAGAAACGAGAATGGGGACGTAATGGGCAAACTAGAAACGACCGAAACCGACGCAGAAGACATGGCTCAGGCGGCTGTGGAGTTATGCAAGAGCATGGCACGAATGAGCGATAAGGAACTAGAGATCGCAATAGATCTGGCACACGAAGATGTGTGTAAGGCGAACGATGAGCTGGAGTACGCGCGGATGAACAGAGAGCTGCAGAACATGCGCGTAACGATCATGGAGTACGAGCAGATTAGACGGGGGGTATGCTCCGAATAACGCAGGCGGACACTGCGGCGGGCGCTGTCCGGTATTTTGAGAATTCATTGCAGATTGGAGACTACTACGCCAGCGGTTCAATGGGTCGTTGGCACGGGATTGGAGCAGAACGCCTTGAGTTATCTAAAGAAGTGACCCGAGCCGAATTTGCGGCCCTGGCGTCAAACCGGTTACCAAGCGGTGGGAAGCTGACCGTTCGAGATCGTGAAGATCGAAGGCCGGGATATGATTTCTGTTTTTCGGTGCCGAAGTCTGTCAGTGTCTACGTAGCGATCAGCGAAGATCCGGTAGTGGAACGCCTGATAGACGAGGCGGTTCACGCTGCCATGTCGCGCATCGAGCAAAGCGTTGAGGTGCTGGATCAGAGGGGAGGGGGTCATGTTCACAGGGCAAGCGGCAATCTTGCGTATGCGCAGTTTCGGCACACTGTGACGCGGCCAATCGACGGTTACCCGGACCCTCACGAACATCATCATTGTTGGGTTCCAAACGCGTCGTTTGATCCAGTGGAAGGCCGGTGGAAAGCGATCGAGTTTGGCAACCTGAAGAAGGATGCACCTTTCTTTGAGGCCGTGTTTCACTCGGAGCTGGCTAACCGGTTAGTGCAGAATGGGTATGCTGTTCGCCGAACAGAACGTGACTTCGAATTGGCCGGTGTCTCCCCTCGATTGATTGACCGATTCAGTAAGCGCACCAAAGAGATAGAAAAGCTTGCCAAAGGGCAAGCGGCAGAGCTGGCGAGCAGGGCTGCGGAAGTCGTCAAACGTACCGGGATGGATTTCGAGGACGCCCACGCGCAAGAGAAGGCTAGGCTTGGCGCTAAATCCCGGGCCGCCAAGACCGCGGAACAGATCGGCCCCGATGAACGGCGCGCGCATTGGGTTAGCCAGATGACGCGAGAGGAACGGTTGTCTCTCTCGATAGAGGCGGTTAAAGGCCTGCCCAGCCGACACATCTTGAGCGTGGAGGACGCAAAACAACTCACGCTCGAGCACTGTTTTGAACGCGTAAGCGTGTTGCGGCCGCTGCGGATGGCTGCGGAATTGCTCAAGCGCGGTATTGGGGTAATGACCCGCTCACAGGCCGAAGAGTTCGCCAAGTCTGATCCGCGTATCGTCAAAGCAGGCGAGCTGGTAAGTACAAAGCAAGTCGTGGAGGAAGAGCTGGCGATGCTGCGCCTGGCGCGGGAGGGAAAAGATAAGCATTCGCCATTAGGAGGGGAGAAAGAGTGGACGTTCAAGGATCAGCAAGTTGCCACAGACGCGGGCCAGCGAAAGGCCGTGATAGATCTGCTGGCTAATCGCGACCTCGCGTT
>Ga0137360_10002150_pt1 | contig 11744 bp, 12 predicted proteins | sample Mad1_60_16metaG_FD_104924 | JGI IMG/M metagenome (GOLD analysis project Ga0137360, IMG submission 104924) | Vadose zone soil microbial communities from Angelo Coast Range Reserve, California, USA - Mad1_60_16 metaG | ecosystem: Environmental > Terrestrial > Soil > Vadose zone | place: USA... | reverse complement strand
TTCATTGGCGTACTCTTGGTTGCCGGGCTGGTTGCTCGATTATTCAGAAAGCGCTAGTAGCTAAAAATCGTCAGAGACGGCCGTTGCTGCCAGCACTATTAACCAAAACTATCGGCACCCCCCTCCCCGGTTTTTGCGTAAGTGCGGAGTCTAAACGACTTAAAACCCCTTGTTTGCATGCACTTCTGTAAGTGTTCATTCTAGTGGACTTAGCGAAGTTGCCTGCGTTCAATATGAAACGGCGTTGCGGAGCACGGCCATCAGTCGTTTTCGTTCATGACGATGACGCCGCCAGCCATTGCGCGGCCATTCCCGAAAGAGAAATGCGACCTATCGCAAAGTATTTTCGGCGAGCGCGACGACAGATTCCCTAGTGAATTGACCACCCTTGCGGAGCGACAGTAACTCGGATTCCAGAAGGATGCCGCCATCAATCAGGAAAATGACCTGGCCCTTGGGAGTGCGCAGGGGCCCCTGGAAAGAAACACCGAGTTTAGAGAGCGAGCGACAAAGCTTGCCGGCTTGCGAGGTTTTGGAAAGATTTGACAGCGGCCACATGGGTCCTCCGGGGAACGCATCCACGGGCTGGCCGCGTGAGCACGTTACATGCAGGAATATAATCGGAGTAAATACTTCAAGCAAGAGGACATAAATTCTTGGTGACGACAAACGGTTAATAAGGGAAATACCCGACGGCTTGAGGAGTTCGCGAACGGCGCTCGGGGGCCAGGCGGCAGGCTTCTTTGCGTGTCTGGTTAACAGAACACTCCCACCCCCCTCCCCTGTTTTTTGTAAGTGTTGATTCTAAAGGGACTTTAAGTCCTTTGCGCCAGAAGTGTTCATTCTAAAGGTGGTTACAGGCGAGATTTTTGTAAGTGTTCATTCCAGTGGAGTTAGAGAAATGAGACGCCCAAATTGAGTAGCAGCGCTACCGCATCGGGACGTTGTCCGGAGGGCAAGGAACGGCCAGGGAGCGGAGGGAGAAGATGCGACGGAGTTCGGCGATGCGGCCGTTGGAGCCGACGGCGAGGTTGGTTTCGCCCTCGACGCGAGGAAGGGTTTGGATGAGGAGGGCGGCGGCATAGACAAGGCTGGGGAGAATGTCCGGTGAGATACGGCCTGCGACGGCATGCTTGGCAATGCGCGTGAGATAAGCGTTCACGTCAGTCGAGGTGCGGAGTTCGCCCCGAGGGCCGAAAAGATCGGAGACGTCGCCGGCGTCGAGGGCTTGCTGGTCGAGGAGGCGGCGTTCGCGATCGGCGTGGAAGAGGCAAAGGTATTCGTGAGTTGAAGATTTCGGCAAACGGCAAGAGCGGCCGTCGGCGAAAGGGAACTGGCAGAGATTGGGCGGAGCGGTTTGCTTGGTCGTCATAATTGTTCCTTGTCGTATTTGGAGAAAGCGTTTTCAATCAAGGGGTTCCGGAGACCGGGCACACTTGGGCGGGTTTCGGAAGCGATGATTCAGTTTTCAGGTTGAATGAAGGCAGAAATGCCTGTCGAGTAGGCTACCACTGGTGTTTATGAAAGTCAACTATTATTAAAATGCCATTCGAATGAACCATTGAATTAGCCGGCAGAGAGAAAAGCAGATTCTCCTCGCAGAACCTGTTCGGAGGGGCGGCGGTCCGACGGCAAACGGCACCGTCGGAATGACACGGTGTTTGTGTTTGGGCGTTGAACCCCCGGGGTCGCTGCACGAGGAACTTGTGGCAGACAGAAGCTGAGAGGGGTGCAGGAGCGAGGCGGAAAAAGAAGGGAGAGTAGCCGGAAAAAGCTTGCTCTCCCTGTTTGGTCGTTGTGTTCAGCCGAGGGGGCGTTTAGTTCGCGGGCTGAATGGTCAGGATGCGGATGAGATTGTTGGCGGCGTCGAGGACGCCGGTTACTGCGACCTGCTTGCCGAGGTATTTGGAAGCGAGGCGTTGGTCGTCGAGCCAGAAGAGGCCGGTGTCGGAGGCGTTGCGCAAGATGACCTCAGCCTCGGTTCCTCTGCAGATGGTGCCGGAGACGTACAGTAGGGATCCCCGAAGGGTTTGTTGAGATTGCTGCGGGGTGGGACGAGGGTGTGGGCGGGGGAGCCCTGCGAATGCCGCGGGCGGGAGAGCGATCGAAAGAGTGATCGTCGCGACAAGGAGAGAGAGTAGACGCATGGAATTCGCATGAAGATTTTTCAAACCAGCACCTCAGATATGGAATTGAGCCGGTGCGGAAAAGAGAGGCAATTAGCGAGCCAAAAAGCGGAGGCGCTAAGGTGTTGACTTTAGGGGGAACGCCGGACGGTTTGGAAATTTTTGCGCGGGAAAATTTTCAAGAGCGTAGAAAAAATACAGCGAAGAAAAATTTACGCACGAAAAAAGTGCAAACTAGAAAAAGGGGAGAGAGGGAAATAGTTGCGCGGAAGCAGTTCGAAAAGCGGAGGAGCGTTCTACTTTCACGTTACAGATGCATTTTTTTCACGACCGAGGAAAGGAGAAAAGAAAGAAGAAAAAAGAACCGGTCTAAAGACCGGCCACTACAACGGCCCTTCAATGAGCGAAATTCTTGTGAAATTAATTAAAGTTGAGAAGGGAAACCTGGAGCTAGTTGCCGCTGGAGGAGGCGGCGAGAAGCGGTGGGGAAGATTGTTGAAGGAGAGAGAAATCGGATTGGATAAGGCGATTCGAGGCTTTTTTGGTGCGGCCGCCGCGGAGTTCTTCGTGGAGACGGGCGACAAGAAGAAGGCGAGCCTGCGATTGGGAATCGGGCGAGGCAAGAATGTTGGCGCGGACGGCGCCGAGATTGGCGGTTCCCTGCGATGAAGAAAGCTGAATCGTAGGATGGCCGTCAGAGTCCAAATGAAATTCGGAAGAAGCCAGGAGCGGCTTCCAGGCGGTTTTTGCCAGGGCCGGTTTGAGGGACGGGTCGGATTTGATGAGGTCGTCAAGCTGACGCTGCCAGGCATGGCGCTCATCATTGGTTAGCGGCCGATCGAGGGAACCGTCAGGCGACCACAGGGCTGCGTTTTTGGCTGGATCGAAGCGGCCGCCGAGATAGTAGGTGATGGCTACGCCTCCGGCGACGAACGGTTGAAAGACGGCGAGGGGCAGAAAATATTTTTTGGCGTGAAAGACACCGTCGACGAGGCCGTGGATAGGACGGCTGCGTTTAACAGTGCCGGGAACCTGGGGGACGAAAAAACGCGTGAGTTGGAGCTGCGGATCCTGCTTTGCGGCGCGTTTGCTGAATTGGACGAAAGATTTGGCGGCCTGCTTAGGCGTCATGAAGCCGAGATCGCCGAGTTTGCTGCGCCAGACGGAATCGGGATAGTAAAACGTGACGATATCGTGGACGAAATCGGCGCAATTGGTGGTGAGGAGTTTGTAAGCCTGGCGATTCTGGCCGGAATTAAACCTGGCGATGAGGCGGTCGTCGTCTTCGGGCGATGTGGGGAGCTGGAAGCCGTAGAGCGTGCGGTCGAAGGCGGAGCCGATGAGTTGATACCAGTCGCTGGAGTCCGGATTGGAAGTGGGCGGATCGGGAACGATGTCCGCGAAATGGGTGCGGCGATATTGATTGCGCAAAAACCAGGCTAGCTTTGGATCGACAAAGAGGGGAATGTCTTCGGGCTTTTCGACGGCGTAGAGATAGGCGACGACGGGAACAGCGATCCAGTCATATCCGGCGATATGGTGATAGCGGGAAAGAACGACACCTGGTTCGCCGGGGTTGCAATGGCGAAGCTGGAGCGGCGAAGCGGCGCAAATGTTTGAGAGATAGACGGCGGTGTGGCCGGTGCCGCCGAAAGAGCCATCCACGCTATAAGGTTCTTCGAGCAGAATGGCGACATCGGCGCGCGACACGGGTACGAGCGCGGCGAGCGCGAGCAAAAAGAGGCATGCGGCGAGTTTGAGTATGGCGCGCACGAGTTCGGGCCGTTTCCTGACACAACTATTTGAACCCGGAAGTGAGGTAAAAAGTTGCGCGGCGAAGTACAGGAATCAGAAAGAGAAAACTGTACGAAAGGACAGGGCGGACGAACGCGGAGTTTCGGACGCCCCGTCCACTTTTCCTATCAATGGAATTGACCGAATTAGTAGCATTCTTCAGGGGCTGAAGTCGTAGCTCATTTCAGCTTCGAGCATGATCGATTTGTAGGCATGGAAGCCGAAACGCGCGCCGACACCGGCGAAATCGGTTTTGGTCTGAGAGAGGCGAAAGTAATCGGCATAAACGCCGGCTTGCACGTGATCGTTCTGGGCGAATGAGCTGGGTGCCAGGCTAACAACGAGTAAGGGCAGCACTAAACCACGCTTCATGGACAAGCTCCTTGGAGTTTGATGGACTTGCGTCGAACGCAAACCGGCTGGGGGGCAGGCGGTGGGTGGGTAAGCGTGCGTCGCCTTCGCAAATGAGATGCGAGGGAGCGTAGAGGAGGTTGTCGCGCGTGGGGCGAAGTTGGAGCGAAGGCGAGAAGCGAAAGACGCAAGCTGGAGGCCGGTTCGGGAGGCAGGAATGCGCCAAGAGAAAGTTGGATATTGACGAAGCGCAGCCAAAGTACTAGGGTAGCGGCTTGCTAGTTGGGGTGTACGTGGTACGGTTCGGCTATTGTCCCTCCCTGGGATGAAATGCAGAATCGTGACTGTGCAAGAGCCATAGGCTTTTGCAGGGCAGTCCGACGGTGAGTCTGGAGCCGGCAGCGGCCGGAGGACGAAACCGCAACAGCGTGGCCCCGCTGGAATGAAGTCTCTCCTGAATTTCAAAGAATTTGGAGCGTAGAACGGTCCCCATGTCTTTACTTCATTTTCGCTGCAAAGAGCGCCGGCGGACATTGCGAGTGAATTTGACGGTTCCGCTTGCCGTACACGGTGAATCGGAAGAGGGCGGAAAGTTTTGCGCGCACACGCGCTCGCTTTCGATCAGCCAGCACGGCGGGATGATGGAGTGCAATGAAGTGCTGCTGGTGGGGCAGATGCTGCAGATCGTAAATGAAAACAGCAACCGCAAAGCGGAAGCGCGAGTGGTTTCAGTACAGCGGAAACGGGACGGGAAGACGTACGTTGGAGTTGAGTTTACGTCCGCGGAAATCAATTTTTGGCACATGACGTTCCCGATTTCGGGGCAAAAGCCGTTGCGAAAGGTTGCGTCCTCGGCGGCGAAAGTCACGGCGTAGAAGAAAATAAAAGAGATTCGAGCCGGTTCGAGAAATCGAGCCGGCTTTTTTATTTGCGGCGAGAGGGTTTGTGCTTGCGGGCGGATTTGGCTGCGGGCCTGGCTCGTTTGGATTTGGGCTTGGGGGAAGAGAGCGCGGCACGAGTTTTTGCGGGGAGCTTGGTGACGACGAGGTCGTAAGAGTCGCGCAGGAGAGAGGCGAGCTCAGCGGGAGAAACGGCGTCGGCACGTTCGAGAGCAACCCACTTGGCGCGGGCGAGGTAGGGGGCGGGGATGATGCCAGGCCGCTCGGTGAGTTCGGCGAAGGATTCATCGCTGGCTTTGACGGTGAGGAAAACGGGAGCGGGTTCGAGCGGCGTGATGGCGAACATCTTGCCGGCAATTTTGAAGACGAGGTCGTAGCCCCATTGGATTTGCTCGGTGGAGTGCGGGAAGCTCATGCAAAGCTTGCGGATGGATTCGACGGTGTTCATGCGGCACCTGCGCAAGGGAGGATAACAAAGCGAGGCGCTTGCTTGAAGCTGACGTTGAGGTCCTTCGTCCCGGTCAAAGAGCGACGCGAGCTCAGGATGACACGTTTACTTAGTGGCGCGCGTGGGCGGACGCACGCTGAAGCGTACGCTACAAGACGAGTTAGTTCGTGGCGTAGCGGCGGAAGAAAGAATCGGGCTTCCAGTGAGGACGAGCGGGATTGTTGGCGGCGTCCACGAGAAGGCGGCGGACGATTTCTTCGTAGAGCGCGGCGGCAGCGAGATCTTTGGGCTGGCTGAGATCGTCGGAAGGCGCGTGGTAGCGGTTGGTAAGCCAGTCCTTGAAAATCTTTTGTTCGGGCGAGCCGATGATAAAGCCGTCGTCCATTTTGACGGCGGGAACGCCTTTGACGATGAAACTGTACTGGTCGCTGCGAATGAAGCGATTGCGAAGCGGCTCCTGATCGGGAATGGCTTTGACGCCGAGGGAAGCGGCGACGGCCGCGGCGCGGTCGCCGAGGTCGGATTCTTCGAGGCCTTTCACTTCTAGAAATTTGAGCGGAACGATGGGGAGAAACATGTCGACGTTGACGTCGGCGATGATGGATTTGGCGGGGACGGTCGGCCGGGTGGCGAAATAGCGCGAGCCGAGTAGGCCTTTTTCTTCGCCGGTAACGAAGACGAAGAGAAGCGAGCGGCCGAGTTTTTCGGGATGGGCGTGGAGACTGGCGGCAACATCCAGGAGGAGCGCGCTGCCGGAGGCGTCGTCCATGGCGCCGTTGTAGAGGCTGTCGCCGTTGATGGCAGCGCCGATGCCGAGATGATCGAGGTGAGCGGAGAGTACGACGAATTCATTTTTGAGGGTGGGATCGGAGCCGGAAAGTTTCGCGACGAGGTTGGCGGATTCGACGTCGCTCGTCTGGACGGCAACGTGGGCCTGGATGGAAGCCGTGAGTGGAAAAGCCGGAAGAGGCTTGCGGTCTTTTGCGAGGGCGGCGAGTTCGGCGAAGGTGTGGCCACTGCCGACGAAAAGCTTTTCAGCCGAGGCAGGATTGAAAAAAAAGGCGAGCTTGAGGCCGTCGGTTTCGTTGAATTCAGCGTCGGCGAGATCCATGGAAGGCTGCGCACGATTGACGGAGATGCGGGACCAGGGGATGTCGAGAGAAGCGGGATTGGGGATGGCGATGTAGCCGATGGCGCCAGCGCCGTGGAGGGACTTCCAGCGTTCGCCGATGGTGCTGTAGTGAGAGGCGAGGGCGGCGGGAATGTCGGAAGGCGAGCCGTTAATGAAGACTACGATTTTGCCAGAGAGATTTTGGGCAGCGAGTTCATCGAGATTTTTTTCGGGAATTTTCAGTCCATAGCCGATGAAAACGAGTGAGGCCGAGAGATCCTTTTCGCTATTTTCGGAGCGGGAGGAAAAGATGAAGTCGTCGCCGGGAACGAGGGATTCGGTTTTGCCATCACGCAGGAGTGCGGCGGAAGAATTTTTTTCGACGACCAAGCGTTGGACTAGTTTAACGGGTTGGTAGAAGCCATCCGACCCAGCGGGTTCGATGGCGTTCTTTTTAAGCTGGTCGACGACGTAAGCTTGCGCGCGGCGAAGACCAGCGCTGCCGGTTTCGCGGCCTTCCATGTTGTCGTCGGCAAGAATTCTGACGTGGTCCCACCAGGATTGGCCGTCAAAGTGGAGATTGGGCGATTGAGCGAAGAGCGGCTCTGCGGCGAGCAATGAGACGACAAGAAAAATCGCAACAAGAATTCGACGCATTCGAATGCCCCCCTCGGTTGAATCTTCGAGGGAAGAGTTTACTTCATGCGGCTGAATTCGACGAACTCGCGGCCCATATAGAGGCGATATTGTCCGCCGCAAGTGCAGCCGTCACATTTGAGCGAGATTTCACGAACCTTTTTCGATGGGATAGCCCTTTTCAATCCAATCGGCGGCAAAGCTGGTGGGAAGAATCAGGACTCGGAAACGGGCGAAGCCCATGTCACGCAGGGCGGAGAAGGCGGGGCGGAGGTTGGGGCAGCGGTCGAGCGGGCAACAGCCGCAGTAGATGACGACGTTCGAATTTTTGGGGAGCGTTAAAGCGAATTTCTTGAGGTCGGCGATGCCCTGGTCGGTTGAACCGGGGCCATGAAAGGTGGCGCCGGGGATGTGGGCGCCGGAGTAGAGAGTGTGGACGCCGACGTAAATGACTGTGACGGCAGGATCGCGCTCGGCATGGAGTTCTTTGGCGAGGTCGGCGGGTGTAACGGTTTGCGCCGCGGTCCATGGGTCGGCGTCCGCTGGTGAAGGGGAGCCGGAATTTACGCGGCCGAAGAGGTTTGCGGTGGAGCTTAACAGCAGAACGATCGGGAACAAACGAAATAGAAATTTCATGGTTTGAGAATAGAAGTGGTCTGGCGAAAGAGCAAGCGGAGAGCGGAGCCGGCGAGAACGGAGACTATTTCTTAAATTCGGCGCGCTGGCGCTGGAGTTTTACGGCCGAGCTGCGGAGGGTTTCGGGAACGTTCTTATTCATCGTGAGTTTCTTGAGGTCAATGCCGTTAATTATGGGAAGAAGGTGAAGTGAGACGTCGAGCGGGAGTTTCGGGTTGTTGACCAGGTTGCGCACGACTATGTAGTTCTTGCGAAAAACGCGATTGGCCGCGATGAGGCGAAGAATTTCGTCAGTTAAGTTGGCCATTGCAGCGAAGGCTTCGACTTCCTGGTCGGTGAGGCGCGGGGACTGAAGAACGGCGCGCTGGACGACTTTGTTTGAGTCGCGAATGAGGGTGCGGCGGGCCTCGGAGCCACCTTTGACGGCAAATTGAACGCGTTGGGACACGGTCATTTTTGCGATTTGCTGGAGAAGAGTCTGGCGGCGGTGGATGTCAGGCTCAGCTTCCGCAGCTGCTTCGGCGAGAGCGGCTTCGTCAATGGTGCTGCCGTGCAATTCGTGGAGAAGATTTTTCTGGTCGGTGGTGACGGAAGAAGAATGTTCGAGCGCTGTGGCGAGCGCAAGAGAATCGCTAATGCGGCTGAGATCCTCGAGCAGCGATTGAATTCCGGCGGCGGAAAGATGCTGGACGACGGGGACGAGCAGGCCGGCGGGGCAGTTCTTGTTTTGGACGAGCGCTTCACCGATGCCGGGCTTGTCGGCGAGGTTTTTGGCAGCGTAAGTGAAGAGTGCTGGTAGAGCTTCGGGCCGTTTGATGGCTTGTAAAAAGACGTCGGTCGAAATGGAGAGCAGAGCTTCCTGCGCTCGCGCCGCGACGACTTCGTCGTGATCGTGCGCGAGCACGGTTAGGACTTCCGCCCGGTCAACGGGATCCATGTGAGCGCCGGTTGCGCAAACGGCTATCTTCCGCTCGCGCGGGGCGCGGTTATGGCGAAGCTGTTCTACAACTTCAGGGCTGAGAGACTCCACCGGACACCTGCCTAAGGTCCTTTGTACTAAGGACTATTTTACCGGATGAGCCGGGTGTTCCGAGCGGCGCTATCACGTTGCCGTTCAATTCCAGCAACACCGCGGATGAATCGGAGGCGGTGACCTCAAATTGGGCGGAAGCGGGAAAGCGGCGATTTTGGCCGGCGAGGATGTCGGCGTCGAGAACGACTTTGCCGTCGGCGAGAATGCGCATGTGAGTTGGGGTGGAAGTTGAGACGGCAAGTTCGAGCGGAACTTTTGCGGCCGGCGCCGATGGGGACGATGGCGGAGCGGAAGTTGCGAGTGCCGGTGTGGGCTGAATTGCGGAGGATTGTTGTGACTTTGCGAGGCGGCGAGCTTTGATTTTGCGCCAGCCGTAGATGCCGCCGAAAATAAGGCCGGCGAGCAGGAACAGAATTACGAGAACAGCGGCGACAGGAACCCATCTGGGTGGAGAAGGAATGCGCTCTTCCGGTTTGAGTGCGGCGATTGCGCCCTCGCCACGCGCCAAGTCATATTCGGCAAGCAAGCTTTCTTCACCGAGGCCCAAATAGCGAGCGACGGTGCGAACAAAGCCGCGGCCGAAGACGCCGCCTGGCAATTTCGACCAATCTTCGTTTTCCAGGGCCTGGAGGAAACGCGCGCTGATGCGGGTTGACTTCGAGACTTCATCGAGCGTCACCTCGCGCAGTTCCCGTTCGCGCTTGAGGCGTTCGCCAAACGTACCTTTCGCCATGCAGTGAAAACCGTCCTCACACAATCTGCGCCGCACCGCCCGAAGAGGCACGACGGCTCAGCTGGTTGCAACGAAACAAGTAAAAAGTTTACAGCGACACCGAACAGAACGGACACCGCGATTCCAGATTTCCGCACTGAGGGAGGGATGACGGCGTGGGATCCCTGCGAGGGACTATAGGCGGGGAGAAAGTGGCTGTCAAACTTCGAGCCGAGACGAAGCGGGGAGGATCACTTCGCGACAGGGCGCGGGCGAAGAGTAAGTTTCTTAGCCTCAGGGCTCTTTGGAGTCCAATCGTCGGGCGGAAAGGCTACGCGCCAAAAGCGCGGGGATGGCGCATCAAACTCGACGCCGATCCCGCATGTGTGATCCTGGCGTTCGCCAATGACCACGACGGTACAATCAACTTCTTCACCGGTTTTCACATTTCTGATCCGCAGGTGATCACCGTTCGAAACCATCTGCTTCATCAACACGAGCGCGCCATGGGCGTTAACAACCTGAGTTACGGCTTCCTCGGCAAACGGAAGACCGGAAACCTGTTGACCCAACACGACGACGCGAACAGCCAGGAGCAGCCGTTGGCTGCGGCGTACGGCGGTGGGCCTACTAGTTTTTGCTGGCAGAGGCTCCAAGACGTGACACTCCTTCTCAAAGAGTATCGGCGAGAAGAAGAGAGAGCTTTAGTCGTGGGGCAGGCCGTTTCAGTTCGGTACTAATGGTTGTGGCTGGCGCCCACAAAAGTCGCGAGTTTACTGCCAGGATGGCAAGATGAGAACGCCTGTACCACGAGCGAGTTGCGCGGATTTTCGGGCGGGGCCTATACTGGCGAGGATTCGGATAATTGTGCCGAATCTAGGCGAGAGGTGGTGTGCCCAGTTGAGAGGGCGAACTTCTCGAATCTCTGGACCCAAGGAACACACGAGTGGAGGAAGCAAAACAGTTTCCCGAGGTAGAGCGCCGGAGAAATCCGGGGCTACAGGCGGACCGCCGTCAGGCGGGGGAAGTAGCTGTGTTCCAGGAGTTGGGGAAGGCGCTGACGTCGTCGCTGCAGCTGGATCAGGTGCTGCGAACGATCATGGAAAAGATTGACGAATTCTTGCGGCCGGACAACTGGTCGCTGTTGCTGCTGGATGAGGCGAAGCAGGAACTTTATTTTGAGCTGGCAGTAGGCAAGGCTTCGCAGGCGCTGAAAGACGTGCGCGTCAAGATGGGGCAGGGAATTGCCGGTTGGGTGGCGGCGCACGGCGAGACGGTGGTGGTGCCGGATACTTCGAAGGACACGCGTTTTTTTGGGAAGGTAGACGAAAAGACGAAGACGGAAACGCGATCGATTGTGGCTGTGCCCGTGCGGTTTCGCGATACTTGCCTGGGCGTGATCGAGCTCATCAATTGCATTGGGCCGGAAGGATTTGACCCACGCGATTTGAAACTGTTGGAGGCGCTGTCGGACTTTGCGGCGATTGCACTGGAAAATGCGCGGCACGTAAAACGAATTCATGAGCTGACGATTACGGACGATTGCACTTCGCTGTATAACGCGCGGCACATGAGCGTGATTCTGGAGACCGAGATTTACCGGTCGCAGCGGTACAACTACGAATTTTCGCTGATTTTCATCGACCTGGACCACTTCAAGCAGGTGAACGACACGCAGGGGCATTTGGTGGGGTCGCGGCTGCTGGCGGACATCGGCAATGCGCTGAAGCAGCATTGCCGGCTGATTGATTTTGCATTTCGTTACGGCGGAGACGAATTTGTGCTGCTGCTGCCGCAGACGTCGAAAGAAAATGCGCTGCACGTGGCACGGAGGTTGCACGCGCTGATTCGTGGAACGCTATGGCTCGCGTCCGACGGGCTGGATCTACATTTGACGGCGAGCATGGGTGTGGCTTCGTACCCGGTCGATTCGCGGACGAAAGAAGGACTTTTGCATCTCGCCGATGAAGCGATGTACCTCGTGAAGAACACGAACCG
>Ga0137360_10002148_pt1 | contig 11749 bp, 7 predicted proteins | sample Mad1_60_16metaG_FD_104924 | JGI IMG/M metagenome (GOLD analysis project Ga0137360, IMG submission 104924) | Vadose zone soil microbial communities from Angelo Coast Range Reserve, California, USA - Mad1_60_16 metaG | ecosystem: Environmental > Terrestrial > Soil > Vadose zone | place: USA... | reverse complement strand
GAGAGATCACCGTCCAAGGGGATAGGCGCCGTACTCACTGGCACAAGCAAGATGGCCGACGCCTGGTTTGCCGCCTGCCGTGAAAGCTCCGCGCTTGCGAAAAAGCTCCGTGCCTGCTCCAGCACGTCGGGACTCACGCGGACAGTAGAAGGGGCAAGACGACGAATCGTATCGAGCCCGTCTAGCCGAATGATTGCCGGAAAATTCGTGACCACATAGACCTTGCCGTCATCGGTCTGCGTAATAGAGGGCCAGAAATTTTCTTCACCCGTCGTCAGGTCGGAGACCGACATCCCGCGGATCGCCTGGCTACGCTTCGCCCATGATGCAGCCGGCGAACGTGAGTCCTGGAACAACGTTGCCACAAACAACCCGTCCGTCGTAAACAGGTAGATGTTTCCTTTATTGCCATTGATTGCCCAAAACTCGATCCCGCTTGCATTACGCAGCTGGACAGATGGACCGAGCAGCCGGGTTGTACCAATCAGCTCTCCGGGGAATGTAGGAACTGGCGCGTGGTGCGACGCGTGGAGCCCGGGCCACAAACTGGGGTACGACCATTTTGCGATGCTATCTTTCGCGCCGGCCAGCGATTCAGAAGCAAACGGCTTTGGGCCGGTGGTGAGCACCGTCCAGGCGTCGCCAGTGGATAATACTTGTCCGCCACCAGTCGACGTTGGCTTTTGTGTCTGCGGGCAAAGGATTTTGGATTTACCTAGATCGTAGAGAGGCGCTCCACTTTTGGCGAACCCGACAGGCTTATAGCTGATCGCGGTGTCGGTCACCAGTTCAAGACCGGCAGAAACGGTGACGCTGCGCACCGGGCCGGGAGCCAAAGTCACCTCCGCGGGTTCGACGATGCCGTTGCCATTCAAATCGGACCAGACAAACGTGTAACCTGTCAAACTTTGTGGCTTGTTCGAAACGCCAGTCGCGGACGCCGCCGGTAGGCGGGTCCGGAACGCGGGATCCTGAAGTGGCTGCCAGGAATCAGCTCCTCCAAACGCGGCCACCGGCGTTGCAACTCCGCCCTTATCGATCCACAAGCCCGCAATTGGCGTGCCGGTATAGGGATTGGAGTTATAGGCGTTCGTGAAATACTCATTGCTTCCCACATAAATCGGCAGGTCGGGACCCTCACTGGCGCCGGTGCCCTTGTAGTGGCTTCCCTTCTCTTGGAACCATTGCAGCTGATCACCACCGCGAAACGCTGGAACCAGTGGAGGCTCACCCGGCTTGGCCTTGTAGTGAATGCCGGCGAGAGTGCTCTGGCCGGTCGTCCAATCCAGCCGAAAGGTCATTCCATCCAAATAAAAAAGGTTCTTATCTTTCGGATCCAGATTCCCGCCTCCACCGTAGGTCACAGGGCCATAGAAAGCGCGCAACAGCCGCCCGTCCAAGCTCCATACACTGACTCGTTTAGGCTGGAAGTCTTCCTCGGCAACCCATAGCTGGTTTCTGCTATCGATTGTGATTCCCTTGGGATGGTGCATCAACTTGCGATCATAAGGGCCCGATGCCGGAACTCCCGCAGTTCCGATCGAACCCAGGAATTTCCCTTCGAACGAGAAAGTTTTTACCTGGTTGCTTGTGCCCCAGTCACTCACATACAGATTCCGCTTCGCATCCATCGCGATTTGCTGGGGATCTTCCAGCCCGTGGTCGACGACGACCTGCGGCTTCCCCAGTTGTTCGGCGCTTTGCACCTTTTCCGGTACAGCTATTTTCAAAAGTTTTTTTTGACTGATGACAAACAGGTTTCCACTGCCGTCCGCGAAGAGCCCTCCAGGATCAGGGATGGGGAGTGTGCCGATCACCCGAGAAAGCGCGACGTCAACCAGCAGGAGTTGGTTCATTTTCGGCAGGCTTACAATAAGCAAACCGTCATAAGCCGCCAAACCCCCTACGCCTTCCAAGTCCGCCTTTGGAAATTTCCAGGTCGGATTGAGCACAGCAGGATCCTCGCCGGTTCCAAAGCGAAGATCGCGAGAGCCTTTCGCCGCCTGCTCCTTGTCGTTGACGAATTTGTTGAGCCTCAGCTCGCCCTTGAGTCCGGAGGCCACATAGGCGTAGACCGCAGGCACACCGTGACGCCCCATGTCTCTGGCGATTTCCTGCGCGCCAGTCCATACCCCCCCGACCCACATCTGTCCGTGCAGCTTATGTCCATCCAAATCGACCCAGGCAAGTCCGCTCCCGCCTTCCGCGACATAGCTTCCGATAAGAACTTGGTCGGGCGATCCCACATCATGTTTGCCGTGTACCGGCACGGTACCCGCAGGAAGGAAGCAAACCGTTCCCGCGGGAGTGTGGGTCGTGAGCCATTCGCTCGAGGTGTCGCTCGTAGCCCAGGGAGGATTGCCCGGGTTGTAGACTGCGAACTCGTATTTCAAATCAAGCTCTTTGCGATAGAGTCCGCGCACGGTGTAGGTTCCGGGCGACACCAGTTTTCCGGACACGTTGTAGATGGCGTGGTCTTCCGAGCTCTTATCCCGGCCTAGGTCATCCAATCCGTCCCACCAGACCACGTTGTCGCCCGCGGTAAAATGGGTTTCGCTGATGAGGTTACGCACGCGCAGCCCATGCTCGTCTTCGATCACCAATGTGACTAACCCCGGCTCGTCCAGGTGGAAGCGCACCGCAATTGGAGGATGCGGCTGTTCAGCTCTCCCGATCACCGAGGGGAAAACTCCAGCCAGGCCAAGCAGCATCAGGACCCCGAAGAGGACCCGCCGGGCCGCGTCAGGTTCGCCGAACAAGCCCACGCTCATAACTGTCCACTTGCGCTAGTTCCTCGCAAGCATCGTGCTGATAGTCACGACAGGCCTGCTCCAGGCCGATACGCAGGGGAGTCGCACGCTCCCAGCCCAGGGCTTTCAATCGTGAAACATCAAGCAGTTTGCGGGGAGTGCCGTCCGGCTTGGTGGTGTCAAAAATCAATTTGCCGCTAAATCCGACTATCTGCGCGATGGTCTCGGCCAGCTCACGTATTGTGATATCGCTTCCACAGCCAATATTGACAATCGGCGCGCGGCCTTCCTTAATAGAAGAGTTAGAGTAAGAGATCAGGGAGTCGAACTGGTCATCCTCCAGCCTCATCAGAAAGAGGCATGCATCCGCCATGTCATCGCTCAACATGAATTCACGCCTGGGCTCGCCAGTACCCCAGATGGTGACAGTTTCACGGTTGTGTTGCTTCGCTTCCGCCATCTTTCGGATCAGCGCCGGCAAAACATGCGACGTTTCGAGATCGTAGTTATCGCCTTTGCCGTAGAGGTTCGTCGGCATGACCGCCAAGAAACGCGTGCCATACTGGCGGTTGTAGGCCCAGCACATCTCTATGCCTGCGATTTTCGCGACCGCATAAGGCCGGTTGGTGGGCTCAAGCGGTCCGGTTAACAGGTACTCTTCCCTGATAGGCTGCGGGCAAACCCTGGGGTAAATGCAGCTTGATCCGAGGAATAGCAGCCGCTTTACCCCTGCCCGCTGCGCTTGCAGAATGACGTTGCTCTGGATGGCAAGATTCTGCTCAATGAAATCCGCAGGACAGGTCTTGTTGGCCAGAATGCCACCCACCTTGGCGGCGGCGAGAAAGACGTATTGAGGACGTTCCTGTGCGAAAAACTGGGCCACGGCCTCCTGATTCGTCAGCTCCAGTTCCCCGTGGCTGCGCAGAATGAGGTTTTGAAAGCCTGATTCTCGCAAGGCCCTGACCAGGGCCGAGCCGGCCAGCCCGGTGTGGCCGGCCACGTAGATCCTGGCTGAATTTTCCATTGCTGAGTTCGCTTGGTTCATTTTGCCCCGTCCCGAGTCAGTCAAGTCCACCACCCGTAGCCCCGAGAGTCCGTGAAACCGAACTGTCCCACTGGTGCCACCCGGCAAACTTGTTCTCGAGAATGTGTTTCCCCATGCCAACGGGCTCATAGGAGAGCGCAGCCAGATCGGCATCCACCATGATGTGGACGAGGTCTTTGAAATCAATCCTGGGCTCCCAGCCAAGCACGGAGCGGGCCTTGCTGCTGTCGGCCATCAGAAAGTCGACTTCCGTAGGACGGAAGTATTTGGGATCGATCTCAACATGCTCCCTCCAGTCCAGTCCAGCATATCCAAAGGCTTCGCGAACGAATTCCTCGATGGTGTGCGACTTCCCTGTACCCAGCACGTAGTCTCCCGGCTCATCGTGCTGCAGCATGCGCCACATGCCCTGAACATATTCCGGGGCGTAGCCCCAGTCGCGCCGCGCCTGCAGATTCCCCAGGTAGAGTTTGCCCTGGCGTCCGGCAATAATGCCGGCAACGGCACGGGTGATCTTACGGGTCACAAACGTCTCACCGCGCCGCGGGCTCTCATGGTTGAACAGGATGCCGTTGCAGGCGAATAGTCGATACGCTTCACGGTAGTTTACCGCCATCCAGTAGCTGTAGACTTTGGCCGCGCCGTACGGGCTGCGGGGATAGAAAGCGGTGGCTTCGTTTTGCGGCGGCTTGGCGGCGCCGAACATCTCCGACGAACTCGCCTGGTAGAACCTGGTCTTGATGCCGCTCCGCCGGATTGCCTCCAGCAGACGGGTCGTGCCTACACCGGTGACATCCGCGGTGTATTCCGGAATTTCAAAACTCACCATGACGTGGCTCTGGGCGCCAAGATGATAGACCTCATCGGGTTGAACACTGTAGATGAGGTGGGTGATCTGATCGCTGGTCGAGAGATCGCCATAGTGCAGAAACATCCTTGCCGAAGGCGAGTGACGGTCCTGGTAAATATGGTCGATCCTCACGGTGTTGAATGTGCTGGCGCGTCGAATAATGCCGTGGACTTCATAGCCCTCGGACAGTAACAGCTCGGCTAAGTAGGATCCATCTTGGCCGGTAATTCCAGTTATAAGAGCACGTTTCATCGAGATCTCCAGATTGATTGTTGCGCAAATGTAGGGTGGACTTAGTAAAGTCGAAAAAGAACACTAGAGCTTCGAGAGTGCGGGGTTATCTCGTGTTCTTCCCCCTTTAGTGACAAAAGTGGAAGCACGAGCGCGCTTTGGTTGTTTACGCCAAACCCGGCACCAATATTTGTTCAGAGTTTCGATTACACCTCAGTGGGAGGGGCCGCAACAATCTATGAACTGCGCACCAAAGTACAGCAGTCATGCCGGGCTCTTTAGCAGTGCGCTCCGATGTCCGCGATACGCGGTCGCTGCCATACGGTACGGTCGCCAGCCGTCGTGCATTACTATTTGCCTACCAATCTCCGCGAGGCACAATAGTTTATTTCTGGCGTGAGGCTGGTAAATGAAGGAGTGACACAGACTGGCAAACATCCTCGATCCTAAATCCATCTGCTGATCCATGAAGGATCGATTCTGGGCATCGAAGTGATGGATTACGTACGTTGATGGTAGCAGGCGCAGGCGATAACCAAGCCAGTGCAGTCGGCTGCCAAATTCAAGATAGCCAGCACCGAATTTGAAGAACTCGGGATAGCGTACCCCCCTTGCAAAAATGTGCGAGGGCAAAACCGTTGCGCCGTCCGAGAAGGCCCAGCAATCATCTGGATTCGTTGGCTTCACGGAAAATCCGCGAGGATGTAATTCTCCAGGAACCGGTAGAGGAAAGCGTGGCGTTTCTTTGGGCAGACATTCTCCGATGATCCAAACCGAATCAGGGTCGTCCTCCAGTGCCTCACTGCATCTATTGATGTGTGCTTCCGGAAATTCGTGGTCATCATCCATCGTGCGAACGTGGGTCCCCTGGCAGGCGAGCGCAGCATGGTTTCGGTTTGCATACAGGCCCCGTTTGGGTCCGACAACATATCGGCATTCAAAAATACGGGCAAGTTCCTTCGCTTGAGCCGCCCATTCATCACCTGAATCGTCAGAAACGACTACCTCCCAAGGCTGGACGCTTTGTCTTCTTAGCGATTTGAGGGTTCTTTCGAGACTAGCTGGTCTATTCCTAGTTACCAGAGCGACGCTTATTCTATGTTCTCTCATTGTAGGCTGAAGCACGTTCTACCCGGCAAGGGGCACAACCGTGGTCGATCTTCTTCTGCAACTTAAACAGCGACTTCTCATACTCCCAGATAGCGCTGGATCGAGATCTCAAAGACCCTTCAGCACGTGGCAACCACTAGCCGGCAACGCGCAGAAGTTCAGATTCCATCCTTGGCAGTGTACGGAATTCGTCCCAGTGTTCGTGGGCGTAGCGACGCCCGCTCTCGGACATTTGCGTGAGGCGGGAGCGATCGCGCTCCAGGCGGACGACGCTTTCGACGAGCTCCGACGGATCTTCCGGAGACACGACAATCCCGGCGCCGGATTGGCCAACGATCCGGGCTACCTCGCTGCCCGGGTTCACAGACGCCAGAATCGGGCATCCTGCCGTCATGAGGGTGACCGTCTTCGATGGAAATACGATGTCGGCCACGGAGCGCTGCTGGGTGATCAGGGTGAGATCGGCCGCCGCCAGCAACTCATGGAACTGCTGCCGCGGCAGCAATGGTATGAACTTTATGTTGTCGAGGCCCATGGCGGCGGATTGCGCCTCCAGTTCTCTCCGCACCGATCCATCCCCTACCAGCAGGTAGACGATGTCAGTCCGGTCCCGCGAGAGTGCTGCCGCTCCCAGGACCACATCCAGACCCTGCTTGACGCCCATGTTGCCGGAATGCGCCACGATGAACTTGCCCTCCAAACCGTGCGCGCGGCGGAAGATCTCACCGCCGGCTCCACCCTGGAATAGAAGCAATTCCCGGTCAGACCGCGCAGGGAACAGAGTGACCTTATGCGGCGAAATGGCCTTGCCGATAATTCTCTGACGCATTCCTTCGGTCAACGTGGAGATCAAATCCGCGTGCCGATATGCCAGCCCCTCTAAACCGTACAGTGTCCGCAGGAACGTTCCGGGACGGAGCATGCCAAGCTCGGCGGCGGCATCCGGCTGCAGGTCCATCACGTCGTATACGAACGGGATTCTCCAGTACCTGCCCAGTATCCTGGCCGTGAGTGCGAGTCCCAACGGGGGTGAGACAACCAGGAGAAGCTCTGGCGTCCGCGCCGAGAGGGCGCGAAGCAGATTGCTGGCCAGAAAAGAAGTTTCGAACAAAATGCGTTTGACCGAATTTAACCTGGCGGGAACCCAGGCTCGGGAGCGAAGAATGGTTACGCCATGATGCTTTTCCTCTCGCCAAAGTGCGTGGCGGTAACGGTGATCCACTTTCCACTGCGGATAATACGGGAAGGTTGTACAAACGGTGACATCATGGCCACGCGAAGCCAGATATTCGCAGCGCCAGGTGGTGACGGGGCCAATCCCGGTTTCTTCGGGCCAGTAGTTGATGCTTAGGACCATGATACGCATAGATGTGGCGAGTGAGCCTGTGTTGGCGACTGGCAAAACCTTTAATAGGGAAGAAATTCGGCCAAGTCTTCGCCGCCTGAGATACAGAAATCAGCCATGTGCGAAAGCCAAACTAGATGCGCGCGTCCGAGCGGTTCCTGGGCATTGCCGCCAGACAAAGCCCACCCGCCAGAACCATAAAGCCCAGGTTGGTCGGCTGCGAGAGCTGCTCGGTAACCAGGCTAGGGCAGGCGTGCCAGACCAGAAGCCAGGCCAACAACTGCTGGCGTCTGGCTCCGGCGGCGGCTGCGAATGCCATTTTGGCAGCAATCCATACGCGATACGCGAGAAAGGAAAATCCCAGGAAAGGACCTGATTCCAGCACAACTCGCGGCCACTCATTTTCTGCCAGGAGAAACTGAGAGGCTCCGGTCATCATCGTGGATCCCGCCCCCGTCCCCATGCCGAGGCCTTTCCCAAAAAAGCCGGCCGCCGGCAATACTTCGAACGAATCGAGAAACGCACCAAAAAAACGCCACACCAAGCCTCGATTGACCCCTCCCGTGGCCGCGTTGGCTGTATCCCAACGAGTCATGAACGCGCCAGTGGCCTCCTGGAAGAAACTGGTCAGGGATAGGGCTGCGACCGCAGCGCCAATCAAGACCGCCATTGCGAATATGCGATGCGCCCGCTGCGGGTTCACGATTCCAAATGCGATTGCGCCCACCGCGATTAGTCCGCACCCCAAGACAAGAGTTCGGCTGCCCGATATGGGCTGTACGATGGCAACGCTGAAGAGTGCAGGCCACACCAGCCAACGCGAGTAGACGGAACGCTTTTCTGCCAGTGCGTAGATCACAAAGGCCGCTGCCAAAATGTAGAAATGAGCGGCACCGGTGACAAAACTGAAGGTGCCCGCAGGGCGTATCTTGCCCTCGACGAAAGCGATCTGTTTGGCATCCGCTGCCGTGGCGGCGTTGATCCAGCTGTCCGGTGGGGACATGTACTGCAGGACCATTAGTCCCGCCATAGGTATAGACAGAATCAGTATCCACTTGCCCAGCTTCAGAACATCCGCATAGGAAAATACCTCTGGAAGCACGAATATCAAAGGCAGGTGGAGAAGGTCGGTCCTCAATCCGTACGCGGCGACCAAAGGACCACCACCAATGCCGGCCGTGATCTGAACCACGGCCAGCAGGATGAAGAACGTCAGCAGGAAAAAATACGGCAGCATCGCGGCGTTGATCGGAAAACGCCGGCAACGCGCGGCCTGGAAGTAAATCAACAAAACAAGCGGATCCCGTACCACGAGCAATGGAATACTCAATGGCGGTATCCATTTCCGCAGTGCGCCCTCGAAAATCAAGAGCCAAAAATACAACCAGATCATGCGTCGTACAGCCGTGACGCCTTCGTCCGCGGCGGAGACGTGCCATGCCGAACTCTGAAAATAGCCTGGGGTCGTCGGCGTATCGACCGCGAGGTGCCGATTCAACATGCTTGCTCACCTGGGAGCGAAGGGGAAAGGTCAATAGCCTGAGGTGGGGTCGGGTACTCGGCCAGCGCCTGCCAGACTATGCTTGCGAACCGCCCGCGGTACTGCTTCCAAGAGCGCTGCGCCGCTTTGCGGATCGCGGCGTCGCTCATGGCCTCAAGCCGGTCACGATCGCTCGCCAGTAACTCCAATTTTTCCGCGATCGCTCCTGCGTCGCGAATAGGCACAAGAAACCCATCCTCGCCATTGCTGAGAAAATCGGATGCTCCTGAATGAGCGGTCGTAATCACCGGGACCCCCTGCGACAAGGCCTCCAGAAGTACCAGGCCCAAGCCTTCAAACAAAGATGGGAACACCATCACATCATGGCGGCCTATTTCTTGCAGAAGGTCAGAGTGATTAAGAGACGGAATCCAACGATGTGTTCGCAATGCGGCGTCAAGAGCGCGGCACTCTCCGACGCGCTTCCCAACGAGGGTCAACTTGATCTTTGACCCCAGGAGATCAGCCGCCTTAAGGAGGTAACTCATACCCTTCCGTTGACTCAGCATGCCCACGAAAATGACTCTTAGGGCATCGTCGGAAGTGGACGGCCAGATCTTGGCCGCGCAGGTCGCGGGAGCGCCGTAAGGCGCTACACTCACGCGTGCGTTCAACGGGCCGGCCTTAAGCAGGGTGTGCCTTACAAACTCGCTGGCGACAACAATGTGGCTTGACAGCGCCAGTTCCTCGTCTTTGCGCTCACGTTTATCGACGCTATCGCGGATTCCAGGCAAGGTCACAGCCCATTCTGGCTGTAGCTCCGCTTCTTCTTCCATCAGCTCCTGGTAACTTCTCCAATATCCGATGGGAAGTTCATAGATGGTTCTTAACCCGAGTTTCCTCGCGACTCGAAAGCTTGCCAATGCTCCGTCTTCATAGGCGTAAATCGCCGTAATGTTCTTCGCGCGTTGCAACCGGGAAGCAACGGTTGCGTCCAAGCCGCGGTACACTGCGTCCACAGAAAACCACCCAACTTCATGGCGAGTTAGGCTGGCAAGACGAAATCGACTGGCCAGGAGCCTGCCGGCCTCGAGCCAGGGATAACAGTGGACTTGATCCTGATGCACATGCGTGAATGTGCGCCGGCTTAGTTGGCGGCTCACCGAACGGGGAAGAATCCTGGCCAACGGGTGCTCGGAGCGCCAGGATAAGGATGTCCAGAATTCCGAGAGCAGGCCTATATCGTTGAGAGCGCGCACCGCTTGCCGGACGTTGGCGTTGCCGATGGGATGGCTGAGTATCAACATTGGGTCTCTGGAGACTGAGTCATGGAATTAAAGATCGCTGAATTGAAGGGCTGTGGGATTTTCTATGAGCCTTCAACCCCTATTGATAGTGGAACTCAGACTGCGATGGCGCTCGGTGTCCACATTTTTTTCATAGCCAACCAAACGGATAACACAATGCTGGGCACCCATGAATACATGGTGAGCAGCAGCACGCCCCTCACGGTCGAAAGGTCAAGCACCGATGCAAGCACGGCCTGCACGGCAATGGTGCAGGGTATGAGAACCGCGGGCGACACGATCCACGCGCGCGAAGAATTGATGGCCCAGAGCAGTCCCGATATGGTGGATACTACGGCACACGCGGCCATCAAAACACCATCTGAGCGGAGATCGCTATATTGCCTGCCCAATATCGATAAAATCTGACCAGGAAACATGGCTACCACGCCCATGGACAGGGCAGAAATAGCCAAATATCCGAAAATGATTTGAAAGTAACGCCGGCGCAATTGATTTCCGGACTGTATGCGGGCAAAGGCCGGCAGGACCACTTCAATCATAACAGTGGAGAGCAGACTGAAAACCACAACCAGCCTGCCCAGCGCCCCAACATTCGCAACGCTTTCCGAATTGCCGAATACACTAATCAGCCAAACCGTGATCTGCCCCTGAAGACAGTAGTAAACAGAGTGCGGCCCCTGCCTGCGGAGGACGGCGAGGATTTCGGAACGCATGGCGGGGTCGCCCGGTGCAGTGGTGTCGATCTCCCGGTTAACCCAACGTCGCAGCATCCAGAACTGCACTGCGTATCCGAGTACCACGGTTGTGATAGCGATGATAGCGTTGAAGAAAATAAATAGCGCTATGCCCACAGCTGCAAGTTTCACAAGCGCCGCCATCAACGCCTGGTTCTGGATCTGTCGGATCTCCGATCGGAGTCGTAACACCACAGCGTAGATGCGTGTGATCAGTTCGAGGCCCGAACCTGCCAACACAGCCAGCACAAGCCCGACGGTCAACAGAGGATTCGCGCCGTTCTGCCTCAAGAGCCAAACAAGAACAGGGACAACAACAAATATAGTTAATATCGCCAACTGACGCCGCAACTGCAGTGCGGTAGTCAGCAACCTGCCCAAGCGATGGTCATCCTGCCATACCCGCCCGCCGATCGCGGTCAGGGCGCTACTGATGCCGCTGTCGGCCAACAGCAGTATTGTGGCCAACATTGTATTTCCAATCGTGTAGAAGGCGTACTCTCGCTTGGGCAGCCCTCGTACAATCAAGATGCCTGCGGCGAAGCCCAATGTCTGAACGATTACCTGGACCGAAGTAAACTTTACCAGGATCGGAAACCACTTCTGTATGGCATTAGGTACCAGCAGGTGAGAACACACTGGAACCAGGTCAACCTCCGCTTCGATAAGCTCCGGCGTTGACGGCGCCCCCTGTCTTGCGATCGCGTCTGTTCCCATTTTTTTATTTATGTTATTTATGAACGGTCTGGTGCCGATGATCTATTTAAAGTACGAGTAATTTCCATAGCCAGGACGCCGCGGATCGAGTTTATTCAAGGACATCCCCAGGATTCGAGCCCCCACCGCGGACAGAATCCTACGGGTGCGGACCAAGCCGCCGCGCGGCGTAACGTC
>Ga0137360_10002144_pt1 | contig 11751 bp, 12 predicted proteins | sample Mad1_60_16metaG_FD_104924 | JGI IMG/M metagenome (GOLD analysis project Ga0137360, IMG submission 104924) | Vadose zone soil microbial communities from Angelo Coast Range Reserve, California, USA - Mad1_60_16 metaG | ecosystem: Environmental > Terrestrial > Soil > Vadose zone | place: USA... | reverse complement strand
CGGCCGCGAACGCCTCGGCAAATTGGTCAAGATACATTTCTTTCAAGGCGGAGAAGCCGTGAGCCATCACAATGGTTGGAACCTTGCCCTGTCGTCCATTGGGCAAGTAGTGCCAACCGCGTAGCGTGACTCCATCTTCAGTTTTGAACTCGATGTCTTTGCGCATCACGTGCCTCCTCCTGAATTGAGCAGCTTTGCGCGTCCTGTTAGCCATGGCGTACGTCGGCTTGTTGGCCATTTTTGCGGTTCGGTATTGTGCATTTGCCGCGCGGGGGCATGTATCCTCAACATTAAGCTGCTACGCGAATTGCCCTTCGAGTAAGCGGTAAGTGTGTCCTTGATGCGCAGATGCCCAATAAGGCATCGTATCCAACCGGCTGGAGGCGTCACCTGAGACACGATGCGGTAACGGCATCCGCTGCTTCGCGAATTACCTCGATGACCAAATCAGGATTCGAAAGCATTGAGATGTGACCGCCGTCGGCTTCGTAAATGGTCGCCCTCATGCGCTGCGCGCAGAACCGTTGCATCGTGGGGTGAGCGACGCGGTCGTCTTTGGCGACAACGTACCAACTTGGCTTGGTTCTCCAGGCTGTGCCGGCGATCTTCTGGGTCAGGAGGTCCGCTGCTGGTGCAGCATGCGTCGCCCAGATAAGGTTTTGCCTTATAGACTAGGCCGGCGACACGATTATCGACGCCAGCGGCAGTGATGAGAGTTCCACCGTAGGAGTGTCCAACGAGGATGGTGGGGCTCCGGAAACGCCGTAGGGCCCGCTCGACCGCGTCGACATCGCTAGCAAGCGTGTCGGGACCGAATTGTGGAGCGACGACTTCGTAGTCTTCCTCATGAAGCACCGGGATCACCCGGTTGAAGGACGACGCGTCGGCCCAAACACCGTGGACCAGGACGATGCTAGCTTTGCTGGTTGAGACACAATCGACTGACTGTCGTCGCTTTCGTCGCAGTGCTTTGACCCGAGCGTAGATCCTGGAAGTACCTGTCGAAGTCGACTTCCGCACCTGCATCGAGATACCTTTCCGAGTCAAGCTCATACGATCGAACTTTCTGAAACCCTCAGCGGCCCTGGAAATCCATGGCGGGGCGAGGTTGCCCCGCCTTAAGCGCCTTCACAGCGGATGGAATGCCCCGTCGGACGTCCCCTGTCTCGAACAGCGGTATAGCAATATCGAACATCGCGCTGTCCGCGGCTGCAACGCCCGCTTCCGCCCAAATTCTCAGAAGCGCCTTGTGCGCCGCGTAAGCACGCGTGGGTCCTTTAGCCAGGCGCATCGCGAACTCTCGCGCACTCTTATCCAATTCGGCGTCCGGCACCACGCGATTGACGACGCCGCGCTGCATCATGGTCGCCGCCGGAACGCGTTCGGAGGTGAGAGCCCATTCGGAGGCGAACGATCGCCCGGCTCGCTCCGCGACCCGATAGATACCTCCGAGCACCGTGACGATCCCAAGCGTCTGCTCCGGATGACCGAAGGTTGCGGTTTCCGCCGCGAAGATCATGTCCGCCCGGATCGCCAGTTCCAGGCCGCCGCCGAAACAAAGGCCCTGAACCGCGGCAATCACCGGAAGCGGGAGCCGCTCGAAGCGGTTGAAGACCGTCATGTATTGCTCGAACGTCGCCCGCAATTGGCGAACCGTCATGTCGGGCCAATTCATGATGTCGCCGCCGAAGCTGAAGTCCGGCCCATTCGCACGAAGGAGAACCGCACGGAATTCTCCGGCTTCGATGCTGTCGACCGCACTGGAAAGCTCGGCAGCCAACGCCTCGTTGATCCGGTTCTGAGGCGGATTTTCCAAGTTTATGACGGCGAGCGAGCCTTCGCTCTCCAAGCTGATCAGCGGCATTTCAAATCTCCCTAGTGCTCGAGATGTTCTTGAAACCATTTCAATGCAGCGCCGCACGACGCGTCGAAGCCGGACAAATAGGGATCGAAGTGACCACCCGGAATCATTACAAGCTTCTTGGGTTCGTGTGCGCGTTCGTAGGCTTCGAGAGCGAGATCAGTCAGCGTGACGGTGTCCTGCCTCGCAACGATCATCATCAGCGGCGTCGGCCCAATTCTCGGGGCCCATACGCCCGGCTCGTACATCCGTGCCAGCCGCGTCGACCGCATCGTCACCACATTGTCCCATCTCGCGCCGGGGCTAAGCGGCTGGAGATAGAAATCAATGGCATCCTGCGTCCGGTAGGACGCGGGGACCCCAATGTCCTTGTTGACGATAGCCTGCAGTCGAGGGGACTCGCCACGCGCCTGAGCTCTTTCGTCATCGTTGAGAGCAGCCTCCAGCGCCGCTATGCCTTCAGGTGGGACACGCCGCGATCCCTGCTCGTATCCGCTGATGGTCGGAACTTGAGCGACCACGCACGCGATACGCTTGTCTGTCGCGCCGAGAACAAGCGCGTGCCCTCCCGCGTAACTCGTGCCCCAGATTCCAATGCGGGATGCGTCGACTTCCGTCCGGCTCTCGAGATACGATATCGCCCGCCGCCAATCGGCGATCTGGCGCCAAGGATCGACGTCCTGGCGCGGCTCGCCGTCGCTGACGCCGAACGCTCGATGATCATGCAGCAAGACGACGAAACCGGCGGCCGCAAATGCTTCGGCAAATTTGGCAACGCCGTGCTCGCGTGTTCCGGCGTATCCGTGGGCCATCGTGATCGCTGGGCAATGTGAGCGAGGGCCGTCCGGCAGATATAGCCAGGCGCCGAGCTTGACGCCTCCATCGACGGTAAACCTGATGTCCTCGCGGATGGCCATCTGCGATATCATCTCGTTACAGGTTTTCTACACCCACCTTGCGTCAGGCTCGGACTCTCTGACTTCGACATCGCGCCGTCGCCCAGGCCGCACGGGTGTTACACGGACGTCGCTACGAAGCGCCGTAGAACAGCTCCGGCTCAATTTTTCCGGCCAAGGCTCGACGAAGCTCGGCCGAAAAACGAAGCAGGCCGGGCAGCGGCCGATGGTGGATGGCGATGCCCACGATCTTGCCGCCCGCATTGGTCGTAAGGATCGTAATGCCCGAGACGCGCTCGCCCCCGTGCAAACGTGCTTCCCACTCCATGAAGGAATGATCGCCGTCCTGGGCACGGCGTGTAAACTCCAGCGCCTCATAGAGCCGGCTCGCCGCACCCAGTATAGTCGCGACGCGTTCGCGGCCCTCAACGCGGGCGGTCATGGCAGAGGCCTCGAACACGACAGACTCGTCGAAATTCTCAGTAAAGCGGCCTTCGCTCCGATCGCCGAAAGCTTGGGCCCATCCGCCTCGCGCCTTGGATGCCCCTGTCTGCGTGGAAATAGACGTGACGAAGTCCGACACGATCTTTGCAACGAACTGCGGATTCTCCGCGTGAGGCCAGTGACCGGCGTTTGGTATCGAAACCAATGAGGAATTTCGAAAGCGAGACGCGATTTCCTTTGCCATCTGCGTCGTAGCGAAGGAATCCGCCTCACCAGTTGCTACGAGAGTCGGCCCTGCGAAGGCGCTGGGGCGGGTGCCTTCGGCGATCCCTTCGTTCCAAGCGAACACGAGCTGTTCAGTCGTGCTCTGTTTGACGTTCCGTCCAAGCCCGATCAGCCACTCGAGCAGATCCGTCTTGGACCCAGGTGCCATCAGCTGTCGTCGAAGCTCCCGTTGGGTTTCGATATTTTCGCCCGATGCAGCAAGTGCGCCGGCAATCTCGGCCGGAGCATGGGCACCCGCGAGCGGTATGGGCGAAAGGAGGATGAGGCCAAGGACGCTCTGCAGGCGGTTTTGCGCGGCGAGCTCGATGATCTGCGTGCCCATGCTGTGCCCGACGAGGACGACGCCGCCGCCGCCGCTCATCTGATCAATCAGAGCAGTGATCGCATCTGCATGGCGACGAAGAGAGAACGGTCCTTCTGTGTCCCATAACTTTCCCATACCGGGTAGATCGGGGGTGGACCAACCGTTGGCCGACGTGCCAAGAATGTTCAAAATGGGCCGCCAGACCTCACCTGAATCGAGAAAGCCGTGCACTAGGATGAGAGCGGGCGCTGCTTGGCCGGTCATCACAGCTTCTCCCCCGTTTTGCTACGTTGTCGCACCGGATGGAGACCAGCCCTTGGTGTCGATCGGCGACCATCCTTCCGGGCGCCCATCGAGGCGCTGCATGCGACTACCCGCACGACCGCTGATAATTTCGTCGTCGAGAGGCGTGACGAAGACGTTCTCGACAAGCGTGTACTCTGCAGCGAGCCGGCCCACGGAGTGAATTGCCGCCGTATCAATCCTACCACGCTCAAGGTAGAGGTCGTCGCGAATGTGAAAGCGTAGAACCTCTCCGATGACCATGTGGTCTCCAATTTCCCCAAGGGGAATGATCGCGTGCCTACGGCATTCCATAGCAATCGGCGCGCCAGCCACCCTCGGCGCGCGGACGACTTCACAGAGCGCTTTCTCTAGCCCAACCTCAGTGAACTCGTCGGTCCCCGGCGGGAACTCGAAGGCGGTCCGATGCATCTGATGCGCTTGCTCGAGCGTCACCATGTTGGCGACAAACTCTCCTGTGTCGCGAATGTTAGTGAACGTGTCCTTGAGCGTCACGCCGTCCGACCGCGGCTGCAAGTTGATGCAGACCATGGGCGGCTTGCGGCCCGCCCCCGTGAAGAATGAGACCGGCGCCAGGTTCGCGACACCATCCTTCGACAGAGTGCTGATCCAGCCAATCGCGCGAGGGGTTATGCTTCCAATCAGAAGTTTATAGGCGTGAGCGGGGTCTAGCGTTGCGCTATCAATAATCATGTCACACCTTTCCCTGAGTTAGCCCCGCTTTACTCGAAAGGTTTTCGGACTTGGTGGCGGAGATCGAGTTGGGTGTTTCGATTGCTGCCGCCCGGTACGACACCGTAGGACAATCCTACAGCCGACCAAAGGTCGTATATGCCTCTCTTCCGGCCATCACCCTGGTCAGGGCAGGTGATCCACTCGGCGCGATACTCCCCGTGTTCAGGAAAGGACCCCAATCGATTGCTTCGCACGTGGGGTCATCGCCCCGCTTCCGATTGTCGGTACGTCGGGGTCATCCGGAAAAGGCTGGCGGGGTCGCCGCGCTCGCCATTATCTATATTGTGGCGAGCGGATGAGAAGCGTTGCGTATGGCCTGAGGAGTTTGACCATAGGCGCGCAAGAAGCTGCGACGCATCCGCTCCCGGTCACCGAAACCGGTTTCCCGGGCAATTACCTCGACCGGCAATCGACCCTGCTCGATTAGATAGCGTGCGGCCTCGAGGCGAAGATTCTCGATGGCACGAGCAGGCGATTGACCGGTTTCCTTTCGAAACACGCGCGTGAATTGCCGAGGGCTGAGACGTGCCGCTTGGGCAAGCTGTTCGTTCGTCAGGGGCTCGCGCAGGTTCTTTTTCGCAAAGGCGAGCGCATCCTGGATACGATCGCTCTTCGCGTCGAGCTCAAACATCGCCGAGTGTTGGGACTGCCCACCGGCCCGCCGATGATGAACGACCATCATCTTGGCGGTGGCGCGAGCGACATCTTCGCCCATATCCCGTTCGACAAGACCGAGCGCCATATCGACGCCAGCAGTCATCCCGGCGGAGGTCCAGACCGGACCGTCCGCTATAAAGATGCGGTCCATTTCGACCCGGACCTTCGGGAAACGCTGCGCAAGCTCTTGAGCCCAGGCCCAGTGCGTCGTTGCGCGCCGCCCATCCAGAATCCCAGCTTCAGCCAGGACAAATGAGCCAAGGCAGATCGAGGCGACACGCCTTGCGTCCTTTATGGCTTCGCGAAGAAACCCCAATAGCTTCGGGGTCGGCGGTGTTATGGCAAGGCAGGCCCCTAACAGCAGCGTGTCGAAAGGCTTGACGTTGAGAGGTATAGTCTCCGTCGCCGTGCCGAAAGAGTTGGGCACCGGCCCGCCGTCTTCCGACAGAATGCTCACGTCATAGAACGTTTCGCCGGCAATGTAATTCGCGGTGTCGAAAGTGGCGAGCGCGGCATAGCTCATGACATGAAAGCCGGCCGGCACAATTAACCCAACGCGGTGCATGGTGATCTCCCCAGGGGAGTATTTTTCGGTCCCCTCCAATGCATCGACGAATATCCCGCCGATTCAGCGAAAAACCAACAAGAAAAACTAGCACTTGGCGCGCCTTGTAGGGCTTCTTGGCACAGTGGCCACGTGACACGGCTCGGCGGATGGCTGATCGATGTAATTCTCCGCTGAGACGATAAGGGGCGAAGTCATCGCGACGAGTGGCGCTATCAGCAGCCTAGGCGCGTGTCTCAAATGGCGGCATCTGCGACCTTTCACGCACGACCGCGGTCGGACAGAATAAAATTCGTCGTGCCGCGATCCTGAGCGCCTCTTCCATTGGCGGAATTGCATGCCGGGAGCCAAGATTGGACACCTATTGCCAGATCGTCCTTGCAGCACGGCCCAAGGGACTGCCGACGCCGGCTGATTTCCGCCTGGAATCCGGGCCGGTGCAGGTTCCTGCCCAAGGCCAGCTTCTACTCCGAACCAAATATCTGTCCCTTGATCCTTACATGCGAGGACGGATGAACGACGCCAAATCCTACGCGGCGCCTATCGAACTTGGAGAGGTGATGGAAGGGGAAGTCATCGCAGAGATCCTGGTGTCGCGCCACCAAGGCTACCGTGAAGGCGAGCTCGTGCAGGGGCGGACCGGCTGGCGGACGCATACCGCTGTGCCCGCGGAGGCGGTGCGCCGCATTGCGACTGGTGGCAACCCTCCGACCACTGCACTTGGTGTTTTGGGCATGCCGGGGTTCGCGGCCTATTCAGGCCTCAAGGTGATCGGTCAGCCCAAGGCCGGCGAAACGGTCGTCGTCGCTGCGGCGTGTGGGCCTGTTGGGTCCCTTGTAGGCCAGCTTGCCCGACTCGCAGGGGCGCGCGCGGTCGGGATTGCGGAAGGTGAAGTCAGACGCGCTTACGTCCGTAATGAGCTTCGGTTTGACGCGGCCGTTGACCATAACGCGGCGAGATTTTCCGATGTCTTGGCGGAGGCCTGCCCGGACGGGATCGACATATATTTCGAGAATGTCGGCGGCTCGGTCTGGAATGCGGTTCTACCACTGCTCAATCGCTATGCTCGGGTCCCGGTCTGCGGCCTCATTACGCACTACAACGATACAGAACCGGCCCGTGCACCGCCGGTCGCGGAAACGATGTTGACCATTCTCCGGCGCAGCCTCCGAATCGAAGGGTTCGTCGACAGCGAGTTTGCCGCCGAGCACTATGATAGCTTTCTGAGGGAGTTGATCCCCTTGGTCAGGTCCGGCGAGATCCGCTACCGGGAAGACATCGCGGAGGGCCTGGAGGCGGCTCCGCGCGCTTTCATTGACATGCTGACGGGTCGCAACTTCGGCAAGAGTCTTGTCCGCGTTTCCTGAAGGCAAGGAAGCTCCTACGTGGAGACGCGAACCTGCGGGCGCCGCTTCCCGAGCGTCCGATCGATACGTTTGTGGTGGTCGGCGGCCCTGGTGTCTTTGACTTGGAAGAGCCGGAGTTTGCGGCGGTGGGAACGCACGCTCGACCACTCTGACGCGTGACCAGCGTGTGCACGGGAGCCTTCCTCTTGGCTTCCGCCGGGCTGCTCGATGGACGGCGGGCGACGACGCACTGGTCTTACGCAGAGAGGCTCGCGCGCAGCTTCCCGTCCGCGCACGTCGAATCCGACCGAATCTTTGTAAGGGACGGACATATCTGTTACGGCTGGCATAGACTTGGCGTTGGCGCTGATCGAAGCGGACTATGGCACGGAATCGGCGCGAGCAGTCGCTCGAAACCTTGTGGTGCCATTCCGGCGCCAATCCCAATATTCCGAGATGCTTTCGCTGGACCCACTGTCCGATCGCGCTGCAGAACACTCATGTTTGCGCAGGCGCACTTGGCAGAGGACTTGACGGTCGAGCGGCTTGCGAGCATTGCCTCCCTCAGTCCGCGACAGTTTGCACGTGCTTTCCATGAGGCAACTGGCGAAACTCCTGCGACCGTAATCGAGTGATTGCGGGCGGAAGCGGCTAAGGCCCGAGTAGAGACCGGCCGCGAGCCGATAGTGTCGATAGCGTCCTCGGTTGGCTTCGGTGACCATGAACGCATGCGGCGGGCCTTCATAAGGCGGTTCGGAAATTCACCCCATGCATTGCGCCAGGCGGCTCGTGGCCGTGGCGCAACGGGGCAATAAGCTCAGACGACGTGCTGATCGCATGTCGGCAGCGTATTGACTGTCGTTGGATGGCGAGAGGTCAAGAAAGCCTCGTTGGCGCAGCCCCGCAGATCCCGGCCCGCAAGTTCTTCTGTCGGATTCTGGAAGCGACGCAGCGCCTGTGTCCCAAAAAGACTCTTTTACGACCTAGGGACCGCGGCGGCGGAGCGGTTACCGTGGCAGCCTCTCAAACTCAGAAAGCTTCGCCATGGCTAGCACTTCAGCCAAACTGAACAAGGCACTCGTGCTCGAAGCCTTCACGCTGTTCAACAAACGCTACTACGCCGCTGCGGATCGCTTCTGGTCGGACCGCTACATCCAGCATAGGGCCCATACTCCGCCGGTTATGACCGGATGCTCGGACTCGACCCGACTGGGTTGAATCCGGGGGCGCATAGGACTGCGGCGAAGCTTGCCAAGCCCGCGGTCAGACAATGGTTAGAGAAGGAGCGTCGGACTATGAGCACCAACAACACGGCCATTCGCGCCGGCAACGTCGTTCACAACCAGAACAACTTTGAGATTGAACGGTCCAGTGTCGAATTCCAATCCTGCGGAGCAATCTTGAGGGGAATCTTTCTAACGCCCAAGGGCAAGAAAGAGGCCTTGCCCGTGATTGTCATGGCTCCGGGCATGTCGGGCGTGAAGGAAGGCTCGATCATGAAGTACGCCGAGTACTTCGCGCGTGGCGGCTTTGCAGTGTTGGCGTATGACAACATCAATTTTGGCGAATCTGGCGGAGAGCCACGACAAGAAGTCGATCCAGCGCTTCAGAGGCGCGGCTACCGCGACGCGATCACCTACATCAGCGGACGGCCGGGGGTCGACAAGACACAGGTCGGCATCTTCGGCACCAGTTATTCCGGCGGCCATGTTCTCGAGGTGGCCGCGCACGATCGCCGCGTCAAATGTGTCGTTTCGCAAATTCCTGCGATCAGCGGCTTTAAGGCGTTCCAGCGCTTGCCCCGCCATGTGCAAGCCGCCGCGCTCAGGGCTCAGGATGAAGATCGCGAGCAGCGCTATTCGGGCAAGCCGCCCCAGACGCTGAAGGCCGTGTCCGACAACCCGACCGAGCCTTGCGCGATGGCTGGCCCGGCAGCGTATGAGTATTTCATGGAGCAGCAAAAAATAGCGCCAAACTGGAAGAACTATCTGACGCTCCGTTCGATGGATCTTTACCGCAGCGTGGAGAACTCGGTTTTCACACCGTGGATTTCTCCCACTCCTCTACTGATGATCGTTGCGCTGGCAGACGATCTGGCGTGGCCGGACCTTGCGCTTGATGCGTACAGCCAGGCCAAGGAGCCGAAAAAGCTGGTGATGCTGCCGGGAAATCACTTCTCACCATACGAGGCCGAATTCTCTCTCACCGGCAATGAGGCGCGAGATTGGTTTACTCGCCATCTGGTGGTGGGAGGATCCGTGGCACTGAACTAGATTCGCCCGAATGATTCAGCTGAAGCAAGAACGCGCTTTCTACGAGAGGCATTCAGGCGCTCCGCTGATCTGAGAGCTTCTGTCGTCGAGTCTTACCCGTTTGAAGCACCGATCCGACAACCTACCTCGAACCATTAGAGAGGCTTAGAGCATGAGCATCCCGCCCAGCACCTCCAGGCTGAACTGGAAAGTCTTCGTGACCCCTGCAGTCCCGACAGTCTCCGACGATCTCCCGCCGGGAGAAGCGGTGCGCATGTGGTCGCCAACGTCATCGATTCTCATTTACGGCGAGCGTGACGCAATTCTGGTGGATACGCTCGCGACGACTGCTCAGGCGACCGCACTTGCGGATTGGGTTGAGGAGAGCGGCAAAAACCTTAAAACTATCTACGCTACGCATGGTCACGGCGACCACTTCTTCGGAAATGGTATTTTGCTGGAGCGGTTTCCCGGCGCCAGCGCGGTCGCAACACCCAAAGTGATCGAGATCATGCGGAAGCAAATATCTCCGCAAGCCATGGCCGGACTTTGGAATAAGCGGTTTCCGGGTCTGATTCCCGAAAACATCGTCCTGCCCGAGGAGCTTAAGGGCGACACCCTGCATCTGGAAGGGCAAGAACTGGTTGTCGTCGACGTCGGCCACACCGATACTGACGATTCTACCTGCTTGTATGTTCCGTCGGTCGGCCTCGTTGTCGCTGGAGACCTCGCCTACAATGACGTCCACCAATACTTTGCGGAATCGTTGACGCACCAAAAGCGTATGGAATGGGTTGCCGCGCTAGACAAAGTCGAGGCTCTAAGGCCGAAAGTCGTGATAGCAGGACACAAGCGCGAAACCAACAGCGACGGGCCAAACGTCATCGAGGAGACCCGCCAATATATCCGTGACTTTGACGGACTTGTCGACAAGACTTCGACCACGCTCGAATTGTACGATGCCATGCTGTCGCTTTATCCCCATCGCCTGAATCGCGGCGCTCTTTGGGGTTCAGCACGCGCATTGAAAGGCTGACCCGGATCTTTGTTAAGGCCAGTACATGATGCGGAATTCCTGAATAACCTGTAGCAAAACTTGACCGGATTGAATCGGTGGGGAAATCTCAGCGAACGACATTGTGAGTGGAACCTGCAGGGATTGGACCCGTTCGCTGGAAAAAGTCTTTCAAACAACAACCAAATGGAGCTTCGTCATGCCCGCTACTGCTGCAATGAAAGACCATATTTATAGGATCTTAGAACTTGTGGGATCTTCCGAAGACAGTATCGAGGGTGCCATTCAGAATGCCATTTCTCGTGCGTCGAAGACCATTCGCGAGATGAAATGGTTCGAAGTCGTGCAGACTAGAGGTCACATCGAGAATGGGTCGGTTCGCCACTACCAGGTCACATGCGTGGGATTTACGCTAGAGGGCTAGCCCCGGGTCGAGCGGAGATCGCCGTTCGAGCGCGCTAAGATCAGGCTGGATGTCCGCCCCGCGATTGGGGTGGGGTGGTCAAATCTCTACGACGACGAAGCGCTTCTCACCGAAAGTGCTTCATGCCAACGTTCGTTCGTCCAGCCGACCGCCGTAGTATTGCTCCAGCATTGCCCATTGTTGTCGCTAGGGTTAGCGACCTCGTCGGCAATTTGCCGCAACCGTTCAGCGGCGCAAGCGTTGCGGGGATCTGCAGCCCATCGCGTCATCGAGCGAGGCGAAGGAGGTTGGCGTAGATCGAGTTACAGGCGTCAAGTTTGCTATTAGTCATTGTTTTGCTTTCAATCACGTGTGTTGCACGCAAAAAATCCCCGTTGCGTGCGTGCGGGGCCACCGTGTGAACGGTGGAAGCGTCTTAAGGTTGAACGACAAGGTTAAAAGTGTGCAGCCGGCAATAAACGGCATAACTCGGCGACCGGTTCCCGACGCTACAATTGCGATCGATGCCGCTTCACGCAGTTTCGGCGACTTCCGCTTTTGGCACGAAACGGACCTGAGCGTGTAGTCCGACGATGTCTGCTTTCGGGGGGGGTAAAACAGACATCGCAAAAGTGAAGTCGCTACTTCCGATTATGACCCCATAGCGTCAGTTCGCTGCGATGCG
>Ga0137360_10002142_pt1 | contig 11757 bp, 8 predicted proteins | sample Mad1_60_16metaG_FD_104924 | JGI IMG/M metagenome (GOLD analysis project Ga0137360, IMG submission 104924) | Vadose zone soil microbial communities from Angelo Coast Range Reserve, California, USA - Mad1_60_16 metaG | ecosystem: Environmental > Terrestrial > Soil > Vadose zone | place: USA... | reverse complement strand
GCTGCCTTGGGCGCAGGAGGTCCCGAGTTCAAATCTCGGCGCCCCGACCACTAACCTAATTTTGCGACGCACGTCACGGATAAGAGCTGATGGCGAGTCTGAGCTAGCCCGGGGAGCGCCTGGCGCCGCTGGCAGCGCCAGGTGCGGGGGCTAAATCCTACTATTACTTCTGCGTTGGATAAACAAACCCAACGCCGAAGTTTTCACCCGGGTAGAACCAAGCCTTCAAGGCTTCCGGTTGGCCGGAGGGGCGCTCTTCGAGCTGAAGGATTGCTTTGTCCGGGGTTTCCATCCGAGAATCCGAAATACCCTGAACCGTGGTGATCAAATGCGACTCGTCGCCGTTGAAAATTGCGACGAGGGTGAGATCGTTAGCATTCAGCAGCTTGAATACATAGGTGCCCGCGGGAAGCACTTTCCCGGGAACCTGGATGGGCTGGTTGACAGTCACAATCGTTTTCCTATCCGATTCGTCGGCCCGACCCTTCGGGGCAAAGAACGTCCCCCCCCAACAGCATCAGGCAGATCATGCCAGTGAACATTTTGCGGTACATGTTTAAATCTCCTTTCTTTGAGATCCGCGCTTCAATTCATATCGTCGCGGAATTTAGTTACGCAGGATAGAAAGGCATTCTTGATGCCAAACCGCATGGAAGATGATCGCCCGGAAGGTGAACACCGTCAGTGACTTAAGCCTTTGGTGCAATTTTTCGCAGAGTGCGGGCGTTGGCCGCGCGTCCGTAACTTGGCATGGTGTCAGAATGGTGGATGCGATATCTGAAAGGACGTAATTAGCACACATCGGGACTCAACGATGCGAGAAACAAGCGCCACTACTTTGCAGCGCTCGTCAGCTTGCCGCAACATTCGGGACGTTCGGGCAAGGCGGAGCGATCCCAGCCGCCACCAAGCGCCTGGACAAGCGTAACGGCAGCTACCATGCGGCGGCCGAGAAGATTCACCGCAGTGACTTCGTCTGAGAGAGCTGCACTTTCAGCGGTTGTTACTTCGAGGTAGCTGGTAACGCCACCCTTGTAGCGCGTGACGGCGAGTTCCAGATATTTCTGAGCTGCCACGACGGCTTTGTCCTGGACCTGAGCTTCGTGCTCGAGGATCCGCAATGCAGCTACGTTGTCCTCGACCTGCTGGAAGCCCGTCAGCACGGTTTGGCGATAGTTGGCGACGGCCTGATCGTACGCGGCGATGGCCTGGTCTGAAGCGGCCCTCCGCCTCCCCACGTCGAAGATGGTGAACAGAGCAGATGGACCGGCCGACCACAAAATGCTGGGGCCGGAGAGTAAAGTCGTGGCAGAGCCACTCTCAAAGCCTCCCAGGGCTGCCAAGTTGAGGAGCGGATAATAGGCGGACTTCGCGACGCCAATCTGCGCATTGGCGGAGGCCATGAGGCGCTCGGCGGAGGCGATGTCAGGCCGCCGCTCAAGCAATTCTGAGGGCAGGCCCACGGGAATCGGGGGAGGAGGCATGGTGAGAGGAAGAGGAGCGAGATTGAAAGAAGCTGGAGGTTTGCCAATCAAAACTGCTACCGCGTGCTCGTACTGTGCGCGGGCAACCCTGACATCGATTGCCTGGGCGCGAGTCGTCTCAAGCTGCGTGCTGGCCTGCTGGACCTCAAGATCGGAAGCCAACCCTCCCGCAAACCTGTTCTCAATCAATTCCAATGCTTGTTCGTACTGGGTAACGGTCGAGTTCAAAAGCTGCTCTTCGGCATCGAGCATCCGGGCCTGGAAGTAAAACAGGGCCAACTGGGAATGCATAGACAAGTTGACCGTTGCCAGGTCGGCTGCGCTGGCTTGTGCCTGCTCGCGATAAGACTCAACCGTGCGGCGTACTCGTCCCCAGACGTCGACCTGGTAAGACAATTCGAGAGGAATTTGCAAGTCGGTGTAGCTGATGCCGTTGAACGCCGGGCTGTGCGGCTGACGGTTGGCGGACGTTTTGTTGCGAGTGGCGACGGGGTTGGCGGTCACAGTTGGAAAAAGATCGGCCCGATGGTAGCGGAGCAGCGCGCGAGCTTGGGTGTATTGGGCTTCAGCGGCTTTCAAGTTCTGGTTGGAAACGTTGACCTGCGCTTCGAGGGCATTGAGTTGAGGATCCTGAAAAATTTCCCACCAGTTGCCATCGAGGTTCTGATCATTCGGCTGGGCAGGTTTCCAGTCGCCCACCTCTTTATAGGCTGGAGGGACCTCTGCTGCCGGGCGCTGATATTTCGGCCCAACCGTGCATCCACTCAACTGGAACGCAGCGATCACGAGGAGAACCATCCGCCAAGATATTTGGCGCTGGCGCGGAACCCAGAGCAACTTTCGAGCGCGTTTCACTTGATATCCCCCGGCAATGCTGCCTGAACAATCTGGACTTGCTGTCCGGTAATGATAGAGTCTGGCGGGTTGATAATGACTTGATCGTCCGGTTTGAGGCCGGAGACGATCTCGATCTGATTGCCGAAATCGTGTCCAGGAGTCACGGCAGTAAGCACAACTTTCCCATCCTTTACGACGCCCACTCGTAGACCCTCCGAGCGGAATAGCAGAGTATTGACTGGGAGCAGCAAAGTGGAGGACTGCGTCGGGACAGCCAAGTGGACCTCCGCATAAGAACCGGTGAGCAGCGTGCCCGTAGGATTGTCCACATCGATTTCAATCAGCAACGTGCGGGTGGTGACAGTGATGGCATCGGCAGTGCGGACCAGTTTTCCGCGAAATCTGCGGCCTGGAAACTCAGCCAGACTGAGATCTGCGGTCATGCCAACCTTGACCCCTTGCGAGTATTCCTCCGGAACGTTTACGTAAACACGCAGCTTTCCGGGCTGAGCGACGTGAAAGAGATCGGTTTTCACTCCGCCAGTGCTGCCAGAATTTATCAGATCGCCGATATCAGTATTTCTCGCGGTTACAACGCCATCGAACGGGGCGTAGACTTTTTCAAAAGATGCCAGCGCGGCGTACTGCTCTACGGCTGCCTGGTCTGCTTCGACGATCGCTCTATTCGCGTTGTAGGTACCGACGGCGTTGTCGACATCCTGCTGGGATACAGCGTTGCTTTTCAAGAGTCCCAGATATCGAGATTTGGTGATGGCAGCGAGTTCGAGATTTGCCTGTGCGGTTAGCAGGTTGCTGCGGGCTTGCTGGAGTTGCTGGTCGACTTCCGGAGTTTCGATGACGGCAAGCAGTTGGCCTTGCTTGACGCGTCCTCCAATGTCAACGTACCACTTCCTCAAATACCCGTTGGTGCGGGCATAAATCGGCGCGGTGATGAATGGTTGTACATTTCCAGGAAGGATGATCTCCTGGGCGGGGGCAGTTTGCCTTGGCGAAACAACCGCTACTGGAGTGAGGGCAACTTGCGCCGTTTCCGCCTTCAGCGTTGTGCGGGCCCTGACACGGGACCATATGCCCGAGACCAACAGGGCGGCGACGGCGATCAACGCGAGCGCCAGGCCCAACCATCGTCTGAGCGGACGCTGCCGTCTTCCCACATCGTTCGATGGGAGCGCTTGCCCGCCGATTTGTTTTCTCACTTCAGTTTCTTGTGACATGATGACTCCACACAGATTCTTGCTTAGTGCTGATATCCGGGTTGGGCTGAATGCCGGCGCGAGCCCTGCAGAACGCTGAAAAATGCCGGGACAAAGAACAGCGTCGAAACCGTGGCGAAAATTAAGCCACCTATGACCGCTCGGCCAAGAGGAGCGTTTTGTTCGCCTCCGTCTCCTAGTCCGAGGGCCATTGGCACCATGCCGATGATCATGGCCAAAGCGGTCATCAGGACGGGCCGAAAGCGCGTGAAACCTGCCTCCAGCGCGGCGCTGACGGAATCACTGCCTTCCTGCATTTTTTCCGTAGCAAAGCTCACGACCAAGATGCTGTTGGATGTTGCGACGCCCATGCACATGATGGCCCCCATGAGTGCGGGTACGCTGAGAGTCGTGTGCGTTATAAACAAAAACCATGCAATGCCCGCGAGTGCTGCGGGCAGCGCGGAAATCATGATGAAAGGATCCAGCCAGGACTGAAAGTTAACAACGATCAGCAGGTATACGAGCACGATCGAGAACGCTAGTCCGCTCAGAAGACCGACGTAGGACGCTCGCATCGTCTGAACCTGTCCACGGACAACGACTCGAGAGCCACGGGGTAATTGCTGGCGAGTATCGTCAATAATTTTGTAGATGTCGCCGGCCACGCTGCCCAGATCGCGTCCCGTGGCAGCGCCAAAGATGTCAATAACGGGCGCCACGTTGTAATGAGAAACTACCGCCATTCCTGCGCCTCGTTGCGTTGATACCAGACTGGCCATAAGCGACGGAGGAGCCGTTCGGTCCGTGCCTGTGACTGGGATGTTCTCAACATTCTGCAGTGTGTCCGTGCGATATTGCGGAGTCTGCGTGGCGATTTGGTAGCTAACACGATTCTTGGGGTCAACCCAGAATGTTGGTGAGGTTTGGAAGCTGCCACTCAATGACACCAGAAGATTTTGCGCAATATCGTGGGCAGTAAAACCAAGTTGCTCTGCTTTCGTACGCTCGACCCGCAGGCGCAAATAAGGCTGATCGAAGGGCTGCTGGATCCGCAGATCTGCTGTTCCGGTGACGTATTTCAACTTGCTAAGCAGCGCATCAGCATAGCGTTGGTTTCCCTCCAGGTCGTTCCCGACGATTTGGACATCGATCGGGGCCGGCAGGCCAAAGTTCAGGATTTGGCTGACCATGTCTGCAGGCAAGAATGCGAAGCTCGCACCCGGAAACTGTTTTGGGAGTGTAAGACGAAGCTGGTGAATGTAGTCATCCGTGGGATGGTGCTTGGCGGAAAGAGTCACAAGAATGTCGGCATCCGATGATCCGACCGGAGCCGAATTGCTGTAAGAAAGATTGATGCCGCTGAAGGGTAGACCTATGTTGTCGATGACGTTCTGGACTTCGCTTGCCGGAATCTGCTGTCGAATAGACTGCTCGACCTGATCGCAAAGGTTGGCGGTTTCCTCGATGCGCATTCCGGTGGGCGCCCGCAGATGGAGCTTGAAAGAGCCGCTGTCAACGCTGGGAAAAAAGTCCCGGCCTAGCCAAGGAATCAGAATCGCGAGAGAGCCAAGACAGCTGGCGAAGAACACAATCAGGAAAGCACGCCGGTGATGGAGACAAATGTCTAGCAGGCCGCGATAGCTGTGACGAAATCTCTCGAAGGACTCTTCAAAACGCTTCTGAAGCCGAACGAGTGGATTGCGGCTTGGGGCACCGACTCCGTGTTTATCTCCCCGCAACAAGTATTTGGCCATCGTCGGGACGATCGTCCGGGAAAGCAGGTAAGAGGCCAACATAGCGAAAACCACCGCTTCGGCGAGCGGCACAAAGAGATACCGCGCCACGCCAGACAGCAAGAACATGGGAGCAAACACAATGCAGATCGACAGCGTGGACACGAAGGCAGGTGTGGCGATTTGGGACGCGCTGTCGAGGACAACTTCGTCCATGTCCTTGTCTGGTTCCGCCTCCCGGTTGCGATTGATGTTCTCGACCTCAACGGTCGCGTCGTCGACCAAGATGCCGACGGCCAGGGCGAGTCCACCGAGCGTCATAATATTGATCGTTTCACCGAGCGCGCTAAGCACAATGATAGAGGTCAGGATTGCCAGAGGGATGGAGGTTGCGATGATAACGGTGCTTCGCCAACTGCCCAGAAAAGCGAGGATCATGAAGGCGGTCAGGCACGCGGCAATCAGGGTTTCCCGGACGACTCCGCTGATCGCGCCACGAACAAAAATCGACTGGTCCGCCAGCGGTGCTATATCGAGCTGCGGCGGAACCGTGGTCTTGATTTGAGGCAGGAGAGCCTTGATGCCGGCGATCACATCCAAGGTTGATGCATTGCCTGCCTTTTGGATGGTCAGCAATACAGAGCGCTGTCCGTCGACGCGCACGATATTCGTCTGCGGGGGAAAGCCATCGCGCACCCAGGCGACATCTTTGATGTAGATCGTAGTGCTGCCAATCGTCTTGATCGGGATCCGGTTCAGGTCGGCAATCGTCTGGGGTGCCGCATTGGGAATGGAAACATCGTATTCCCTGGAGCCGATCTTGGACGTTCCCGTGGGCAGGATTAGATTTTGAACGCTGATCGCGTTGACTACATCCAAAGCGGACAGGCCCTTCGACTGCAACGCGGTGGTATTCAGATCCACCTGCACTTGCCGCTGTTTACCGCCATAGGGATAGGGCACAGATGCGCCAGGCACGGTGATGAGCTGCGTGCGAATAAAATTTAGGCCATAGTCGTTTAGCTCTTGCTCCGACAGGTTTTGCCCCGATAGGGCTAACTGGAGAACCGGCACACTCGATGCGCTGTAGGCAAGAATGAGAGGCGGCGTCGATCCCGCAGGCAACTGCTTCAATTGGGTCTGAGAAACAGCCGTAATTTGCGCAATGCCTTGTTGAATGTTCGCGTTCGGCTGCAAAAACACTTTGACAACGGCAATTCCATACAGCGATTGCGATTCGATGTGCTCGATATTATCAACGGTGGTGGTAAGCGCTCGCTCGGTGATGCTAACGATTCGGTCGGCCATGTCCTCTGGCACGAGGCCGTTATAGTTCCAGATGATGCTGACGACAGGAATGTTGATGTTCGGAAAAATGTCGGTTGGGGTGCGGAAAATCGCAAGCGTCCCCATGATCACGATGAGTATGGACATCACCACGAATGTGTAGGGCCGCCTCAGCGCTAGTTTGACAATCCACATGATTCACCCCTCCGGCGTGGCCGGATTCCAATAACCAAATTGAACTTATGTCCTATGCTTCGGAGTCTTGGCGTCCAAAGTCGAGATCAGTTGCTCGGCCGCTGGGGGCACGGCAACTGTTCCGGATAGAACAATTTCCCGCGCGGGAATATCCCTACCGTATACGCGGCGGTTGTCGCCATTGTCCGGACGGATTGTGGAACCCTCAAGAGAGACTCCGGCGAACAAGCCACGCGCCCTTGAATAGCTCAGGATTTCGGAACGTAAGGTTGCATCCGTTTCGGCCGATGAATCGCGACCAACCGGGCCAGCGGCCGCGGAAGCGTCGCCTCCCAGCTTGACCTTGCTGGCGAGAATGCCCCGGGCGCCACTTTCATTCATAACGAGCAGGACAAAATCAGTAGCTTGTCCGCCGATCTGAAAGCCGAAGCTGCCGCCCTCAAGAGCCATCATCGTGGGAGCGCCCCACGGTCCCCGAAAGTCTTCACCCTTACGGCACGACATGGCGCCCCGGCCGTAGCTTCCGCCAACGATGAATGCGGCTTTTAGAACGGACGGAAAGACAACGACGCAATCTGCCTTGTCGAGCAGGTCCTGCGGAATGTTGTCCGGAACGTCGAGAATCTCTTTCAGGACCGAGCCACAGTTTCTCAATCGATCGTCATCTTTCGTCTTGTCCGATGCGTTCGCCACCTCAGTGAGGAGTGGCAGGACAACCAATAAAATGGTGCTCAGGAAGCTCGACAACTTTCGCATGTGATATCCCTCCGACGGTTCTTCTCGCCTCGGATCCTGGAGGATGCAGCCTGCATGCCACTATGAAAATTGAGCGAGAACTTCAGGAAGTGGTTGAAAACAAGGGCATTTAGAAGGGAGTCGGAGATTAAGTGACGAATGGCTAGGGGCGAAGACAGTCCAGCCTATTGGACGGTTGCCAGCGCCCCGACACGTGGACATATCTTTCAATGGAAATCGACTTCCCGACAGAGGGAGAGCGAGTGTGGACGGAACCTTTCTGCACGGCTCTGGATCCCAGCACGGTCCTAAAACGCTTCTTTGGTCTATGGAGTTAAGGGTGGACGGAGTTAAGCAATTATGGCGGGGGAACTGTCGAGGCGGCATTTGACCACAACAATGGTGACGTCATCATGGAAACCAACGTCGCCACAGAAATCTGCAGCGCTGTTAAAGATGTTGATAGTGAGCTCTTCCGCCGACAGTGAAGAACCATCTCGCACTACCACGGAAAGGCGCTCCATGCCGAATTCTTCGCCAAGCCGGTTCTCTGCCTCAGTGACTCCATCGGTGTAGAAAATCAGCACATCGCCGGCGATAAGGTCGGCAGAGGCCAGTTCGCAAACCTCGTCTGGAGATAGTCCGATGGGTGGGCAAGACGAGTCCATGCGGGTGAGGGTGCCCGTCTTTGCTCGAAACAGAAGCGCGGGATTGTGGCCACAGTTGACGTAGTGGATTATCCGTTTGTGCGTATCGATTTCCGCAACCAGCAACGTCACGTACTGTTCGGGATCTGACACGGCGCCGATCTCAGTATTCAACCTTTCCACTTGTCGGAGCATATTCCGATCAAGATTCGCTTCAAGCCGAAGGGCTGCCGCCGTCGCGGCCATCAAGAGGGCGGCGGGAACACCTTTTCCGGCTACATCGGCAATCACTACCTGGATGGTGTGCGCATCGATGGGAATGTAGTCGTAGTAATCGCCACCTACACCTCGAGCGGGGCGCATCATCCCAGCTATCTCAAGTCCATCAATCGCTGGTTTGCCCGAGGGGAGAAACAGGCGTTGGACTTGCGCGGCCAGCTTCACGTCCTGGAGCAGATCGTCACGCTGCTGTCGAACAGTTTTGGCAAGCGCCTCTCTCTGTTCGATATACCGTTGGATGAAGTAGACAACACAGGCGAAGCACAACATCGCGGAGAGATTGTGGAAGATCCGGAGCGCTGGGTGAATAGGCCGATGGGAATAAGAATCATGGAGCAAGATAGAAATGACGATGAGGCTGTAGCTGACCTCCTTGCGCAGAAAAATTGCACCGACAGCAAGAGGGAGGATGTAGAGGTATACAAGCGAAATCGAAACAACGAGATGGTCGGCATACGCGACCGCGCTAATGGCCCCCAAGACCAACACAATTGGAAGCCACGCCGGTCCATTGGAAGCCACGTCCTTCCGCAGAAGAGACAGCAACGGGACTCTTTTGCGAAGACCGCGCAATTCGGCGGGCGTCGATGTCGATTCTCGAACGGCAAGATGCGCTAGATCATTCATTCAAAGAGAATCTTCGCCATCATCCCTTTGTCTTCATGATTGAGGAGATGGCAGTGAAACACCGACATGCCCCTGATGACGGGGTCGGTGAAGTCCATAATGACGTCGACAGAACCGCCATATGGAACATTCACCGTGTCCAGCCACATTTGTTCGGCAATCGGGTGGTCGTTTTCGGCGTAGGCCAGGAAGTGAACTTGATGGATGTGCATGGGATGCAGTTCCCGGGTGGCATTGACAATCCTCCAATGCTGATACGTCCCGACTTTTTCGCGCACCATGGGAGCAGCGTCTGGCGCGAATTTTTCGCCGTTGATATAAAAACCCTTCTTGTCTTCCGTGAACGTCACGATGAATCGTGGCGGCGCCTTCCCTTCCGCATCTAGGTTCAAAGTCTTGCGATCAGGTTTGCGCGAGCTCTCCAAAACTTTTGGCATTGACCCTGGCGCTGGTCGGGGAACAATGTCAGCTAAGACCATTGCCAGATTCGGATCGCCGTCTGGCCCGGTATCTACACAGCGCGAGACTAGACGCCTGGGTGTGCCGGCTGGCGGACCCGTGACAATGGCTTCAAGCCTGCCCGCCGGGGGCAACAGGACGTGATCGGCGAGACGCGTTGGGTGATTCGGGTCGTGCAGGGCGATGGGCATCCCATCCATGGCAACGATTTCAAACGTTTGCGCCTCAAGCTGCAGGTCGAGATAGCGATCTGCAGAAGCATTCACAAGACGCCAAAACTGGCGCTCACCAGGAGCGATTTCAATTTGCGGTCGCACGGATCCGTTCACCGTGAAGACTTCTTCAGGCGGCTCATGTTCGGCACCACAGACATCCGAACTGAGTTCAACGCGATGCCTCAAATCGGCAGACTGCAGATCGTTCCCAATGGAACGGCCACGCACGACCAAGACGCGCTCAGGCAAACCTGCTAGCGGCGGAAAATAAGATTCAATTCCCTCGATCACCAGCGCTCCGGACATGCCGTCGAGCACTTGCCGGTGGCTCTCTCCATGAGGGTGCGTGTGGTACCAATACAAGCCAGGCGGATGGTCTTTAGGGATCTGCACGGTATAGCGGAGAGATTGTCCAGGCATGGCCATCATGTCCAAGACGTCATCCTGGGGAGCGTCGGGAGAAACCGTCAGGCCGTGAAAATGCAAATTGGTCATGTCCATGCAAGGAGCAATCGCGCAGCTTTCCTGCGGCTTGGCAGGAAGATCATTGATGTAGTTAATCTTCAGTTGATCTCCCGGTGCCAGGCGCAAGGTCGGAGCGTTTGGCTGGCCGTCAAAGTAGAAGGAGTTCTTTCCATCACGGGCGATTCCAGCGTGCAGAGTTAAGGAAAGTGTATGGTGTTTCGCGTGAAGTTCCGGAGGGTTCTGAAACTGGCCTGACGGATTTCCCGTGAGTTCGAGCGAACAGAAGACCGCAGCCGCCACAATAGCAATGGCGGCAGCGACGATTCGTGGAACAGATGCAAGGCGTGACATTGGCGGCTTCCAAGCTATCGCTCATTCCGCCTTGTGCCAGGAGGAATCCGGGTCATAGACAGTCATCGCTTGTGCAAGCTTTGTTGTGTCAGGGCCAAGATCCTTTTCGTAAATGGCTCCGGATTCGTCGACAATAAAAGTCATCACACCCGATGAGCGGTACTCCACGGGGTAAGCCACGAAGGCGAATCCGGCGCTCATCTTCCCACCGACGATATAGTTCTTGGCTCCGCCCGGTGCATGTGGTCCCTGGCTGGTGAGGACACGGAACATATATCCATTGTAGGGAACATGCTCGCCAGCTTGGCCCGTTGGGACATTTTGGCGCGCGTATGCGATGAGAGGATTGATGGGGCTAGCGAACTCATCGCTCGCGCCGTGCCAGTACAGACCATTGTGCCGGCCTTCATCGCTGACGAGTTTCTGGGCGAATTGCTTGGGCTGGTCAACTGGCGGGCGCGCGAAATATTGTTTTTGCGCTTCGACCAATTCGCGGCACGCATCCATGGCCGCAAGTTCATTTTTGCCGATGCGCCGGAATACGATCTCGTCTTTCCCCGCGTCCGTGTCGAAATACCACGTACCGTGGTGGTTCACCAAGGGAATCGGAAACGGCCAGTTTTCGGCTCCCACGACCAGCGTGACAGTTCCGTCCGGTTCTGTCATGAACCGATGCATCTCCTGATATTTGACGACGAATCCCGCGCGAGTATCCGAATCTTCCGTCGGGTCACCGGACGAGAGGACCTCTTTCCCGGTTGGCCCCAGGATGTTCAATGGAGCTTGACCGTCCTGTGCCTGCATTGCGGCAAATAAAGCGCCGGCAGCTTCTTCAGCGGAGGCAAAGGTCCGCTGTCCCGGCTCCTGGGCGAACATTGGCGCGGGCGAACAGCCCAAGGAAAGTGCGAACACAACGAACAAGGCAAATCGAACAAACCTCTTGCACTCAAGTTGAACCAAAATCGAAATCTTTTGAAGCATGGTATTCCTCTCCATTTGTAGATTATTGCTACGCACTACCACACGTTCATGCGATCAGTGATGTCGTCCACCACCGCCACCATGGAAACCACCTCCGTGGGAGCCGCCTCCAAAGCTCGACCGCCCGCGGGATGAAAAGCCTCGGACATTGCCACCGTGGTCAAAGCCGCTGAACGCGCCGGAGCGTGTTCCTGGCTGAAAGTGAGGAGCCGAAGACCCGTGGAATCCCGAACCTCCGCCGCCAG
>Ga0137360_10002138_pt1 | contig 11775 bp, 15 predicted proteins | sample Mad1_60_16metaG_FD_104924 | JGI IMG/M metagenome (GOLD analysis project Ga0137360, IMG submission 104924) | Vadose zone soil microbial communities from Angelo Coast Range Reserve, California, USA - Mad1_60_16 metaG | ecosystem: Environmental > Terrestrial > Soil > Vadose zone | place: USA... | reverse complement strand
CCGGTGAAGCCAATCTCTCCATTCCCGTCTCTGGTCCGAAAGGAAAAGGAACAATTTACGTAGCGGCAACGAAGTCGCTTGGCCGGTGGAACTATTCAGGACTTGTCCTCGAAATCGCAAACACGCATCAACGGATCGATCTTCTCCGAAGCTCGATACCTGCAAATTTACGCTGATCACTTCCTTTGCAGCCCGTGACAAAAAAACTCTCTGTTAGCGCAATTCTCCTGGGGATTCTCGGAGGAATCATTGGCCTGGGGGTCGGGCTGTTTCTCGGTTTCGCACTGGGCGCGGCTCTCGCGGCCGCGTTTCATGTCTCAACTTTTGAAGGCGAGGCCGGCTATTTTGCCGTTGCAATCGCGATTCTCGTGACGCTTATCGTCGCGCCAGTCACGATTCTTCTTACGCTTTATTGGCGCGGCGTGAGGAGTATCTGGTTGCTCATTGGGCTAGTGATAGTTTGTCTTTCAATCGCAGCAATCGCTGCATCCGGTTTCGGAATTTGGTATGCGGCTCAGCCGCACGTTCTGAACATCAATGGCCCGACGCCGCTCCTCGAATTTGAAGTTAAACCGCCGGCGGCCAGTCGATCGAAAGTCTTGCCAAAGTTGAGCCGGAGCTGGACACACCTCGCAATCGGATGCCGATGCCGGGTTACTGGCACACGGATGCACCTGAAAACTCCGGCGTGCGCACTGGTTACGTCGAACTTTATTTTCGCACATCTCAGCGCTTGTTCGTCCTGAAATTTCCCGGCGGTGCAGATCGAATCTTCCGGCTTCACTTGCCGGCCAATCCCATGAGGGCGAAATACCGCGCCTGGTCTGAGTGGCAAAACCCGGACTTCGTCGCGAAAGCCGGCGAACAGCCTACTCGCCCGTCTGGCGGAAACGATTATCAGATTCGCTACAAAATGGATTATCAGGACCGATAAACTTGCGTGCCACTCAGGTGGAACGCGTTGTCCTCAACGCGTTGGCTAAATAAGTGCGGTTTTACCGCCTAACTTTTACATACGCGCGACACCGGAGGAGGAATTTGCGCCTTCGGCGATTCCTCTGCCATCCTCTTCAGGAAAAGCCGATCCACCCTGCCTCTTTGCGCACGAACCGCATGGTTTACCTCTCGCGCCGCGCAGGTAAAGTTCACGTATGTCGATCTCGGAGGAACAAGTGAAGAACGCGTTGAAGTCGGTGAAATATCCCGGCTTCACTCGCGACATTCTTTCATTCGGTTTAGTGAAGTCGATCGACGTCGATAACGGCGAGGTGAAGGTGCAGCTCGCGCTGGCGACAAATGATCCAAACATTCCCGCAACAATTAAAAATGATGCCGAACGAGCATTGCGCTCGATCGAAGGAGTCCGCAGCGCCAAAGTTTTGATCGACATTCACGCGCCTCCAGCCGGTGCAGGAGCGGGCATGGGCGCGATGCGCATTCCGGGTATCAAGCACGTTCTTGCGGTGGCAAGCGGCAAAGGCGGCGTCGGCAAATCGACTGTCGCGGCAAATCTCGCTGTCGCGTTGGAACAAACCGGCGCACGAGTCGGCCTGTGCGATTGCGACATTTATGGCCCGAGTATTTCACTCATGTTCGGCACACGTGAGCGGCCAACGGCCACGGAGGAAAACAAGATCGTGCCAATCGAGCAATACGGGTTGCGACTCATGTCGATGGGATTTCTGCTCGACGACACGTCGCCGGCGATTTTGCGGGGACCGATGGTGACCCGTTACACACAGCAATTTTTGCGGCAGGTCGAATGGGGCGAGCTGGATTATTTGGTGCTCGATCTGCCTCCCGGCACTGGGGACATTCAGCTTACGATCGTGCAAACCGTGGCGCTTTCGGGGGCGATCATCGTCACCACACCACAGGAAGTTGCCCTCATTGATGCGCGCAAGGCCGCTACCATGTTCGACAAGGTCAACGTGCCGCTGCTCGGAATTGTCGAGAACATGAGCTACTTCCTGTCGCCCTCGGACGGCAAACGCTACGACATCTTCGGCAGCGGCGGCGGCGAACGCGAAGCGAAGCGGTTGCGCGTTCCGTTATTGGGTCAAATCCCCATCGATATCGCCACGCGCGAAGGAGGCGATCGCGGCATGCCGATAGTAGGCGAAAATCGACAATCACCTGTGACTGCCGAGTTCAGAAAGATCGCCGAAAATATTCGTAAGACTCTGCCGTAGGGATGCGTCCGAAGTGGTCAGCGCAAGCGGAGGTCTAAATAAATTCCGCGATGCTCTCGTCCAATTGTGGTGTTTGATTTTATTGACTAGCCGCGCGTTTTATGAAAGAAGAAGAGGAGATGCCGTCTTCTAAAGACGACCAAGCGCAATTCGTTAGAGACTCGGCCCTCTACAAGGAGTTCCTCGCCGAGCGCGCGGAAATTTTGAAGCACAAGTGGATTGAGAGCGAAAAAGCCGGGAAAGACATCGGCTTTGAGAGAGCCTTGCTGGATTGGATCGTGAAACATCGCTCCAACTGGCGAGAGCGACGAAGAAAGGAGGCGCGCACCGAAAAGTCCGCCTCCTAATTTTTTTGTTCCTTTAACGCGATCCTGTGAGGTCGCCAAGGAAACGCATGAAGCAACCAAAACAAAATTCGCCAGCCGCCGTCCCGGTCATGGACGCGGAAGCAATTCGTCGCGCGCTTCGACGGATTGCACACGAAATCATCGAGCACAACCCGCTGCTTGAGAAGATTGTCCTCGCAGGAATTCCATCGCGCGGTGTGGAGATCGCGCGGCGAATCGCCGCTTCTATTCACGAGGTCGAAAAGACTGAGGTTGAGACCGGCGTGATCGACGTAGCGATGCATCGCGACGACGTCGGAACGCGCCGGGAATTACCGGTGGTGCGTGCGTCAAAGCTTCCGCTGCCACTGGAGGACCGCACCGTCGTCATCGTCGATGACGTGCTTTTCACCGGGCGCACTGTTCGCGCGGCCATGGATGCCATCAATTCGTTCGGGCGGCCGGCTCGCATCCAGCTAGCAGTGCTCGTCGATCGCGGCCATCGCGAACTCCCTGTTCGCCCTGATTACGTCGGAAAGAATCTGCCGACCGCAACGCGAGAACAAATCCAAGTTCGCTTGCAAGAAACCGATAACGAACCCGACGCAGTCTGGCTGGAACGAGAATGAATGTGAACGCGCCATTTCCGGGGAGCGCACGCGTCTCGCGTGCTGGTTTCGGCGTCGCGCCGAAACGAACTTTGTCTCTGCGCGGATCTGTTCCGAGTTGTGAGCTTCCAAGAAAAGTCCGCGATCGCGAGGACGCGCGCGCTCCCCGGAAAATCACATGACCACACGCTGGACACGCAAAGATCTTCTTGGCCTGCGTGAGTTGTCAGCCGACGAAATTAATTTTGTTCTTGAGACTGCCGATGCATTCAAACAAGTCGGAACCCGAGAAATCAAAAAGGTTCCAGCCCTACGCGGAAAAACGCTGGTGAATTTCTTCGTTGAACCAAGCACGCGGACACGCACTTCATTTGAGCTGGCTGCGTTTCGATTGAGCGCGGACGTCATCAACATCTCAGCGACAGCTTCCAGTCTGACCAAGGGCGAAACGCTCAAGGATACCGCCCGCAACCTGGAGGCATTGCACGCCGATATTCTCGTGCTGCGCCACAGTTCAGCAGGCGCGCCACAGTTCCTGGCAAATCGACTCAAAGCGAGCGTAATCAATGCCGGCGACGGCGCGCACGAACATCCCACGCAGGCCCTCCTAGATCTGTACACGATCCGCGAACGAAGAAGAACAATCGCTGGTCTGCGCGTAGCTATCATCGGCGACATTTTGTTCAGTCGCGTCGCGCGCTCGAACATCTTCGGGCTGCTCAAACTTGGCGCGCGTGTGACACTGGTCGGCCCGAGCACGCTTGTCCCACGCGAGTTTGAAAAATTGGGAGTCGAAGTTTCGTACAAGATCGATGACGTGCTGCCGAAAGCCGATGTTGTAAACCTTTTACGTATTCAGCACGAGCGCCAACGCAGAGAATATTTTCCCGGGCTCGGTGAATACATCCGCCTGTTTGGCCTGACAAAAGAACGCGCAAAACTTTTGAAACCCGATTGTCTGATCATGCATCCCGGCCCGATCAACCGCGGAGTCGAGATCGACAGCGAAGTCGCCGACGGCATGCAAAGCGTGATCCTCGATCAAGTCACCAACGGCCTCGCCGTGCGCATGGCCGTTCTCTATTTGTGCGGAGGAATCGCAAGTTAGTGGATACGCGGCTTGCAGACTGGAATGGGGAGCGCGGGCATGTTGCCCGCTTTTCGCGGTATTCTGCCGCGAACCCAGCGCGTGTTCGACAGCATGAGCAAAATCATGACGCTGCACGCAGCGCCGATTCCGTCCGGCAACATGCCGGGCGGTGCGAGCAGAATGCTCGCGCTCCCCGAATCAACGATCAGACATGAGCGCGCTCATTATTCGCAAGGGGCGCGTAATCGATCCCGCAAATAAGCAGGATGAAATTGGCGATCTTTACATCACCGACGGAAAAATTGTGGATCAATCCGCAATCCGCGAGGAGTTCACCCGCCGTGGCGGGCAATCCGAAATCGAAGAGATTGATGCAAACAATCTGATCGTCTGTCCAGGGTTGATCGACATGCATGTGCATCTGCGCGAGCCGGGATTCAGCCACAAGGAAACAATTGAGTCGGGAGCGCGCGCGGCCGCAGCAGGCGGATTCACCACCATTGTTTGCATGCCGAATACGTCGCCTGTCCCGGACAATCCGAGCACGATTGCGTGGATCAAAGATCGGGCCTCTGCCATCGCGTGCGTGAATGTTTTGCCAACCGGCGCAATTTCAAAAAATCTCGCGGGGGAGGAACTCGCGCCGATCGGCTCACTTGCGCAGGCGGGTGTTGTGGCGATCACTGACGACGGTCATTGCATTCAAAATCACGAGGTGATGCGGCGCGCGGTCGAATATGCGCGCATGGTTGGCGTGCCTGTGCTCGATCATTGTCAGGATTACAATTTGGTTGCCAATGGAGTTGTGCATGAGGGTTATTGGAGCACGCTTCTTGGGTTACCCGGCTGGCCAGCGGCCGGCGAGGAAGCGATGGTCATGCGCAACATTTTGCTCGCGGAACTCTGCGATCATCCGATTCATTGCCAGCACCTCACCACAGCCGGAAGTGTGCGATTACTTCGCGAAGCGCGGGCCCGCGGCGTAAAAATAAGCGGCGAGGTTTGCCCCCATCACATCGCGCTAACCGACGAAGCGATCCAAAATTTTGATACGAACTACAAAGTAAATCCACCGCTGCGCGCGCAGACGGATGTCGATGCACTCGTGGAGGGCATCGCAGACGGAACTTTGTCGATCCTATGTTCTGATCACGCGCCACACGCCAATTTTGAAAAAGAAGTGGAATTCGATGCCGCGCCTTTTGGCATCATCGGACTGGAAACGGAGCTCGGATTATTTCTTGACTTGCTCGTCCACAAATACGGCAAGATCGATATCGCTCGACTTATCGAGATGTACACACTCGAGCCGGCACGGTTGCTAAAGATCGGCGCCGGGACGTTATCAATCGGCGCGCGCGCCGATGTTACCCTGATCGATCCAGAGCTCGAGTGGACAGTGAGTGTAGCTCAGTTTCAATCGGCCTCGCGTAATTCACCGTTCGACGGCTGGAAATTGAGAGGTCGAGCGGTGCGGACAATCGTGGACGGGAGAACCGCTTGGAAATTGTAAAGCAGCCGTGTCGGCTGCTCGGCCCTTGAATTGCAGGCGACACGCCTGCCGCTGCAGAATCATCCCGGCAGGTATCCGCCGTGGATGTAATTTTCCAAGTGCGCGATAGCGGCGCTCTGGCACGAAATGACATGCTTGACCAGGTCACCGATCGAGATGATGCCCACTACTTTGTCCTCCTCGAGCACCGGCAAATGACGAATGTGTTTGTCCGTCATCAGTCGCAGACATGTTTCAACAGGCTCACGCGGATGCGTAACAGTCACATCGGTTGACATGATCTCGGCGACTTTCGTTTCGCGCGATCGCTTGCCGCGCAACATCACTTTGCGCGTGTAATCGCGTTCGGAAATGATTCCCACCAGCCGCTCCTGATCCATGACCAGCAGTGCGCCAACATTCTTCGCGTCCATCATTTCGACCGCTTTGAGAACCGTTGCTTCGGGTGAAATCGAGAAAACGTCGTCGCTTTTCTGATTCAAGATCGACCGGATGGTACCACTCACGTCCATAACTGAGAGATTTCACGATAGGCTCACATCGGCCTGCGATGCAAAACAATTCTGGTGCCCGAGCCGCCGCGCGGAAAGTTCCGCTATTGTGGCGACATTGCAGCGCCTCCGCTAGCATAGCTCCGCGGGGCGAGTTTCGGCGGGCGTTTTCCATTAACGATCGCGCCCGCAACTGCGACGTACGAAAGCTCCTGCCGATCCACTGCACAGCGCAACATCAATCCGCCGCGGCTCATATCGCCACGCCCAATGAACTCCGACGGAAATCGCAAACGGTCGCGAAAAGTTGCCAGTAAAACGTCCACGTACTTGCCCGTGGCAATGCTGCCCAGAAGAATGACTTCGCTTTCGAGTGGTAGCTTCTCTGCCAGAAGTTGTGCGTCGCGCTCGATCGGCACTCGATAACGCGAATCGTCCTCGTGAATGTCGACGGTGGCAAACTCACGCAGGTCATCGAGATGAATTCGCTTTCTTGCATCGACAAGTCCATGTGTAGGCGTAATGACAAAGACACCCGAAGTTCCACGCGCCGGGCGCGCAAAAGCGGTTGCGTACGCAATTTTCCCGCGGAAGTAGAGGCCGCTCAGAAACGTGAACACTTCCGCGATTGGCGCGCCGTTTTTGCCGCGCAGTTTTCGAGCGAGTTCGAATTCCGCGCGATCGCTCAGAATCATTCGCGCTCGCTGACCTCCGGCGTAAGCGGGTGAGAGAAGAAAGATGCGACACCGCGTCTTATTCTTCATTCGATTCAATTCTCAACTTCCCAGGCAATCGCGGCAAGCCGGGCTTCCGGCTTGCTTTTTAACGGCGCATGAGAAAATAATGCGACGTGCGTTTGGCCTGGCCATTCAAATCTCGAATCGATGACGCTCTCAATGGAGAAGAGCATCACTGTTCCACCGGCGGCACCTGCCCGGACTTCTTGTGCGTGGGAGCGCAGAAAGCTGGAACTTCTTGGCTTTATCGGCAACTGGAGCCACATCCCGATTTCTGGATGCCTCCGGTAAAGGAACTGCATTATCTGGATACTTTGAATAGAACGAAACGATTTCATGCTCCGCGCTCCAAAGATGGATGCGATGTTTGCTTCTTGGAGAGCATGAAAAATCTGAGTGCCCAATCGTACATCGATCTGCAGAATTACGGCGAGTTGTTCCGACACAAGGGAGCGCTTCTGTCAGGTGACATTTCGCCAGCCTATTCGACCCTGAACGATGAAGTCATTGAGCGAGTGGTCAATCACTTCCCCAATTTGAAAGTGATTTTTCTGGCTCGCGACCCTGTCGAGAGAGCCTGGTCGCAGTTGTCCATGGGCGTGCGGCTCGGAATGATCAGCCGGTTTGACGCAACAGATGCCGAGGAAGTGATTCGGAATTTGTTAAACCCAGGGGTGCTGGCCCGCTCGCATCCCAGTAAAACCGTTGCGCGATGGAAGCGCTATGTTCGTCCCGAACTTTTTCGCGTTTATTTCTTCGATGATCTGAAACAAGACCCCGCACAGCTGCGACGTTCGATTTTCCATTTTCTCGGCGGTGATCCGAACAAGCCAAGCGGCCGTTTGAAGGCGGAGCATAATAGCGACGCCGGTGGGCACAAACTTCCCCTGACTGCCCAGGTGCGCGCCCGTATGGCTAAATTTTTTGAACAGGAACTGAAAGCCTGCGCGGCGCAGCTGGGCGGACCTGCGAGGAAATGGCTGGCACGATACGGCTTTTCGGTGTTTTTTTCCTCTGGCAACTGACAGACTATCTCGATCTTCTTGTGTGGTGCGACTGGATTGTCTGACGTTGGCAAATCGAAGCCGGTCTCACTGCTCTAAAAGAGAACGCATATCCCTTCGGGCAACCTGCGTAGTGGACGAAGAACCGACTCGTCTTTCGTCGCGAATAGAACCATACGCTTTGCTCGCTCTTGCTTTTTCGACGCCAAAATAAAGATAATGCAGACGTGAGGTGGGCTTCGCGATTCAACGGTCGCGCCAGCGATCATGAGCATAAGCAAGAGAACAGGTCTCTTAGTGGCGATCCACGGCCCGATTTCTTGTGCATCGGAGCTCACAAAGGCGGAACGACCTGGCTTTATCAGCAACTCGACTCCCATCCCGACTTCTGGATGCCTCCCATAAAGGAACTGCATTATTTTGATCAATTAAGCAGGGTTCAACGCGCATCTCCTTCACGCTGCAGAGACGAGCGCGATCTTCGTTTTCTGGAAAACATAAAGAGCCTCAGTGGCAAACCCGATATGGACCTCGAGCATTACGCTCGACTGTTCGAACCCAAAGGATCGCTTCTGTCCGGTGATATTTCGCCAAATTATTCTACGCTGAATAATAAAGTCATTCGGCAAGTCGTCGGATATTTCCCAAATTTAAAGGTGATCTTTCTAGCGCGCGATCCGGTTGAGCGCGTGTGGTCGCACTTGTCGATGGAAGTGCGTTACCGCCAAATTGAGCCGTTCGACGTGACCGATATCGACCAGGTAAATCGGAATGTGCTCCGTCGAGGGATGCTCTTGCGCTCGTACCCGAGCGCAGTCGTCGCGCGATGGAAACGCTATGTTCATCCAGAGCGGTTTCGTATTTATTTCTTTGATGACCTACAAAGAAATCCCGCTGAACTGCGGCGTTCCATCCTCCATTTCTTGCGTGCCGATCCAGACAAGCCAAGCCGCCGAGTGGCGGCGGATTGCAACAGTTGGGCCGGGGTGGAAAAGCTTCCGCTTGCAGATAAAGTGCGGTCACATCTGGCCCAGTTCTTCAAGAAAGAGCTAAAGACTTGTGCGGCGCGACTGGGCGGGCCAGCCAGAGATTGGCCGGCACGATATGGCTTTTAGGTATTCTGTTTCTTGCGGCAGTTGTCAGACTATTTCGACCTTCTGATGTAGCGTAAGTGGATTGCCTGACAGCTGCAGTCGGAGGCAATGATTCCAGCACGAGGACACATTGCTCAATTAACCCCGAACACTTTCAGGGCTGCAGCCTTCGCCCGCGCCCGATTTGCCTGCAGTTCAGCCAGGTGTTTTTCCGACCAGCGGCAAAGCGCGTGCAACGGCTCAATCAAGGTCCGACCCAATCTCGTCAGTGAGTATTCTACTTTCGGCGGCACGACTGGATGAACTGTGCGTTGCACCAGCCCGTCGCGCTCGAGGCTGCGCAAGGTTTGGGTAAGCATTTTCTGCGAAATGCCTCCGATCTCGCGATGCAGCGTCGCGTAACGGATCGTTCCGCGCGCGAGAATCTGGATGATTAGAGCGGTCCATTTATCCGCAATTCTGTCGAGCACGAGCCGGGAGGGACACTGCGCGTCCATGACGGACGGGGGAGAGGACGATTTTGGCATGGCCCGTTGTAAACCGAACCAGTCTCAGGTTCAAGCGGAGAGTAACGCTCGTAAAAGTGTGTATAGTCAGGAGCCACATGTAGTTGACTGACGGTTTGGCTGCTCGAAATTAACTCATGACAAGTGCATCTCTTTCAAAAGGCAACGCTGCGGCGATAGATTTTCTCTTAAACCAAGCGGACGTCAGAGCTGGCGCAAAGCCAATGGGCGAGGCCGAAGCGCCCACGACGGTACTAGATGATTCCGCCTTGCTCGATGCGTATTCGCGCAACGTAGTGAGTGCAGTCGCGCGGGTCGCGCCTGCCGTTGTGAACATCAATGTGAAACAACGCGTAAACGTCCGCCGCGGAGCGGGTGAGATCAGTGGGAACGGCTCAGGTTTTATCATCACTCCGGATGGATTCATTCTGACGAACAGCCACGTCGTTCACGCAGCCAACTCAATCACTGTGAACGTACCGGACGGACGTGAATATCCCGCGCAATTGATTGGCGATGACCCAGACACCGATCTCGCGGTCATTCGCATCGATGCGCCGCAGCTCACCCATGTGCGCCTGGCCGACTCCGAGAGTTTGCGCGTCGGCCAGCTCGTAATCGCGATTGGAAATCCGCTCGGTTTTCAAGCTAGCGTCACTGCAGGCGTAATCAGTGCGCTCGGCCGCTCCATGCATGCGCAATCGGGCCGTTTGATCGACAACATTATTCAAACTGACGCTGCTTTGAATCCGGGGAACTCTGGCGGACCGCTGGTCAATTCAGCCGGTGAAGTGGTAGGCGTGAACACCGCAATGATCCGACCGGCACAGGGCATCTGCTTCGCCATCGGTAGTAACACGGCCAAGCTGGTCGCTGGGTGGCTGATCCGCGACGGACGAATCCGGCGCGGCTACATCGGTGTGGCCGGCCAGAATGTGCCGATTCATCGGCGGATCGTGCGATTTTATGGTTTGCCTCTTGAGACGAGCGTGCTCGTGGCGTCGGTTGAGAAGAACAGTCCCGCCGAGCGCGCTGGGTTGCGCGAGGGCGATTTGATTGTTGCATTCAATGATCAGCCCGTCGGGAGCGTGCATGAGCTGCATAAGGTTTTGGTTGGCGAGCAAATTGGCGTCAGGGCCAGCCTTACGGTTATTCGTCACACCGAGAAATTGGAGCTGCCGATCCTGCCCGCTGAATCGCGCTGATTGAACGGGATTGCAGTGGAGGAGTGCCGCCTGGTTTCGAATGTTTTGCAGCCGACACGGCTGCCTCTACAGTGCCGCTGCAATTGCTCCTTTGATGAAAATTTTAGTGATTGGCAGTGGCGGCCGTGAACATGCGCTTGCGTGGAAACTGCGGCAATCGCCGCATGCGGAGCGCATTTTCTGCGCGCCCGGAAACGCGGGCACTGGCGAAATTGTCGAGAATGTCGCGATTCCCGCGAGTGATTTGGAGGCGCTCCTTCGATTCGCGAGGGAAAATCACGTCGATTTAACGGTAGTCGGCCCGGACGATCCGCTTGCCGCGGGAATTGTCGATCTGTTTGCGGGTGAAAAATTGCGCGCGTTTGGTCCAACGAAATCGGCCGCCGGCATCGAAGCGTCCAAAATTTTTGCAAAAGAACTGATGCACGCGCAGAAAATCCCCACAGCGGAATCGAGAATCTTTTCCGAGAGCAGCAAAGCGCTTCGTTACTGTGAACGAGCGAAATTTCCAGTGGTGATCAAAGCGGACGGTCTGGCGCTCGGCAAAGGGGTAATCGTTGCGGGTGATGCCGCCACAGCACGATCGACTATCGATGAGATGATGAATCAACGCCGCTTCGGCGATGCGGGCCGACGCATCGTGATCGAGGAACTTTTGCGCGGCACAGAATGCTCGTTGCATGCGCTGGTAGACGGAGAGAATTATCTTCTGCTGGAGTCGGCCCGTGATCACAAGCGCGCATTGGACGGCGACGAGGGGCCGAACACGGGCGGGATGGGCGCCTTCAGTCCCGCAAATAATTGGAACAGCGGGTTGCAAGCTCAGTTCGAGGCGGAAATTATGCGGCCATTGCTGCGCGGTCTCCTGCAAGAGGGAATCAAGTTTCGCGGACTTCTTTATCCCGGTTTGATGATCACAAGCGAAGGCCCGCGTGTGTTGGAGTTTAACTGTCGTTTCGGCGACCCGGAGACGCAGGCGCTCTTGCCCCGGATGAAATCGGATCTGTTG